>Ga0208589_1001378_pt1 | contig 10213 bp, 6 predicted proteins | sample NGESurshal092012_2_FD_184486 | JGI IMG/M metagenome (GOLD analysis project Ga0208589, IMG submission 184486) | Arctic peat soil microbial communities from Barrow, Alaska - NGEE Surface sample F53-2 shallow-092012 (SPAdes) | ecosystem: Environmental > Terrestrial > Soil > Wetlands > Peat ... | reverse complement strand
TTCTTTCCGAAGAGTGATCCGCTGGTCGGCACGCTGCTCTCCTTCCTCACCTTCGGCGTCGGCTTCGTGGTGCGCCCGATCGGCGGCATCCTGTTCGGCATCATGGGCGACCGTTATGGGCGCAAGCCGGTGCTGGTGGCGACGCTGTTGATGATCGGCATCGGCACCACCGCGATCGGCTTGCTGCCGACCTACGCGCAGGTCGGCTATTGGGCGCCGGTGCTGCTGGTCTCGATGCGCGTGCTGCAGGGATTGGGCGCCGGCGCCGAATATGGCGGCGCGGTGATCTTCCTGGTCGAGAACGCGCCTTCGGACCAGCGCGGCTTCTGGGGCGGCTTTGCCCCGCTCGGCGTTTCCATCGGCAATTTGCTCGCCGCGGCCGCGTTCGCGCTGGTGACGCTGTTGCCGCGCGACGATTTGTTGTCGTGGGGCTGGCGGCTGCCGTTCCTGGCAAGCTTTGTGTTGATCGTGGTCGGCATCTTCGTGCGGCTGCGGGTCGCCGAGACGCCTGTCTTCACCGAAGCCGTGCTGGCGCGCGGCAAGGTCGAGCGCAATCCGGCGATGCAGGCGCTGCGCCGGCATCCGCGCAATTTCTTCGTCGTGCTCGGCGCGCGAATGGCCGAAAACGGTCTCGGCTATTTCTTCCCGGTGTTCGGCTTGAGCTACGTGATCAACACCTTAGGCGTGCCGAAATCCGAAGCGCTGAGCGCCCTGATGCTCGCTTTCGGGATCGAGCTGTTCGCGATCCTCGGCTTCGGCGCGCTGTCCGACCGCGTCGGCCGGCGGCCGGTCTATATGTTCGGCGCGCTGGCCGGCATTGCGCTCGCCTATCCGTTCTTCTGGATGGTCGGCACCAAGCAATGGATCTGGATCGCGATCGCCTTTATCCTGGCGCGCGCGGTGGTGACCGCGGCGATGTTCGGCCCGCAGGCGGCCTATTTCGCCGAACTGTTCCCGCCGCAGCGGCGCTTTGCCGGCTTTGCGTTTGCGCGCGAACTCGGATCGATCCTGGCCGGCGGCCCGGCCCCGTTCGTCGCCACCGCGCTGGTGGCGTGGTCCGGAAGCTGGTGGCCGGTGGCGTGCTATGCGGCGCTGTTGTCCGCCATCACCGCCATCGCGATCTGGTTCGGTCCGGAGACCTACAAGGAAAACATCGCCACCGACAACACGGCGAACGCCGCGTTGCATCCGGCGACGGCAATGCCGGCGCAAGCCTGACGCGAGTCTGATAGCGAGCAGGTCTGACAGAGATATGGCGCAGCAACTTCGCGTCCTGCAATCGCTCTGGGCGATGGAGCGGCGGCTCGTCGACGAGCCGGAATGGCCGCTGCAGACCCAGCTTGCCATGATCCGCGACGCCGGTTTTGATGGCGCCGGCGTCCGCTTCATCGATCCCGCTTTTGCCACTGAAGTGACTTCGTTCCTGCGCCGCCATGACATGATCTGGCAGGCGCAGTGCTACCCGAGAGATGTCAACGGCCTGAAGCCCGTGCTGGACCTGGTGGCGCGGCTCGGCGCCGACCACGTCAATCTGCAACCCGATATTCGGCCGCAGCGAACAGAACAATGTATTCCGCTGCTTGAAGGCTGGCGGCGGCTTGCGCAGGAAGCCGGCATCGCGGTGAATATCGAAACCCATCGCGACCGCATGACCACGGATTTATTCTTCACCCTGCAATTGCTGGATTGCTTTCCCGACCTGCGGCTGACGGCGGATGTCTCGCATTATCTGGTCGGGCGGGAATTCGCCTGGCCGGTCGACGATGTCAATCACGCGATGATCCATCGCATCCTCGACCGGAGCTGGGCGATCCACGGCCGGATCGCCAGCCGCGAACAGGTGCAAGTTTCGCTGGGCTTCCCGCAGCACGCGGGCTGGGTCGAACTGTTCATGGGGTGGTGGGAATACGCGATCCGCTCCTGGAGGACGCGCGCCGGCCCCGATGCGATCCTGACCTTTCTGTGCGAACTCGGCCCGCCGCCTTACGCCATCACCGGACCCGACGGCGCGGAATTGTCCGATCGCTGGTGGGACGCACTGGCGATGAAGGACATGATCCGGGCGCTATGGCAGCGCATTGTCGACGAGGATATCAACGCGAAACAAAGTTAGCCGTTGCCCCTCGGCAGCGACCATTTTTCCCCCTCCCCTCCCCGCATCGATTTCGCTAGACTTCCCGCAAGGCCATAAAGGCCAACACGTCCAGGGAGGACAGATTTCGTGCGCAAGGGACGCGTCGTATTCGGCGCCATGGAAGAGGTTGTGTTCGGAACGCCGGCCGCGGAAGCGATCCCGGCCCAAATGGATCGCCTGCAACTGGCGCGCGCGTTCTTGATGGTCAGCGGCACGCTGAGCCGCGAAACCGACGAGATCGAGAAAATTCGCCAGGCGCTGGGACCGCGTTGCGTCGGGACCTTCGACCAGATGCCGGCGCATACGCCGCGCGAAGCGGTCATCGCCGCCACCGAACAGGCCCGCGCCGCCAATGCCGACATCATCGTCAGTATCGGCGGCGGCTCGATCACCGATGGCGCCAAGGCGGTGCAGATTTGCCTCGCCAACGATATCCGCACCGTCGACGGCATCGAAACGATCCGGGTCCGCAAGGGCGCCATTCCGCCGATGAAGCCACCCTCGGTGCGGCAGATCAGCGTTCCCACCACCATCGCCGGCGGCGACTTCAGCGCCGGCGCCGGCGTCACCAACGCGCGGATCCATGTCAAGGAAGCGGTGCGCCATGAACTGGCGATCCCCCGCGCCGTAATTCTCGATCCCGGGATCACCGTGCATACGCCGCTATGGCTGTTCTTGTCGACCGGCATCCGCGCGGTCGATCATTGCGTCGAGGCGCTGTGCTCGCTGGAGGCGCATCCCTATGCCGATGCGCAGGCGCTCAAAGGCCTGTCGATGCTGGCGCAGGGCTTGCCGCGGGTCAAAGCCGACCCGGGCGATCTCGAGGCGCGGATGGATTGCCAGATCGGCACCTGGCTCTCGATGGGAGCATCGGCCGCGGGCGTGCCGATGGGCGCGAGCCACGGCATCGGCTATGTACTCGGCGCCGCATTCGACGTGCCGCACGGCTATACGTCTTGCGTGATGCTGCCGGCGGTAATGCGTTGGAACAAGCCAGCCAACGCCGAACGGCAGAAGTTGGTCGCGAACGCCATGGGCCAATCCGGCAAGGACGCCGCCGACGTGCTCGACGGCTTTATCCGCGGCCTCGGGCTGCCGCGCAGCCTGCAGGACGTGCATGTCGGGACCGAGCATTTCGACCGGATCGCCGAACAGGCGATGCCTTTCCCCTGGATCAAGCGCAATCCGCGCCCGATCGAGAGCCCGGCGCAGGTCCGCGAGATCCTGCTGCTGGCTGCCTAGAATCATTGGAGAGCGTATGTACACCGGCAAGCACGCGCGTCTCCGTCCGCTGCAACCTGCGTTCATCATGGCGAGTACCGGCGAGGCCGTGAGCTATGCCGAACTCGAAGCCCGCAGCAACCGGCTGGCGCATCTGTTTCGTAAGCTGGGCCTGAAGCGGCTCGACCATTATGCCATCTTCATGGAGAACAACAGCCGCTACCTCGAATGCTGCGGCGCCGGCGAGCGTGCCGGGCTCTATTTCACCTGCGTCAATTCATATCTGACCGCGAGCGAACTCGCCTACATCGTCAACAACAGCGAGTCGCGCATCCTGATCACCTCGACCGCGAAGCTCGAGGTTGCGCGCGAGGCGCTGAAGCAATGCCCAAAAGTCGAACTCTGCATCGTCGTCGACGGTCCCGGCGAGAGCGAGCGCGTCGTCGGCCTCCAGCAAGCCACGGCGGAGCTGCCGAAAACGCGGATCGCCGATGAGCGCATCGGCGGCGCGATGCTGTATTCGTCGGGCACCACCGGCCGGCCCAAAGGCATCGTGCGTCCGCTGCAGGACGAGCCGCCGGGCTTTAACGCCCCGCTGTTCGAATTCCTGAGCAAACTCTGGCAGTACCGCGAGGGCATGATCTATCTGTCGCCGGCGCCGCTGTATCACTCCGCGCCGCAGGCCGCGGTTAACCTCACCATCCGGGCCGGCGGCACCGCCATCATCATGGAGAGCTTCGATCCCGAGCGCTATCTGGAGCTGATCGAGAAATGGGGCGTCACCCACAGCCAGTTGGTGCCGACCATGTTCTCGCGCCTGCTGAAGCTGCCGGAAGCGAATCGCAAGCGCCGCGATCTGTCGTCGCTCGAGATCGCGATCCATGCCGCGGCGCCCTGCCCCGCGGCGGTCAAAGACGACATGATCAAATGGTGGGGGCCGATCATCCACGAATATTACGGCGCGACCGAAGGCCTCGGCTTTACCGCCTGTAACTCCGCCGAATGGCTCGCCCATCGCGGCACGGTCGGCCGGGTGCTGCTCGGCGATCTGCATATTCTCGACGAGAACATGCAACCCTGCCCAAAGGGCACGCCGGGCACGGTGTGGTTCAAGACCGCGTCGCCGTTCGAATATTTCAACGATCCGAACAAGACCAGCGAGGCGCGCTCACCGGACGGCAGCATGAGCACGGTCGGCGATGTCGGTTATGTCGACGACGACGGCTTCCTGTACCTCACCGACCGCGCGACCTTCATGATCATCTCCGGCGGCGTCAATATCTACCCGCAGGAATGCGAGAACCTGCTGATCACCCATCCCAAGATCGCCGATGCCGCCGTGTTCGGCGTGCCCAATGCCGATCTCGGCGAGGAGGTGAAAGCCGTGGTGCAGCCGATGCCCGGTGTTTCGCCGGGGCCCGATCTCGCCGAGGAGCTGATCGCATTCTGCAGCCGCGCACTGTCGCGCCAGAAGGTGCCGCGCTCGATCGACTTCGAGGCCGAACTGCCGCGGCTGCCGACCGGCAAACTCTACAAGCGGCTGCTGCGCGACCGCTATTGGGGCAACAAGACCTCGCGGATCGTGTGAGGCCGCAACCGCCGGAACACCAACGCGGTTTCCTGGCCGGGGTCCGTAAAGTGCCGGATCGGGATCGGCCGGTTCCGGCCGATTCGCTCACCCGGCGTTAACCTTATGGGTGCCTATTGGGGCGCTGGCCGAGCGCGATTTGATCGCGTCGTTCGGCATGCCGAGCCTATCGCCCGTCCTTTTCCAGCAGCGCGTGTAGATGCCGGACCACAATGCCTCCCCTCGCGGATCCATCAACCGGCATATCGCGCCGTCAGTGATCGTCATCCTGTTCGCGCTGGCGATGAGCGCCTGCGTGCTCGGGGTGGTGGCCTGGAAGGCGCTCGACGCCAAGACCACGACGCTGGAGCGCGGCCAGACCGCAACGCAAAATCTCGCGCATTCGCTGATCGAGCACGCCGCCCATACCATTCAGGCGGCCGACATCAGCATGACCGGCATTGTCGAATTCCTGAAATACCAGACGCCGGTGACGGAGCGCTTCAACCGCTATCTCGCCAGCACCGTCGATGCGTTGCCGCAGATTCGCGAAATGGGCGTTATCGGCCCCGACGGCTCGTGGCTGTACTCGTCGCTGCCGGAAACGCCGCGCCACAACAATGCCGATCGCGACTATTTCATCTATCATCGCGACACCGTCGGCCCGGCACTGCGGATCAACGCGCCGCTGGAATCGCGTCTGACCGGCCGCGACACCATCGTTCTGTCGAAGCGGATCAGCCGGCAGGACGGCAGCTTCGGCGGCATACTGGTCGCTGCGATCGACAACGACTATTTCAATTCGTTCTACAACAGGCTGCAGCTCGGCTCCCGCGGCGCCATCAGCCTGATCCGCAGTGACGGCATCGTCCTGATCCGCTGGCCGCTGTCCAATATCGGCGCGAATCTGTCGAAGACCGAGCTGTTTTCGACCCAGCTCAAGCTCAGCTCCGTCGGCTATTACAAGACCACTTCGCCGTTCGACGGCGACGTCAAATATTTCGGGTACGAGGAAGCTTCGCAATACCCGATCGTGGTGACGGTGGCGCAGTCCGAGAACGAATTGCTGGCGGGCTGGCACGCGACCCTGCGCACCGACGCGCTGGTCGGCGGCATCATCCTGAGCATGATCGTGCTGCTGGCCGCGTTGCTGTCGTCGCAACTCCGCTTCCGCGTCAAGACCGAACGTGCGCTGCGCGAACGCGAAACGCGCTACCGGCTGCTCGCCGACAACATCGCCGACATCGTGATCCTGCTCGATGGCCGCGGCGTGCTGCTCTACGTCTCGCCTTCGGTCGAGCCGGTGCTGGGCCTGCGCGGCAGCGATCTGATCGGAAAATCGTGCTTCGATCTGGTTCACGTCGAGGACCGCGAGCGGGTGTTGACCGCAACGGCCCAGCCCGGCGCGTCGGATTCGACCAATACGGTTGCTTTCCGGATTGCCCGCGCCGACGGCTCGATCGCCTGGATCGAGATCAACTTCAAGCTGGCGGCGGAACACAGCGACCAGGAACAGGTCAAATTCGTCGGCGTGCTGCGCGACGTGACCCAGCGCAAGATGATGGAAGACGAATTGACCTCGCTGAACGGCCGCCTCGCCCAGCTCGCGACCACCGACGGGCTCACCGGGCTTGCCAACCGCCGCACCTTCGACGGCTTCCTGCACCGCGAATATCTTGACCAAGCGACCCTTTCGGTGCTGCTGTTCGATATCGACCATTTCAAGGGCTACAACGACAGCCATGGCCACCAGGCCGGCGACGAATGCCTCAAGGCGGTCGCGAAGGTGATTGCCGATGCAACCTCCAACATTTCTGGCATGTCGGCGCGCTATGGCGGCGAGGAGTTCGTCATTGTCCTGCCCGACGTCGCCGAGACTGAGGCCATGCGCGTCGCCGAAGCCGTCCGGCTGACGGTCAGGTCGCTCGGCATTCCCAATCCCGCGGCGAGCCGGGGCTACGTCACCGTCAGCGTCGGGGTTTCGACCCGGACCGAAGCGACGCTCGACCAGGCGATGTTGGTGGGCGACGCCGACCTTGCGCTCTACGAGGCCAAGCGCCTCGGCCGCAACCACAGCTTCGCCGCGAGCGCGCTCAAGCATGCCTTCGTCGAATCCGGCCCGCTGCAGCCGGATGCCGAACCTCGCGCCGGAACAGATCACAGCGGTTTCGAGCGCGGCAAAGCCGGTTCTCCCGGCATCCGGAGCTAGCGCCAAGATGTCGCAGTTCGGCCGCCGCCGCGCTTAGTCCGAAGTGCCAATACCCGCAGCCGGCCTTGCCGGTTGCCTGCCCCCCTCGCCATGGTATCTTTTGCAATCAACGGCCCATGATGAGGCCGGGATGCAAAGGAGGGAACCATGCGGAGCGTGAAAGCGCTGGCCGTTGCGGTGTTGTCGTTGCTGTCGGCTTGCAGTGTTGCGTCCGCGGCCGAGCAGCCGAAGCAGGGCGGCATTCTCAGGATGTATCACCGCGACAGTCCGGGCAGCGCTTCGATTCACGAAGGCGCGACCTATTCGGTCAACGTTCCCTTCATGCCGGTCTTCAACAATCTCGTCATCTATAATCAGAGCATCGCCCAGAACAGCATGGCCGACATCGTCCCCGACCTCGCGGACAGCTGGGCCTGGAGCGGCGACAACAAGACCCTGACCTTCAAGCTGCACCAGGGCGTGCAGTGGCATGACGGCAAGCCTTTCACCTCGGCCGACGTCAAATGCACCTTCGACATGCTGATGGGCAAGTCGCCGCAGAAATTCCGGCAGAACCCGCGTAAATCCTGGTACGAGCAGGTCAACGACGTCACCACGAACGGCGATTACGAGGTGTCGTTCAACCTGAAGCGGCCGCAACCGGCGCTGCTGGCGTTGCTCGCCTCCGGCTATTCTCCGATCTATCCCTGCCACGTCTCGCCGGCGGAAATGCGCACCCACCCGATCGGCACCGGCCCGTTCAAGTTCGTCGAGTTCAAGGCCAATGAATCGATCAAGCTGGTCCGCAACGAGAACTACTTCAAGAAGGGTCTGCCGCATCTCGACGGTATCGAGTTCACCATCATTCCGAACCGTTCGACCGCGATCCTCGGCTTCATCTCGGGCAAGTTCGACATGACCTTCCCGACCGAAGTGTCGATCCCGCTGCTCAAGGACGTCAAGTCGCAGGATCCGACCGCGATATGCAAGGTGGAACCCAACAACGTCTCCACCAACATCATCATCAACTCGACGGCGCCGCCGTTCGACAATCTCGACATCCGGCGCGCGCTGGCGCTGTCGCTGGATCGCAAGGCCTTCATCTCGATCCTGTTCGAAGGACAGGCCGATATCGGCGGCACCATGCTGCCGGCGCCGGCCGGGCTGTGGGCGATGCCGAAGGAAATGCTGGAAAGCATTCCGGGCTATGGACCCGACATCGAAGCCAACCGGGCCGAAGCGCGCAAGCTGATGGAGAAGGCCGGCTACGGCCCCAACAAGCACCTCACGGTCAAGGTCTCGACCCGCAACATTCCGGTTTACCGCGACCCGGCGGTGATCCTGATCGACCAGCTCAAGAGCATCTATATCGACGCCGAGCTCGACGTCGTCGACACCGCGCAATGGTTCCCGAAGATCGCGCGCAAGGATTACGCGCTCGGCCTCAACCTCACCGGCAACGCGGTCGACGATCCCGACCAGTCGTTCTACGAGAATTATTCCTGCGGCTCGGAGCGCAACTACACCAACTACTGCAACAAGGACATCGAGAAGCTGTTCGACCAGCAATCGGTCGAGACCGATGTCGCCAAGCGCAAGAAGCTGGTTTGGGAGATCGACAAGCAGTTGCAGGACGACGTCGCCCGCCCGATCATCTTCCACAGCCGGACCGGGACCTGCTGGAAGCCCTATGTCAAGGGCGTAACCGTGATGGTGAACAGCTCCTACAACGGCTATCGTTACGAAGACGTCTGGCTGGACAAATAGCGTCCAGCCGCGGCCGACCGGCCTGGAGCGTCTTCGAGCGAATTGGATGCCGGTTCGCGCAAGTAAAACGCGTCAGAAGAACAATCTTGAGTATCGGTTCTGATTCGATCAGAGCCGATACTCCAGCGAAATACCCAAGGGGATCGCCAGGTGTTTGCTTATATCGTGCGGCGCCTTGCGCTGATGGTCGTGACCCTGATCGGGATATCGATCATCGTCTTCGTGCTGCTGCGTATCGTTCCCGGCAACATCGTCGACATCCTGTTCGACGCCGCCGGCTATGTCGACCCGGCCGACAAGGCAAATCTGCAGCGCGATCTCGGGCTCGACCAGCCGATCGCCATACAATATCTGCACTGGATCTGGGGCTTGCTGCATGGCGACCTCGGCTATTCCTATGTGTCCGAGAAGCCGGCGCTGGACGAGATCCTGCCGCGGATTCCGATCACGGCCCGGCTGGCGGGCCTCGCGCTGACGTTCTCGGCCTCGATCGGCATTCCGCTCGGCGTGCTCAGCGCGGTGCGCCAGGGCACGCGGCTGGATTATTTCCTGCGGATCGTCAGCCTGAGCGGATTGTCGCTGCCCTCGTTCTGGCTCGGGCTGCTGATCCTGATGGCGTCGGTATCGCTGTTCGGCACCATGCCGATCTTCAATCCGAATCCGAAGACCTGGACCGAGGCGATCGCGATGTATTGCGTCCCGGCGATGGCGGTCGGCTTCCGCAGCGCCGCGTTGACCATGCGCATCACGCGCTCCTCGATGCTCGAGGTGCTGCGGCAGGATTACATCCGCACCGCGCGGGCCAAGGGCGCCTCCGAATCCTCGGTCAATTTCCGCCACGCCCTGAAGAACGCCATCCTGCCGGTCATCACCGTGATCGGGATCGAGGCGGCCTTCCTGATCGGCGGCCTGATCGTCACCGAAACCGTCTTCAACATTCCCGGCGTCGCCCGCTTCCTGGTCGAGGCGCTGCGCTGGCGCGACTATCCGATCGTGCAGAATCTGGTGATGCTGATCGCGCTGATCGTGGTGCTTGCCAATTTCACCGTCGACATGCTTTACGCCGTGATCGATCCGCGCATCCGCTACACGGATTAGGGAGAGCCAGCGCTTGTTTGGGAAAGTAAGAACTTGGCCGTAGTCAACTACGATAGCGAATTGAGGCGCGCCGGCGCCCATGCGACGCATGGCTGGCACCGGGTGACGTTCCTCGCCAAACGCTATGTGCTCGGTACTATCGGCCTCACCATCATGCTGCTGTTCGTGTGGACCGCGATATCGGCCGACTTCATCTGCCGGTTCGACCCGCTCAGCATCGATTCCGCGCATCGGCTGG
>Ga0208589_1001377_pt1 | contig 10214 bp, 8 predicted proteins | sample NGESurshal092012_2_FD_184486 | JGI IMG/M metagenome (GOLD analysis project Ga0208589, IMG submission 184486) | Arctic peat soil microbial communities from Barrow, Alaska - NGEE Surface sample F53-2 shallow-092012 (SPAdes) | ecosystem: Environmental > Terrestrial > Soil > Wetlands > Peat ... | reverse complement strand
GATTCGGCGAATGGCTCACGCAAGGAGGAAACCATGAAGCACATTGCAATGGTTGCAGTTGGCGTGCTGTGGCTGGCCGCCTGTTCCAGCGTCACGCCAGTGACGTCAGCCGGTAAAGACAACTATATCGTCGGATCGAAGAAACGCGTCGAGCAGGCCAACTGGATGGACGTCAAGGCGGCGGCCGTGGGACGTGCCGTCGATTTCTGCAACAAACAGGGAAAGGACATGGACGAGGCGGGCGCGCAGACACTTGAGACACCAGGTCAGGTGCCGCAAGTGGTCAAGGTGACTTTCAGGTGCGTGGCACGGCCATGAAGTCAACTGGAATCGATGGCTGAGGCGCCAATGTTTCACCATGGCTTGCCGATTTCCGGGTGGATCGGGAACGGCAGCATAGCCATGGCGTCCTGATCCAACGACGACCGTTGAATCGGCGTGAGCCGTGGGGAACGATCCAGCATCGATGATGGTTAATGAGTGCAGGAGCGCTCTGTGGCAGGTGCGCCAACAACGTGGTCAAGCGTGATCGCTTGCAGGGCCCTCCGGAAGCGTGTTGGCGAACGCCGGATTCACCAACTTCATCAGCTGATCGCATGCACGCCGCAGGTCCTCGGGAGTGTCCACGTCGATGACAGTCTGATTGGTGAAACGCTCGACACGGTTCGCTTCACGTTCGAGAAACGTATGCGCACCTTGTTGCCCGGTCCACGTCATCAACGTATCAAAGCAGTCATACGGAAACAGTACCGGTGGTCCGGCGACACTGGCCTGCTCAGTGGCGAGGATTTGCAGCGGTGCCTGCGTGTGCCGCGCCAGCAGTTGTATCAGTGTGCTGCTGTCGAGCAACGGTTGATCGGCCAGGCACAGCAGTGCGCCGGAGGCTGCAGGGAATTGGCTATGCAGATGGCGAATGCCGGCAGCCAGAGAGCTGCCCATGCCTTCGGGCCAGCCAGCGTGGCGCACGATCCGTAGTGGCAGATGGGCGAGCGCAGCTTCGACTTGTTCAGCATGTGCGCCGGTCACCACGATCAGCGCCACGCCAGTATCGAGAGCGGTGCGTGCCGTACGTCGCACCATCGGTTCGCCTTCGATCTCGGCCAGCTGCTTGATGCCGCCGTAACGGCGACTTTCGCCCGCGGCAAGCAGCACGATGACCGCCGATGTCGCGACATGCTCATGAGCTGCGGGATCGATAGGCGTGCTCATCAGTGGATGGCGCCTTCGTTGTCGCGCAAGGGGCCACCGCTACGCCCGTTGATGACAGCCATGATCTCGGCAGCGATCGCCAGTGCGATTTCTTCCGGTGTCTCCGAGCCTATATCCAGGCCGGCCGGTGCATGCAACCGGATGCCGGCGAGCTGGGAGTCATGGCGCATGCGCTCGACGCGCTCGCGCGAACCCAGCGTACCCAGATAAGCCACGGGCGCGGCGCGCAGTGCGGCGAGATAGGCCATGTCGCGTTCGAAGTTGTGCGTCATCACCACGACCGAACTGTGCGCATCGAGTGGCAGCGCCTCACGTACGGTGTTCGGCATGGCACACAGCGTGCGCAATCCGGGCGGCAGATCCGGCAATCGCAGTCGCGACGGATCGTGATCGACCAGGGTGGTCTGCCAGCCCAGCGCAATGGCCAGCGGCAGCAGCGCACGGGCGGCGGCACTACTGCCGATCACCACCAAGGCGTGCGACGGCTCGATCGGCTCGACCAGCACATCCGCTGCGCCTTGCCTGGAAGGCAGGCGCATGGTCAATGCGCGCGAGGCATCGTTGGAAGCAATGGCATCGACGATCGACCGGGTCAGCGCCGGATCGCCCAAGCCATCGCACAGTGTCTGGTCGTTGCACCAAAGCAAACGCCGCGGCATGACGACCTTGTCATCGATCGCGAACAGCGTGGCCATGCGGGCGCTGCGCCGCTGATCCAGGCAGTTCACCAGCGCGTCGACAAACTCCATGGACTGCGCTGCCGTCAGCGGCTCGATCAATACTTCCAGCTCACCGCCACAGCCCATCTCCATCAGCACATCAAGGCCGGAGTCGGCGTTGTAGCGAACCAGCCTGGGCAGGCCGCTGGCGATGACCTCCAGCGCGCGCGCCACGATGTCATGCTGCGGACAGCCGCCGGACAGCTCGCATACCACGCTGCCGTCGCCAAGCACCAGCATGCGGGTCCCCGCGCGACGGAACGTGGAGCCCCACGTCCGCACCAGCGTTGCCAGTGCCCGATAGGACGAAGACTGCGCATGCAGCTCGCGTAGCGCATGGATCAACGTACGCAGCTCATGCGCCGAATTCATCGGCGGTGCGCCGTGCGCATGAATCGCGCGCGCCAGCGTTCATGATATTGCGCACACACGATGATCGCCTCACGCCACCTTCGAGGTCAGCAGATCTTCGATATGCACTGGCAAATCGCGCACGCGAACCCCGGTGGCGTGATGGACGGCCGCGGTCACTGCAGCGGCAAAACCGGCCAGGCCGATTTCGCCGATGCCACGCGCACCCATCTCGTTGAGTTTGGTGTCGGGATAATCGAGGAAGATCACCTCGATATCCGGCGAGTCGGCATGCGTGGCCATGACGTAGTCGGCCAGGTTGCTGTTGGCGGCCATGCCATTGCGTGGGTCGTAATGCGTTTCCTCGAACAGTGCCATGCCTACGCCCATGACGATGGCGCCCTCGATCTGGTTGCGTCCGGTCAGTGGGTTGATGATGCGCCCGGCATCGATGACCGTGACGACGCGGCTGATGCGCAGCCGTGCAGTTTCCGGTTGCCAGGTCACCTCCACGAAATGCGCACCATAAGAGTGCGAGGAGAATTTCTGGTTCTTCTTGCCAAACGTACCTTCAGCCTTGCCTTTGCCTTCGACGTGGCCAAGCCGCGCCGATGCCAGGACTTCCTCGAAACGACGCCCCGCATCGGACGCGGCATCTTTGCGATGCACGCGGCCCTGGGTGTAATTGAGCTTTTGAACACTGACATGGGCAAAATGCGCATCGCCTTCGCTGGCGGCTTCGAGCAGTCGCGCGATCGCCTCGCGGCAGGCTTGAGCGACCGCTGGCACCAGGGAGGCCGTGGCCATAGAGCCGCCGGAGATCGGTCCGGGTGGCAGGCTGCTGTCGCCAATTACTACCTTGACCCTGGCGATGTCGACGCCGGTGAGTTCGGCCACCATCTGTGCAATGACGGTGTAAGTCCCCGTACCAATATCCTGGGTGCCGCTGGCCACGCGCACGCTGCCGTCATCGTTGAACATCACGCTCGCCTCCGCAGGAAAACGAGCTGCAATCCATGAGCAAGCCGCGACGCCCCAGCCAAGCACCAGGCCATCCTTGCGCATCGAGCCGATTTTTGGGTTGCGCTGCGACCAGCCGAACTTTTCGGCGCCCGTGGTCAGGCATTCCTTGAGATGGCGTGAGCTGAATGGCAGGTTCTTGCTCTCGTCGATGGCTGGTTCATTGTGCAGACGCAGTTCGACCGGATCCATGGCCAGCGCCAGCGCCAGTTCGTCCATCGCAGATTCCACCGCGAACAGGCCCGGAACCGCACCGGGGCCACGCATCGATGTCGCCGATCCAACGTTGCGTTCGGCGAATGCCGCGGTGACGCTGAGATTGGGCGTGCTGTAGAGAAAGCCGGTGGCTTCGCCGCATTCTTCCTTGTAGGCACTCAGCAAGGCGCGGTGATAAATGTAGTCCTGCCGAAGCGAGACGAGCTTGCCGTTCCGCGTGGCCCCCAGACGCATGCGCTGCTGGGATTGCGCGCGGTGACCGACGTCGTGAAACATCATCTTCCGTGTCACTACCAGCTTCACGGGTTTGCCCAAATCGCGCGCCGCCGCAGCCGCCAGCAGCGTATGCGGCCAAGGCCACAGCTTGCCGCCGAAGCCGGACCCCAGGTACTCGGTAATCACCCTGACGTTCTCGCTTGGCACACCCAGCATCTGCGCCATGACGGCGCGGTGATTCATGACGGCCTGGGTGGTCTCGTAAAGCGTGAATCGTGTGCCGTCCCACAAGGCGACACTGGCATGCAACTCAATCGGATTGTGGGTTTCCGTTGGCGTGCTGTAGGTTTGATCGACTTTCACGGCAGCGGAGTCGAATGCGCGTTGCGGAGCGCCGCGCCGGGTGTCGGATGTGGGCTTTTCATCCGCTGACAGCGTGGTACTGACCTTGGGCGCCCGCTCCTCGCTGTAACTCACGGCGATCTTTTCGGCCGCCGCGGTAGCCTGCTCGAAGGTTTCGGCGACCACCAAGGCCACGTATTGGCCGTAGTAGCGGATCACATCGTCGTCGAGCGGGGGACGCCGCTCGTCCAGCATCGCCTTGCTGGACTTGGGTACGCGATAGAACGTGCCGATATTTTCGCGGGTGTAGATCTTGCGCACGCCGGGCATGGCTGCGGCCGCCGCGCTGTTGATCCCGTTGATCTTGCCGTTGGCAATGCGTGCGCATACCGGAACCGCATGGAGCATGTCAGGGAAATGGAAATCGGAACTGTAGCGGGCAACACCAGTGACCTTGAGCGGACCGTCCACGCGGATATGCCTGTGGCCGACGGTGGACAGCCGACTCGTGATGGAAGCTTCTTTGGACATGATCGGTTTTCTCGTGGTGTGCCTGCTCAAACAACTGCTGCTGCGGTGCCGAGCGAATGCACCAGACAACGCCGGGCCAATTCGATCTTGAAGCCGTTGTCGCTTTGCGGTTTCGCATCGCGCATCGCGGCGGATGCGGCCAACGCGAAATTCTCGGCGGTCGGCGCCTTGCCCTGGAGCGCCTGCTCGGCCTCCGGCGAGCGCCATGGCCTGGTGCCGACGCCGCCCAGGGCAATGCGTGCGTAGCTGACGGTGCCGTGTTCGACAGCCAGCACGACAGCTGCGGAGGCCAGCGCAAACTCATACGATGCACGATCGCGCAGCTTGAGATAATGCGAACGCGCGCCAGGGTGCGGCGGCGGCAGCGTGACATGGGTGATCAGGTCACCCGGCATCATTACCGTCTCGTGTTGCGGCGTATCACCGGGCAGCAGAAAGAACTCGCCGATCGGTACCTGTCGCTCGCCTTTGACGCCGCGGATCACCACGGTAGCTTCCAACGCGGTCAGCGCAACGTTCATGTCCGACGGATTGGTGGCGATGCAATGCTCGCTGCTGCCCAGAATCGCGAGCATGCGGTTGAAGCCGCCGATCGCCGAACAGCCGCTGCCGGGTTTGCGCTTGTTGCAAGCCATGTCGGCATCACGGAAGTACATGCAGCGCGTGCGTTGCAGCAGGTTGCCGCTGGTGGTGGCCATGTTGCGCAGCTGCGCCGACGCGCCCGACAGCAGCGCCTGCGACAGCACTGCATAGTCACGCTGCACGATCGGATGTCGGGCAAGATCGGCATTGCGTACCAGCGCACCGATCTTCAATCCGCCACCGGGCAAGCTTTCCACCTTGGCCAAGGGCAGATGATTGATGTCGATCACCTGCTGCGGGCGTTCGACATTGAGCTTCATCAGATCCAGCAAAGTGGTGCCGCCGGCGATGAAGCGCACTTCCGCGCCCTGTTGCGCGGTGGACGATTTGGCGCCGGCGCCGATGGCCTGGCTGGCGTCGGTGGCACGCGAAAAGGCAAACGGTTCCATCACTTGTTCCTCAGGCCTTACGGACCTGCTGGATCGCCGCAATGATGTTGGTATACGCGCCGCAGCGGCAGATGTTGCCGCTCATCGCCTCCTTGACGTCCGCATCCGCCGTGCCACACGGCTCCTTCAGCAGTGCGACCGCGGACATGATCTGGCCCGAGGTGCAGTAGCCGCACTGGTAACCGTCGTGTTCCAGGAATGCCTGTTGCATGGGATGCAGTTGGCCCGGTTGTCCGAGGCCCTCCAGCGTGGTCACCTCGTCGCCCTCGTGCATCGCGGCGAGGCTGAGGCAGGAGTTCACCCGCCGACCATTGACATGCACCGTGCAGGCGCCGCACTGGCCGTGGTCGCAGCCTTTCTTGGTGCCGGTGAGCTGCAGGTGGTCGCGCAGCGCATCGAGCAGGGTAGTGCGAGGATCCACCTGCAGCGTCTGCGGCCGGCCATTGACCTTGAACCGGATCTGGAGGAGGCCATCGGCGCCGACACTTGTGCGGGCTGCCGCGGCAACGGCAACCGCCTGTCCCCGCAGCGGCAAGCCCAATCCGGACACCGCGCTCGTGACGCCAACCATTTGCAGAAAGCTGCGTCGACTCAATGACGCTTTGCTGCTCTTTACCGGATCAGGACTGGTGTCTTCATCAGACTTCTTTTCGGACATGGCTGCTCTCTCGGAGCTGGTTTTTCCTGTGTCATGGGTCAAAGACATTTGATCGCACAAAGCATGTTCCAGGATCGTACACACAGGATGGTCAAGTTTTGGTGAGTACCAGCCTCGGTCGAACGATGTGATGAACACGACTGCGTAAACGCATTCGGAAGCCCATGGAAGATTCGATGGATCGCACGCCGCCGGCGAAGTGGTCTTTTTGGGTAGTGTTACTGACCGTTACGTGGGTATCGTCATGGACTTTCTCGGAAAGCGCACGCATCGCGCTCAGACTTCCAGATGACCATGCTCACCGAGATCGCTTGGCGACTCGTCGAGTATTCCACGAGCGAAATCGAGTGCTCTCGCAAGAAAGTTTCCCCTGGCTTCCCAGTACGATGCGTCTCGAACCTGCACGCGCAGAACCATAAGGTTCGGGTCACTCTTGCCGCCTTGTAAGAAGGCACTTCCTGATTCCCGCGACGTATCAGGGGATGTGGCAGGTGGGGAATCAGGTGGCCGCAAGCACGGCGATCATGGAATCCATCCATCGGCGATGCACGTGGGCCCGCCCATGCGCGTGCGCGCGCCTTGAGCTTGCATCCTGCATGCGGACATCGCGGCGTCCCCTATTTGGGCAACAACGCGCTGAAGCCCGGAATCAGCACGTCGAAGGCACGCTGGATGAGCCAGCCGGCGGCCACGATGATGATGAGAATCGAGCCCCAGCGCATCACGACCTTTTGATAAAAGACCGTGTGGCGCAGCAGGAACGCGATCGGCATGATCAGCAGTACCACCGCCTCCTGGCCAATCTCGACGCCGACGTTGAAGCCGCCCAGCGAAGCGGCCATCGCCAGCGGTGGCAGTTGCAATCCCGATAGCGCGGAGGCGAAACCGAGCCCATGGATGAAGCCGAACGCGAAGGCAAGCAGCCACACGCGCTTCCTGACGATCGGATAGAGGTTGTTGCCTGCGGCAATGATCACCGAGAGCGCAATGCCCGACTCCACCAGTCGGCTGGGCAGGTCGATGATGCCGAGCACCGCCAGGGTCAGCGTGACCGAATGGGACACGGTGAAGGCCGAAATCACCTTGATGATGTCGAGGAACGCGGGCCACCAGGCGTCTACCGCCTCCCAGTGATAACCGACGCGCGGTCGCGCGCTGGCCAGTGCGCCAATGCCCGCGGTGCCGGCGAGCAGGCCGCGACCAGCCCCGCCCCAGTCCCGCGGGTCATCGCGTCGGCGGATCAGTACGGCGGGCAGCAACAGCGACAGGATAAACAGCAGGTGGTCGATGCCGGTCCAGATATGCCAGATGCCGTCAGTGACGAAGCTCCTGAATTGGCCCCAGCGATCCGGGTTGCGCAGGTCCAGGGTGGTGGTGGGATTTTCCGGGCCGAGTACCGCGCCCGCGGTGTTCCTGGCGGTGTACACCGTGATGATGCCGCGGTGATACGGGTCGACATCCTTGAACAGGTGGTAGACGACGGTGAGTTTGCTGGGGATCTCCTTGTCGCAGGCCGCATCGAACAGGATCACGTCGTAGACGCCGTCGGTGTGGTCGTCGATCTTCTGGCCGGTCGGCTGCATCGCGCAGGTCAGGCCGTCGCCCTTGATCGCCAGTCGCGCCAGCGCGTACCGGTCGATCTCGGCGCGGTGTGCCTGCACCTCGCCCCAGGTGATCGCGCCGTCGTGATTGCTGTCGATGCCGATGGCGAAGTCCAGGTCACGCAGCGCGATATCCCACTGGCCCTTGAGCACGTGATCGTTGGTCGGATCGGTACGCAAGTTCAAATACGCATCGCTTTCCTTGTGCGCGAACGCGGGCAGCGAAACGCAAGCCAGGCCAAACAGCAGCAGCAACAACAAAAAGCGTGTCGGTTTCATCAGTGAGCCCTCGCGCGCAATGCCACGTCGCTGTCATCCGTCGCCTGGGTCGGTGCCATCTTGTCCACCAGGCGATTGACTGGCGGATCCTGCAGGTGACTGCCAGCGAGCAGCTGCAGCACCGGCTTGGCTGCCTGTGGCTGCCCGGCCGCGACGGCAGCTTCGAGATAGATGCGCATGTCCTTGGGTGCACGTTGCACGGTCCAGTTCTGCTCGGCCAGTTTCAGCGCGCCGGCAGGATCGTGGCGCAGATACAACTCGAAACCGGCCTCCTCACGCCGGTACACATGGCTGCCGCGCCGGTCCATCGCCGCAAATCGTGCCTGCATGTCGTTGATGTCCCGCTGCGTATGCGGGCTGCCCAGCGCGGCCTCGGCGTCGACCAGCCGCAGGAACGAGGTGTCGGATTCGGTGTAGTCCTTGACCAGGGCGACGACATCCCGTGGCCGGCCTTGGTCGAGCAGGAAATCGCCGTAATCGGCGAGCAGGAAATTGTCGCCCGGCGTCAGTTGCAGCGCGGCCTTGAAATGTGCCTCGGCTTCGTCGTTCCTGCCCAGGCGTTTGGCGGTGTCGGCCAGCAAGCCCTCGATGTAGGCTTTCACTCCGACGGGCGCCTTCGGTCCCGGGTGCTCGATCAACGAAAGCAACACCCAGGCTTGTTGCGCGTGCCCGGTGAGGGCGCGTAGTTGCCCTGTGCACAATTGGCCGTAGAAGTCGCCGCCCACATTGGCCAGATGGACGCAGCTGTCGTTGGCGGTGGGGTAGTCGCCTTGCACCATCGCCACGGTGGCGAGCGTGAGCCACGCCTGCACGTTGCCGGGGTCGCGCGCCAGGATCGCCTTCAGTTCCGTGCGCGATTCGCTGAAGAAATGACGGCTCTGCAAGATGATGGCGTGGGTCAGCAAGACCGGCACCGGTACCGGCTTTTGTTGCATCCACGGATCGATGACCGCCTGGGCGCGGCCCAGGTAGCGTGCATCCCCGGTGGAGCGACCGTAGCCGATGTAGGCGTCGGCCAGTTTCAGGGCGCGCGGCATGTCCCTGGGGTGACGCCGGACGTCGGCGCGCAATTGATCGAATTGACGGACGCGAGGATCCGAAGACGCTGGAACGTGTTGCAACACGGTGTCCGCGGAAGCGGGAACATAAGGTGTGCGGTGATCGTCGGCCCATGCCTGTGCCGTGATCGACATCAGCGCGAACGTGATCAGGAAAACCACGCCGCGCCGTCCGAGACGCCATCGCCCGTGCAACCGGGTAGCACTGGACAAATCCGGGTTTATCGTCATCGGTGTTCTGCCTTCCAGGGTCATGACACGCGTCCGTGCGGGATGCGGAGGGACTCGGGTTTCGCTCCACCCACGATCAAGGGTGTTGCAGCGGACTGCAAAGCGGCGCTTTCCACCGCACCCTGTCAGTCGGGCGCGAGACGCGACTGCGATATCCGTGGACACGGGGCCGTGACGCATGGCGAACCATGCGTCACGGCCCCGCTTCACCCTCGAATGGCGCTTGACCGTGCTCTATTCAGTTGGCCGGCAGGCCATTCATGCCATTGGGCGAACCCGGCAGTGGCGTCTCCAGATACGGGAAGACGGGGAGATAGGTGTCGTTGGCGTATTCGTCGCCTGTCACCACCTCGGTTGCCGCGGTCGCGCCGGGCGAACGCGCACCATCTGTATACGCCGCTCCCTTGTTCGGATCGCTGGTCTCGCTGCCGCAGTTGCCGATCTTGCCGCATAACGCGCCTTCAGCCACCCGAAGCGTGATGTCCACGATGTCGTCATAAGGCCGGCGACCGTTGGGGAATCCGGCTACGTCACCACCGAGCACGCCGAGGTCGTTCTGTTTGGCCGGCGCAGTCGGCGGCGTCGATGTGTTCAGGCGCAATTCCTCTCCCGGCGCCGTCAGCTTGGCGGGCTGATTGAGGCCCGGGACGCCGGTGAGAAAGGCAGCTACCAGATCATTTCGTGGCGTTTGTGGAACCTGCGCAGCAGGGCCGAACAACGCGTTCAACAGCACCGGCAGTGACGGATTGGTC
>Ga0208589_1001376_pt1 | contig 10216 bp, 8 predicted proteins | sample NGESurshal092012_2_FD_184486 | JGI IMG/M metagenome (GOLD analysis project Ga0208589, IMG submission 184486) | Arctic peat soil microbial communities from Barrow, Alaska - NGEE Surface sample F53-2 shallow-092012 (SPAdes) | ecosystem: Environmental > Terrestrial > Soil > Wetlands > Peat ... | reverse complement strand
TCGGGGCATCATCCCCTCGATGCCGGGTCTCCGCGGGCGCCGCAGCTCTCGCCCGGCGGCGGTGTCCGTGAAGGCCCGGGAATCAGTCAGGCCGAGGGCTGCTCGTAGCGCGTGTCGCGCGGGAGTGCGTTAAGCAGACCTTCGGCGATTTTTCGCTTGCCGACGAAGTGCAGCCGCGAGTAGTCGCGGGCCGGTCCGAGCGCGTCGATCCAGGCCGCTTCGTCGCCTTGGACGCGGGCCGTCGTCTCCTCGGCGCTCATCGCGGCGCTCTGCAGGCGCCCGTCGACGACCTGAAACAGATTCGTGACGTTCTCGATGCCGTCGCCGACGACCGCCTCGATCATCCCCTCGGGGAGGTCAGTGCGCTCTCCGAGAAGCGCCGGAAGCTGACGGATGATCGCCTCCGCTCGAATGTTCTCGCGGCTATCGGGCATCGGCCACTCATGCCGCATGCCCCAGCGCGCGAGCGCAGCGGCGATCGGCAGCAGCTCGCTCCCACGCTCCGTCAGCGTCAGCTCGACGCGCGGCGGCATTTCGCGAAAGCGCTCTCGCGAGAGCAGCCCGAGCGCGACCATCTGCGTCAGATGATGGTCGAGCACGCCTGAGCTGACCCCGGGAAGTCGTCTGCGCAGGACGCTCAGACGCACCGTCTCGTTCGAGAGCGCGAGCACGATCAGCAACGTCCAGCGGTCGCCGGCGGCGTTTAGCGCACGCGCGAGCGGCGTCCACTGCCGATGGGCGCGCACTGCTAGCCGTACAGCCGATCCGTGCTCCATGCCTAGGAGCGTACGCCTTGTGCGAGAAATTACGTTTGATCGCTGCGGAAGCGTCTCGTCCCCAAAATCAAGCCCCAGCCGACGCCGAGCGAAACCAAAATTCCGGTAATCAGACTTCTGTAAAGCCTGTGCCACGATTTTTGCGGATGTCTCTAGCTTCGATGCCGCGTGCGATGAAATCGTGTGAGCGTCCGGCGGCGGACGCTCGTCGTCCGCGCTCGTCGTCCGCGTCCAGCCGTGGCCGCCGAAGCACCTGCGTCAGAGGCGGTTCTCAAGACGATCCCACGCCGGGGTGTTCCTCGCGAGCGATTAGCGTGCTTAGCGGAGCTCGCGCAAGGTTGGGAACGGCACGACCTCGCGGATCGACTCGACGCCGGCGAGGATCATCAGCAGCCGGTCGACACCGATGCCGCCGCCGGCCGTCGGCGCCATCCCGTATTCGAGCGCACGCACGTAGCCCTCGTCGTAGGGATGTGGCTGGTCGTCGTCGTCTTCGGAGCGCGCCTGACGTTGTTTGACGAAGCGATCCCACTGATCGAGCGGATCGTTCAGCTCGGAGTCGCCTGAGAGCACCTCGATGCCGCGGATCACGGTGTCGAAGTGCTCGCCGAGGCGCGGGTCGTCCGCGTGACGCTTGCAGATCGGGAACAGCTCGAGCGGGAAGTCGAACACGTGCGTCGGCTGCATCAGGAACGGCTCGACGTGCTTCGAATAGACCGCTTCGACGAGCTTCGCCCAGGTCTTCTCTGCTTCGACGGCGGGGTTCTCCAGGTGCTCGAGCAGCTGCTCGCGGCTCGCCTCGAGGTAGTCGAGTCCGATTGCGTCTTTGATTGCCTCGCGCAGCGAGATGCGCGCCCAAGGTTTGGCGAGCTCGATCACCTGCCCGTCGTATTGCTCGATCTTCGTCGTGCCAAGTGTGCGCAGCGCGACCTGCTCGGCGACCTCTTCGCACCACAGCGCCGTGTCCATGTAGTCGGCGTAGGTCTGCATGCACTCGAGGATCGTGAATTCGGGACTGTGGCGATGCGAGATGCCCTCGTTGCGAAACGCCCGTCCGAGGTCGTAGACGTTCTCGAGGCCGCCGACGACGCAGCGATTCATGTACAGCTCGACGGAGATGCGCAAGTGCAGATCGACGTCGAGCGCGTTGTGGTGCGTCGTGAATGGCCGCGACGATGCGCCGCCGGCGAGCGCCTGCAGCACCGGCGTCTCCACCTGCGTGAACCCTTTCTCGCGCAGTACTTCGTGGATCGCCTCGATCACCTTCGTACGTTTGAAGAACATCTCACGCGTTTGCGCGTTGGCAAGCAGGTCGAGTTCTCGGTGGCGATAGCGCGAGCCGAGGTCCTCCATGCCGTGATGGCGATCCGGCGGCGGGCGCAGCGCCTTCGCGAGCAGCGTGCAATCGCTCACGCCGACGGTCAGCTGCCCGCGCTGCGTGACGTAGAGGTCGCCTTCGACGCTGACGATGTCGCCGATGTCGAGGCTGATCATCCGCGCGTAGCGCTCCTCGCCCATCGCGTCCTGACGCGCGACGACCTGCATTGAGCCAGATTGGTCGCGTATGTCGAAGAACGTCGTCTTCGCGTGCCCGCGTCGTGCGATCAGGCGACCGCAGATGCGGTAGGCGAGACCCGGGTGTGGCCCATGTGCCATCGTCGCGGCGTCGTGCGCGGCGAGCACGTCGGCGATCCACGTGCGCGCGACGTCGTGGCGCAAATGCGGGAACGGCTCGACGCCTTCACCGCGCATGCGCTCGAGCTTCGCGCGGCGTTCGTCTGCGCCGACAGCTTCCTCACCGGGAGGAGCGGGCGTGAGCGGCGCCCCGCTCACCGTGCGACCCCGCCCAGCTGGATCCGCTCGGCGACCTCGCGCACGAGGAAGCTCGCGAGGTGGACCGGGTAGGTGCCGCGCGAGAAGCCCGCGTCGAAGCCGAGCTCCTTGGCCAGCTCGCTCGAGACGCGCGAACCGCCGCACGCGAGGATCAGCCGAGCTCGCCACCCCTCGGCCTCGACGATCTCCACGAGCTCGGTGAGGTTGTGGATGTGCAGGTCTTGCTGCGTGACCGTCTGTGAGACGAGGATCGCGTCTGCGTCAAGCTCGATCGCTCGTGCCACGAGGACGCCGTTGGGTACCTGGCTGCCGAGGTTGTGCGCCTCGAACGCGCCGTAGCCTTCTAGGCCTCGGTTGCCGTGGAAGCCCTTCAGGTCGAGCATCGCGTCGATCCCGACGCTGTGCGTGTCCGAGCCTGTGCACGCGCCGACGACGACGATCGGACGACCGACGTGCCGCGCTGCAAACGGGTCGATTTCGTCTTCGCTCATGTACTCGATGTCGATCTCGCCGACCTGCTGTGCGGTGTAGTCGACGCTCTGCGTGCAGCGGCCGTAGATGAGGAAGTGCGTGTAGCCGTCGAGCAGGCGCTGGTGATGCACGACCTCCGGCCGATCGAGGCCGAGCTTTGCCGCGAGCTCGATCGCGCTCTTTCGCGCCGCCGGACCATGCGGCACCGGCAGCGTGAAGCTGAGCTGGACGATCCCGTCGCCGAGGTGGTCGCCATACGGCGTCACGTTCGTCAGGTCGACGTGCTGCAACTCAGTCGGCAACGTGCACCTCCTGCATCAGCTCAAGCGCAGGGTTCAGGTAGTCGTCCTCGATCGGGATGATCCCGTCGATCCCGCGGCCCTCGTCGACGCGCCGACGCACGTCGCCGAACGTGCCGTCTTCGATCGCGCCGAACATCCCCACATCGGCGATCCGCTCGAGCAGCTCATGCGCCTCGCGCAGGACTTCGCTTGCGCGCGAGGCGATGATGCCGCCGGGCTTGAACTGGATCTCCTCGCCGAGATCGCGCGCGTAGTTGAACACGTAGTCGACGCACTCGAGACCGACGACGCGATCGTGCAGGTGTGGAGTGAAGACGCCCTCCGTCGGCACGCCCGCGGTCTGAATCCCCTGGCCGGTCGCAATCGTGATCAAGTTGAACAGCGTGTCGCACGCGTGCGTGCGAAACAGGTTGCCGTCCATGTGGCGCGTCGGCGGCATGTACTTGATCGGGCAGTTCGGGAACAGCTCGCGCGTGAGTTGAGCTTGCGCCCACTCGTACAGCAGCCCATTCGTCGTCGGCGGGTCGATCTCGAACGCGTCGCCGAGCGCGATCTGCTCATTGGTCATCCCCGAGTCGCGCGCGAGCCGGTGGTTGATGAACTGCGAGGCCGTCACCGACGGAGCTGCGGCGAGCGCATCGGCGGTGCGCAGGTAGTTGTCCTCGCCCGTGTTGATGACCATCCCGAAGTAGCCCGCGATCGTGCGCGATATGCGCTGGTCGATCATCGTCCGCACCGGGTTGATGTCGCGGTAGAGGATCCCGTAAAGCGCATCGTTGACCATGTTGTCGAGCCCCTCCATCGCGCCGAGCGTCGCGAACTCGGTCATGCAGAGGCCCGAGCAGAAGCTCGACAGGCGGATGTAGCGGCCGTTCTGCTCGCACCACTCGTCAAGCGCCTCGCGCAGGATGCGGAAGTTCTCCTGCGTCGCGAACGTCCCGCCGAAGCCCTCCGTCGTAGGGCCGTACGGAACGTGTTCGAGCAAACTCTGCGCCGTCGAGCGGGTCATCGAGACGACGTCGCCGCCCGTCTCTGCGACCGCGAGCGCGTGCACGACGTCGTCGTACACGTTGCCCGTCGCGCTGAGCACGTATCGCAGCGGGGGTGGACCACCGAGGCGGTCGCGCTGCTCGCGACGCTCGTCCATGCGCCGTCGTACCTCGCCCATCCGCATGCGGCACTCGCTCTCGACGAGCTCACGAATCGCCCAGTCCTCGGCCCGCTCCAGCGCGCAGATGTCGAGCTCGCCCGCGCCGATCGCTTCGGCGAGCTGCTGAGCTCCCCGACCCGTCTGGAGCATCGCGTTGCCGAGTCTGTACGCGATGCCACGCCCGAGCTCGCCGCCGTCGTGGACGTGATCGACGACCGCGTTCGGTAGTGGGATGTCCAACTCGCTGATGCCGTCGACGCCGAGGAAGCGCGCGACGGCGCGCTCGACGGACAGCGTCGTCTTGCCGGACGTTTCCTCGGCCATCCGCCGCGCGATCTGGGCGGCGGTCTGGCGGCACGACTCGACGACGCCGGCGTCTAGGTTGAGCTTTGCGTCCATCGTGGCGCGAGCCTAAGCCAGCTCGGCTAGTCGCTCTCGCTGCGCCGCGCGGTTCACTTAAAAGCCTGCCAGGGACGCGGTCTGTGGCGAGGCAAATGTCTCTCTTTTAGGTACGCGAACGATCTCTTCGGTGTGTCCAATTCCTACGACTGCCCGGGAGCGCCGGAGTTGCAGCGTTTTTCGTCAGCCGACGGGCTGACTCAGCGCGGCCAAGCGGCCGACCGTTTTGACTTTTTCGGAGCGCCGAGTAGCTTCGCCGCACCGTCATGGCTATCGATATCTCACAGATCGACGCCCCGCCAGGCCTGCTCCTCGAGGCGCCCGCGATGCAGATCGGCGACGCGCGCGTCGGCGCCCTGCGGGCCCGAGGGGCAGGCCAGCGGCAACTACCTCCGACGACGCGCGACCTGCTGAAGAACGCACCGTACGTCGTCGACTTCTGCGACCCGAGCCCGACGACGCCGCTGCACGCCGGCTACCTGCGCAACATCGCGCTCGGGCACGCCCTGGCGAGCGCGCTCGAGGCGGCAGGCGCACACGTGGCCCGCCAGACGCAGATCGCCGACCTCGGGCGCGACATGGGCGAGGCGATGGCCGGCTACCTGCGCTTTGCCGCAGACGGCGACCCGGCGGCGGCGCGGGAGAAGAGCGATCGTTTCGTCGGGCTGCTGCACGCACGCCATGCGCAGGAGCCGCGGGTCGACGGCGACCTCGCCGACTTATTGCTAGTGCAGCTCGCGGCGGGCGACGAGCGTGTCCGCGACCTGTGGCACACGGTGCGCGATTGGGCGGTCAGCGGGCAGAACGAGACGCTCGCCCGCCTCGGCGTGCGCTTCGACCGCACGATCTTCGACTCGCAGTACGCTCCGCGCGTCGGCCCGCTCGTTCGCTTGGCGCTGGCCCAAGGCGTGATCAGCGGCTCGCTCGGCGGCCCGCTCGTGTTCGAGACCGACGCGCCGACGCCCGTGCACCTACCGCTGATCGGCAGCGACGGGGTGCCGACGAAGGACCTGCGTGCGCTGACCGTCTGGCGCTCGCTGATGACCGAGATGACGGACGTCACCCTCGTTCGCCTGACCAGCGAGGAACGCCGCGACAACCTCGATGAAATCCTGCGCGGCCTTGCGCCCGGCTCGAAGGTCTACCCGACGGCCGTGCTGCATGCCGAGGTCGTGACCGATCGCGACGACGGCCCGGGCGGCGAGAGCACGCTGTTGATCGACGACCTGCTCGACATGCTGATCGAGCACGATGAGCTGCGCACGCTGGCAATCGAGGAGCGCGCGGCATGCGCCGCACAGGACCTCGCATCGATGGTGCTGATGGGGATGTGCCTCGATCACCCGCTGCACGAGGCGCTGACGATCACCCCGGAGCGCGTGCTCGATAGCGAGACGAACGCCGGCTGGACGCTCGCACGCGCGTGGATGAAGGCCTGGGACCCGCGCAACGACGGCGGTCCGCTGCCGCTCGCCGACGATGAGCACTACCGCTCGGTCGTCGCGCAGTCGCAGCTCCTGCCACTGCTCGACCGCGCCGTCAAGGGCCTCGACGTCCTACGCCTCGTACGCTTCCTGACGCGCATCGGTACGTGGTACTTGACCACCGAGACGGACCCGGCCGTCGGCCGGATCATGCGCTCGCTGCTCTCGAGCGGCCTCGACAGCCTTGGACTGGTCCGCGCTCAGGAGGTCAACGGCTGATGGCCGCCGTCGAACCGAACGCCGTCTACGAGACGGCGATGGCCGAGCCGAACGCGCTTGAGAACGACCTACGCTCGTTCTACCTGACCGGCAGCGAGGAGATGAGCATCTTCGAGGAATGGGAGCACGGGATCGCGCGCGGCGACTCGACGACTCCTTCGATCTGCTCGCCGACGTATCGCTGGTGGATCCTCGAGCACCTGCGCAACGCGCTCGGGCGCGACCGCAAGAACTTGCTGCTCAGTCTCGGCTCAGGTAACGCGTTCGTCGAGCGCGTGCTCGGGCGCGAAGGCTACCCCGTGCTCGCCGTTGACGCACTCGATGAGGCGGTCCAGCTGGCGCGCGAGGCCGGCGTGCCGGCGATCTGCCAGAACCTCTACACGTGGGATGCGCAGCCTGAGTACTGGGACGTTGTCTATGCGGACGGCCTACTCGGGCACCTGCACGACGGCCACGACGGCGCGCATTCGGCACTGCGGCTGTTCCACAGCTGGCTGAAGCCGACAGGCGGGACCGTCGTGATCTCAAACGACGCACCGAAAAGCGACGAGCCGGTGCAGCAGTCGGCCAACGTGCCCGGCTTCTACTGGCTCTCGGAGCAGTGGATCGCGGGAGAACTCAAGCGCGCCGGGTTCACGCGCGTCTCGACGGCTTCGATCGACTACCGCCGGCCGCTCTCGGGTCTGCGCACGCGCGCGATCATCACGGCCCATCGCAGCGCATAGCGAGGAGTCGCGCCTGCGATGCCGATGAGCGAGCACTTCAAGCGACGCTTGGAGCCGATCCTCCCGGAGATCGCCGAGCACTTCGGCACGCCATTTCACATCTATGACGAGCGGGGCATTCTCGCGAGTGCGGACCGCCTGACGGCAGCTTTCGCCGAGATTCCGTTCCACGAGTACTTCGCCGTGAAGGCACTGCCGAACTTGACGATCCTGCGAATCCTGCGCGAGCACGGGTTGGGGATGGAGTGCAGCTCGATCGCCGAGCTCGAGCTGGCCGCCGACTGCGGTGCGGTCGGCGAGGAGATCTTCTTCACGTCGAACAACACGACGCGCGAGGAGTTCGCCGCGGCGCTGGCGCTCGGCTCGATCGTCAACATCGACGACGTCACGCTGATCGACAAGCTCCCGGGCGCTCCGGCGCTCTGCTCGTTTCGCTTCAACCCAGGGCCCGAGCGGCTCGGGGACAAGCTGATCGGCTCGCCGATGGAGGCGAAGTTCGGCGTGCGCCGCGACCAGCTGGAGGATGCGTTCGCGCAGGCACGCGAGGCCGGCGCTGAACGCTTTGGCCTGCACGCGATGATCGCGTCGAACGTGCTCACGGTGCAGCCGCTGCTCGCGACGATCGCGATGCTGTTGGCGCTCGAGGACGGCCTTCACCGTTCGCTCGGGATCGAGCTCGAGTTCATCAACGCCGGTGGCGGCCTCGGCATTCCCTACCGCCCGTCCGACGGCGAGCTCGACGTCCACGCGCTCGGCCTCGGCGCGGCTCAACTGCTGCGCGCGCATGCGGAGCGCACGGGCCGTCGCCCGAAGCTCTTCTTCGAGGCGGGCCGGTTCATCACGGGCCCGAGCGGCGTGCTCGTCACACGCGTGATCAACCGGATGAGCAAGTGGCGCGAGTATGCAGGCGTCGACGCGGGCATCGCAGCGCTGCTGCGCACGGCGTTCTATCCCGACGCCTACCACCACGTGACGCTCAATGGCGACCGCGGCGAGCGGCCGCTACAGCGCGTCGACGTCGTCGGCTCGCTGTGTGAGAACAACGACAAGCTCGCGATCCAGCGCGAGCTGCCGCAGTTGCAGGAAGGCGATCTGCTGCTCGTTCACGACACCGGAGCACACGCGCTGGCGATGGGCTTCAACTACAACGGCCGGCTGCGCCCGCAGGAGCTCTTGCTGCGCAGCGACGGCAGCGTCGAGTTGGTCCGCCGTCGCGAGGAGGTCAGGCGCGATTACTTCGCGACACTCGAGTTCGAGCCGGACGTGCTCGTGCCCGAGCTGCAGGCCCCGCAACAAGTCGCGGCGCAGGTGGCGTGATGGCGACGCTCGCGTCGATCGCGGACTTCGGCGGGCTCGAATCGCTGCGCGAGCGGATCGACGAGCTGTGGGAGCGGCGCGCCGAGCTCGACGACCGCGACGCCTCGGTGCAGGCAACGGTGCTGAGTGTGATCGAGCTGCTCGACCGCGGACGCTTGCGCGTGGCCGAGCTCGGACGCGACGATGAGGTCATCGTGCACGAGTGGCTCAAGCGCGCGATCGTGCTGCTGTTCCGTGTCTGCCCGATGGAACGCACGGAGGCTGGGCCGATGCTGTTCGCCGACCGCTTGCCGCCGAAGCGCGGCTGCGAGGACGTCCGCGTCGTCCCCGGCGCGTACGCGCGCTTCGGCTCCTATCTGGCGCCCGGCTCGATCCTAATGCCGAGCTTCGTCAACGTCGGCGCTTACGTCGGACGCGACACGCTCGTCGACACGTGGGCGACGGTCGGCTCCTGCGCGCAGATCGGCGAGCGCGTCCATCTCTCGGGCGGCGTCGGCATCGGCGGGGTGCTCGAGCCACTGCAGGCGAGCCCGGTCGTCGTGCAGGACGACGCGTTCATCGGCAGTCGCTGCATGCTGATCGAAGGAGCGCGCGTCGGCGAAGGCGCGGTCGTCGGCGCTGGCACGATCCTGTCCCCGACGATCCCGGTGATCGACGCCGAGACGGGCGAGGAGATCGCGCGAGGGCAGATCCCGGCGTGGAGCGTCGCGATCGGTGCGACGCGCTCACGCACCTTCGCGGGTGGCGACTTCGGTCTCCCATGCGTGCTCGTCGTCAAGCGCTTGCAAGCGGGCGAGCGCCACGACAAGGTCAAGCTGAACGAGCTCGTGCGCGATCACGGGGCCGCGCTGTAGATCACGCTCGTCGGGGCCAGCACGCTACCCGGCAGCCGTAGCCAGATCCGCGTCGACGCCTGCCGCGAGTAGTCCAGCGGCCGCGGCAATCTGCTCGGGTGCGGGCGTCAGTGACGCGCGCAGGTGTCCCTCCCCGCCGCGGCCGAGATAGGACCCGGGCACGACGAGCAGCGAGCGTTCGAGCAGGCGCTCGAACGCGCCGACGTCGTCGCCGCCGGGCACGCGCAGCCAGAGGAAGATGCCGGCCGGTCCGCCGGTGTGCTCGAGCGCGCCGCGGCGCGCAGCCGCGCCGAGCACCGCTCGCTTCTCGGCGTAGCGCTTGCGCGCGACGAGCACGTGCTCGTCGTCCTCCCAGGCGGCGACCGACGCCAACTGGACGAGCGCCGGCGGGGTCGTGCCGATATCGCTGCGGTGGCGTCTGATGCGGCTGACGATCTCGCGATCGCCGGCGAGGAAGCCCGAGCGCAGGCCGGCCAGTCCAGAGCGCTTCGACAGCGAGTTGAACACGACGACACTGCTTCGCTCGGCAAGCTGCAGACCCGACGCCGGCGGCTCGCCGTCGAACCAGAACTCGGAGTACGTCTCGTCGACCGCGAGGATCGCGTCGCTGCGCCGGCAGCGCTCGGCCAGCTCCTCGAGCAATGCGAGCGGTGCGATCGCGCCGGTCGGGTTGTGTGGCGAGACGA
>Ga0208589_1001375_pt1 | contig 10221 bp, 10 predicted proteins | sample NGESurshal092012_2_FD_184486 | JGI IMG/M metagenome (GOLD analysis project Ga0208589, IMG submission 184486) | Arctic peat soil microbial communities from Barrow, Alaska - NGEE Surface sample F53-2 shallow-092012 (SPAdes) | ecosystem: Environmental > Terrestrial > Soil > Wetlands > Peat ... | reverse complement strand
GACATCGCCGACGATCACGAAAATCGCGTTGTTCGGCACATACCAGTCGTTGTGGAAATGGCGCAGCAGAGCGGACGTGGTCTTGTCGAAGGTGGGACGCGTACCCAGCGGATCGACTTCATAACCGGTGCCTGCGTACAAGGCGTTTTCGGCCTTCTCGAAAGCGAGGAATCCGGGATCGGAAATGTCGCGCGAGACTTCCTGCTCGATCGCGCCTCTTTCCAGCCCCCAATCCTTGTCGCTGACCAGCAGCCCCTGCATCCGCGTGGCTTCGATGTGCAGCAGGATGTCGAGATAGGCCGAGGGCGCCACGAAGTAATACTGGGTCGCGTCATTGGTGGTGAACGCGTTGTTGTCGCCACCCATCTTGCCGGTCATCTCGTTCAACTGCGCACCGGTCATGCCGGTGCTGTCGCGGAACATCATGTGTTCCAGCGCATGCGCCGTGCCGGGAAAACCCTTCGGCGTCTCGTAGCCGCCAGCCAGGTAGGTGATCTGCGTGGTCACCATCGGCGCCAGGATGTCGCGCACGATCACCACGCGCAGCCCGTTCTTCAGCGTGGCGCGCAGCACGTTGTCGTTCTGGCTGGACGCGGCTGGCGCCGAGGTGCCGGCATGGGCGACTCCTCCGAGCAGTCCCATGCCCAGCAGTACGCTCCACGTCAGGGGCTTGAGTCTGTTCAACTTCATGACTGTGCTTCCTTGTGGTTTGTCGCGTGGAGGTGGCGGACGCTGGTCAGCGTCGCCTGTCATTGCATCACAGTACTGCCTGATTCTGAACGCGCCGCCGTCTGCATCCGTGTGCCACAAGGCATGCTTGCGTGGCCCTCGTGGGCACTGCTCGGGGATACTGGCGTCGGGCGTCGGTCAAATACCGATCACCTGCGGCTCGGGCTCGAGCGTCACGCCGTAGCGCGAATGCACGCCGAGCATCACCCGCTGCGCCAGCGCCCAAAGCTCAGGCCCCGTTGCCTTGCCATGATTGACCAGCACCAGCGCGTGGCGATGGGAAATGCCCGCATCGCCTTCGCGTATACCCTTGAAACCGGCTGTCTCGATCAGCCACGCGGCGGACAGTTTGCAGCGACCGCCAGGCTGCGGCCACGCGGGGATGTCAGGGTGATCGCGTTTCAGCTGTTCGGCCAGCGTGGCATCGACGATCGGGTTCTTGAAGAAACTGCCGGCATTGCCGATCACCGCCGGGTCGGGCAGCTTGCTGGTGCGCAGGTGCACTACCGCTTCGGCGACATGGAACGGCGCCGGCTTGTCCACGCCCATGCGCGCCAGCTGCTCGTTGATGCCGGCGTAGTCGGTGCGCAACGCGCGGCTGCGCGGCAGCACGAAACGCACCGCGGTGACGATGTAGCGCCCCGGCTCGTGCTTGAACAACGAGTCACGATAGGCGAACGCGCACGTCGCGTGATCCAGCGTCACCACGCGACGCTCGCGGATATCCCACGCTTCCACACTCTCGATAAACTCGGCCACTTCGCAACCGTAGGCGCCGATGTTCTGGATCGGCGCGGCGCCGACCGTGCCGGGAATCAGGATCAGGTTTTCCAGTCCGGCATAGCCCTGGCCCAGCGTCCAGCGCACGAAGTCATCCCAACGCTCGCCGGCGGCCACCGCGATGCGTGCTTCGTCACCGTCACTCTCCACTTGCACACCACTTGTGGCAAGCGTCTCAACATGGACGCCACGGGTGGCCATCACCAGCACGGTGCCGTCGAAGTCGCCGGTGAACAACACGTTGCTGCCTTCGCCCAGTACCAGCAGACGATCATTGCGGATGGCCGGAAAGTCGAGCAGTTCGGGCAGCTTGCCGGCATCGCGGATTTCCGCCAGCAGCTTGGCGCGCGCCGCGACACGCAGCGTGTTGCGGGTCGCCAGCGAGGCATTTTCGGTGAGCACATATCCACCCATGTCGACCTGCTCAACCGGCATCGCCGCTCTCATCAAGTGTCGCCTCGCGCTGACGACGGATTTCATTGACGCATTCGTTGATCAGTTGCGGCCCGCGATAGATCAGACCGGAATAAATCTGCACCAGTGAGGCACCGGCATCGATCTTCTCGGCGGCATCGCTGCCGTCGAGGATGCCCCCAACGCCGATCAACGGGATGCGCCCCTGCAGACGCTTGTGCATGCCGCCCAGCACCGCCGTAGCCTGGGCAAACAGCGGCTTGCCGGACAGACCGCCGGTTTCGCTGCCGTACGGAACATCGGCCACCGCGGCATGATCGATCGTGGTGTTGCCGCAGATCACACCGTCGATGCCGGTACGCAACAATACCTCGGCGATCGCATCCAGTTCCGCCTCGGTGAGATCCGGCGCGATCTTCAGCAGCATCGGCTTGCGCCGGCCATGCTGCGAGCCGAGCCGCTCCTGCGCCTCACGCAGAACCGAGATGAAGCGACGCAGCGTGGCCTCTTCCTGCAGATCGCGCAGGCCCTGGGTATTCGGCGAGGAAATATTCACGGTGATGTAGCTGGCGTGTTCGTACACACGACCGAGGCAGATCAGATAATCGTTGACCGCCTTCTCGTTCGGCGTGTCCTTATTCTTGCCGATATTGATGCCGAGTACGCCGTGATAGCTGGACTGCTGCACGTTGCGCACCAATACCTCGACGCCGCCGTTGTTGAAGCCGAGCCGGTTGATGATCGCCTCGTGCTGCGGCAGCCGGAACATGCGCGGTTTGTCGTTGCCCGGCTGCGGCAGCGGCGTCACCGTGCCCACTTCGATGAAGCCGAAGCCGAGCGCGTCGAGCGCATCGAGATGTTCGGCATTCTTGTCCAGCCCGGCGGCCAGTCCCACCGGGTTCGGGAACGGGATGCCGAACACGGTGGTCGGCAGGTCCGTCGGCGGTCTGGCGATCAAGTGCGCGAAATTGCTGCGCCGGGCCACGCCGAGCCCGTACAGGGTGACGCGATGCGCAGTCTCGGCATCAAGTTTGAACAGCAGCGGACGCAGGACGTCGTACATGGGTCAGACCAGATGACCGGCGAAAATGCGGGTGTCGTAGTCGAAGCTTACCGTGTCGTGCTCGGCGCAGGCATCAAACAGCTCGCGCAGGGCATGCAGCATCGCCTCGTGTCGGGGGTGCCCCGCCTTCGGCGCATAAGAAGATGACATTAGCCGGCCGCGCAACGCCTCGTAGTTCAGCCGCTGGGCATGCTCGAAGCGGGCGCTGCCGCAAAATCCCGCGCCGAACCAGGCACGCATCCGCGCATCGTCCGCATAGCGTTCGGCCACGCGGGTGTAATCGATGCCGAACTTCAGCAGCAATGCCTCGTAACCTTCCAGAAAGCGCGTGCCGGTCAGCCGGCGTGAATTCCACCAGATCGCCGCCAGTCCGTCGGGGCGCAGGATGCGTGCGAATTCGCTTCGGGTCGCCTGCTCGTCGAACCAGTGGAACGCCTGCGCCACCGTCACCAGATCCACGCTGGCAGCGGGGAGCCCCGTCACATCCGCGCGGCCATTGACGGCATCGAAACCTGCAGACGCCTGCAACCAGTGTTCGGCAGCGGCGCGCATCGGCGCGTTCGGCTCCACCGCGGTGACGCGATAACCGGCATCGAGAAACATCTTCGACGAGATGCCGGTGCCGGCGCCGATATCGGCCACCCGCCAGCCGCTGTCGATGCCCTGTTCGCGCTGCAGCCAGTCGAGCAAGGCCGACGGATAGTCCGGCCGGTAAAGCACATAGTCGTCGACACGATCGCTGAAACGCGCGGTGGAGTGCAGCTCGCTCATGTCATCGACTCCACAACACTCAGCCATTGAGCATCTGGCCGCCATCGACAACCAGGGTCTGGCCGGTGATCCAGCCCGCCCACGGCGAGGCCAGGAACAGCGCGGCGTGGGCGATTTCCTCCGGCGTGCCGTAGCGGCCGAACGGAATCTTCGCCAACACGGCGGCATAGCGCGCCGGATCCTCATGTCTGCAGCGATCCCACATGCCGTCGGCAAACTCGATCGATCCGGGTGCGATGGCGTTGACGCGGATGCGTTGTGCGGCCAGTGCCAGCGCCTGCGACGAGGTGTAGTGACTCAGTGCCGCTTTCATAGCCGCATAGGAAGGGCCACCGGCGCGCGGGCGCAACGCCGCGATCGAACTGGTGTGCAGAATGCTGGCGTGCGCCGATTTCGCCAGATGCGGCAGCGCCGCCCGCGAGGCGCGCACCGCCGCCATCAGGTCCACGTTGAAGTCGGCAAGCCACGCTTCGTCGTTGTCGCCGAAACCATAACCGCTGGCATTGTTCACCAGTACGTCGATGCCGCCGAGCGCGCTGCAGGCACTCGCGATATAGCTGTCGATGGCTGCAGCATCGGCCAGATCGCAAGACTGCGCGTGGGCAGTGACACCACAGGCGACAATCGCCTGCCGGGTCTCCTGCAATGCGTATTCGCCGCGCGCGCAGATCGACGCAGCGGCACCGGCCTGTGCAAATGCCAGCGCGATGCTGCGGCCGATACCACGACTGCCGCCAGCCACGACCACACGCCAGTCGCGAAAATCAAACGGTGTGTCGGTAGTGCCAGTCATTAATGCGAAGGCAACTGGATATTGATCGTGTGCGACATCATCGAGTTCGAGATGAAAAAGATCAGGATTAAGAGCAACACAAACACAACTTGTATGCGCGCCAGCAACATGCCTGCCCGAGCGAGGTTCGCCCCAATGAGTTCACCCGGCTGTGCTTCCTTGATTTCTTTCATGGCCAGTCGCCCGCAGATGATGGCCACCAGCGCCCCCACCAGAGGCAGAACAATCCAGGTCAATACGCCAAATACCAAGCTGACGATCGCCAATGCGCTGGTACTGGAACGTGTGGGCGATGCATAGAATTGTGACGTCATCCGTCAATCTCCTTATTCAATGGATCAAGCGAGTGCACTGGATTTAGCCCTCAGCATCCACAAAGCTCACCTCGCGATAGTGCCATACCGGAACAGATGACACGACATTGCCATGTTGGTCTGGCCACCTTATGGATCCTTCGGTCGATGGGATCAGGCGATGACAGGCTATTTCAAAACCAGTGCAGGCTGGCGCCCAGGAACAGCGCGCCAAGCATCACCAGCAGCACGATCACCCACAAGAACAGATGCACATAGCCGAGCACCAGCCCGGCGACCGCCATGCCATCACCTTCCATCGAAGTGCCCACTGGGGCACGGCGGATTTCACTGCGTGCCAGATGGCCGCAGACGATCGCCACGATCGCGCCGATGAAAGGCAGCAGACACCAGGTGAGGATGCCAAATACCAGGCTCACGATAGCCAGCGAGCTGGTGCTGGAAACAGGTCGGTCGATCGGTTGATAGCTCATCGTCGCTGCACTCGCTGTGGAGGCCCGGAGGGTTCGACACGTATTGTCACCGATCACGGGCGGCGAACCACTCGTGACCGGCTTGTGTTATCTACAGGTCGAACTTAATGCCCTGGGCCAGCGGCAACGCGTCCGAATAGTTGATGGTGTTGGTCTGGCGGCGCATGTAGACCTTCCATGCGTCCGAACCCGATTCGCGCCCGCCGCCAGTCTCCTTCTCGCCGCCGAACGCGCCGCCGATCTCCGCACCCGAAGTGCCGATGTTGACGTTGGCGATGCCGCAGTCCGAACCGGCCGACGACAGGAACTGCTCGGCCCCGCGCAGGTTGTTGGTGAAGATCGACGAGGACAGGCCCTGCGGCACGTCGTTCTGCATGTCGATCGCCTCGTCCAGCGTCTTGAACGGCATCACGTAAAGGATCGGCGCGAACGTCTCGGTCTGCACGACGTCATGCGAATTCGCGATGCCGGTGACGATCGTCGGCAGCACGAAGTTACCCTTGCGATCGGTCAGCGCCGCGCCGCCGGTGGCGATGGTACCGCCCGCCGCCTTGGCCTTTTCGACCGCGGCAAGATAACCCTGCACGGCTTCGGAGCTGTTGAGCGGACCCATCAGCGTGGTCGACAGGTTCGGATCGCCGATCTTGCCCTCGACCTGCTTGTACGCCTTGACCAGCGTCTCCAGCACGTTGTCGTGGATCGACTCGTGCACGAACAGCCGGCGTGTGGTGGTGCAACGCTGGCCGGCGGTGCCGACGGCGCCGAACACGATGCCGGGGATCGCCAGCTTCAGGTCGGCGCTTTCGTCCAGGATGATCGCATTGTTGCCACCCAGCTCCAGCAGCGAACGGCCCATGCGCTGCGCCACGCGCTCACCGACCATGCGGCCGACCTTGGTCGAGCCGGTGAAGCTGATCAGCGGGATGCGCTTGTCGTCGACGAACGCCTGCGACAGATCGGTGCCGGCATCGTTGAACAGGAAGAACAGATCGGGGAAACCGCCGGCCTTCAGCGCCTCGTTGCAGATGCGGATGGTGGCGATCGCCGACAGCGGGGTCTTCGGGGACGGCTTCCAGATGCAGATGTCGCCGGCAATGGTGGCCAAGAAGGTATTCCACGCCCAAACAGCGACCGGGAAGTTGAACGCACTGATGATGCCGACCAGGCCGAGCGGATGGTACTGGTCGTACATGCGATGACCCGGGCGCTCTGAATGCATGGTGGCGCCGTACATCATGCGGCTCTGGCCCACCGCGAAATCGGCGATGTCGATCATCTCCTGCACTTCGCCGTCGCCCTCGGGCTTGATCTTGCCCATCTCCAGCGCGACCAGCGAACCCAGCGCATCCTTGTGCTCGCGCAGTGCTACGCCGCACAGGCGCACCGCTTCACCGCGCTGTGGCGCCGGCGTGGTACGCCACACCTTGAACGCGGCCTGCGCGCGCTTGACGATCACTTCGTAATCGGCAGCGCTGGACGCATGCACGGTGCTGAGCACGTCGCCGGTCGCCGGATTCACCGGCTGCAGCGCGCCGGCGTCGGTGGTTTTCGACCACTCGCCCTGACCGAGGTAACTGCCGGACTGCTCGCCGTCGAGGCCAAGCGCGGTGAGGATTGCGTGGGACATGCTGGCTCCTGAGACTTGCGTGGCGCCCTGAGGCGCCATGAATTGAAATGTGTGAAACGCCAATTCTAGCAGGCCACTGGAGTGGCTCCCTCCCGTGCTTGTCCCGAAAAGGGACTTCCTTCGGTCGCAAGGGGGGCGGGGTGGGGCCGCTCTTGATCCTGCTCTTTCGCAAGCTCGGGCAACCCCCTCCCAGCCTCCCCCTGCATGCAGGGGGAGGAAAATCCTGTCGGATCGCGCCTATCGGAGATCCATGCGAAAATCCCGCCGCTGCCCTCGTAGCTCAGTTGGATAGAGCGGTCCCCTCCTAAGGGACAGGTCGGACGTTCGAATCGTCTCGAGGGCACCATTCGCGATACCCGAAGGTCGGCCACGCCGACCTTCGTCCGTTCAGGCTCACGAACTGCACGACAGCATCGAGCAGCCGGCCTTGTGCCGTGCCCAGTCCGGGCGCTTCTGCGCGAACGCCTCGCGACCGGACTGGTCGTCATACGGGCGATGCATCACGTCGAGCAGCTCGGCGATGCCGCTGTGGTCGCCCTGCTCGGCCCGGTCGATCGCCTGTTGGGCCAGATAGTTGCGCAGCACGTAGCGTGGATTGGCCGCGCGCATGCCCACTCGACGCTGTTCGGTCGATTGTGGATCGGTGGCAAGACGGGCGACATAGTGGGCCAACCAGTCGTTGAGTGCCGGCTCTGTTTCGCGTCGTTTGGTTTCGTCGTAAAACGCTTCGTTGAACAATTCGAGCGTCGGTGCCTGCGCATCGATATCGACCAGCGCACGAAACCACATTGTCATGTCGATCTCGGCCTGCTGCATCAGCGACTGCAGCGACTTCATCAGCACCATGTCGTCATCGCGACATTCGACCAGACCGAGCTTCGCGGCGATGTTGGCGCGGTCGGCAGCGGCATAAGTCGCCGCGTAACGATCCAGCCCGGCCTGCAACGGCTCGACGCCGGCAACCAACGGCGCCAGCGCACCGGCCAGACGGCTCAAGTTCCACCACGCCACGTTCGGCTGCTGGCCATAGCGGTACCGACGGCGCTGCGCGTCGGTGGTGTTCGGCGTCCAGTCCAGATCGTAGTTGTCGATCCAGCCGTACGGACCGTAGTCGATGGTGAGGCCGAGGATCGACATGTTGTCGGTGTTCATCACCCCATGCACGAAACCCACGCGCATCCAGTGCGCGACCATGCTCGCGGTGCGCTCGCACACCTGCGCAAACCACTCCGCATACAGCGCCTCGCCCTGGCCGCTCAACTCCGGGAAATCGCGACGGATGGTGAAGTCGACCAGCTGCCGCAGCAGTGAGGTATCGCCGCGCGAGGCAGGCAACTCGAAGTTGCCGAAACGGATGAACGAGGGCGCCACACGACAGACGATCGCGCCGGGCTCCGGCTTGGCATGGCCGTCGTAGAACATGTCGCGCAGCACCGGCTCGCCGGTATCCACCAGACTCAGCGCGCGCGTGGTCGGCACACCGAGGTGATGCATCGCCTCGCTGCACAGGAATTCGCGCACCGATGAGCGCAATACCGCACGCCCGTCCGCACCGCGCGAATACGGCGTCAACCCGGCGCCTTTCAGCTGCAACTCCCAGCGCTCGCCAGCGGCATTGATCACTTCGCCCAGCGAGATCGCCCGGCCATCGCCGAGCTGTCCCGCCCACTGACCGAACTGGTGGCCGCCGTAATTCGCCGCATACGGTTGCATGCCATCCAGCAGGGCATTGCCACCGAATACCTCGGCAAACTCCGGCGTGGCGATATCGGCTGCGCTGAAGCCCAGTACGGCCGCCATCTCGGGTGAATGCGCCAGCACGCGCGGGGCCGCGACCGGTGTGGGGTCGACCAGTGAATACAGCGCGCCTTCGACCTGGCGCAGGCGCGGCCCCTGCTCCGGATCACCGGGCAGGTCGCTGACGAACGCGTTGTCGAAGTGGAGCTTGAACATGGATGGCAGCACTTGGTTGACCAGATTCACCTTATATCCGGGCGCGCATCGCCACACGCAAGGGCCGGACATGTTGTGACTCGCCGTACCTGTGGGAGCGACTTCAGTCGCGGTGCTTTTGAGCTATGCCTGAAGAAAAGGCCATCGCGACTGAAGTCGCTCCCACAAGGCATCACGCGGAAACCGCATGGCGCTATAGTCGGCACCGCCAAATACCCACGGAATACGCATGACCGATACACCCCCGCTCTCGGACCTCAATGCCGACGCACTGCCCGAGGACGCGCCATTCATCGCTGCCACGGCGCGTTGGCTGGAGCGTGCGGTGATCGGGCTCAACCTGTGTCCGTTCGCCCGTGCGCCGCATGTGCAGGGCAAGCTGCGCATGCGCGTAAGCCATGCGCGCGATACGGATGCGCTGCTCGATGACTTGTGCGGCGAGTTGCAGTCGCTCAATGCGCTGACGCCAGACGCATGCGAAACCGGCCTGCTGATCCATCCATTCGTGCTGACCGATTTTCTCGACTACAACGATTTCCTCGACGTGGCCGACGCGGCCGTGCAGACGCTGGGACTGGAAGGCGAATGGCAGGTGGCCAGCTTCCATCCCGATTATCAATTTGCCGACAGTGCGCCCGATGCCATCGAGAACTTCAGCAACCGCTCGCCGTGGCCCACGCTGCACCTGCTGCGCGAATCGAGCATCGAACGCGCGGTGGAAAACATGAGCGATACCGACAGCATCTATCGGCGCAACATCGAGACGCTGCAACGGCTGGGCACCGCGGGATGGCAGGCGCTGTGGCGCGACGGGAAAGACTGAACACACGACGTCACAGCAACCGGTTCAGGTGCGCGGCGGTCAATCCGGTCATACTGGCGAGTGAACAATCTCCCCGATCCCTACGCGGAAAGCGTCGACCCGAGCGTGCAATGCACGACTTGCGAAGCTGTCTGCTGCCGCCTCACCGTGGTGTTGATGCCTGACGACCACGTGCCGGCATGGCTGGTCCATCGCGACGAACGCGGCATGGAAACCCTGGCCAAGGGCGAGGATGGCTGGTGCGCCGCCGTCAATCCGAACACGTCCGGCTGCACGATCTACGACGATCGTCCCACCATCTGCCGCAAGTACGCGATGGGCAGCCCGAGCTGCCGCGACGAGCGGCACAAATGGTTCGGCGCGGCGATTCCCACGGCGGTGCACATGCTGTAGCGCTCATTTTTGTAGGAGCGCACCCTGTGCGCGATGCTTTTGCGTCACGTGACGAAGAGCGTCGCGCACAGGGTGCGCTCCTACAGAT
>Ga0208589_1001373_pt1 | contig 10225 bp, 10 predicted proteins | sample NGESurshal092012_2_FD_184486 | JGI IMG/M metagenome (GOLD analysis project Ga0208589, IMG submission 184486) | Arctic peat soil microbial communities from Barrow, Alaska - NGEE Surface sample F53-2 shallow-092012 (SPAdes) | ecosystem: Environmental > Terrestrial > Soil > Wetlands > Peat ... | reverse complement strand
GATCCGGATTTCTGCTCGACGATGTGCTTGGCGAGATCCAGCATGTCCTTGGTGACTTTGACGTCCTGGATGTCGTCGAAATAGTCCTTCTCGCTGCGCACCTCGTAGGGGTAGCGCAGCAGCGTTCCCATCAGGCCCTTGTCGAGCGGCTCCAGCGCGATGATGTGCTCGCGGTTGGTCAACACCACGCGGCCGATCGCGACCTTGTTCATGCTGCGGATGGTTTCGCGGATCACGGCAAAGGCGTCGTGGCCGACCTTGCCGTCGGGCACGAGATAATAGGGCCGGATCAGATAGCGGTTGTCGATGTCCGTCTTCGGCACGAACTCGTCGATCTCGATGGTGCGGGTCGATTCCAGCGCGATGTCGTCGAGTTCGTCTTTCGATACCTCGATGTAGGTGTCGGTATCGACCTTGTAGCCCTTCATGATGTCGTCGGCCGCGACTTCCTCGCCGGTGTCGGCGTCGACCTTGGCATATTTGATGCGATGGCCGGTCTTGCGGTTGATCTGGTTGAAACTGACCTTTTCGCTATCCGACGTCGCCGGATAGAGGGCGACCGGGCAGGTCACGAGTGAAAGGCGCAGGAAGCCTTTCCAGTTGGCGCGGGGGGCCATGGGATACTCCGAAACGCAACAGACGACAGCGCAGGATAGCACCGGGGAACCCGGAATTAAACGGACGGTTTTGGGGAATCTCTCAACGGCGTTAACCGTGGCCGCCCCGGATGGTTCGCGGCCTTGCGGCTTTGTGGTCGATTTTACCTTCAGTTACGCCGCCGAAAGGCTCGGAACATCATTCCCGACCATGCGTTGCTTTTGACATTCGGTGTCGAGGCAATAGCGGCATACCACGCACTTACGGAATGAGGCTCCCATGGCGACGAGACAGCACGATCAGATCATCGAAACCCCGACCGAGGCGCGGCAGGCCGAGCCCGGCCCCTCGGTGCTTGCGCTGCTCGTGGCCTCGACAGGCCTCGCGGTGCTGATCCTCGGGATTCTCTGGTTCGTGTTCTTCCGTAGCTGAGCCGGGCTGGGCCTGGGCAGGGACGAGAAATTTGCAACCCGCATGGCTTGTGACGCGTATCACTGTCTTGACGGGGCGGACGCCTTACAGACGGGTGCGACAATTCAGCCTGCCGGTCGTGTCATGCGGCTGCCGTGGGGGAGTTCTCTACCGGGTTATCTTCCTTGGTACTCGCTTGCGAATCCGATCCGGAATCTTGTCCGGAATCTTGGGAGTTCCGACCCGGCGTGTTAGGCGTCTATGCGACGCATGACCGCGAACTGGATCGAGCCGCAATCGCCTGGCGCGTTGGCGTGAGCGGGGCCGGCCGAAGCGCTGGTAAGCCGGTTGTCAGGATTGTGTTGGAAAGTTCGGTTGTGAAGAAAAAGTAACATTGCGCCATGCGTCCCGTTCATTGCCCATTCACGCGCGAGAGCCTCATCATGAGGTCAGTTATCGTGCAGCTTACTTTCGGAGACCAGCTTGCGCTTGCTCGTCGTTGAAGACGATCCCGATCTCAACCGCCAACTCACCACGGCGTTGACCGATGCCGGTTACGTTGTCGACCGCGCCTTCGATGGCGAGGAGGGGCATTTCCTCGGCGACAGCGAGCCCTATGATGCGGTCGTGCTCGACATCGGGCTTCCCAAGATGGACGGCATTTCGGTGCTGGAGGCCTGGCGTCGCAACGGACGCGCAATGCCGGTCCTGATCCTCACGGCGCGCGACCGATGGAGCGACAAGGTGCAAGGCTTTGATGCCGGCGCCGACGACTACGTCGCAAAGCCGTTTCATCTCGAGGAAGTGCTGGCGCGGATGCGCGCGCTGCTGCGCCGCTCCACCGGCCATGCCCAGTCTGAGCTGACCTGCGGTCCGGTGTCGCTGGATACCCGCACCGGCCGGGTCAGCGTCGCCGGCAATCCGATCAAGATGACCTCGCACGAATACCGGCTGCTCGCCTATCTGATGCACCACACCGGACGCGTGGTGTCGCGCACCGAACTGGTCGAGCATCTCTATGACCAGGACTTCGATCGCGACTCCAACACCATCGAGGTGTTCGTCGGCCGCATCCGCAAGAAGCTTGAGGTCGATATCATCCAGACCGTGCGCGGGCTCGGCTATCTCTTGACGCCGCCGACGCCGAATTCCTGATATCGAGAACCTGACTAAGGGTTCTTGCTAACGCCATGGTTGATTTCAGCTATTGATCGGGGCGCGGACTTGTCCTCTTGTTCGCGCATGATCTCAATTGACGACTTATTTGAAGACTTGCGCCGGTCTGTCGGGCCCCCGCCCGCCGGGTTGATTTTCGGGGTGAAATCCTGATGCGCGGCAGTTCGCTCGCCACCCGGCTGTTCCTGTCGGCGACCGCCTGGGTGGTCGTGATCTTGGTTATCACCGGCATCGTGCTGTCGTCGGTCTATCGTGACGCCACCGAGCGCGCGTTCGACCGCCGCCTCAATCTCTATCTGCGCACCTTGATCGCCGAAGTCGCAACCCCCGACGAGCCGCCGGACCACCAGTTCCAGTCGCTGGGCGAGCCGCTGTTCGAATTGCCGCTGTCGGGCTGGTACTGGCAGATCACCCGGACCGACACCGAGAAGGCCGAGACCCGCGCTTCGCGTTCGCTGTGGGACAAGAAGCTGCCGAAACTCGACGAGAACGTCACCGATCTGACCGCGGCCGGCGTCCGCCTCGGCTATGTCGACGGTCCGGAAGGGCAGACGCTGCGGATGGTGGAGCGGCCGGTCGACCTCGGCGCCGACGGCAAATTCCTGGTCAGCGTCGCCGGCGACGCCACCGAGATTTTCGATGAAACCCGCAGCTTCGACTATTACCTCGGCGGCACCTTCGCAGCGCTCACCATCGTGCTGCTGCTGACCACGATCTTCCAGGTCCGGTTCGGGCTGGCGCCGCTCAAGCGCATCTCGGATTCCATCGCCGATATCCGCTCCGGCCGCGCCGAGCGGCTCGAGGGTGAATTCCCGGTCGAAATCGCGCCGCTGGCGCGCGAGACCAATGCGCTGATCGACGCCAACCGGGAAATCGTCGAGCGCGCGCGAACCCATGTCGGCAATCTCGCGCACGCCATCAAGACGCCGCTGTCGGTGATCGTCAACGAGGCGTCCGCCCATGGCGCCGATCCCTTTGCCAGCAAGGTCCTGGAGCAGGCCGATGTGATGCGCGACCAGGTCGCCCATCATTTGGAGCGCGCCCGCATCGCCGCGCGCCTCACCATCATCGGCACCGTCACCGAGGTCGCGCCGGCGATCGAGGCGCTGCGCCGGACCATGGAAAAGATTCATCGCGACCGAAGCGTCGTGATCGAGCTCGAGGCCGACGCCCAGGCGAAATTTCGCGGCGAGCGGCAGGATCTCGAGGAGATGGCCGGCAACCTCGTCGACAACGCCTGCAAATGGGCGGCCTCGCGGGTGTTCATCGAGGTCAGGGTGGAGCGGCCGGTCGAGCCGGGGGCAGGGCCGGCCTTGCGGATCGTTGTCGACGACGACGGACGGGGGCTTTCGGCGGCCGAGCGAACCAAAGCCTCGCGACGCGGCCTGCGGCTGGACGAATCCAAGCCGGGCTCGGGGCTTGGGCTGTCGATCGTAGTCGACCTCGCCGCGCTCTATGGCGGCAGCCTGTCGCTCGGCAACGCCCCGATCGGCGGCCTGCGCGCCGAGCTGGTGCTGCCGGGTGTGTAAAGGCTGGGTGAGGACTATCTGATCTTGTTGATGCGCTTCAGATCCGCGTCAATTCGCGACTGCCAGCCGCGGCCAGCGGATTTGTATTTCTCGATCACTGATCCCGACAGGCGAATGGTTACAAGCTTCTTTGTCGGAGCCTTGTTAGGGCCGCGTCCCCTGCGGAGCGACGCGGCGAGACCGGGCAAGGCCTCTGCGAACGGTCTGGCCTTTGCGAAGTCCTGCTTTGTCCATTCTGGATTGTCGCTGACGTCGCGCATATCGCGAGTGCTGTAGCTCTTCTTTTTAGCGTTCGGCATAGAGCTTCCTTTCATTTCGGCTGGCGGGGCGCATACTGATCACGCTGACCGCTTCAATGCCCAATTTGACGAATACCACGACGATTACGCCGCGAATGGTTTTGCCGATGCCAGCCCAGCGGCCGCCGTGCGCGGGCAGAACCAGAGCGCTCTCAAAGAAAGCCTCGTTCAGATCGGCAAAATCCAGACCGTGCTTGTCCAGATTGGCCAAACGCTTCGGTTCGTCCCACACGATCCTCATCACACATATTGTAACTACGATTTAATCAGCGTCAATGCCGGCCGCGCAAAAATCCCACAATCTCCGGGGTTGTTTATCGATACGTGCACCGCCTCGAAGCCCTGGTCCGGCGGGGGGCCGACACGCCGAATTCATAGTTCCTAAACGACTTCTTAACGCCGCGGCTTTTATGATGACCGGTGGACGCGCTTGCCGTCCGCCAAGACAGACGTGCATTCAGACGTGCATCCAGGCGCATGGACCAGACATCGATCGAGCGGCTGAGAGAATATCTCGCGCAGCTTCCGCCGCAGTCGCAGGCGTTGCTGATGCGGGAGTTCGAGCGCGCCATCGAGCGGGGCGAAGACGCCGTCGTGGCGAACTTCGTACTCGAGGAATTGCGCAAGATCGTGCGCGGCACCGACGAGCCGACGCGACCGCGCACCGACGATCCGGCGCGGCTGTTGTTCCGTCCGCTGGAACCGTTCCTGACCGAAGGCAATTTTCCGCGGCGCCCGGGACAAATCCGAAGAGCCTCGCTGCAGCCGGTCTGGCAATGGCTGATCCGCGACGGCGCACCCGATCCGGCGCGCGATTTCGAGGCGGCGCTGAACGCGAACCGCGACAGCGACAAATCCTCCGCGCTGGAACTCGCGGTCCGCACGTTCCAGCGCGCCGCGGCCGATGCGATCGGCCAGCTTCTTGCCGACGGTGACCGGCGCCTGCTAGCCCGCGTCGGCGGCCCCGACGTGCTCGAGGATCTGCAGCCGATCGGCGCGCTGCTGCAGGCTCGCGAGGCGATGGAGGCCCTCAATGGCCGGCTCCCTACCCATTTCCGGTTGTTCGCGGAGTCGCAGGTCGGATCCGCGGTCGCCGCCTTGAACGTTCCCGCCCTGCAGACGACGCAGTTGTTGCCGTTTGCAATGGCGCTGGTGATGCAGCGGCTGTCGGCGCCGTGGCAGATCATCCGCCTTGCGATCAAGATCGCGGCCTCCGACGACGAGATCCGCGTCGCGGCTACGCCCTATGGCGTCGCTGTTACCATCGCGCTGCACGATCTGTCTTATCTTGCCGCGGTGCTGCGCACCGACATCAGGCGCGGCTATTTCGAAAACGTCGGCGAGCATCTCAAGATCCTGCATGACGGCGTGCGCGGCCTGCGTACCGAACTGGATTTGCGCAACGATTCGGTGTGGGGCAAGCAACTCACCGCGATCCGGGCGGAGATTTCCAATTCGCTGCAGTCGGAAATCGACAGTGTGCCGGGCCGCGTTCGCCGCATCCTGCGCCAGCGCCCCGACAAGGATATTTCAATCGGCTCCAAGGTCGATTCGACCGAGGTCGACGAGACCGCATCGCTGATCGATTTCGTCGCGGTGTGCCGCACCTATGCCAGCGAGCTCGCCATCAACGAGGTGACGCTGCGGACCTATTCCGACCTGCAGCAATATGTCGAGAAGTCCACCGAGGCGCTGGTGCAGTCGCTGCGTAGCGCCGACAGCAAGACGCGGCCCTACCGGCAGTCGCAGGTCCAGGCCGCGGTGCGCTTCTGCGAAGTGCTGTTCGGCCACGATTATGCGTCGCTGATGAGCCGGGCGGCCGAGAACGCGGTGACCGTCGAGCGCAAATCCTCGCGCGCCGGCTAAAGCATGATCGGTTCCGATAGAATCAGAACCGAAGCCCCTGATTCTTGTTTGACCACGGATCAAGTCCGAGGGCATGCTTCGCTTGAAAACGCTCTAACAAGATAGTATCAATTTTAGAATACTATTTCTGGTTGACCTGGCGCGATGGACAACCTAATTTCCGGACATGAACTCGTTCATCAACTTCGTCGAGCTCGAGAACCGCGTGGTCTCGGCGACGTATCGAAATCTCATGGTCAGGGCCAGGGTCGTGCTGGTCGACAAGGCCAGCGGCCAGGCGTTGCCCGAGCCCGTCACCACGATTGCCTCGCCGGCTCCCAACGGGTGGTTGCGGATCAGGCTGCCGGAGACCATCAAGGCCGGGGCCTATTATCTCAAGGCGCTGAACGGCCATGGCGAGGCGGCGGCGCAAAGCGCCGAGTTTTACATCGGCTGACGGCCTGTTTTGCCGGTTTCGTGATAGCAGGGCGAGGCCGGATTTGCAGCGATAATTGCCAATTGCCCGGCTTGCCGCCCGTGGTGTAAAGCGGCGCATCGGCGCCTGCTGGCGCTGTTTCACCGGAACCCGCTTGATGACGCTGTGGTTTGTGTTCGCGCTGATGACGGCTGCGGCGATTTTCGCCGTGCTGTGGCCGCTGGGGCAAAGCAGGGCTGCGCGAGCCGATGCCAGCGAGGCGACGGTCTACAAGGATCAACTTTCCGAGATCGGCCGTGATCTGGCGGCGGGGCTGATCGCCGCTCCTGAAGCGGACGCGGCGCGGGTTGAAATCAGCCGCAGGCTGCTGGCCTCGGTGGATCACCAGCGCGCGCCGCCGACCGCGTCGAGCCTCAAGCTGCGCCGGATCGCCGCGGCGGTCGCCCTGATCGGGTTGCCGGTGCTGTCGGTGGCCTTTTACCTGCCGCTGGGCTCGCCTCGCCTCGCCGATTTTCCGCTGGCCGAGCGCGCCCGTACGCCCGCCGCCAACCAGTCGCTCGATACGCTGGTCGCGCAGGTCGAGGCGCATCTGGAAAAAAACCCGAACGACGGCCGCGGCTGGAACGTGCTGGCGCCGGTGCTGATGCGGATCGGCCGCTATGACGATGCGGTGCGCGCGTTTCGTAATTCGATCACCTACAACGGCGAGAGAGCCGACCGGCGCGCCGATCTCGGCGAGGCGATGACGGGCGCCGCAGGCGGGGTCGTCACCGCGGAAGCCAAGGCCGAGTTCGACCGGGCCGTCGCGCTCGATGCCGAAGACGTCAAGGCGCGCTACTTCCTGGGTCTTTCGTCCGAGCAGGATGGCCGCCGCGATGAAGCGGCCGCGATCTGGCGCGCGATGCTTGAAAAGGCGCCGGCGGATGCGCCGTGGCGTCCGCTGATTCAGGCCGCGCTGGTCCGGGTCGGCGGCTCGCCTGCGCCGGCGCTGCCGGAGGACGCGATGGCCGCCGCCAAGGACATGAGCGAGGCCGACCGCACCGCGATGATCCACACCATGGTGGACCGCCTGGCCGGCCGATTGAAGCAAAACGGTGGCGACGTCGAGGGATGGCTGCGGCTGGTGCGCGCCTATATGGTGTTGGGCGATCACGACAAGGCAAAGAGCGCGCAGACCGACGCCCGCGAGGCCGTCGCCAACGACGCCGAGCGGCTGCGGCAATTGAACGAAGGCCTGAAAAATCTCGGGCTCGATGGATGAACGGGATGCCTGACCACATCAAGCGGCTTGCCAGCGACCTTGCGTGCAAGGTCGGAGAATTCGCATGACGCGCAGGCAGCGGCGGTTGACCATGATCGGCGGTTCGCTCGCGGTGCTCGGCATCGCGGCGGGGCTGGTGCTGAACGCCTTGCGGGATTCGATCGTGTTCTTCTCGACGCCGGTGATGGTGTCGGAGAAACACATCCCGGCTGGCAAGCGGTTCCGGCTCGGCGGAATGGTCGAGAAGGGCTCTGTCGTGCGAGGCGATAATCTCGCCGTCAGCTTCAAGGTCGGCGACGGCAGCGCCACGCTGCCGGTCGCTTTCAAGGGCATTCTGCCCGACCTGTTCCGCGAAGGGCAGGGCGTGGTCGCCGAGGGCGCGCTGGATTCTTCCGGCGTGTTCAAGGCCGATACCGTGCTCGCCAAGCATGACGAGACCTACATGCCGAAGGATGTCGCGGACGCGCTGAAGAAGCAGGGACACTGGAAGGACGATTACGGCGAGAAATCGCACGCGGCAGAGGCTGGCCATGGCGCTTCGGGCGCGCAAGACGCCGCAAGCGCGGCGCGGGGAGTGTCGCAATGATCGCGGAAGCCGGACATTACGCCTTGGTGCTGGCGCTGGCGCTGGCGCTGATCCAGTCGACGGTGCCGATCGTCGGCGCGCGGCTGCGCGATCCCGCGCTGATGAATGTTGCCCGCTCGACGGCGCTGGCGCAGCTCGTGTTCGTGCTGATCTCGTTCGCGGCGCTGGTCACGCTTCACGTCACGTCCGACTTTTCGGTTGTCAACGTCTACGAGAATTCGCATTCGCTGAAGCCGCTGATCTACAAGATCACCGGCGTCTGGGGCAATCATGAAGGCTCGATGTTGCTGTGGGTCTCGATCCTGGCGCTGTTCGGCGGCCTGGTCGCGGCTTTCGGCAACAATCTGCCGCTGTCGCTGCGCGCCCACGTGCTGGCGGTGCAGGCCTGGATCGCCAGCGCGTTCTATCTGTTCATCCTGCTGACCTCGAATCCGTTCCTGCGTATCGCCATTCCGCCGATCGAGGGCCGCGATCTCAATCCGGTGCTGCAGGATATCGGTCTCGCCGTGCACCCGCCGATGCTCTATCTCGGCTATGTCGGCTTCTCGATCTCGTTTTCGTTCGCGGTCGCGGCCCTGCTCGAGGGCCGCATCGATGCGGCATGGGCGCGCTGGGTCAGGCCGTGGACGCTGCTGGCGTGGATATTCCTGACGCTCGGCATCGCGATGGGCTCGTACTGGGCCTATTACGAACTGGGCTGGGGCGGCTGGTGGTTCTGGGATCCGGTCGAGAACGCCTCGTTGATGCCATGGCTGGCAGGCACGGCGCTGTTGCATTCGGCCGTGGTGATGGAGAAGCGCAACGCGCTGAAGGTCTGGACCATCCTGCTCTCGATCCTGACCTTCTCGCTGTCGCTGCTCGGCACCTTCCTGGTGCGCTCGGGCGTGCTGACGTCGGTGCATGCGTTCGCGACCGACCCGACGCGCGGCGTGTTCATTCTGTTGATCCTCTGCGTTTTCATCGGCGGCAGCCTGACGCTCTACGCCTGGCGCGCCTCGGCGCTGAAGCAGGGCGGCCTGTTCGCGCCGATCTCGCGCGAGGGCGCGCTGGTGCTCAACAATCTGTTCCTCACCACCGCCTGCGCCACCGTGTTCGTCGGCACCCTGTATCCGCTGGCGCTGGAGGTGATCAACGGCGACAAGATTTCGGTCGGTGCGCCATTTTTCAACCTGACCTTCGCGCCGTTGTTCGTACCCCTGATGATCGCAGTGCCGTTCGGCCCGTTACTGGCGTGGAAGCGCGGCGATTTGCTCGGCGCCGCACAGCGGCTATATGCCGCCGGCGTCGCGGCGCTGATTGCGATCGCGGTGTTGTGGGCGTGGACGTCGGGCGGCTCTACGCTGGCGCCGCTCGCCATTGGGCTTGGGGTGTTCGTGATCGTGGGCGCGCTCAGCGACCTTGCCGAGCGCACCGGGCTGTTCCGCGTGCCGTTGGCGATCGCGGCACGACGGGCGCGGGGGCTGCCGCGTTCGAGCTGGGGCACGGTGTTCGCGCATGCCGGCGTCGGCATCGCCCTGATCGGGATCGTCTGCGAGACCACCTGGAACAGCGAATATATCGGCTCGATGAAGCCGGGCGATGTCGCCCATGTCGCGGGATATGCGTTGAAGCTCGATGGCCTGACGCCGCGGCAAGGGCCGAACTTCCGCGAAATGGTGGCGCGGTTTGAGGTCAGCCTTGATGGCGGCGAGCGGCTCGGCGTGATGACGCCGTCGAAGCGCAATTTCACCACGCGCGAATCGACGACGACCGAGGCCGCATTGATGAGCCGCGGCGCCAGCCAGCTTTATATCTCGCTTGGCGACACCTCCGCCGCCGGCGCCACCGCCGTGCGGATCTATCACAAGCCGATGGTGCTCTTGATCTGGTTCGGTCCGGTCTTCATGGCGTTTGGCGGCCTCTTGTCGCTGTCGGACCGCCGGTTGCGGGTCGGCGCGCCAAAGCCGGCGCGGGCGCCGCGCGAATTGCAGCCGGCGGAGTGATCGGTTGAAGCGATTGACCAGAATCTTGGCCGCTGTGTTTGTCTTGTTCGTGCTGCTCGGCGCGTCGGCCGCCTATGCGGTGCTGCCGGACGAGATCATGACG
>Ga0208589_1001372_pt1 | contig 10228 bp, 13 predicted proteins | sample NGESurshal092012_2_FD_184486 | JGI IMG/M metagenome (GOLD analysis project Ga0208589, IMG submission 184486) | Arctic peat soil microbial communities from Barrow, Alaska - NGEE Surface sample F53-2 shallow-092012 (SPAdes) | ecosystem: Environmental > Terrestrial > Soil > Wetlands > Peat ... | reverse complement strand
CTTCAGGCGACAATGCATTGAAATCCAAGCCCATAGAAGCCTCCGTGATTAAGGGTTGGAGGCATTATGCCAAATTCGCCACCCGGGCGCGCTACACCCTAATCGTTTACACGAAGGGCAAGCTCGTTGCCGAAGGTGGAATTGAGACCTATTATCTTTTGGTCTCGGCAAAGTTTTCCGAGTAATGAAATGTCGCCACTGACTAAGTGTCCAATTTGCGGAAGCGGGAAGATTTCGCGCGTTATTAAAACGCTCAATCTTCCTACGTCGAGCAGTACTGTTCGTGTTCCGGGGGTCGCGGTGGATCATTGCCGGAATTGCGGCGAAGACATTCTTGATTCAATAGCGTCGAGAAAAATAGATACGACGGTGTTTGCCCCAAGTCGCACGTGAAAACGCCGCAAGACGGCTTGATCGGCTATCTGCCAATACCTTCAAATCCGGCTCAACGTATCCTCATTTAAGGGCGTGAAAGGAACATCCGACTGTTCGAACCAAGATTGAGGTGGGCGGTGTTTTGCAGCCAGCTTCCGAAGATCGGCGTTGGAGAGGCGACGTGCGGCAGCCCTCACATTTTTCCGCCGTGGTCGCATAGTCGGGGTTGTAGCTGTGGCCATGAAGTCAGTATTGGAGCCAAACCAAAGACAGTCAAGCACCGCGTTGTTATCATCGTCACCCAAATGCCCAGACAAACCCCCCGCCAAGCGCCCAAGCTCACGCATCTCGACTCCGCCGGCCGTGCACGCATGGTCGATGTCGGCCACAAGCCTGTCACGCGACGCGAGGCGATTGCCGAGGGGTACATCTCGCTGGCGTCATCGACGCTGAAAGCCATTGCCGATGAAACGGTGCCGAAGGGCGAGGTTCTGGGGACGGCTCGCATCGCCGGCATTCTCGCGGCCAAGCGTTGCGGCGAGCTGATTCCGCTTTGTCATCCACTGCCGATTGAAAGTGTGTGCGTGGAATTTGATCTGCCGGAAATGTCGCCGGAAGGAAGTGAGCGCGTGCGGCTGCGCATTGCGGCGACGGCCGCCATCACGGCCAAAACCGGCGTGGAGATGGAAGCGCTGACCGCGGTCGCGGTCGCGGCATTAACCGTTTACGACATGTGCAAAGCCATCGACAAGTCGATGGTTATTGATGGCATCCGCTTGATTGGAAAGACTGGGGGGAAGAGCGGAAGAGAAGAAATATTGCCACAGATGAACACAGATAAGAAATCTTCGATTTGAAATTTGAAATTTGAGATTTCAGATTTCAGATTTGAATTTGCATTTATCTGTGTGAATCGGTGTTCATCTGTGGCTAACCGGCATTTAATGCCCTTTGGCGAACCGTTCATCCGCCACTTTCCAATTGATCACGCTCCACCACGCCGCGATGTAATCCGGGCGGCGGTTCTGATACTTGAGGTAGTAGGCGTGTTCCCAGACATCCAGGCCGATGACGGGGAAATGGCCTTCCATGAGCGGCGAATCCTGGTTGGCGGTTGAGATGATCTCGATCTTGCCGGCGCTCTTGACGAGCCAGGCCCAGCCGGAGCCGAAGCGTCCTGTGCCGGCGGCGGCGAATTTTTCCTTGAAGGTGTCAAACGAGCCGAATGTGCTGTTGATGGCCTGCCCGAGTGTGCCCACCGGCGTCGCGCCCGGCTTGCCGGACGGGTTGAGGATTTCCCAGAAGAGCGAGTGGTTGTAGTGGCCGCCGCCGTTGTTCCTGACCGGCGCCTTGATCGCGTCGGGGACAATCGCCAGGTTTTGAGCCAGCAATTCCTCGACCGATTTGCCGGCGAGCGCGGGGGCGGATTCCAGGGCCTTGTTGAGATTATTTACATAAGCGGCGTGATGCTTGCCGTGATGAATCTCCATCGTCATCTTATCGATGTGCGGCTCGAGGGCGTCGGTGGGAAACGGCAGGGGGGGCAATGTAAATGGCATACGAATCTCCTTCGCGGTATTGTTGGATCGTTAATTGACTAAAGGAAGGCTACGCGCGGGCGGGATGGGAGTCAACGATTCAGGCCCGGCGATTCAGGCCCGGCGACGGGCGTTTCCGAAATTCCTTACCCCCAATAACGCCGCCGTTTAGCCGCGGCACTTGCCTGCCCTGAGCTTGAGTCGAAGGGGTGGTGTGCGATTGATCGCTCTTCCCAACAAAGACTGAGGCGCGCCGCCAGCGCGCCTCAGTGCTCAAGTGCAGTCCCTCAAACGTCACAAACCCGCGAGATTCAGGGTGCCACGCGCCGCGCATACAAGACTGCCCCGATCGCGATTGCCGCCGCCAGCGCGCACGCCACCGCCAGATACGTCAGCGTCGCCGCGTGAAAATAGACATCGGTAATCAAAAGCTTCCCCTGCGTTGTCGGCGTGAAAATGAAGATCATGCGTTGCGCGACGCGGTCCACAACCAGCCCGAATATCCATGCCGCAAAAATCGCCACGCTTCCAGCAATGGCTGCGCTGCGCATAAACGTCGAGAGAATCCACCCGGCAGCAAACGCCATCAGCAGCGAACTCATCGCCGCTCCCACCGACATCTGTTCCTGCTCAAAAACGGGAAACGTCCACTGCGGCATGACGCTCAGGCACATCGCCACCACCTGAATCAACACCGCCGCCGCAAGTGCCCCCAGCGATACGATCAGCTTGCTCAAAATCACCCTTCTCCTGCTCACCGGCAGGCACGAGAGAAACTCAATCGACCCCTCACGCCGTTCGGGCGCAAACGCCATCGCCCCCAGCGGCCCCGCCGCGATGACAAGGAGCAGATGATTCCTTGCCGCAATCCCGAAGATCGAGCCGGTCAATTCATTCAAGAAGTTGCGATGGTCCCACATCGGGAACTGCAGCGCCGCCAGATACAAAATCGCTACATACGGCAGTATTGCCAGCATTGCCAGCAGAATCAGCGGCACGCGAAGTATCCGCGCATCTTTCCGAATCAAAGTAAGCCAGGTTTTCATGGCAGTCATCTCCATTTCAAATTAGGGCGCGACCCGCCGTGCGTAATAAACGCATCCGCCGATGATGGCGAGCAAACCAGCGATGCCCATCGGCATGGCGAAGAAATGCAGCATCCCGGCGTCGGTTTGGATGATGCGGAAAAACGCCGCGGCCATGAGTGATCCGAATACCGCGCCGATGGAAATGCCCGCGGCAATGGCGGCGCTGTCGAGGAATGTTGAGAAAACCCAGGCCACGCCGAAGACGGAGAGATAGCCGCAGACAATCATGCCGACGTTGAGCGGGAACTCGTCCAAGTGGAAGGCGTCGGGGTTGGCGACCAAGATCACGGCGCCGTTTAGAGCCGCGAAAAGAGATGGAGCGCCGAGTCCGACCAGGAGCTTGCTGAGGACGACCTGCCATCGCGGGGCGGGAACCATGGCCAGGAAATCGGCCCAGCGTTCGTGCCGCTCGATGGCGAACGCGGCCCCGCCGAAAGCCGCGGCGATGACGGTGCCGATGCCGATGGATGCCGTAGCCGCGTCGGTCAGACATGTGCGGTACGGCAGCCAATTGTAAGAGTTCCTGTACATGTACCAAGAGAGCGACGCCACCATGTAGCTGCCCGCCACGGCGATCAGCAGGGCGACGACGGGCACGCGGTTTAATCGCCAGTCTTTGCGGAGAAGTTTGAGGAGGGTATTCAAAGCGGCAACTCCAACGAAAGGCGGCGGGCGTGGCAAATACAGCCCGCGAACACAGCCAGAACGCCCGCACCGGCCCACATGGGGGCGGTGATATTCGGATTCACATGATGCGCTGCATCGACGATGGCGGAGTCGATCATCGCGGCTGCGACAACCACCAGGAGCGAGGTCACAGCGGCAATTGCCGGACTCGGAAGCAGAGCGGAAAGAAGCCATGCCAACCCAAAGATCGCGAGCAATAGGCAGAGATATGACGACAATCCCTCAATCGACGTCGTATTCGAATGGCCGCTCATGAGAACCGCGATATTCAAGGTCGTGGTAAGAGCAAGGGGGCCTAGCGCCACCAATAATTTGCTTGAAATGATTTGCAATTGCGACACGGGCATCACGGCCAGAAAATCGTCCCAGTGCTCGCGCCGCTCCCGCGCGAAGGCCGCCCCTCCCAAGGCCGCGGCCGGCACGAAGTTCAGAATTGAAACGTACACGGCAGCCTGCGACGGATCGCCGGGAAGAAGCACATATGGCCCGAGCGCCGTGATCAGCAGCGTGATCATCGCAGCGCGATTGAGACGCCAGTCCTTGCGAAGCAGGGCGAGGAATTTCTTCACACCCCCTCCTTCGCGCGCATGCCGCGCAGGCAATCCTTGAACACGTCCTCCAAACTCATATCCATCACGTCCAGATTTGTGATCTGATTCTTCGCCTTCAAAAACTCAATTTGCGACTGTGAAAAATCCCCCAGCGTAATCAGCCATTCGCGCCCCGTAACCTGCTGCCACATGACGCCCGGCGGTACGGGGCCTGGGCCAATCGAGTCGTTCAACACGATACGCACTCGCTTGGTCTGGCTCAGCAATTCATCCACCGGCTTGTGAAACAGCAGCCGGCCTTCGTGGAGCAATCCGACGCTGTCAGCGAGCCGCTGCACGTCGGCGAGTGTGTGGGAGGAGAAGAAAAGAGTCTGCCCGCGCTGGGCGAGCGCTTCGATGAGGCCTTCCAGGAATTCATCGCGCACGAGCGGATCGAGTCCGCTCATCGGCTCATCCAGAATCAGCACTTGCGGATCGTGAGCCAGTGCGAGCAAAAGCGACAATTTCGCGGCCATACCCTTCGATAAATGTTTGACCCGTTTGGCCGGATCAAGATCAAACAGCCGCAGCAGTTCGGTGACGCGCGCATCGGACCAGGTTGGATAAAACGCCTTTGCGAAATCGATGGCTTCGATCACGCGCATCCAGCCGTAGACATTGGGGCGGTCGGGAACGTAGCCGACGAGAGATTTCATGGCATCGCGCTCTTGGGGAACGCGAATGCCGCCGACGCGGATTTGTCCGGCGTGGGGAGCGAGCAAACCGACCATCATGCGGATGGCGGTGGTCTTGCCGGCGCCGTTGAGGCCGATGAAACCGAACGCCGAGCCGCGAGGGATGGATAGGCTCAGATCGTTGACCGCGGTCATCCGGCCGAAACGGCGGGTGACATGCTCCATCTGGATCATCGGCGACATTGTGGGATCGAGGCCGGATTTGTCGTCGCTCTTCATGTTTTGCTCCTGCCCGAAGATTCGGGCGCGTCCGCCCAACTCTGGCGGTAGATTTTGTCGATGGCAGGCCGCGAAAAGCCGGCCTCCTGCCCGAGTTGGATGGCTTGCGCGAATGTAGCGGACAGTGCGGTGGCGGTGCCGCTGAGCGCGATGGCGCGGCCGTTGGTCTGGACAATCATGCCCAAGCCCTTGCGGCCGGTGATCAGGCCGTCACGTTCGAGTTGCTCGTAAGCGCGCTGAACTGTGTTGGGGTTGACCAGGCTGGCGACGGCCTGGGCGCGGACGGAGGGGATTGCGTCGCCGGGCTTGTAGACCCCCGCGGCGACGGCGGCGCGGATGCCATCGACGATCTGCTGAAATATCGGCACGACGCTGTTGGGTTCGATCCGCATGATTCAGCCCGCTGGTGTACTACCGTAATAGTACAGTGATGATGGCGCGGCGTCAAGTGAAAAATGGGAGAATTGAGGAAACAGCCCGAGAGTGCCACGATTCCCATGGAATTGAACGGGACAAAGAGGAGATTTCCATGTTTACAGTCGCCAGACCGATCTCAATGCAGCACATCGAGCCGATTTCACCGGAATCCCTTGAGGGCGACAAGATTCAAAGCGGCCATCCCCTTTTTGGTCTAGTCTGGATCAACGCCGGACGAGTCAGCGGCGTGCCCTGTTTTTACGGTTCGCGTGTTCCTATTCAGAACCCTTTCGATTCGCTCGCCGCCGGGGAAACCCTCAATGATTTTCTCGACGGATTCGAAGGGGTCTCCCGCGAGCAGGCGGTAGCCGTTCTTGAACTTTCAGCGAAGAGCCTTTTGGCTGAATTGCAAACGCTTTGAAACCAGACGCACCAAAGAGACGTGCCCGCGGATATTTTCCGCGGGCACGCTAAAAAGCATTTTTGATTCGAAGGCCGCTTATTCCCAATGGCCTTCGACATGAACATACCCGCGGCCGTGGCGTTCAACATGGCCGCGAACCCAGGTGCGATGGCCGCGCGGCGCGTGGTCCCAGTGGCCTTGGCGCCATTGGTAGCGGCCGCCGCCGATGATGTACTCGCCGCCCACCCACGCATAATCCGGGCCGGGGGCGACGCCGATCACCACATCGGGCTGGGGTTGCGGCGGCTCTTCGACCACCACCGCGTCAGGTTGCGGCGCTTCCTGCACATACACCTGCTCACGGGGAGCCCGTTCAACATACACACGCTCGCGCGGCGGCGGCGAATAGACATCCACCGAGCATCCGCTCAAAATAAAAGTTAGTCCCGCCAAACCGGCGGCAATTTGTTTCCCGCTTTTTCGTGTCAACATAAAGGCACTCCTTTCATCGTGGGCTTAATAGCCCGCGTTCAATTTCATAATATGCGGACACATCCAAAGTGCGAAGGTTAGATTTTCCTTAAACCCGCCCGCAATAAACCCTTGTCGCTATTCGAAGCCGAAGGTTACGGCCACCACATCTTTAATATATTGCCCGCTCTTGTTTTTGGAAGGCTCAATTTTCCACTGATTCAGGGCTTCCTCGCACGGCAGGTCGATATTATCGCTGCCGCTGGTGTGGTAACGAACCACCCGCACGACATTTCCCTGCTCGTCGACCGTGGCCAGGAAGGTAACGGCGACGGCGCCGATTTTGAAGGCGTCGGTCACGCTTGCCTGGGTAAATCGAGGCCGTACGGTTTTGACCCACCGGCCGTTGCGCGCCGTGACTTTGCCATCGCGAAACGCGAAGGAGTTTTCGTCGGAGAACGGATCGGATTCCTTGTCGGTGATATCGGGCGAGGGGGTTGGGTCCAGGCCTTTTAATCCCGGTCGGCCCGCGACCTGCATCGCCTGCGGCGTGGCGCTGGTCGCTGACGCGACGGCGGGATTCTGGTCGGGCGGCGGAGACAGCGGCGGGGAGTCGGCGGTTGGCGGCGACGGTTGTTGCGGCGGTCGCAGCGTTGGCGTTGTCGGCTGCGGCGGGTTTTGGGGCGGCGGCGCGGGCTGGGGAGAGGGCGGCGGGAGTATGCGCTCGGCCACTTGCGCCGGCGGCGGAAGCTGGCCGAGATCGTCGGGCGCGGGAGAATTGTTGGTGGATTTGTCCTTGCCGCCGGTTTTGTCAGTCTGCGCTCCCGGCTGCGGCGGCTTGGCCGACGGCTTGTCTGCTGTCGCCACGGGTGGAATCGCCGGCGCTGGAACGGGGGGTGATTGAGTGGGGGGCGACTGAGTGGGAGGCGCTGCGGTCGGCGGCTGCGATTTGGGGGGCTGTTGGGGCCGCGGAATATTTTGAGGTGGCTTGGGCAATAACGCGACCGGCGGAGTCGCCGGTGACGGCGGGGTTTGCTTCGGCGATTGGACGGGTGGTTGAGCAGGTGGTCGTGCAGGTGGCTGCGCTGGTGGCGTTGGCTGCTGAGGTTTGGCCGATTGCGGCGGCTGTTGCGGTTGCGGCAAATGGGGAATGATCCGCGGCGCTTGGGTTGGCGGATTGGCGCCGATCAGCGGGGCGCCGCCGGTCGCGCTGGCGATCTGCTCTGATTTAATTGTATTGGCGGCATTTCCCGTCACACCCACCTCGCCGGGCGTGCGGCCGAGAAACGCCTGAACCTGCGAACCCTTGGGCGCCTGCATGGCCAGATCGCCGGGCACGCTGTTGATCGCCTCGCCGGGTGAGTTGTGCTCGCCGAATGCATCGCGCGGATCAAACTCAAGGGTTTTCATTGGAGGCGGCGGCACCGTCTGGTCTTGCGGCTGGGGCGGTTGAACGATTTCCGCGGTCGGGGAGGCGGATGAGGCCATGGCGCTGGGCGCGGAGCTTCGTCCCGTGCGCAGCCGACTGAGATGCACCGCGCCGGTTGCCTCGGTATGCAGGAGTACCAAGCCCACCATTCCCGAATTGATCACCAGGGAACAACAGAGCGAGAAGAGAAACGTGATGTCCAAATACCGTCTACGCATCGCACAGGTGGGGTATTATAGTGCGCCGGGCTGGGGAACCTACATTGGCGAACGGTGGTGATTGTTGATTGGTGATTGAGAAGACGAAATCGGCACATAAACGCCCGATTCCGGTCAATCAACAATCAACAATCAACACGCGAATCAAGCCTTCAAATATCCCTTCATCCTGAAATAATCGACGGCTTCGTGGGTGCTCTTGAAAACACGCGTGGCGGTTTCGGTGATGAAAGGTGATGGCGTGGCGCTACATGCCCAGACGACATAGACTTCCTTTCCCCCTTCAAATGCGTGGTGCAGCTCGCGTTCCACGCCGCTGGAAATGGCGGGTTTGCCGTTGGCGAGCTGCGGGATCAGGCTGACAATCATGTCGGACTGATCGATCATTTTGAAATCGCGGGCGCAAATCTGGCCCATGATGTCGCCGCTGACCTGGGCCACGTCGGTTGTTTTCAGCGTAAGCGGGCCTTCGCCGCCTTTGACTTCAATGGTTGTTCGCCCCTCGGCGAGGGCCGCCAGGGCGTTGGCCTGCAGAACAAATTCATCGACATCGCCGGGATCGAAGCAGACCAGATGCCGGCCGATCTCGGCTTTGAATGCGTCGATCTCCGCCAGCGTCGCGGGCAAATCCGCGACATGGCTCATGGGGAAGGAGAGATAAACTTTCTTCCGCTGCGGCTCAAAGAGCAGGCGCAGGGCCGTCGGCGTCGTCTGCGCGTGGCGGCCGCGGCTGAGCATGAAGAAATGGCCGTGGCCGAGGAGAATGTTGGCGATGATCTCCGTGGCCAGCAATTCTTCCTCGCGCCAGACGAGAATATCCTTGAGCGAATGATCGATGTCGTGATCGCGCACCAGGCGCTGATGGACGGTCTCGACGTTATCGACCAGCGTGACATACGCCTCGGCTCCGAATTCCTTGATCTGATCAAAGTCGAAGGCGGCGAAGAGTCCGTGCCGCCAGCGAAAGGTGGCGTGGGTGTTGACGATGACGTGCTCATGTTTCGCGGAGATGGCGACAATCTCCTTGAAGACCGCGCGGCGTAGAGAGTTAAGTCGCGTGATGGGCAGATTGAGAATGCGGCCGGCGGGTACGTCGGGGGCTTCGCGGTACATCATCTGGCCGACGTGGCAGATTTCCACGTCGAGGCCCTGTTTTTTGGCCAGAGATTTGAGGCCTTCCAGATAAGGGCCTTTGTCTACGCCGACCTGTCCGGTTACGAATGCTCGCATTTCGGGTTTACTCCTGAGGGGAGATTATATCCGAGGAAGGGGGATGCAGGAGGGGTTAACGGGAGGCTAACGCCCTCGGGATATCGAAATTTGGCCGAGCCACATTTCCGAGCTAGAATAAATGCATGAGTGTAACGGATCTCATCAAAGTGGTGGCCGCACTTCCGCAGCATGAAAGGGCAATGTTCGAGCAGCTTTTCCATGCGATGAAAAAAGGCGGCCAGGCTGCCCGTCAAGTCAGCCACACGAATTGGCCTGACTTCGGCGAACGATTGCGCGGCATTTACGGCGATAGAATCGCGCCCGACTCCAAGAATATCATTGATGAGGGGCGCGGTGACCGTTGACGGACGCTTATCTTGACTCCGCCATCATCGTCAAGTTGTACGTCAGCGAATCCAACAGCCAGGACGCGATTCAGCTGGTTGACGATTGCGAAGCGCCTTATTGCCTAACCGAATGGCAGGCCCTGGAAGTTAGGAACGCCATTCGATTGAAGGCGTTTCGCAAAGAGATCACCTCGGCGGAAATGAGCCAATCCATCGCCGCGTTCGAGCACGATATCGTCACTGGGCGCTGGCAGCGTCCGGTTTATGCGGTTGGCGCCATCGAAGAAAGGGCCAATGAACTATCCGCGATTCACTCCGCAATCATCGGTTGTCGCACGCTTGACATCATCCATGTCGCTGCCGCTTGCATTATAGGGGCGAAAAAGTTTCTTACATTCGACGCCCGACAGGGAGCGATGGCGAAACAAGCCGGCCTAATGGCAATACCGTTCAACGGCCATTCCAAAAAATCGCGCCTCCGGCCATGATGGTTTTGTCATAAATCACTTTTGGCACGGAGGCTACGATGTTTCGAATCG
>Ga0208589_1001371_pt1 | contig 10230 bp, 7 predicted proteins | sample NGESurshal092012_2_FD_184486 | JGI IMG/M metagenome (GOLD analysis project Ga0208589, IMG submission 184486) | Arctic peat soil microbial communities from Barrow, Alaska - NGEE Surface sample F53-2 shallow-092012 (SPAdes) | ecosystem: Environmental > Terrestrial > Soil > Wetlands > Peat ... | reverse complement strand
CCCGTTGCTTATCGGAAAATTGGCGGACGGCTGATTTCCCAGTCGCCGTTTCAAGCGCCGCCGAAACCTTTGATAGCCCGAATCGAGGCTCTGGTTGATGACCACGATTGAACGGCTCAACTTGGCTACCGCAGTCAGGAATTCGATCTGTCCGTCGAGCGGGAAGTGCATCAATACGCGTGCGCACAACGCACCGTCACAGATGGGTCCGCTCGGCGGGTGTTTCTTCAGATCCGCCACCTCGCAGGTGAAGGTCTCCGCGTGCGAAACCAGGCGTTGTCGTGCCACACCCAGCATGGCTTCGGAAATGTCGAAGCCGTGAACCCTGTACCCGGCTTTCAGCAGCGCCCCGGCAAGGCGCCCAGTCCCGCACGGCGCGTCGGCGATCGTGCTGCCTTTGGCTAGCCGGGAAAAACACCTGGCGACGGTTCGTTTTTCGAGGAAGTTGAATACCCGCCCGGGAATACTCGAGAACCGGCTTGCGTCGTAGTCAGCGGCCACCGTTCGGCTCTTGTAATGCTCGTCAGGGTTCCAGTTCATTCCTTGCTCCTTGATGCGGCTGCAGAATAATACCGGATCCGACGCCCGCAAGGGGTCGGCAATGCCTTGGCAAGCGGACCCGCAGACACCATCCAGGTCCGGAAGAGGTTCAAGGGCAAACCTGATCAAGCAAGGAGGCCAGTTGTGCCGCCCCTGCGCGCCGTGAATACTGGGCGACCACCGCAGGTCGCTGGGACGGAGCGGTGCCCTCGGTCAGTGCGTAGAGGAATCCGCGCAGGCCCGTCGCGATGGCATCGACGTCATCGGCCGCCACGAGCTCCGCCCCCCCGGACTCGCGCAACAAGGCGGCGGTGTCGCCGTTTGTTCCGACCAGCGCGAAGATCGGCCGCCCGATCCGCAGGTACTCGTACACCTTGGCCGGTATCTGCAGGTCGAACTTGCTGCCCTGGAACAGCAGCAATCCATCGGCCGCGGCCTGCTCGAGCAGTGCTTCGTGGTTGCCGATGGGCGGCGCCAAGGTCACCATTTCCCCTAGCCCCAAACGCTGTACCTCGCGGGTATAGATGGCCTCCGAGCCGCTCGCTCGCAGTACGACCTTGAGCATCCCGGGAGTTACGCTTCCCGAATCCCTGAGACGCGCGAGTGCAGCGAAGAACGGGAAAGGGCTGCGACCTTCCGGATACAAGAGACCGCTGTGCAGCAGTACCAACGGTCGCCCGGTTCGTTGAGGCGGCCGCCCGAGCTCGGCGAATGCCTCATCGTCGTATCCATTGGCGATGACCGTCAAACGGCCAGCACGGCAAGCCTCGGGGTAGCGCTCGGCACACCACTGCATCGCTCCGGGGGTCGTGAACACCGACTGCGCCGCGTGCGAAAGAACACGACGCTCCCAGCGAGCCTGCGACCTTACCGCCATCGGGTGCTTGCCCGCGGTTGAACTCGCGACCGGGTCGCGAAAATCCGCGACCCATGGGATGCCGGTCAAACGATGCAGGGTATAGGCGACGCAGTGCGAGGTCATGATGGGAAACGTCGACCATATCGCTTGTGCACGATAGCGCTTGATCAGATGCAGCCCATCCCAGACAGCGGCGGGCCACCAACTCGCCCACCTGTCGGGTAACGCAAGAAAGGACGGATACTTGCCCATGACTGCCAGGTGGCGCTTGGCGTCAAGCGCGAAGGCGCGGTACACACTGCACCCCTTTGGTATGGATCGGACACTGGCGGGGTCGGTCAGTTCGTACGCGCCTGGGGTCGCGGACAGGACGACCGGATCCCAGCCGCACTCGGGCAGGTATTTCGTAAACGCCAGGAGCCGCAGGTGACCGCTGCTCAGTGCAGACGGAGGGAAATGGAAGCCAATCATCATTACACGCTTGCCCACTACACGCCCCCGTCCATCAAGGCTTCCCGTGCGAGTGCGTGATCCGCCCCCGTTCCAGCATACGCGGCTGGGTTCGAGCGGCCAATGCTGAGCCCGCAGATGCGATTGCACCCTCCGGTACCAAACCCTTCAGCAACGCACACATCGCCATCAACTGATAACTAAGGTCGAAGTAGCTCGATGTGGTGGCCAGTCCTGCAGTCATGAACGCGAGCAGGCTTACCTGGAACATTGAAGCAAGGTCAAACGCCCATTTTTCATTTGGTAAATGCCGGCTTTTGCGGCGAACGTATGTACAGCTTCGCCAACTGGCAATCAGTAGCGCAATAAAGATCGCGAGTCCTGGAAAGCCCTGTTCGCCAAGCACTCGGAAATAAATACTGTGCACAGCCCGCTGGATAGCGCTCTCGGGTGCGTAGAGGTTCCACAGGGCCTCGCTCTCATAGACTTTGAAGCCACCCCCGGTCAACGGACGATGCAATGCAACATTGGTTGCAAACTCCCACGACTGGACGCGTGATTGAAACGTATTCACGTTCTCGGCGTGATGGATCGTGTCCATGCGCGCAGTCCATTCGGGAGGCATGAAATGATAAGCGGTGAATCCAATCGCCACGAGTGCGATCGCGAGCGTCAACCGCTTGCGACTCTTCAGGAACAGGGCCGCGCTTACAACCCCGAGCGCAATGACCCCGCCACGTGAATAAGTACCAAGTATCGCGACACCGGTGAGGAACATCGCCAGTCCCAGTCCAACCTTCACCAGTTTTTTTGAAGTCTGGAGCTGGAGGTAGCGCATCAGCGGCAAGACCATGCACAGCGCCTGGGCCAAGTCGTTGTTGTCCGCGATGAAGCTTCCGGCTGGGCCAAGCACGCGATTGTCGCCACCGCGGGTGATCGTGAACAAACCCCCTTTGAGACCGTAAAATCCCAGCGATATCACGATCACCCATACCAACCAGTGCATGCGCTCACGGCTGTTGACCAGTATCAAGGTCGCAAACACCATCACCATGATCTTGGCAAAGGTCTGCCAACTGCTCCAGGCCGAATCCGGCAGGACCGCAAAGAGGGTGGTCAATCCAGTCCACAGGACAAACATCAGCAGCAACACACTGACCGTCGACTTGGGGATCCGCTTGTTTTCCTTGCTGACCCCCAAACTCAGGAGCGTGATGACTGCAATCAGCATCACCCACGGAAAGCTGTAGGCAAAGCCGAAGGTCAGCCGATGGGGGTTCATGTAGCCGAGCCACGACCACACCAGCAAGCCGATGTACGGGCGCATCGCGACGAAGGGGATCAGCCCGAGCATGATCAACGCGAAGGCAATGTCGCGCATGTCTAGACAACTTCCAGTTGCAGAATCAGCGCATCCATGCAGAACTTGGCCGCCCAGTTCGGATACCGATTCTTCATATAGTCGCCGGAGCGCGGATGTGAACCGGGTAGCGCGCCGCGTACACCACCGTCAACCGTGGTCAGGTCCTGGATCGACAGGTTGAAGCGGTTGGCACTTTCGGCGGCCCGTCTCCAGGAAGGGTCGCGAGTTGTCGAGGCCAGCCGCTGCCAGATGATGGCCATTTGCGCATTGCCGGTCACACACGTCCAGTGTGCTGAGGCACGCCACGACGAATCCAGCCGCCCTGGCAGGGCGCCATCGCGGCGCTGACTTCGCGCGACGGCTATTGCGATGCGCGCAGCGGCGTCGACGAAAGCCTGGTTGCCGGCGATCAGGCCGACTTCGAGGATGCCGCGGGTCGCGTACGCGATCGTATGCGTGAGTGGCCGGTCGTTGTCTTCGAGATCGTTATTCTCCAACCATCCGTTGGGGTGCATCTGGGTCAGCGCCCACTCCACGTTGCGGACGGCGGCATCGAGGTAGCGCTGCTGACCGAGGTCGCGGCCGGCCTTGGCCAGCGCGAACGCCACGCGCGTGTTGTACGTATTCAAGGCATGCGCAGCAAACGGTGAAGCGAAGCGCCGCCACGCGCCATCCGGATCTTGGGCGACCACCAACCAATCGGCCGCGCGCACCGCCGAGTCACGAAAACGCGCGTCTTGCGTTTGCTGCCAGGCAGACAGCCAACCGAGCAACACCTGTCCGGTGTTGAAGATGGTCGGCACGATCTGCGTGGCGTCCATCGTGCCGGCGCGAACGCCACCGTCGGGAAGCTGGATATCGGATTCCCAAGCCGCCATGCGCACGGCACGTTGACGATATTCATCGTTGCCCGAAAAGTCCGCGTAGCGAAAGAACGTCGGGATGATGTAGCCGGTGGTTTCCGGATAAGCGCCTGTCCACTGCCGTTTCGTCGCATCGTAAGCAGCGCTGACGCCGCCGCAACCGCTGGCGTCCTGGGCGCGTGCCAGCCATTCTGCCGCCGCCTGCAGTCCGCGGCGCGCGTCCGGCGCCGGCCGTGCCAGTCGTCTGGACAGGAGCCTGGCGACCACATTCATGACTTGACTCTGGCCGCTGGCGACCCACCCGTCATCTTAGAAGTTCGGCTGTGCAGCGCACGCCGGACGCGTTGCAAGCTTTGCACCAGGCATGGCATGGGGTCCCGCCACCGCCACAAGGCATCGGCCACGCGATCACCGTGCGGATAACCTTGCTTGAGCGGTTGGCCTTGTGCGGCCGCGGATTGCACATCCTCGGAGCGCACACGCCATACCACTGGCCGCTCTGTCGCAGCCAGTGGCGGGAACGGCAGATCGAGCTCGGAACACCAGGCCGCGTACGGCAGATTGATGCCGTTCAAGGTGGCCACTTCCTCCTGGTAATCCGTGCGACCGATCGTAGGCTCCACCATGCGGAATTCGCGACTGCGTACGTCGCGCTTGTACTCCATGCTGGCCATGCCGATCACGTCCGCGGCCTGGAAAAATCGCGTAGTCATGTCGGAAAGTCCCTCATGGACTTCCGGGGCCGCCACGCAACTCGCAGTGCCGCCGACCTGGGGCGGCCAGGAGCGGATTTTTCGACCGGTGAATGACCCGGCCACCTGCCCGCGCTTGTCGAGATATTGCAAGCAGAAATAAATATTTGAATCCGGTCCCTCGATCCATTCCTGCACCACGACGTCCGACATCACCGTCAGGATGCGGCGAATCAACTCGTCCGCCTCGGTGACACTTTCCACGCGGTACGCTTTCTTGAACTGTCTGGAGTATTCCGTGTGTCGCTCGCCGGGTTTGATCACCACCGGATAACGCAGGTGCTCCATCGCGGACAGGTCCGCGAGCGCGCGCACGTGTACTAGCGGCGGAATGGGACTGCCGAGTTGTTCGGCGAGGCGCTGGAAACCCTGTTTGTGCTGCAAGGTATCCACCATGTCCATGGTCGGCAGGCTGAAACGGTAAAGAGCCGACAGCCGATCGCGGTGGTGCGAGACCGTCTTGACACTTTCCTCCTGGGTCAGGAACAACACCGGGCGCAAACCGGTGAACTGTGCCTCAGCCAGGCGCACCAGCTCTTCAACTAACGTTTCGCCATGCAGGGAAAGCACCTTCACGGGATTCGCAACGCGAGTGCGCATTTCCGGGCGCCGCGCATCCGAATCCAGCAACCAGACCGGCACTCGCTCGCTCGCCAGGCTGCGCGCCACGCCCAAGCCATTGGCCCCGGCACCGAGGATCACGGCAGGCGTATCAAGGGGCATCAGCTTCCCCTTCGCTACGGCAATCTCGGTGTAGCACAGCGGCATAAACCGCACGGTAGCGCTCCACACTTGCCTTCCAGGTACGTTCGCTGGCGACATACGCGCGCCCGTTGGTGATTACTCCATCCCAGGTCTCGGGAGCGTTCAACTGCTCGATCAGGCAATGCGCGAGCGCCTCATCCGACCCGGCGGGGAAAAGATGGCCATTGTGGCCATCGCGAATCAGCTCCCGGTGACCGCCTACATCCGAGGCCACCACCAGCTTGCCCATGGCCATCGCCTCGAGCGGCTTCAGCGGCGTCACCAGGTCCGTCAGCCGTCGTGAGACACGTGGATAGACCATGACATCCATGGCGCTGTAATAGCGGGTCATTTCGCTGTGAGGCACGCGCCCGGCGAAATGCACGACGCGATCAAGCTCAAGGTGGGCAGCCAGCGCGCGCAAATCAGCCTCCTGCGGCCCGCCTCCCAACAATAGCAGGCGCGCCTGCGGCACCGCGCGCAGTACCCCTGGCATCGCGCGGAGCAGGATGTCCAGTCCCTCATAGGCGTAGAACGAACCGGCAAACCCAAGGGTTTTCCCTCGCGTGAGTTCATATTTCTGCATCAACTCTGCATCCGCGGTGGCCGTGAAACGAAATTGAGACAGATCCACGGCGTTGGGAATCACGGTGATCTTGTCTGCGGGAATGCCACGCTTCAACATGTCGCCACGCAAGCCCTCACAGATCGTGGTCACGGCGTCCGCCCGTTGCAGGGCACGGGTTTCCAGGGCTCGCGTCAACCGATAGCGCGGCCCCCACTCGCGTGCCGTGCCAAGGTCGACTGCAGCGTCTTCCCAGAATGCGCGGACTTCGTACACCACCGGAATGCCTGAGACACGACCGACCGCGAGCGCGGGCAACGCGTTCAGCACTGGCGAGTGCGCGTGGATGATGTCGGGGCGCACATTTTCCACAACTTCGGCAAGCCGGGTCTGCAGCGCTTTCATCAGGTAGCGATACTGGACAACCGGCAGCTTCGCGGCGACGCCGAATGCTGGCGGGGTGCGGTAGAAAATCCAGTCGTCAATGTGTTCCTCCCGCTCCCGGACTTCCCCTTGTTTGGGACCCGTCAGTTGCATCGTTTCCCATCCGATGGCGCGCTGCTGGCCAAGGATGGCGAGCGTGCGGAAAGTGTACCCGCTGTGCAGGGGCAACGAGTGATCCAGCACGTGCAAGATACGCAGCGGCCGGTCAGCGGAGGTGGGGCGGGAATCCGGTTGGCTCACGACACTCGGCGCGTTGCTCACGATGCCGATCCCGTGGCTGCGCCGCCAGTATGGATTGCAAGCACTCGCGCATACAGCGCGCACTGTGACTCGATCACGGGCTGCCACCCTAGTCGCTCTGCGAATTTGCGTGTTGAAACGCGATCTGGATTGCCGGCCCGCAACATGTTCCAGGCCAACAGCAGCGCCTCTGGACTCCGCTCCCGCATCAGTTCTCCTGCCTCGTGAGTGGTGATCAGTTCGGGCGTACCGCCTACCGACGTGGCCACTACCGGTGTACCGCAGGCAATGGCCTCCAGCACCACGTTGGGCATGCCTTCACGGCTCGATGCGAGCACCATCGCGTCAGCCGCATTGTAGTATTCGCAGAGCTCGACATGCGGGATATTGCCCAGGAAGCGAACGCGCGTACCGAGGCCGAGCCGTTCCACCAGCCCGCGCAATCTGTGCTCTTCCGGTCCGTTGCCAGCAATCAACAGAGTGGCATCCGGTACCCTCGCCAGCGCCTCGATGACAAGGTGCACACCCTTCAACTCGACCAGATTGCTCACCGTCAACCAGACTGGACCCTTCAGACCCAATCTGGCACGTATCGCGATACGGTCCCGCGGCCCGAAACGATCAAGATCAACGCCGTTGCGCAAAACCGCAATCCTGTCGGGATCCACGCCCAAGGCCGTGACTTTGTCCTTCAGTGCCCGTGACACGGTCACGATGGCCGCCGCGCGCTCTGCGGCCCATTGAATTTGCCGCCTGGGTCGACGATAGCGCGGTATCCATGTCACGTCGGTACCGCGAGCGGTGATTACCACCGGTTTGCCTATGGCCGCGCCAAGGCGTGCGGCCGCCACGCCGTCGGGATAAAAATAGTGCGCATCAATCAAATCGAAGTCAGCCCCTTCGGCGATCAATTTCCGAAACACGGGGAGCAGTGCGCGAACCATGAGAAAGGGCGCGATGCTCATGCCCAGTTTCGGAATTACCGGAAAGCGTGGATGCAAAATCGTTATACCGTAGCGCTCTTCTTTCGCCGGCACCGAGGCCAACGTGGAATAAGCGCCGAAGATGGGGCTTCGGAACGGAAACCATGGCACCGGGGCCACCACGGTCGCGGCAATCCGCCCGGAGTCCACGAGGTGGCGTAACCGCTCTTCCACAAACACGCCATGGCGCGGCTGCGCGGCATTGGGATAAAGGCTGGTGAATACCAGCAGACGAACTTTTTGACTACCCTCGTCGGCGGCACCACGCGAAGTCGCGCCGGATTCCGCTTCGGCAGGCGACACCTCATGCTCGGCAGCCCGATCGACCGCGGCGGCTTTCATGGTGTGGCTTCCCGCGGCAGCGCCGAATTCAGGGTACGCATCGCCGACACCCGAAGGCGCCCGCTCATGATGGGGCTCCTGCTGCCGCGGCCGCACGCGGCGGGCTGGCAGTGGCTGCGAAGGGCGCCGGCTGATGCATGCGGCGCAGAAAGCTATCCAGCATCAAGAGTTTCCACAAGGTAGCACTGTGGTCGTGCCGGCCCGATGCATGCTGCCGCAGCAGGCGGTCGAGCACCGCCGGTTCGAAATACCCACATTCGGCCACTGCGCCGTTCATCAAGGCCTCGCGGGCGCGCAGCGCAAGCGGGCCGCGCAACCATGCCACCAGCGGCACACTGAAACCCATCTTGGCCCGATACAACACGTCGTGCGGTAAATCCGGTTCGAGCGCTTTCTTGAAGATGTATTTGCCGGTTCCCCCTCTCAGCTTCAACTCGGGCGGCAAAGACGATGCCCACTCGACCAGACGATGATCGAGCAGCGGCACGCGTACTTCCAGGCTGTGCGCCATGCTGGCGCGGTCCACCTTGGTCAGGATGTCGCCGGGGAGCCAGGTCTTGAGGTCCAGGTATTGCGCGAGCAGCAACGGCTGGTCGGTGGGCGCGCGTTTCGCATGGGCGCGAAACACATCGAGCGTGCTGTACCCCTGAAGTTCGCGCTTGAAGCTCGCGCTGTAAAGCTGCTGGCGCATCGCCATGGACGTCGTGCTGACGGTGTGGAAATAGGCTTCCACATCGTCGAGCGCGAGGGCCTGCAGCGTAGTCTTGGCGCGCAACGGACGCGGTGCCCAGTCAGCCTTGGGATACATCCTGCCCAATGGGCCGAACAGCGACTTGCGCAACGCCAGCGGCAAGCGCGCGCGCATGCCGCTTTCCCACGCATGCAGGCGGTAGCGCCGATAGCCGGCGAAATTCTCGTCACCCCCATCACCAGAAAGCGCCACCGTGACCTGGGTGCGCGCCAACTCGCATACGCGGTAGGTCGGCACGGCCGAGCTGTCTGAAAATGGCTCGTCGTAAACTGCGGCCAGCGTATCGAGCAGCGTGTAATCATCGGCACTGACGCGCTGCTCGAAATGCTGCGTATGCAGATGTTTGGCGACCTTTCGCGCATACACGGTCTCGTCGAAACCATCGTGGTCGAAGCCGATCGAGCAGGTGCGCACCGGTTGCGGCGACGCTCGACTCATGCTGGCCACCACGGCGCTGGAATCCACGCCGCCGGAAAGAAACGCCCCGAGCGGCACGTCCGCGACCATCTGGCTTGCCACGGACTCATCCAGCAACCTGCGCAGCTGCGCCACAGCCTCATCCGCAGTGACATCGGCATCGCGATTGAACGGCACATCCCAGTACTGGCGAGCGGCCGGGTCGGGTTCGCCCGCGCGCCACGTCAGCCAATGGCCGGGTGGCAGCTTGCGAATGCCGCGATAAATGCTTTTCGGATCCGGCACATAGCCGAGCGCCAGATAGTCTTCCAGCGCCTGCGGGTCGAGTCGGCGTTCCACTTCGGGATGCGCCAGCAGCCCCTTGAGTTCCGAGGCGAACACCAGGTCACCGGAGCGAGTGAAGCCGTAATGGAGCGGCTTGATGCCGAGTTGATCGCGAGCCAGAAAGATGCGCTGCGCACGCATGTCCCAGACGGCGAACGCAAACATGCCAACCAAGCGCGGCAGGCACGCATCCCCCCATTGCTGCCACGCGCGCAACAGGACTTCGGTATCGCTATGACTGGCAAACACCGTGCCCAGCGCTTCCAGTTCGGCCCTGAGCGACTTGAAGTTGTACAGCTCGCCGTTGTAGATCAGCGCCAGCCCGGCCGCTTCGTCCACCATCGGTTGCTGCCCATGGCTCAGATCAATGATGGACAGGCGACGATGGCCGAGGCCGGCGCCCTGGCCCAGATACAGCCCGGCCTCGTCGGGTCCACGGTGACGTTGCGCATCCCGCATGGCAAGCAGGATTTTTTCATTCGCTCTGTCGCCACTACGGGCTAATACGGTGCCGGCCAGACCACACATGGTTCAAGGCTCCTTGTGTACTGTTGCACGAGTAGCCGCAGCGGCTTGCGTATGCTGATGATGGG
>Ga0208589_1001370_pt1 | contig 10231 bp, 13 predicted proteins | sample NGESurshal092012_2_FD_184486 | JGI IMG/M metagenome (GOLD analysis project Ga0208589, IMG submission 184486) | Arctic peat soil microbial communities from Barrow, Alaska - NGEE Surface sample F53-2 shallow-092012 (SPAdes) | ecosystem: Environmental > Terrestrial > Soil > Wetlands > Peat ... | reverse complement strand
TCATCGTCGATCCGGTCACGCTGCCGCATCTGAGCGAACTGGGCACGCCGGAAATGACCGTGCTGCTGTACGACCTCAAGCACGACCTCAACGCTTACCTCACTACCCGGACCGGGCTGAAGGTAAGCACGCTGGCCGACCTGATTGCGTTCGACCAGCGCGAGGCCGCGCGCGAGATGCCATGGTTCGGGCAGCAGCTGTTCGAACAGGCCCAGGCAAAGGGCCCGCTCACCGACAAGGCGTATCTCGATGCGCTGGCGAAGGCGAAGCAGCTGGCCGGCCCGCAGGGCATCGATGCCGCGCTGGCGAAGGATCACCTGGATGCCTTGCTGGCGCCGTCGTGGGGACCGGCCTTCGTCACGGATCTGGTGCTCGGCGACCATATCGTCAGCGGCGACCCGACGATCGGCGGTGCCTCGCAACCCGCTTCGGTAGCCGGTTACCCCTCGATCACCGTGCCGGCCGGCTGGGCGCACGGCCTGCCCGTGGGCATCGTGCTGTTCGGTACGAAGTGGAGCGAACCCACGCTGATCTCGATTGCCTACGGTTTCGAGCGGCACAGCCATGCGTGGCAGCCACCGAAGTTTCTCGATACGGTGAACGGCACGCCGGTCGCAACCACGCGCTGAGCCATCCAATGAAAAGGCGGCCGCTGGCCGCCTTTTCATTCAAGCGATGTACGGCAGGTTCAGCCCTGCCCGCTCACCGACTTGCGCACGATCAGCATCGCCAGTTCCAGCGACTGCTCGTAGTTCAGGCGTGGATCGACCATCGACTTGTAGGCACGGTCGAGATCGGTTTCGGACAGATCGCGCGCGCCGCCCATGCATTCGGTGACATCCTCGCCGGTCAACTCCAGATGCACGCCGCCCAGTCGCGTACCGGCCGCGGCGTGAATGTCGAATGCCTGATCCAGCTCGCCGCGAATGTTGTCGAAGCGCCGCGTCTTGTAGCCGTTCGAGGTGCTCTCGGTATTGCCATGCATCGGATCGGCCACCCACAGCACGCGGCGCCCCTCGCGTTTCACCGCCTCCAGCAACGGCGGCAGCGCCGTCGCAATACCGGCGTTGCCCATGCGGTGGATCAGCGTGAGCCGACCCGGCTCGTCGTGCGGATTCAATGCATCGATCAACGGCAACAACTGTTCCGGCTTCACTGTGGGGCCGACTTTCACCGCGATCGGATTGCTGATGCCGCGGAAATATTCCACGTGCGCGCCATCCAGCGCCGCCGTGCGCATGCCGATCCACGGGAAGTGCGTGGACAGGTTGAACCAGCCGCGATGGCGTGGCACCTGCCGCGTCAGCGCCTGCTCGTAATGCAGCAGCAAGGCCTCGTGCGAGGTGAAGAAATCCACCCGCGAGAAACCCGCGATCGGCCCGGCCAGCGTCTCCATGAAGCGCAGCGAATCGCCGATGCCGGCAACCATCTTGCGGTACTCGGCGGCCAGCGGCGAATGCTCGACCCAGGCCAGATCCCAGTATTCCGGGTGATGCAGATCGGCGAAGCCGCCGTCGATCAGCGCGCGCACGAAGTTCATCGTGAGCGCCGAATGCGCATGCGCCTGGATCAGCCGTTGCGGATCGGGGCGGCGGGCCTCTGCGGTGAACTCGGGGCCGTTGACCACGTCACCGCGAAAACTTGGCAACGTCAGTCCATCGCGGGTTTCGCTGTCGGTCGAGCGCGGCTTCGCATACTGGCCGGCGAAACGGCCCACGCGCAGCACCGGCTTCTTCAGACCATGCACCAGCACCAAGCTCATCTGCAGCAGCACCTTCAGCCGGTTCGAAATGATCGGACTGGTGCAGTCGGCGAAGCTTTCCGCGCAATCGCCACCCTGCAGCAGGAAACGTTGGCCTGCCTGCGCCTCGGCCAGCGACTGTTTCAGCGCCAGCACTTCCCATGAAGTCACCAGCGGCGGCAAGCGGGTAAGATGGGCGCCAGCCTCGGCCAGCTCGGCCGCATCGGCATAGTGCGGCTGCTGCAGCGCCACGTGCTGCTGCCATGAGTCGGGGGCCCAGTTGGGGGCGACAGGAGCGTTGGGCGGAGCTGGATTCATCGATGCAACCTTGATGGCAGTCATGGCGTTCACTTCGATCCGGCGCGGCGTCGCGTGGCCACAATGGCCAGCACGGCCAGCAATACAAACCACAGCAGGCTCCAGGCCGGCATCGGCAGGCCGAGGATCGGCTCGACCTTCGCGCATTCGCCGGAGCCGGTGAACACCAGCTGCAGCACCCGCGCGAGCGGAAACGCGCTGAACATGTAATCCAGTGGCGGCCCGCAGGACGGAATCTGATCGGCCGGCAGCGACTGCACCCACAGGTGCCGGCCAGCCACCACGATGCCGAAGATCGCGGCGAGCAGCGCACCACCGGTATATACCCAGCGCACTCTGCCGCGCGGCGCATGCAGCGCACCGAGCAGGAAGAACACGGACATCACGAGGAATCCGACGCGCTGGAAAATGCACAGCGGACACGGATTCATGCCCAGCTCGTATTCGGCATACAGCGCGAAGCCGAGCAAGCCGGCGCAGATCAGGAAGCCGACGAGGAAACTGACACGATACGACCAGCGAAATGGATTCATGGCACATTGCTGCGTTGCGGAACAATGACATTACCTGTTCGCCAGCGCGCTGTCAGCAGTGCCCGCGACATCCAGACGGAAATTTGTGCCCTGGCATGCCTGCAAAGTCAAAAAACCCGGCAGGTTGCCCGGCCGGGTTTCGTGTTTGGACGTCTGAACGCCTGATCGACCGGATGCTCCGGGCGAATTAATCGGCGTCGACAGCCTCGACCTGCGGGCGACCGACCAGCTCGACATACGCCATCGGCGCATTGTCGCCCGGACGGAAGCCGCACTTGAGGATGCGCAGGTAGCCACCGGGACGCTCCTTGTAACGAGGTCCCAGCTCGACGAACAGCTTGCCGACCGCTTCCTTGTCGCGCATGCGCGAGAAGGCGAGGCGGCGATTGGCCACGCCGTCGGTCTTGGCGAGCGTGATCAGCGGCTCGGCCACGCGGCGAAGTTCCTTCGCCTTGGGCAGGGTGGTACGGATCAGCTCGTGCTTGAACAGCGAGGACGCCATGTTCTTGAACATGGCTTCGCGATGCGAGCTGGTGCGGTTGAGTTTGCGTCCGGATTTTTGGTGGCGCATGGCAGAATTCTCTATCTATTGTTATGAAAAGCCGGCGCTCAGGTCCGACTTCCCGCGGTTACCCGCTATTACGAGCCCTCTAAAAACGAGCTCTTATGAGAAGTGCGGCCGGGATGACCGCTTCTGGCGCCTGGCGAGAGGGTTAAGCCCAAACTCGCCAGTTCGCCGATAGCACTGCGATCATGGACGATCGCAAAAATAACTCATCAACCCAGCTGCATGCCGTGGGACAAGCCCGGCGGCGGCCAGTTCTCGAGTTTCATGCCGAGTGCGAGACCACGGCCGCCCAGCACATCCTTGATTTCGGTCAGCGACTTCTTGCCCAGGTTCGGCGTCTTCAGCAGCTCGACTTCGGTCTTCTGCACCAGATCGCCGATGTAGTAGATGCTCTCGGCCTTCAGGCAGTTCGCCGAACGCACGGTGAGTTCCAGATCGTCGATCGGACGCAGCAGCAACGGATCGAACCCGCTCTTCTCCGCCTTGTCGGTGGCGCTCTCGCGACGCGAGAAGTCACCGAACACCGACAGCTGGTCGTTGATGATCTCGGCGGCCTTGCGCACCGCGTCTTCCGCACCGATCGTGCCATTGGTCTCGATATCGAGAACCAGCTTGTCGAGATTCGTGCGCTGCTCGACACGAGCGGCGTCCACTTCGTAAGCCACGCGCAACACCGGCGCGAACGACGCATCCAGCTGCAGGCGACCGATCGGACGCGCTTCGTCATCCGGATGCTGGCGCGTGCTGGCCGGCTGGTAGCCGACGCCACGACGCACCTTCAGACGCATGTTGAGCGCGATGTCCTTGGTCAGGTGGCAGATCACGTGCTCGGGGTTGATGATTTCCACCGAATGGTCGACCACGATGTCGCCAGCCGTGACCACGCCCTTGCCCTTTTTGGACAAGGTCAGAGTGACTTCATCGCCGGTATGCTGACGGATGGCCACGTCCTTGAGGTTGAGCAGGACTTCAATGACGTCCTCCTGCAGGCCTTCCAGGGTGGTGTATTCATGCAGCACGCCATCGATTTCCACTTCGACGATGGCGCTGCCGGGAATCGAGGAGAGCAAGACGCGACGCAGCGCGTTGCCCAGGGTGTGGCCGAAACCACGCTCAAGCGGCTCGACCACCACCTTGGCGCGGTTGGCACCGAGTTGTTCGACGTTGAGGCCCCGAGGCCGCAGCACACTAGTTGAGGAAACTGTCATGCAGAGCTCCGGTGATTACTTCGAGTAAAGCTCGACGATCAGTGCTTCATTGATATCGGACGGCAGATCACCACGATCCGGCACCGACTTGAACGTACCTTCGAATTTCTTGGCGTCGACTTCGACCCAGATCGGACGCAGGTCCATGGTGTCGAAAACGGTCGCCGCTTCCTGCACACGCAACTGGGTGCGTGCACGCTCGGTCAGCGCAATCGCGTCGCCCGGACGAACCTGGTACGAAGGAATGTTCACCTTCTTGCCGTTCACCAGGATCGCCTTGTGGGCAACCAGCTGGCGGGCCTGGGCGCGGGTGACCGCGAAGCCCATGCGATAGACGACGTTGTCCAGACGGCTCTCGAGCAGACGCAGCAGGTTCTCGCCGGTGTTGCCCTTGAGGGTCGACGCCTTGGTGTAGTAGTTGCTGAATTGACGCTCAAGCACACCATAGATGCGCTTGACCTTCTGTTTCTCACGCAGCTGCACGGCATAGTCGGACATGCGCATGCGCTTGTTCGCGCCGTGCTGGCCGGGCTTGTTTTCCAGCTTGCACTTGGAATCCAGCGCGCGCGCCGGACTCTTCAGGCTGAGATCTGCACCCTCACGACGGGCGAGTTTGCAGGTAGCTCCACGATAACGTGCCATGTTTTTTCTCTTCAATGGTCCGGCCACGGATGGCCGGTTTTTGATTCCCGCGATCAGGGACGATCGCAAAAAACAACCTTTAGACTCGACGCTTCTTGGGGGGACGGCAGCCGTTATGCGGAATCGGCGTGACATCGATGATGTTGAGCACCTTGTAGCCCAACGCGTTCAGCGAGCGAACCGCGGATTCGCGACCCGGGCCGGGGCCCTTGATGCGCACTTCCACGGTCTTCACGCCGTACTCGCCGGCAGCGCGGCCAGCCTTTTCGGCGGCAACCTGCGCAGCGAACGGGGTCGACTTGCGCGAGCCGCGGAAACCGGCGCCGCCGGCAGTAGCCCACGACAAGGCATTGCCCTGGCGATCGGTGATGGTGACGATGGTGTTGTTGAAGGAGGCCTGCACGTGCGCCACGGCATCCGTGACAACGCGCTTGATCTTCTTCTTGGTCTTGACCGGCTTAGCCATGTTCTATTCCGTTACTTCTTGATCGCGCGACGGGGACCCTTGCGGGTACGTGCATTGGTACGCGTGCGCTGGCCGCGCACCGGCAGGCCGCGACGATGGCGCAGGCCACGGTAGCAACCCAGGTCCATCAGGCGCTTGATGGCGATACCCACCTCGCGGCGCAGATCACCTTCGACGGTGTACTTGGCGATTTCGTGGCGGATCTTCTCCACCTCGCCTTCACTGAGGGACTTGATCTGGGTGGTGGGAACCACGCCAGCATCCACGCAGACTTTCCGGGCCCGGCTGCGGCCGATACCGAAAATGCTCTGCAGACCAACCCAGACATGCTTCTGGACCGGCAAATTGACACCCGCGATGCGCGCCATGATGTACTTTCTCCGAATGCGTTTCTTGCGCGGTAAACGCGCAATTCTAACCTGAATTTCCCTGACTGGAAAGCCCTGCGACACCCTGGTGTCGCCACTCTCCGACTTTGGCCATCCGTTCGCAGCATCAGCTGCGGCGCAGATTGGCCTTCTTGAGCAGACTCTCGTACTGGTGACTGACCAGATGCGCCTGCACCTGAGCCGTGAAATCCATCACCACCACCACCACGATCAGCAGCGACGTGCCGCCGAAATAAAACGGTACATGCCAGGCCTGCTGCATGAACGACGGCACCAGGCATACCAGCACCAGATACAGCGCACCGACACCGGTCAAACGGGTCATCACCGCGTCAACGTAGCTGGCCGTGGCCTTGCCCGGACGAATGCCCGGAATCAGCGCACCCGAACGCTTGAGGTTGTCGGCCGTCTCGTCGGCGTTGAACACGATCGCCGTATAGAAGAACGCGAAACCGATCACCAATACCGAAAAAACGATGTCATGCAACGGGTTGCCGGGGCTGAGCTGCTGTGTCAGATCCTGAAGCCAGCGCGACTGATGGCCGGTGCTGAACCATGCGACCGCGGTGGCCGGAAACATCAACAGGCTCGAGGCGAAGATCGGCGGGATCACACCCGACATGTTGATCTTCAGCGGCAGGCTCGACGTCTGGTTCATGTAGGCCTTCTGCCCACCCGAACGCCGTGCGTAGTTCACGGTGATACGCCGTTGCGCACGCTCCATGAACACCACGAACGCGGTCACCGCCAACACCAGACCCACCACCATCAACAGCTTGAGCAGCGACAACTCGCCATTGCTGGACATGCCGAGCGTATGCACCACCGCGCCCGGCAGGCCGGCGACGATGCCGGCGAAGATCAGCAATGAAATGCCATTGCCGATGCCGCGCTCGGTCATCTGCTCGCCCAGCCACATCAGGAACATCGTGCCGGCGGTCAGTCCGACCACTGACGACATGATGAAACCGAATCCCGGCGTGTAAACCACCGGCGCACCACCGGCAGCCACCTGATTCTGCAACGCCACCGCGATACCGAACGACTGGAATGCCGCCAGACCCACCGTGGCGAAGCGCGTGTACATGGTCATCTTGCGCTTGCCGGACTCGCCTTCCTTGCGCAGCCCCTGCAGGCTCGGGACGACCGAACCCATCATCTGGAACACGATCGATGCCGAGATGTACGGGATCACGCCGAGCGCGAACACCGAGAACCTCGACAAGGCGCCGCCCGAGAACATGTTGAACATGTCCATCAGGCCATTGCCATTGACCAGATTGCTCATCGCCTCCGGATTGACACCCGGTACCGGAATGAACGAACCGAGCCGGAACACCACCAGCGCACCGATCACGAAGAAGATGCGCTGACGCAGTTCCGTCAGCTTGCCGAGCTTGCCGAGCGCATTGCCCTTGGCTACAGCCACAGTCGATTACTCCACACTGCCGCCGGCCGCCTCGATGGCTGCCTTGGCGCCGGCCGTAGCCAGCAGACCGGACAACTTCACCGCGCGACCGATTTCACCTTTCAGGACCACCTTGACCTTCTTCGCGCGGCTGCTGATCAGGCCAGCCTGATGCAGCACGACGACGTCGATCACGTCAGCCTTGAGATGGGCCAGCTGATACAGGAACACTTCCTGGCTCTCGGCCTTCTTGAGCGAACGGAAGCCGACTTTCGGCAACCGGCGCTGCAGCGGCATCTGGCCGCCCTCGAAACCATACTTGTGGGTACCACCGGCACGGGCATGCTGACCCTTGTGGCCGCGGCCGGCGGTCTTGCCCATGCCCGAACCGATGCCGCGACCGACGCGCAGGCGCGTCTTGTGCGAGCCGTCGTTCGGCTTAAGTGTATTCAGACGCATAGTCTTTTCCTCATATGGCCTTCCCGGCCAAAGAACCCGACCATCCATGGCCGGACTGTTCAATTAATCTTCGACCCGGACCAGGTAATAGACCGTGTTGATCAGGCCACGCACCTGCGGGCTGTCCTTCAGTTCACGGACGTCGTTGATCTTGCCCAGACCCAGCGCTTTCACGCTCAGGCGATGGCGCGCCTGCACGCCGCGCAGGCCCTTGACCAGGCGCACGCGCACGGTCTTGTCGGCGGTTTTTTGGGACTTAGCCATTGCCGAGCACCTCGTCCAGGGTCTTGCCACGCTTGGCGGCGATCTTCTTGGGCGAGGCAACAGCCTGCAGGCCCTTGATGGTCGCGCGCACCAGGTTGATCGGGTTGCGCGAACCGACGGCCTTGGCCAGCACGTTCTTGACGCCGACCACTTCCAGCACAGCGCGCATGGCGCCACCGGCGATAACGCCAGTACCTTCGGAAGCCGGCTGCATGTAGACGCGGGCGGCGCCGTGGTTGGCCTTGATGGCGTACCACAAGGTGCCGTTGTTCAATTCGATGTTCACCATCTGGCGGCGGGCACGCTCCATCGCCTTGGAGATGGCGACCGGCACTTCACGCGCCTTGCCATAACCGAAGCCGACCTTGCCCTCGCCGTCGCCGACCACGGTCAGCGCAGTGAAGCTCATCTGGCGGCCACCCTTGACGGTCTTGGCCACGCGGTTGACGGCAATCAGCTTTTCGAGCAAGCCGTCCGAATTTTCGCGATCGTTAGAAGACATGTTCTTTTCCATGTGCCCGGCAAGGCCGGGACTTTACTTGCGGCTGAGCCGCTTGGAGTTGTAGGTGATGCATGGGAAATCAAGATGGCCCGAAGGCTTGCCCTGATTACCCGGTGGCGCTTGTCAGAACTTCAGTCCCGCTTCGCGCGCCGCGTCGGCCAGCGCCTTGACGCGACCGTGATAGCGGAAACCGGAGCGGTCGAATGCGACTGCCTCGATACCCGCGGCCTTCGCACGTTCGGCGATGGCCTTGCCCACTGCGGCAGCGGCGTCCAGGTTCTTGGTGCCCTTGAGGCCTTCGGCAACCGACTTCTGCACGGTGGAGGCCGCAGCCACCACATTCAGGCCGGAAGCGTCGAACACCTGCGCATAGATATGCTGGCCCGTGCGGTGCACCGACAGGCGCGCCACAGCGAGCTTGCGGATATGGCAACGCGTGGACTTGGCGCGGCGCAGGCGATTTTCGTTCTTGTTCATGGTTAATTCCTCGAAAGCGGATCGGCTGTTACGCCTTCTTTGCTTCCTTCAGCGTGATCTTCTCACCGGCATAACGCACACCCTTGCCCTTGTAGGGCTCCGGCGGACGAAAGCCGCGAATCTTGGCTGCCACCTGACCCACGCGCTGCTTGTCGGCGCCCTTGATCAGGACCTCGGTCTGCGTCGGGGTCTCGATGCTGATGCCTTCCGGCGTTTCGAACACCACCGGATGCGAGAAGCCCAGACTCAGGTTCAGCGACTTGCCCTGCATGGCGACGCGGTAACCCACGCCGACCAGCTCAAGCTTGCGCTCGTAACCCTTGGATACGCCCTGCACCATGTTCGCCAGCAGCGCGCGCGTGGTACCGCCGAACTTGTCGTCGGTGCCCTCGGCCATGCTGATGGTGGCAATGCCATTGTCCACGGCGACGGTGACGCCCGGCAGGTGATGCACGGACAACGTACCCTTGGGGCCCTTCACGGAGATCGCGTCGGCGGCGACGGTCAGCTCCACACCCTTCGGCAGGGAAATCGGTTGCTTGGCTACACGTGACATCGAAAGACTCCTTATGCCACTTGGCCGATGACTTCGCCGCCCAGACCCTTGGCACGGGCCTGCGCATCGGTCAGCAGACCGGCGGAAGTCGAGATGATCGAGATACCCAGGCCGCCGAGAACCTTCGGCAGTTCGTCCTTGCCGCGATACACACGCAGGCCGGAGCGGCTGACCCGGGAGATGGTCTCGATGGCCGGCTCGCCCTCGAAATACTTGAGCTTGAGCTCGAGCACCGGCTTGCCTTCCTCGATGGAAGTCTTGGCGTCGAGGATGTAGCCCTCGTTCTTGAGAAGGTTGGCGATCGCCACCTTCAGTTTCGACGACGGCATACGTACGGCCGGCTTGCCCATCGACTGGGCATTGCGGACGCGCGTAAACAGATCGGCGATGGGATCAGTCATGCTCATGAAAACATCCTTCAGAGTGCACCGATATCCGATAAAACCGGAAATCAATCAGATTGTGAGCCGACGTACCCCGTCGGCCTGCCTTGCGCAGACCGCCGACTATATCAGCTTTACCAGGTTTTGACGAATATCGATGCGGTAGTCGCATCAACGGCTGCATAACCATGCAGCCGGGTGAACCAGTCGCGAAGCAACCACTTCGCCGACCGACCCTGTGTTCGTTGTATTACCAGCTGGCCTTGCGCAGGCCCGGCACGTCACCGCGCATGGTCGCTTCACGCAGCTTGCTGCGG
>Ga0208589_1001369_pt1 | contig 10241 bp, 5 predicted proteins | sample NGESurshal092012_2_FD_184486 | JGI IMG/M metagenome (GOLD analysis project Ga0208589, IMG submission 184486) | Arctic peat soil microbial communities from Barrow, Alaska - NGEE Surface sample F53-2 shallow-092012 (SPAdes) | ecosystem: Environmental > Terrestrial > Soil > Wetlands > Peat ... | reverse complement strand
TCGCCGTTGCTGTTCGCAATCGTCTACACGCCGCTCGCGAGCGCGATCTACTTCTCGCTCGGCGTCATCTCCGGGCACGCGCTCGGCCTGACGCCGCTCGTCTTCCTGATCGCGGCGGGCCTGTTCACGCTGACGGCAATGACGTACGCCGAGGGCGCGGCGCTGCACCAGGAGCGCAGCGGCTCGACGGTGTTCGCGCGCTATGCGTTCAACGAGCTCGTCAGCTTCGTCGCGGGCTGGGCGATCCTGCTCGACTACGTGATCCTGATCGCGGTCACGAGCTACGCGGCGACGCAGTACCTGCGCGTCTACTGGAGCCCGCTCGGCCACCGCGCAGAGTCGCTCGGGCTCGCACTCGTGTTCATCGCGCTCGTCGTGCTCGGCAACATCCGCGGCTTCGGCTGGCGGCGCTCGCGGCGGATCGCGGCGATCGTCTCGGTCGACTTGCTCGTGCAGGCGCTGATCGTCGTGCTCGGGCTGATCATGTTCTTCAACCCGCACACGCTGCTCGACCCGATCCACCTCGGCAGCGCGCCGAAATGGTCGGATCTCGTGTTTGCGCTGACGGTCGCGGCGATCTCGTTCACGAGCCTCGAGTCGGCGGCGGGGCTCGCCGGCGAGGTGCGTATCTCCAAGGGAGCGTTGAAGCGGCTCGTCGGCACCGGCACGGCGACGGTCGCGTTCGTCTACGTCGGGATCGCGCTCGTCGCTATCACGGCCCTACCGGTGCACAATGGCCACACGAAGCTCTCGACGCGCTTTCTCGACGATCCGGTCGTCGGCCTCGTCGCGCAGATGCACCCGCACTGGCTCGCGCAGACGCTGCGCTACGTCGTCGCCGGCCTCGCGGCGCTGACGCTCGTCGCGGCGGCGAACTCGGCGATGCTCGGGCTCTCGCGCCTGGCGTACTCGCTCTCGACGAACCGGCAGATCCCGAGCGGTCTCGGGCGCCTGCATCCACAGCGCTCGACGCCGTACGTGCTGATCATCCTCGCCGGGCTGATCGCGGCGGGTCTCGTCGTGCCGGAGAACCTCGACTTCCTGATCGGGATCTATGCGTTCGGCGCGCTGCTGGCGTTCACGATCGCGCACGTCTCGATCTGCAAGCTGCGCTACTCAGAGCCCGACGGCGTGCGTCCGTACCGCGTTCCGCTGTCGGTCTCGTGGCGCGGCGGCAGCCTGCCGCTGCCGGCCGTGTTCGGCGCAGTCGTCTCCGGCGCCGGTTGGGTCGCGGTGATGATCGTGCACGACCCTGCTCGCTACGTCGGGCTCGGCTGGATGATCGTCGGCTTGGCGATGTACGTGATCTACCGCAAGGCCGATGAGACGTCGCTGCTGAAGCGCGTGACGGTCGCGCCGGAGGTACTGCGCGCGGAGCCGCCGCGCGAACACGACTACGGCTCGATCCTTGTGCCGCTGTTCGGCACGCGCCTGGACGAGGACATCGTGCAGACGGCTGCGCTGCTCGTCTCCGGCGAGCAGACCGACGAGGCGGCAATCGACGCAGCGACGATCGAGGCCGTCTGGATCTTCGTGATCCCGATGTCGCTGCCGCTGGATGCGCGGCTGCCGGAGGCGCAGATCAAGGAAGCGCGCCAGGCGCTCGCGCGGGCGAAGGCCGTGGGGGAGGAGTACACGGGGGTGCAGGTCGCGACGGCGACCGTGCGCACGCGCCGTGCGGGCTATGCGATCGTCGACGAGGCCAAGCGCCGCGGCGTCGAGGCAATCGTGCTCGGCGCCGAGGAGCCGTCGATGATCCGCGGCGGCGCGCGGCTCGGCGGCCGCGGTGGGCCGCTTGAGAACTTCGTCGGCGACGTGACGAAGTACGTGATCTCGAAGGCTCAGTGTCGCGTGATCGTCACCGCCCCGGCGGCCGGCGATTCGCTGGCCGAGCGCCGCTCGCGCCTGGCCGAGGCCGGTTCGGGCTCCTGACGCTGGAGCCACCCGTTGCGCCGAGCGAGCCATCGACTAATCTGCGGTTTATGTTCGTCTTGATCGTTGGCGCCGGGCGTGTCGGCTCGGCTGTCGCCAAGTCCGCACTCGCGGCCGGCCACGAAGTCTCGGTGCTCGATGAGGACCCGCTCTCGCACGAGCGCCTCGACGCCGGTCAGAGCGTCAGCTGGGAGGACGCCGAGGGCCAGTTCACGGTCGGTACAGCGCTTGAGATCGACGCGTTGATCCAAGCGGGCGTCGAACGCGCAGATGTGTTTATCGCCTCGACCGACGGAGACAACACGAACCTGATCATCGCCCAGATCGCGCAGCGTCGCTTCGGCGTCGAGAAGGTGATCGTGCGCGTGATGGATCCGGCTCGCGCGAGCTGGTACGGCGAACAGGGGCTGAGCACGATATCTCCGACCAAGCACGCGATCGAGATGTTCGAGCGCGCGCTCGCACCAGAGCCCGCCTGAGCATGTACGCGATCGTCGTCGGCGCCGGCAAGGTCGGCCGTAACCTCGCGCGGGAGCTGATCGACAAGGGTCACGAGGTGACGCTGATCGAGTCCTCGCGCCCGCGCTACCTGGCGATCGAGGAAGAGTTCGAGCACTCCGTGCAGTACGGCGACGCGACAGAGCTGTGGGTGCTCGAGCGCTCCGGCATCCAGCGCGCCGATCTCGTCATCGCGGTGACGGGCGATGACGAGGACAACATGCTCGTCTGCCAGGTCGCCAAGGAGAAGTACCTGTGCGACCGGATCATCGCGCGCGTCAACAACCCGCGCAACCACGACCACTTCCGCCTGCTCGGGATCCAGCCGGCCGTCTCCGCGACGGACCTGATCCTGCGCCTGATCGAGCACGAGGTGCCGCGCTACGGGCTCGTGCACCTGCTCGCGCTCGAAGAGGAGCGCCTCGAGATCATCGAGCTCGAGGTCAGCCACGACGCGCCGACCGTCGGCGAGGCGGTCGCCGACATCGCGCTGCCCGAGGGCAGCCTGATCATCTCTGTGCTGCGCGGCGGCACCGGCTTCGTGCCGAAGGCCGACACCGTGATCGAGGCCGGCGACGAAGTGCTACTCGTGCTCGACCCGGGCCTCGAGGAGGCGATCACGGCGTACTTCGCGCCGAACGGGCTCGAGATGCGCGGCTGATTCATCGCTCGGCAGGGTTCCGCCCGCAGCGGGAGGGCGCAGAGAGCCCGATTGGCCCGCTGAGAAGTGCTTTGCAGGGTGCCCACGGGCGTTCGAGCCGGCCACATGTTTGGCTATCCTTCTGCCCGAGACACCCCTTTCCGGGATAGTCCAATTGGCAGTGACGCCCGGTTCTGGTCCGGGAGATTGGGGTTCGAGTCCCTGTCCCGGAGCCTGAAGCAGAGCGAGCGCGCGCCCGCCCTGCGTCTCGACCTCGGCTCAGCTACCCGAGCGCTTTGATCTCGAGTGGTTCTTCGCCGGTGGTGGTCAGCGTCAAGTTTAGCCCGGCGCGTTCGGGAGCGCCGCCGGCGAGTGACGCGAGCAGCGTGCTCGTCGCGCCACCTTCGAAGGCTTCGGGCTTCTGCTTGCCTTTCTTCGCGGCAAGTGCGAGCGTGAACGTCGGCGTCATCTTGTCGAGCGGCGTCGTGACGGCGATCGCGGCCCCTTCGACCACGATCGCATTGGCGGTGCTGCCGCAGACGAACGACGCGATCGCGGCCTGACCGTCGTGCGCGTGCAGCGAGCTGCCGATCGACGGCGGCTTCGGCTTTTTCGCGGTCGTCGCGGCCTTGATCGTCCCGAGCTCGCCTTCGAGCGGGGCTAGCACGATCTCCCCGGCGGTCTGCTTTTCGTCGTGGCACTCACCGTGACCCGCCTCTTCGCAGCCGGTCAGCGTCAGCTGCAGCAGTTCGGTCTTCAGACCTGTGTATTCGCCGCGGCCGGCGACGTTCGTGCAGGTGATCTTCGCCTTGTGCACGGTTTCGAGCGTCAGCGCGCCACCTTGGACGGTGAAGCGCGATGCGCCTGCGCCGGGCAGCCATTCGTAGGGGCCTTTGCCGCCTTCGCTCGCCGTCGTGCAGAGCGAGTTCGCGTAGGCGCCGTTTTTGCCGGACGCGGTCAGGCAGCGGCCGCGTTCGGGCAGGCTCTCGCCGGTCTGGAACGTCTCGTCGTCGCCGACGCTCGTGCCGCCGGCACTCGTCGCAGAGACACGGAAGTGGTAGGTCGTGTTCGGCGAGAGAGCGGAGACCTGTGCGGCGACTGCGACTGCGCTTTCGCCTTCGCCCGGCGAGGGCGTGCAGGGGGCGCTTTTCGAGTAGGGCAGCGAGCTGCCGTATTCGAAGCTGCAGGCCGTGACCTGTTCGCTATTCGGGTTGACGGTCGCGTTCAGCGTCGCCGCCGACTGGCTGACTGGCGAGGCGACCATCGTGACGACCGTCGGCGCGGCCGGGCCGGGCGGGTTCGACGCGGGGCCCGGTTCGGGATGCGGCGAGAGCGTGACGGGCGCTCGCGGTGTCTGGTTGAAGTCGAAGTCGTTGGCGATGTCGCCGAGCCCTGGAGCTTCTTCGCGCACGTCGATCCGTTTGTCGGGGCGCCCGTCGGTTTTCGGGTCGAGCCGGCTGCCGTCGATGAAGTCGTCCTCGATGAACTTCAGATAAGCGTCGTGGCTGAGCTGCTGGTGGTCGATGTAGCCGCTCTTCGCATACGGGCTGATCACGAGCCCGGGGACGCGCAGCCCGTAGCCGTTGACGTCGACGTTCGGTGGGTCGACGTGGTCGTAGAAGCCACCGGGGTCATCCCAGGAGAGAAAGATCGCGGTGCTGCCCCAGCATGGACTTTTCATGATCGTGTTGATCAGCGTCGTCACGTAGGCCTGTCCCTTGGAGACGAGCGACGGCGGGTGTTCTGAGTCTTCGAGGTTCGGGACGACCCACGAGACGTTCGGCAGACCGCATTCTTCGCTTTGGTGTGCGGCTTCGTAGAAGCTGCGCAGCCCCTGGATGTTCTGCTGCTGGCCGTCTTCTTCGACGTCTGTGAAGTCCTGCAGCGGGTTCCAGATGCCCGGCGTCTGCGGGCTCTGTTTGACCGGTTCGCAGCTCAGCTCTTCGTCGTCCTCGCAGTCGGGCTCGTCGCCCTTCGTTACGTAGTAGCGCCAACTCACGTGCGCTTTGTCCATCAGATAGGTGATGTCGGTCCACGCATACGTCGCCTTGCCTGGCACGTTCGGGCCGTCCCACGAGGTCGAAGCGGACTTCGGCGCGAGCGAGTTCTTGCAGTCGAGCGGTTTCGTATCGCCCTTCGGGCAGCGCGCCGACCAGGCGGAGACCATGTACAGGTGCTCGGTCAGGCTCCACGCCGAGGCCGACTCGAACATGCCGTCTTGCAGCACGAAGTCTTTGGCATACGTCCAGTAGTTCGGGATCTCGCGCGCGTCGTGGTAGCCCATCACGTCGTTGCAGCCGCCGGCCGATTTGGCCGCGCGCGCTTCGGCTTCGCTCTGCGCTTTGCACGGCGTGCATTCGGGATCGGTGCCGCCGCGGCATTTCTTCGTCGTCTCGGCCTCGCCGACGAAACCGTCCATCAGACCGCCGTCGATGTCGCCTTCAAACGCCTTCGTCCCGTGTGGGCCGCCGTGGTTTTCGTCGTGCGGATCGTGAAACGGCTTGACGCAGCCGCCGTTCTGCGGGTCGGGCACGCAAACTCCGCCGGGGATGCCGTGGGCGCCTGGATACGTGCCGAAGTACTCGTCGAACGAGCGGTTCTCCTGCATGATCATCACGACGTGCTTGATCTTGTGGATGCCTTCTTCTTCGGGCGCCGCCTGCGCGAACGCGGGGACGCACGCGCCGAGCAGCCACAGCGCCGCGAGCAGGCCGAGCGCGCGGGCGCTCAGCGCGCGGACGCGCCCGGCGTTCGTTGGCTTCTCATCCCCGCCCCGGCATCCGATCCGGGCGGCCCCCCTCAAGGCGCGCACTCGCAAGATTGACGGAACTGTACACGGTGATCTGACCGCGCCCAAACTCTCAGCTACGGCGTCGGCGGCGGCTTGACCTTGGCGATGTGCTCGTCGGTGATCTTGCCGTCGGATGGCACGTGCGGGTGGTGGACGGCGCAGAGCCTGTACTGCCCGTGGCGGAAGCGACCGCGACGCCAGCAGCCGTGGTGATGGCAGAACAGCATCGAGACGACTCCGCCGATGCCGATCAGGCTGACTGTGCCGACGATCAGCCCGATCCATTCGGCGTGCGATGTCGTGAAAGGAAGCGAGGCGAGCAGTGTCATGCACGGATTATCTCGTAGCCGATCGGATGGCCCGAATCCCGATCGGATCAGCTACCGTTAAGTTCGCCGGGCCGGCAGTACCGAGCGCCCGCATCACGTCAATTGCCCGCAGCTCGTCAATCGCCAAACGCAGTCACGGAGGACTGTTCGAGGATGCGACGGACCTATGCAGCCGCGCTGCTCTGTCTTGCTCCGCTCGCGCTAGCGCTCGTCTGCGCCGGCGCGGCTGCGGGCGCGATCGCGACGAACTCGAGCGAAGACCTGCGCACGGGCTGGTATCCGGAAGCGAGCTCGATCACGCCGCAGCTCGTCGGCGGCGGGACGTTCGGGCAGATGTGGTCTGCGCCGGTCACGGGTCAGGTCTACGCGCAGCCGCTGCTCGCGAACGGAACGCTGCTCGTCGCGACAGAGGAAAACAACATCTACGGCTTCGATCCGTCATCGGGCGCGCAGCGCTGGTCGCGCGCGCTCGGCACGGCATGGAACTCCTCCGACATCGAATGCGGCGACCTGGCGCCGAAGATCGGCGTCACCTCGACGCCGGTAGTCGATGAAACGACGGGCATCGCCTATCTGACGCACAAGACGTACGGCTCGGGCAGCGGCGGTGAAGCGCGCTGGTACATGGACGCGGTCAGCATGTCGACGGGCGCGGAGCAGCCGGGCTTCCCGGTCGAACTGAGCGGAACGGCGCAGAACGACCCAGGACAGAAATTCACGCCGGAAACGCAGCTGCAGCGCCCGGGCCTGCTGCTGCTCGAAGGCGTCGTCTACGCCGGTTTCGGCTCGGACTGCGACTTCACGCCGTACCAGGGCTGGGTGTTCGGCGTCTCGACCGGGGGGCAGGTCAAGGCGCGCTGGGTCGACGAAACGGGGCACGCCGGCGGTGGCATCTGGCAGTCTGGCTCCGGTCTCGCCTCCGACGGGGCGGCAACGATCCTGCTGAGCACGGGCAACGGCGCCGTGCCACAAACCCCGACGCCGGGCCACTCGCCGCCGGCGAACCTCGGTCAGTCCGTCGTGCGCCTGAGAGTGCAGAGCGACGGCTCGCTGAAAGCGACGGACTTCTTCGCGCCGTTCGAAGCGCAGACGCTCGACACGTGGGATGCGGACTTCGGCTCGGGCGGCGTCACGGGCCTGCCGAACGCGTACTTCGGAACGCCCGAAATCCCGCACCTGGCAGTCGAGGTCGGTAAGGACGGCTACGTCTACTTGCTCAACCGCGACAACCTCGGCGGCTTCGCGCAAGGGCCGTCGGGCGCGGATGAAGTCGTGCAGCGAATCGGCCCGTACGGCGGCGTCTGGTCGCGGCCAGGCGTCTGGCCGGGGGAAGGTGGCTGGGTCTACATTCCGACGGCGTCTGGCGGCGAAAGCGCTTCGGGCTCGGCTGGCAACCTGCGCGTCTACAAGTACGGCCTGTCGGGCTCGGGCAAGCCAACGCTCGCGCTGCGCGCGACTTCGAAAGACGCTTTCGGCTTCACCACGAGCGCGCCGGTGATCACCTCCGAAGGGACGAACCCGGGTACGGCGCTCGTCTGGCTCGTCTGGTCGCCGAACGGCTCCGGCGAAGGCGCGCAGCTGCGCGCGTACGACCCGACCCCAAACTCGCACGAAGAACCGGTGCTGGCGTTCAGCGCGCCGGTCGGAACCTCGGCGAAGTTCGCGACACCCGGCGTCGGCGCGGGCAAGCTGTTCGTCGGCACGCGCGACGGGCACGTGCTCGCTTTTGGCTCGCCGGTGACGCCGGTGATGTCGGGCGCGGAGACGGTCTTCCCGACGACGACGCTCGGCGAAAGCTCGCACAAGACGGCGACGCTCACCGCAAACCAGAAACTGACGGTCGCGGAACTCGCGTCGAGCTCATCGCAGTTCGTGCTTGGTAGCCCATCACCGGCGCTCGGGACGCAGCTGAACCCGGGTGACAAAGTCACGGTGCCGATCGCGTTCACGCCGACGGCAACCGGTACGCAAGGGGGCACGCTGACGGCGAAAACGAGCGAAGGAAACACGGCGACGTTCTCACTGTCGGGCGACGGGCAGGCGGTGGGACCGCAGATCGAAGCTTCGCCGACGGTCGTCGCTTTCGGCGGCACGAGCGTCAACACGAAGCTCGACGCGGCGGCGACGATACGCAACGTCGGCAGTGAACCGCTGACGATCGAACACTTCGAAGCGCCCGCTGCGCCGTTCAGCGCTGAAGAAATCGCTCCGAACAGGAAACTGGCACCGGGCGAATCGATCTCGCTGCCGGTCTCCTTCGAGCCGACTGCGCTTGGTCCGTTCTCCAGTCAGATCACGCTCGAAACGAGCGGCGGGGACGCGCAGATCCAGCTTGTCGGTACGGCGGGCACGCCGCCCGAACTGGAGATCGAAGGAGAAGCGCTCGACTTCGGCGAAGTCGCGCCGGGTGCGAACGCGAGACGTGCGTTCACGGTTACGAACGCCGGCGGCTCGAACCTCGAGATCACGCGCTCGAAGCCGCCGAGCGGCGGCGAGTTCGCGCCGCTTACGGCGTTGCCGGAGGGAACGACGATCAAGCCGGGTGAATCGCTCCCGGAGGTCATCGAATTCGCCCCGACAGCCGTCGGTACGGCGAGCGCCGAATGGCAGCTCAACGGCAACGACGCGTCGGGGGTGCACAAAGTGACGTTCACGGGCATCGGTGGCATCGCCTCGCCGCCGAATGAACGGACTGGGCTCGGATCGCTCGCGCCGCCGGACATCGGCACGACCGAGCCCGGAGCGCAATCCACGGCGCACCCGAAAGCGCAGCTCGTGAGCAAGGCGCTGACGGCGAGCGTCACGGGCACGGTCGCGGTCAAGCTCTCGTGCAAATCGACGCGGACGGCGTGCGCCGGGACGGTGACGTTGCAGAGCGCGACGGCGAGCAGCAGCGGCGGGCGCTCATCGAAGCAGCGCAAGCTGGTCTACGCGACGCTTGCGAAGCGCGGCTACAGGATTGCGCCGGGGCACACGGCGACGCTGAAGCTGAAGCTGACGGCCGCGGCGCGCAGGCTGCTGGCACGGCTGCGCGTGCTGCGCGTGCGCGCGGTGACGGTCGTCGACGGTTCAGCTGGTCAGCAGCCGATCCGCACGGTCGTGCTCGTCACGCTCCACGCGCCGCGCTCGCGGCAGCACGCGTAAGTCGCTCAGGCAGCCGCCTGCGCGGCCCAGTCGCGATACAGCTCGTAGTAGCGCCCTTGCGCATCGATCAACTCGTCGTGCGTGCCCTGCTCGGCGATCTTGCCGTGCTCGAGCACGACGATGCGCCCGGCCTGGCGGATCGTCGAGAGGCGGTGCGCAATGACGATCGACGTGCGCCCGGCGAGCAGCCGGCGCAGTCCCTGCTCGATGCGCGCCTCCGAGTGCAGGTCGACGTTCGAAGTCGCCTCGTCGAGCACGAGGATCCGCGGGTCGGCGATCAATGCGCGCGCGAAGGCGATCAGCTGGCGCTGGCCGGCGGAGAGCTGCGTGCCGCGCTCGCCGATTTCGGTGTCATAGCCGTTCGGCAGATCGGCGATGAACTCCTCGGCGCCAACGGCCGCGGCGGCGGCGCGAATCTGATCGGCGTCGGCGTCGGGGCGCCCGAAGGCGATGTTCTCGGCGACGGTGCCGGAGAACAGGAAGGCCTCCTGCGGGACGATGCCCATCTGCGAGCGCAGCGAGCTCGAGGCGACTTCGCGCAGGTCGTGCCCATCGACGAGCACAGCGCCACTCGTCGGGTCATAAAAGCGCGCGATCAGCTTTGCCATCGTCGACTTGCCGGCGCCGGTCGCGCCGACGAGCGCGACGGTCTGCCCGGGCGGGATCTGCAGGTCGATGTGATCGAGCGCGAGCACCTGCTCGCTCGAGTTATCGCCGCGGCGCTTCTGGTAGGCGAAGGAGACGTCGTCGAAGTCGACCTCGCCCGTGATCCGGCCGAGCTCGATCGCGTCGGCGCGGTCCTCGAGGTCGGGCTGCTCATCGAGCAGCTGGAAGATCTTCTCGAGCGCGGCCATGCCGGACTGGTAGGTCGCATAAAGCTGTGAGAGCTGCTGGATCGGTTCGAACA
>Ga0208589_1001368_pt1 | contig 10243 bp, 12 predicted proteins | sample NGESurshal092012_2_FD_184486 | JGI IMG/M metagenome (GOLD analysis project Ga0208589, IMG submission 184486) | Arctic peat soil microbial communities from Barrow, Alaska - NGEE Surface sample F53-2 shallow-092012 (SPAdes) | ecosystem: Environmental > Terrestrial > Soil > Wetlands > Peat ... | reverse complement strand
CGGCGTTCGTAGGCTGCTGATACGAACCGGAACAGCAGCTGGGCGCCGGTGTCGTCCAGCGGGGCGAACCCGACTTCATCGACCTATCCGGATGTCCGCATAGGTCGATCTATGCCGACCCCGCGACTATGCCGGCATGGGCGGCGGGCCCGTGGCCTGTGCCCTGGTCAGGGCGGGCTTCTGGCGCGCCGGCTAGCTGCTGTGATCGGCATAGTTACAGGCTCTCGAGGAAGGCGAGCATCTTGTCGGTGGGGCGGTAACGGCCGGGCTTGGCGCTTGCGGGGGTGGTGAGCGCCAGGGCTCTTTCCTTGATGCTGATGTCGGCGTGGACGTAGGCGTCGGTGGACCGGACGCCGGCGTGGCCGAGCCACAATGCGATCACGGAGGTGTCGACGCCGGCTTGCAGCAATGACATGGCGCAGCTGTGACGCAGGACGTGCGGGTGGATTTTCCTGCCTAGCAGCGACGGGCATCGCTGTGCCGCAGTCGCGGCGTGGGTGCTGACCCGCAGTGCGACGGCATCGCGGCTGAGCCGCCGTCCGGTGCGGGTGGGGAACAGCGGGTCGTCGGGATGGCCGGCTCGTTCCCTGAGCCACAGCCGCAAGATCGCCTCGGCTGGGCTGGTCAGAGGGATAGCGCGCTGCTTGCGTCCTTTGCCTTCGCAGCGGACGCTGGCGCCGGTTCCGAGTGTGACGTCGCTGCAGTTCAGGCTGGTGATTTCGGAGACCCGAAGGCCGGCCTGGACAGCCAGCAGCATCAGGGCCCGGTCTCGCCGGCCTTCCCAGCGGGCCTGGTCGGGTGCGGCGAGCAGCGCGTCGACTTCGGTGGCGGTCAGGAACGTCACGATCCGCTTGTCGAACCGTTTCGGCGGGATTGCCAGCACGCGCTGGATGAGCAGCGCGTGCTCGGGGTGGCGCAAGGCGGCGTAGGAAAACAGCGACCGGATCGCGGTCGGGCGCACGTTGCGGGTCCTGGTGCTGTTATGCCGCTCGGTTTCGAGGTGGTTCAGGAACTCCGAGATCGTGACGGCGTCCAGGTCGTCCCAGTCGAGCTGGGCGGGCATCTTCCCGGTCCGCTGGTGCACGAAGGTGAGCAGCAGCCGCAGGGTGTCGCGGTAGGCCGTGATGGTCTGCGGGCTGGCCTGGCGCTGCTGGAGGAGCCGGTCGGTGAAGAACGCCTGCAGCGTGGGCGCGATCAGCGTCATGACCGCGCCGCCAGCCAGGCAGTGTGCTGCCGCGTGGCGGCCAGCGCCAGCAGTTCCGGGGCGGCCGACAGGTACCAGTAGGTAGATGACGGCTCGCGGTGACCGAGGTAGGTCGACAGCGACGGGATCCTGGACTGCACGTCCTCCTGCTCCCGGTACCAGCCGAGCAGGGTGCGGACCGCGAACGAGTGCCTCAAATCATGCAGCCGCGGCGGTGACGGCGCTGCGGCGCCGATGCCTGCGGTGTCGATGAGCTGCCGGAACGTCTCCTGCACGACCGCGTAGAGCAGCCGCTTTCGCTTGAGGGAGATGAAGAAGGCCGGCTCGGCGGGATGCGGCTGGAGCTCGTCGCGCAGCCGGGCATAGCAGTCGAGCGCCTGCATGCTGGTGGGATGCAGCGGGACCAGGCGCGACTTGCCGAACTTCGACTCGCGGATCAGCAGCACGCCCTGCGCCCAGTCGATGTCAGTGCGGTCGAGCTTGATGGCCTCGCCGATCCGCAGCCCGCTCGATGCGAGCAGGCCGATCAGGGTCTGGTAGGTCGCCGCCCGCAGCGGCGAGGCGATCGTGTTGCGGGCCGCTTCCAGCAGCGTGCTGATGTCGGCCGTGGTGTAGATGAACGGCTGGCGCCAGCGCGCCCGGTGCGGCATCAGGCCCAGCGGCGGTACCTGCGTTGCGGGGTCGACGCCGGACAGGTAGCGGGCGAAGCCGCGGGCGGCTGTCATCCGTCGTGCTCCGATGGTGCTTACCCGGCCCTGCGGTGACGCCGGGGCTTGCTGAGCCCAGGCCAGCGCCGCCTCGATCGTGACCGTGGGCAGGCCGCAGGCGTCGAGGTAGGCCACAAAGCCCGGCAGCAGCCAGCCGGCCTCAGCCATCTGGTGTCCGAGCGAATGCCGCAGCTGCAGGTAGCCGGCGAGGTTCTTCTCCAGGGCGGTCACCGGGCTGTTCCCGGCCAGGGCTGCGCGACGTGCCGCAGCGTGCTCAGGTCGACCTTGGCATACAGGGCGGTGGTGGCCAGGTCCTGGTGACGAAGCACCTGGCTGATCGCGACCAGCCCGGCGCCCTGGCGGAGCAGTTCTGCTGCCAGCGCATGCCGCAGCCGGTGCGGTCCCACCCGTGGCAGGCCCGCCCGCACGCACGCCCGCTCCACGACGTCCCCGACCAGGTCCGCGCGGATCGGTCCGCGCGGAGCCTTGCAGGTAAGGAACAGCCGCCGGGTGCCTGCAGGAGTCCGGCCCTGCGCCAGGTAGGCGGCCATGGCCTCGCCGGCTTCGGCCGGCAGCGGGAGCCTGTCCTGGCGGCGTGCCTTCCCCCGGACCACCAGCTCGCCCGCCCGCCAGTCGACGTCGGCCAGTTCCAGGCGTGCGACCTCGACGGACCGCAGGCCCAGCCGCGCGACCAGCGTCATGATCGCCAGGTCGCGGACGCCGACGCCGGTGCCAGGGTCGCAGCTATCCAGCAGCGACTGGACATCGGCAGCTGTCATCGCGGGCGGCAGCGTGGCCAGCCGCCAGCCACCGACCGGGGGCACGGCCGTCCCCAGCCGTAACGGCGTCAGCCCGCGCAGGTAAAGGAAACGCAGGACCGCGCGAAGCTCAGCCACGCGCCCCTTTGCCGACCCTGCGGAAACACGGCCGCATTCGCGGAGCAGGAACTCGTTGACGTCCGCCCCGGGTCAGGCCCGCCGGCTGCAGCGCACCGCCGGCCATGGCCTGCTGCTGCAGGAACCGCCGGGCGGTGTTCTCATAACGCAGCACCGTAGCCGGTGCCAGCCCTCGTTCCCGGACCAGCCAGGTCCGGTACTCAGCCAGCAGCGCCTCCGCAGGTGTCTGCGGCGGCAGCGCCGCGGGGGTAGCACCGGCATCCCTCAGGTAGCTCAGAAGCGGGATCATGGCGCGCGGACCCAGGGCCCTTCGGCGGCCAGCCGCCTGCCGGGCAGCCAGGAACGTCACCATCGCGTCCTCATCGAGCTGATCTGCTTCCAGCCCGGCGGCGGACATCCACACGCCGACCTGACCCAGATCCTTGAGCATGTTCCGGACCGTCTGGGGCGTGTAGCCCCGTTGCGCCAGCCACGCCCGGTAACCCTCGACCTGCGGCCCCAGCCGGCCGGCCTTCCTCCTCGTGCCCGACATCGCCTGCTCGCCTCCCTCGCGGGAGCACGGTGCCCCCTACCGAAAGGCTGCAACTATGCCGATACCAGTAACGGTCAGACGACAAAGAACGCCCAGGTCATCAGATCAGTCAGAGCCGGGCAACACAGACCCTCGGCATAGTCGCGGGGTCGGCATAGGTCGACGACGATCAGGGGGTAGCGGCCCAGCCGGGCCAGCTCGCCTCGCTGGCGGCCGGCGTGGGGGTCGGCGAGCCGGGCGACCCACTGCGCGGCGGTGGCGAACAGGACCCGGTGCCCGGCCTGGCAGGCCCGGATGCCCAGCCCGGTGGATAGTGGGTCTCGCCGGTGCCGGGCGGGCCGAGGAACACCACGTTGTCTTTCGCGATGACGAAGTCCAAGGTGCCAAGGTGCGCGATGGCCTCGCGCTTGAGGCCGCGGGCGCGTGGTCGAAGTCGAATTCCTCCAGCGACTTGCGGGCGGGGAACCGGGCGGCTCGGACGTCCAAGCGCGCTCACCGCCCCAGCCCCAATCTGCCCGGGCACCGAATCCGCCGGAAATAAGTTCTCGGCGACCTCACCAGCGAGCGCTTGACCGCCGCATGACCACCCAAGCGATCCCAAGAAGGCGCAGGCCACCTAGCCAATCGAATATTCGAGCCTCGCAAGACCTGAGAACGGAAAGCCGTTCACAGATGGACCCTGAATGCCCGGAGCCGTGGAAGAAGGGCTATGATCACCTAGATGACCTAGCTAAGACCTCATACATGAAGGAGGCTGCAGTGAGCGACAGCGGAGCACCGACCGAGAGCCGACGGCCGTTCATAGGCCGGAAAAAGCTAGCCACACAACGGCCTCAGCCTGGCATATACAGGCATTATAAGGGGCAGCTATACGAGGTAATCGAGACTGCCCTACATGTTGACACCAATCAGGCGCTGGTAGTTTACCGGGCCCTCTACGGCGAAGGTAACCTATGGGTTAGGCCGAGATCAGCATTTATTGGCAACGTGGAAATCGAAGGGATAAAGCGTCCCCGCTTCCAGAAAGTCGAAAATGAGACCCCGAAACCGGAAGAACAGTAGGGCCTCAAATAGCACGCAACTCGATCAGATCCAGGGCTTCCGCCGCAGCATGCAAGTCTTCTTCATTTGGCCACATGCGTGTAAAATTACGCAGCGCCTGCGCGTGCACGTCCGAACCCAGCTGCCCCAGCATGTGGATATGGAGCTGTCGGTCGTACTTGCGAGTGGCCGCGCTGATGTGAGCGAGGAACGCAGCGCACGCCGCGTCTGAGCCACCATAATAGTTAATATAAGTACGATTGTTATCCTCCTGCTCGGCCACACTGAAGGATACAATTTCGAGAACTCGCCGGATGAGCGCCTCACCTGACTCGAAAGAGACGAACCGGGATGCTACTCTCGCATACTGCCGGACTAGGACGGATCGCTCCTCCCGGAATCCTCTAGGGATGATCTGCTCGCCGATGACCTCGATATCGCTAGCAGACAAGTCCGCTGCTCTCATCAGGCTGATGATGTGCAGCGAGTTCCAGAGTTCTATTGGATCGTCGGTGTTGAGCACCATGTTGAGGATGCGCCGCAGGCTGGTCCGAAGTTCTATCGAAGACAGCAACTGAGCCGAGAAGTTGGCAATCTCCTGGGTCAGCCATCGTGCTCGCCACGTCGCGGAGCGATCATCCATCGTCACGGAAGAGATGAAAGCCCGAGCCGTGAAGTACTCGTAGAATGACCTGTGAAGGAAACTGAAATCACCGGCCAGGTTGCAGGTCAGGAAAGATGCGTCTCTGGTGTCATAGTCAAAAAGCTCGAAGTCGGAATTTGAGAATATTTCATCGCCATAAGTCCGGCGAACCTCTTGCGCCAAGGTAGCCCGGTCTACAGTGCTGGCCTCAATCCGGTACATCAGTACGGCAATTTCCTCGGCAAGGCGCAGCTTCTTCTCGGGATCAGACTGCAAGCGCTTATTTGACAGCTCCCGCAACGTCCAATCATGAAGATAGGCATCATATATTCCTGCTTCAGTGATGACGTTGCCCTGCTCCGACCTGGCCCGAAGGATCGGCAGCGACTTCAGTACCAGGCCCAGCAGAATCGGACGCCGACTAAGATCCTGAAGGTCGTAGTAGCGTCCCATCTCATTCCACACGTCAATCGGCTGCTCGTCCGGCCTTACCAACCGAATGATGCGCTGAATTTCCGAGGCTGATAGGCTCTGGAGCTCCGTAATGACATAATCGCGGGTGGACTTGATATCGGCCAGTAGGTCACCCGCGAGGCCGGTGCCGGATAGGGCTGTCTCTAGATCAGTTGCGCTAGCAAATAGATGCGTTCGGCACGAAATAAGCACCCGATGTCGCGATGCAAAGAATGGACGCAGCAGCGAGAGATTCGACCGGATAGCCGAGAGAGCCGCGCTGGCGCTCATTTCGTCCAGTCCATCAAGAATGTAAATAAAGCCATTCTGCCGACCCACTTGTGCTCTTATCTCAGATTTTTCAACTCCGAGGGCGAAGCTCAGGAGGTCGAAGAGTCCGAGTCCGGATGGGCGCCCGCGAGAAAACACGTCGAGCGATATGTAGACCGGCACTGGGGCCCCATCGGGATCCTGGTCCACCGCTGCCGCCAGTCGGCGATAAAGATAGAGGCACGCGGATGTCTTGCCCGCGCCATACTCCCCGAGCATAAGCAGATTTTTGCGTTCGCCGTTCACCCAATTATTAAAGAGCTCGTCCAGCTCAACCGGTAGCTCGCCACCAACCCCGAATGCCCGAACCCGCGGCACGATGTAGTGACTTAGCGATATCGTATTATCCGAAATGGCGCGGCACCAGGCGAAATTGAAATAGCAAGTGTGCTCCGAATCCTTGAGGCACTTCAGGAACTGCAAGGGAAGCATGGTAAGCTCACCCGGCTCCCTGGCGGGGGTCCGGACGACTCGCGCATGCGGGCTCGACCGCTCCGGCGGGTCGGTGGGAGCAGATTCCGATATGGGGTCACTCGGGAAGGCCCGTAGCAACTCCCATTTAAGCGTTCGAAACGACGGGTCATCAAAAGACTGGGGCTGAATTATTGAGTTATGATCTCCTGGTAGCGACCCGCCTTCTGGGAAGGCTCCTTTCGCGGATCCGGGCTTGACAACATTATCGGACAATCCGGCGTATGCAGCTACTCGGATGCGGCACGCGGAAGCGCTGGTCTCGGAAGCAAAGACGATCCTGTCCAGGACAACGCGTCTGGCTTGCGCGACCTGCTCATCTAGCGGACGAAGCTGACGCTCTTGGGCATGCTTCCAGGGGGCGAGCGATCGCCTCGCACCCAACAGGAAATCGGATCCATCATTGGGGCACGAGAACATGACCACCAGCCAGATCCGCCGCAGCTCAAGCCCGCGACCGGCCTCTAGCATCTGCGCTAGGTACCGTTGAATTATCAGTCCGCCCTGGCTGTGTGCTACCAGAGCCACTTGCTCAAACGAATCGGTCTCCCTGGCAAGGAAGACCATGAGCGCATCGGCAATGGCGCTGTAGTCCGGAATACGGCGACGGGGATCCGCTTCGACTAATGGCGACGGATATTCGAACTGCATGGCGAACATGTGACTCAAGTCGGGATCCGTAGTGATCAGAGATACGAAGTGATCCCATGTCGCAGCACTGGAGAAGAGACCGTGCACGAAGACAATGGCGGTCCGACTCATGGCAAGCCTCCACGTGTGCGCCCAGGAACCTTGGAAGCGCCGCCATTATACCCCGTCAGAAGACCTAACTATGCCGAGCGCGTCTGTAAGCGTCCGCACCGTAGGCGCGAACGCCTTAAGAGTGGCAGCGCTCTGAGCTGCATTTGCAGTCACCAAGATGCATCTCGCGCCCACCGCCTGAGCCGCTAGGGCGTCATCTACGGTATCGCCAATCACGATGACGAACCGGGGCGCTATCCGCTGTGCCGCTAGGTGCCTACTGAGCAAACTGGCCTTAGTCTCACCCTTGCCATCTCGATCCCCATCGACTACAGAGAAGAAGGCAGTGACGCCATAGTGAGCGACGTCTCCGAGCAATTGCTCATGCCACATCATCGACAACAGTGACTGGCTCATGCCTAGGCGTCTTGCCTCAGCCAGACAAATAAGCGCGTCGTGCGCGAGTGCGGCACTTCTGCGGTTGCTAGCGTAAGCGGCTAGAAACTGCGCATTTATGACGTCCCACATCGGCTGCGAAATGGCGTGACCGATCAGCTTCTCATGGAATGTCTTCACGGGACGGCAGTACAGCTCCCTGTACCGGGCGCTGGTGATAGCGGGATGCCCCATCCATTGAAGGGTGGAGTTTGTCGCGGCGACTACATCGTTGAGGTCGTTAAAGAGAGTGCCGTTCCAATCCCAGACTAGATGGCGGTTAGTAGGCCCTAGTTGGACTCGCTGGCATCCTGCGGAAGTGTCCACGAGTGCACATCCTTGAGCGCGAAAGTCCGATTGGCACTCTTCGAGACATCGACAGCATCCATAAGCCACTGCGTGCCAGGATGCCATTCCGTTTCGCCGAACCAGATTCTCACCGGTCGGATGATGCGGCTGTCCCGCTCGCCTCGATAGTTGGTGTAATCAATAATAACCAGTTCGTTATCCACTGATTCTCCATCTCTAGCCAATGTCCGAGGGCCTTACCCTTGCATAGCATGCTATCGGGTCCGGCCTCAAGTCCGCAGCCCTATCCCCCGGAAGCCGCTACTCACGAAGTCGCCCCAAGTGGAATCCAGGTAGGTTGTTTTACCTTCTTCGATCCGCCATTGGCGTCCATTGTGATCGGGGTGCACGAATAGTACGACTGAGCATCGGTCGGTGCCGCGTAGTGGTTTCGACCGGTGAACTCGATGAGTCGAAGGCCGCAGTCGGTCGCCCGACGCCTGTGCGAGCATCCGTCCGATGTTGCATAGTACGACGTCAGTGCCTTGTATACGGGGTTCGACCCAGGTGCCGTCGTGCAATATGTACTGCAGGCCGCCATCCGAGGGTGGGAACTGGACTCCGAGCATCTGGATCCCGGAGTGTTCGTGCGCCAAGACCTCTCGATCGTCAAAATTCCTGTAGTGAATGATGCGCAGCGTTGTGGAATGACGCGATAGGCCTAGACCGGGCGGTTTGCCTGGAAGCATGGCTCGAATTGCGTCGCCGATTATATTCGCCAGGATGAATCCCATATTGAAGAGGAAGACTGACTCTCTTTCGATATCAGGGAAGGCATCGAGGACGGCGTGCGAGCCTGCGGGAACGTCATCGATCATGGCACCGCTTACATGCAAGAACTCTTTGGGATCGGGCACGCCTTGCGCCAGTCGTGGAATCTCCGAGTGGAACCTATAGAACCCGTGGTTTCCGGCCGACGTTACCTGTGGCGTGGCTGTTGCCACAAAGTCGAGGAGCCGTGGAGAAGTTGATTCGCAACCAAGCGAGAAGGCTCTCATGAGGTTAATTGCATGTGCGCCAATACCAGGTATCTCTGCCGCTATAAACCCCCAACTCTCGATTTGGAGCTGGAAGTTGGAGCCTTTTGATCGGGCGTCTTCCGCCAGGGTGTCGAGATGCAGGACCGGAACCGCTCCTTGCAATTTAAGGCTTTTGACCATGCTTAGCCTCCTTCTACGGACCACGCTAACGCTCCCCCGGCGTGTACGCAAGGATAAAGAGGCCTATAGTGGATAAGGCTCCGATCCCTTGATCTTTGCCGGAGGGCCCGGGGAAGCAGAGCTGCTCTTCGACGGGGGTCATGCTCCACGGGGTCTGTTCCGGCCCGGCCTGCATGACAAGGCCCCGGGCGATCCTGAAAGCGGCCGCCCGCGCTGGAGAGGATCTGGACGGCAGGGCCGTGGCCGTACGGGTCGTGAAATAGGCCCTGCCTGGCCGGGACGGTGATGTCAAGGACGATCTGATCGCCCTGGTCACCATAATCACCGACCCGGCTGAGGCGCCAGCGCAGGCGCTGGCCTGACTCGTGCTAATCGCTTAGTGACCTGTTTCGAGCCGCTTGAGGATGTCGCGGGCGGCGTCGGTGAGGCCGGGGTCGAGGGTGAGGCGCTGGCCGTTAATCTCAATGGTCGCTGAGCGTGCCGTGCGCAGTGCCTGGACGATCTTCTTGATGCTGGTGCCGGTGGCGTCCTGCAGGTGACGGGCCACGGCCAGGGCGGCGAACACGACGGTCAGGTGGGCCTCGATGGCCTCGCGCTGATGGTGGAAACACCGGCCGGGCCCGTAGGTCGCCCTTGGTCATGCGGAACAGCTGTTCCACCTTCCAGAGGTCGTGGTAGGCCGCGATAACCGCGGCGCCGTCCATCTTCGAGGTGGGCAGGTTCGTGGCGTAGCCCTTCAGGCCGGCGAGCTGGCGGGCCCGGCCGATGGTGACCTGGCCGGGCTCGGTGGTGATATCTGTGACCTTCAGGAACCGTGCCTTCTTCAACGGCGCGCGGCCGTCGGCGATCTTGTCCGCACGCTCGATCGTGGCGTTAATGGCCTTGTTGTCGTGCTGCTAGCGCTTGAGCTTCCACTGGCAGGCCACCCGCCGGACCCGGGCGGCGTTGCCCGTGCCCATCTGCCGGGCCGACTCCAGGACCTGCCCGTCGGTGAAGTAGCTGCCGTGCCGTTGGAAGTGCCCGGCCAGGTCGTAAGGGGCCCTGGTGATCCGCGAGTCGACGATGAAGCCGAACCCGGTGTCCTCCAGCGCGTTCAGGTTCGCCGCCGAGAGCATCCCGGCGTCAGCGACCACGACCATGTCTGGCACGCCATGGCGCTGCGCGAACGCGCTCAGCACCGGGATCAGGGTGGTGGTCTCGGCCTTGTTGCCCTCGAACAGGTGCAGCTCGAGAGGGAACCCGCCAGGGCCCGCCAGGAGCCCGGCCTGGAGCTGCGGGCCGG
>Ga0208589_1001367_pt1 | contig 10245 bp, 4 predicted proteins | sample NGESurshal092012_2_FD_184486 | JGI IMG/M metagenome (GOLD analysis project Ga0208589, IMG submission 184486) | Arctic peat soil microbial communities from Barrow, Alaska - NGEE Surface sample F53-2 shallow-092012 (SPAdes) | ecosystem: Environmental > Terrestrial > Soil > Wetlands > Peat ... | reverse complement strand
AGTCCATGAACTCGCGCACGAGATGTTGCACAAGGCCGAGCGGCGCACCGCCACCACCAAGACAGTACGCGAGACAGAAGCCGAGGCAATCGCCTTTGTAGTCGGCCAGACCATCGGCCTCAACATGGGCAGGGCATCGGCGGATTACATCCACCTGTACCACGGCAACGCGGCACTCCTTACCGAGAGTTTGGAAGTCATCCAGAAAACCTCAGCCGTCATTCTCTCCGCGCTCGAAAACCCAACTGAGAAAACCACTACCGAAGCAGAACCAGAACTGGCGCAAGCCAGCTAAACCCCTCCCCAACGGGCGGACGGCCTCACGCCGTTCGCCCCCGCACTACCCGAACGCCCAACCGCTCAAGGAGAGCAGCCATGAATCCGAACATCGCCACCGAATACCGCAACCTTCCTATCGCCGTCCTCACTGAGTCCACCACCAACCCGCGCCATATCTTCGAGGATGCAGCCTTGAAGGAACTGGCAGAAAGCATTCGCACTCAGGGGATTCTCTCGCCCTTGCTTGTGCGGCCAATCACCGAGCAGAGCTTCGAGATTGTAGCTGGAGCGAGGCGTTACCGCGCCGCGCTCATAGTCGAAGCCGCAACCGTGCCCGTTCGCATCGTCAACCTCACCGATGCGGAGGCGTTGGAGGCGCAGTTAATTGAGAACCTCCAACGCCGCGACGTTCACCCGTTGGAGGAGGCGCAGGGGTTCCGTGCCTTGCTTGCGCTGGACGAACCGAAGTACAGCATCGAGCAGATAGCCGCGAAGGTGGGCAAGGCTCCCGCCTACGTCGCGCAGCGTGTCCGTCTCACGGAACTGTCAGAGCCAGTCGTGGCCGCTTTCTATGCCGAGGAAATCGGCGTGGGACACGCGCTGTTACTGGCGAAGCTCCAGCCAGCGCAACAGGAACAGGCACTCGTTAACTGCTTCCGCGAGGAGTGGAGCGGAGCCGGACGCAAGGCGAAGCGCATCCTGCTTCCGGTGCGCCATCTCCACCAGTGGATAGAGCAGAGCATTCTCATGCTGCTAAAACAAGCACCGTTCAGCAAACGGGACGCGCTACTCGTTCCCGCAGCCGGAAGCTGTGTTGATTGCCCCAAACGCACTGGACACAACAAACTGCTTTTTGCAGACGTGAGCGGGAACGCGGATGCTTGCACCGACCCCACTTGCTACGCCGCAAAGGTGGAGGCGCACGTTCAGGCCAAGCTTGCCGCGAAGCCAGAGCTTGTCCAGATCAGCACCGCCTACGGAAAGCAACCGGAGGGCAGCAAGGCCGTCTCGCGCAGTAAGTACGTCGAGATTCGGGCAGAGAAGCCCGACACGCCGGAGAAGGCAAAGTGGCCGGAGTACAAAACGTGTAAGTACACCACCGAGGCCATCGTTTCCGACGGCACCGACAAGGGGGAAGTGCGGAAGGTTTGCATCGAACCGGATTGCACGGTGCATCACCCCAAGAAGCAGCAGTCGAAGGCCGACACCGCTTCCAAAGCGGAGCAGGAGAAGAGCCGCAAAGAAGCGGCATTGGCGAACGCCACCGGAACGCGGGTATTGCAAACCATCGCCGCCGCCGTTCCAGTTCGGCTACTGAAACGCGATTTGCTTTTCATCGCCGAACAGATGCTCCCGTTGCTCGACGACAAGCGGCTGGAGATGGTCGCTCGGAACCGAAGCATCAAGCCGAAGGAAGGCGAATCGGCTTCCAAGCTGCTAACCGCATTCGTTCGCAAGGCGGAGGAGAGCGCACTCGGAAAGCTGATAGTCGAAACTGTCATTCTGCTTTCCGCCAGAACGCAGTCCGACGGCGGGAAGGTTCTCCGCGCCGCAGCCCAGGTCTACAAAGTGGACACCGATGCAATCGCCCTCAAGGTGAAGCATGAGTTCTCCGCAAAGGAGAAAGCGAGGATGGCGCAGAAGATAGAGCCAAAGCCCGTTCCAAAAGCGTTGAAGAAAAGCGCGTAAGAAGTATCGAGAATGGGCCTGTCTTCGGACAGGCCCATTTTTTGTTAGCCCGTCTTTCCCACCCTGAAGGTCGCACTCGCTATTGCGAGAGCGTCATGTTCTGCCCACCCGACGGGCTTGCATATCTCGTAGAAACTCTGATGGTGAACCTGCGCTACTAAGCAACAGGCAATCGCGCGCGCGCGTACAAGCAACGTATAGGAGTTGCCGTTCCGTGTTGTAAACATCCTCCAATTCGGAGGCATCGGTCGCCGTTTCAATTCGCTCTTGCAATGGAATCACTTCATCATCGCAACCCATCACTGCCACGGCCCGGAACTCCAGACCTTTAGCCAGGTGCATAGTGCTCAAAGATAATGAACCGACAGTCGTCTCCGCATGAGTATCAAGTATGCGAAACGGCAGACCAGAGGCAGACGCGGCCAATTCAGCGCGGGGCAGTTCGGCAGCCGACCGAACGAAGACCACGATCTCATCAGGCCTCAGTCCCGCCGCAACGCGATTCAAGAGCCACTTAGAAACTTCTGCTTGCTCCAGTTCTTCCGTCCTGGCGTTGACGACTTGTGGCGACGGGCCATCGAACAGCGATACCGTACCGCTACGATCTTCCAAGTTTCCATCGACATCTGAAACCTCGGTATCAAGCAGCCGGTCAGCTTGCGTCCTGATCTGGTGCGACGTGCGGTAGTTCACTTTGAGGGTCGTAGACCTTCCCCGCAAATCGACGCCAAGACTCTTCCACGAGAACGGCTGCTGAAAGATCCTCTGCCCGGTATCACCGGCAAAGAACAGACCGTTACGGCGTTTGCCACCAAGCGCCGCGAGGAACCGGAGCTGCGTAATGCTGACATCCTGGGCTTCATCGACCACTGCAAAGTCATAAGGAGACTCCGTTCCTCTCGCGTAGTGAGAAGCCAAGCGTTCAAACATTCCGGCTTCTGTCATCGAGCCATCATCGAAGAGGCGAGTTCGCACAGCGTCGAAGACGGACCAGAGCAACAACCGTTGAGGCTCTTTCAGCCTTGTCTTGCGGCCTAGCCGCGTCACGTCGCGGTAATCCTCCCATGACGATAGTTGCCACGCATCCACGACTTGTTCCCACTCGCTCATAAGGAACCTCAGGGTGAACTTGTGCTCGGCGGCGGCATCGGACGTTTCTTGCATCATGCGTCGGAGTCTCTCGGCAGAAATGATCTTCGGCTTGCCAAGATTCAACTCGTACAGCCGCAGACCAACAGCCTTCATCGAGAGGACTTCGATTTGCTCTCCCAAGCGTGGCTGACTACCGATGAGGAGCCGCAGCCGTGTTCGGAGCGCATTCGCCAGTGTGTCGGAAAATGTCGTCAGAAGCACTCTTGAGTCCGTGTTTGCGCGGGCCAGATGGACCGCCCGGTGCAAGGCGACAATCGTTTTCCCAGTGCCAGCCGAACCAGCTACTTTGGCCGGCCCATTGAAATCCTTCTCTACAAGCTGGCGTTGAGCCGGATGCAGGAAGACTGCCCACTTCTCCCACGGATAATCGAGGGCAAGCTGCAACTCCTCGATATTCTTCATCACGCGGAAGCGGCGTTGAGCGTCGGGATGCTCGAAAGGATCGTTCACAGTGATAACAGGCGCGGCCACGGGCGCGACGCCTGTTGCGAGATTCAATAGCGCTTCGGCGGCCTCACCGGGAAGGTGCGTTGCTATCTCAAGGAGCGTGTCTTCGTTTGCACCGCGAACGTCCGCTAGCCATTCGAAAGGGACGCCGTACTGCAGCAGCTCGGATTCTGAGAGGGCAGAGAAGAGAAGGGGTTTGACGACCGCAGGCGTAGGAACGTCTACATACTTCGGAACCGCAATCTCCTGGACTCGCTCGCGAATCTCTACGAGCTGCGCCGCCCCCGTCTTTGGGTGCGTCTCCAGCTTGCGACGTTCGGCCCACTGATAAGCAGCGTCATGATGCGCTACATAACAAAGCAACAGACTCGCGTTCGTGCGATGCACGATCAGCCGAATGTCTCGGCTTACGCGGATTGACCAGAAGTTCATATCCTTCGCACGGTCCAATTTGTGAAGCTGGAGACTTGGGTGCGCAGGATTCAGTTGCAGATCGAACGCTGCGGTCTTGACCGACTTCTGCTCTTCGCCGGTCAGCCGTGCCAGACTATCGGTGAACGTGTCTGCAATCCGAAACTCCATTAGTTCACCTTGAAGACTTTCATTACTTCGTCGCCCAGATGGTTAATGACCTTGACCGCGATTCTTCCCGATACAGGCTTGGGGAAGGGACGCGATGTATCACTATGCAGAGTTGACCAAGCATCCTCATTGATCTCTGCCTTGAGCGTCGTTTTCAAAGCTTTATACGGGTCGTTTGCTCCAAGAAAATATGCCTGTCGGACGAAGAAGCTCTCTTCGTTGTAGTCCGTATCCACGAACCAGCAAGCGATACCGTCGGCTCCATCGCTACGCACTTCACCTGTGCTCGGGTGGAAGACATCGACACCGTTCACCTTGACTCGAATCTCGCCGCTCTTCTCATCCAGAATCTTGATGTCGGGTTCTCCGAAGATGACAAATAGATTGCCCTTGCCTGTGTTCTTGAGATCATCCGCCATGTGGAGGTCCGCGTTCATCCTTGCCTTCAAAACAGGGATGCGGCCGAGTTTATTGAACTCCGATGAGTGCGCGTCATAGTTGAAGGCGCAGGCGATTAAGACATCAAAAGCGGCATCGCCAGCTTCCCGAGCGGCAGCGACCAAATCAGGACGTGACACAGTGCCAAATTCCGGGCCAACAAAGATGGCCGCACGCTTCTCTATGCCATCACCATCCAGATAGCGACCCTCGGCACAAACTCGCTCGCCGGGCCACGCAGCCAATGACGAGAAAATAATTTTGTCACCCTTGTTTGCCTGTTGCACGCCGCTTGTCTGTAGGTTATCGAGGATCACCTGCACAAAGTTCGCGGCATCCCTTGCGTCGTTGTCAATATTTGAAGGTTCTTCGATAAATTCGTCGTTCTCGTCCACGGCCAAGACACGATGCGGTGACAAGCTTTCAACAGTGAACGGTCCCGCCACCCGTACCTTCTTGTTGTCCTCGTAGGGTTTGTCATACAGATACTCGAATTCGGCCTTCGCAGCAATGGATGCGTCGATCGCCCGCTGGCGCGCAATCCGAAGTTCCCACCACGAAGAATGAAGCTCTTTTGCGGCGTCCGACCAAGACGTAGTGGCCTCGCGCGGAATATCCCATTCCTGCCATTCGTGTTTGAGAGCTTTATTCAGCCTCTCGCGTATCGGCTCCAACTTCTCCTGATATTGCTCCCAAATGACGTCTATCTCAGTATTGTTGGCTATGGACTTGAGCGTGATGTGCGGTACTCGTTCGTAGACGAAGCCTTGCCGCACATTACCGTGCGTTACAGACTCGGATGGAATGCGCTGTGTGATTTGAGCTTCCTTCACCTGTCCCTCGCGTGAGTCGGCGAGTAGGTAGAAGGGATATCGTGCCCCCATAATGCGGGCACGGGCCAGCGCAAGCGCTACGCGCGAGGTATCAATCGTAATCCAGCGGCGGCCTGATTGCTCGGCAACGGTGGCAGTAGTGCCGGACCCGCAGGTCGGATCTAGCACTAGGTCTCCAGGATCAGTAGACATCAGGATGCACCGTTGAATGGCTTCCGTAGCCGTTTGCACTACGTAAATCTTTGGATCGGAACGGCTTTGTATGCCTCCGATATCCATCCATACGTTAACTCGTGGTTGCACAGCAAAGTCGTCATAGAACCGGGCATAGCGAATTGAATTGCCCTCAGCCATGACACGACCAGCAAGGGCAAGTCGTCCCATGCCCCGAATTGTTGTTTTCCAGTGAAGACCTGCTGGTGGGCTCCATTGCTTATTCTGGAAAGACAAGACTTGTTCACTATTAGCGGACGCGCCTTGGGAGGTCAACTGGTCGGAAACGGCCTCTCTTTCAAGGTCCATGCCAGAGTTCTTGAGTGCCGCGATTGTATGGGCTGGTCGGTATTTCGATTTGCCTTCGCCAAAGGCGCTTTTCTCAACAAAGAGGCTCCTAAATTTCGCCACTTCCGATTTCTTTGCATACCAAAGAACGTAGTCTGTCACCGATGACAAGTAGTTTCCCGAGAAGCCGGTTGTTTTGGCATAAGCGATTTGAGATATGCAATTATCTTCGCCAAAAACCTCATCCATTAGGGCTCGGACGCGATGCACATTTTCATCGCCAATCTGCACGAAGATAGACCCGGAATCACTGAGTAAATCACGGCCGACAGTGAGACGATCACGCAGATAAGTCAGGTATGAATGGATGCCGTCTCTCCAGGTATCTCGGAAAGCTTTGACCTGTTCCGGTTCACGGGTGATGTGACTGGCATTGCCATCTTTCACATCACGGCTAGTAGTGGACCACTGAAAATTGCTGTTGAACTTTATGCCGTACGGCGGATCAAAGTAGATGCACTGCACCTTGCCACGTAAGCCTTCACGTTCGGCGAGGGACGCCATTACCTGTAGGCTGTCACCCAGAATCATTCGATTCGACCAATGCGCGTCATGCTGGTAAAACTCTGTTTTCGCGTCTTCGTTCGGGAGGCCGTTGAAGTCGGCGAAGAGATCAAATTGCGGAAGCGGCTTGTTCGGGCTAGTCTCGGACTGCCGCTTCAGATCGTCAATCAATACTTTCGGATGGACCTTCTCTTGAATGTAGAGAGGTGGAGCAGGCACTACCAAGTCGCTCCAGTCCAATTCATCTTTTCCGCGCCATACCAGCTGCGGGTCCAAGTCGCGGTTACGCCGCTCGTAGGCTACGCGAATCGGTGTCTGCTCATCAGTTCGCATCACCGATTGATATTCAGCGGTAGGAATGTTCTTACGCGAGGCCTCATCGTGCTTCAGCGTTACTACTTTCTTCTTAGTTGCCGGGGTCTTTGCCATGTACCTAGACTTCCTTCTCTGCGAGCTGCGCGGGAACTGCCGTTAGGATTTCGGCAATCATGTCATTGAAGGCTCCTTCAACACGCCCCTTGAATTCCGATTCGATTGCGTAGACCGACGTAAACTCCGCAAAAGCCCAGCGGCCATGTTTGCCGCTGTTGTTAACTCCCGGAACCCAATACGTCTCCATCGTGGACTTCTTCTCCTTGGCATCCTCGCGGCGGTAGCCTTTGATCTCTACCACGAGGTTCAGCAAATCGTCTTCGCCGTGGCCGTCTTCGACCCGGACAATAAAGTCGGGCCGGTACTTGCGGTTCTCCGAACCACTTCGATAAGGCACTTCAAACCCGAGCGAGTGATTCTTCACATAGCTATGCACTTGTGGGTGAGACTCCGCGACACGGCAAAACTCCGACTCCCAATCGCTGTCCAAGATGACCCAATTCACTTGACACCGTCTTGCGTCCGTCTCCCAGCGATCCATCTTCGATGTAGTGAAGTTGACGTGGTTCGTTGAACCCACCGGATTGTAGGGGTCGAGAATGACTTTGATTGGCGATTTGCCGATGGTCTTGCGCGTGATAGCCGACGTGATGCGCTCACAAGCCGTATCCGCCAACTCCTGATACATAAGTTGAGCAGGGTACGTTCCACCTACACAAACGAGGCAGGTATCAAGCCACTCCTTCGTGATGCGCTTCAACTGTCCAAAAAGATACAGTTGGGGATCTTCCCCAGCATCTCGCCACTTCGTATAGAGGAGACGCTTGGTAAGGTGAAGAACCAGCGAGGAATGACGCATGTCGCCGAGATGTTTGAGACTGAGATCGACATCCGCTCCGATGATGCCGGAGTTCTTAGTTATCGACGGGCCGACGATATCTGGGCTCAACTCGAAAACGGAATCGTCGTTGAAGTCGGCTTCTAGCCGATCTTCTGGCAACTCAACGCGGTATCCCTGGACACGAGGGAAGCGAATCTCCAGCGCATCGCGTTCGGGCCTTACTGCCTTGACCTGAATGGTCTCGCGCGGAGCCTGCGGTGGCGCGACAACGGGCTTTGCTGCGAAGTCGAAGGGAATGCCGAGGATGTCAGCGTATTCGACGTTGAACAAACCCTCTTCATTTAGATCGTAAGACTGGCGCCGGAGTGCGCGACCGATAACCTGCTCACATAGCAGTTGCGTCCCAAAAGCCCGGACACCGAGAACGTGCGTAACAGTGTTGGTATCCCAACCCTCTGTGAGCATTGAAACCGAGACGACGCAGCGGATGGACTCACCCAGCCGGCCTTTCTTGCCGACCGTGTTCATCACCTCTCGAAGCACCTGCACATCGTCAATGTCGTCAGCGTTCGTGAACTGACCGCTACGCTGTGCGATTTCGTAGCGGAACTGCTCAATCTCCGTTGCGGCAGCCTTACGGAACCCATCGTCAAGAGCTTCACCAGATTCGAGCTGCATACTGTCGATCAAAAGTGTTCGTGGCCGGGATAACGGATTACCATACTCGTCAAAGTTGCGGAAGAGAGCTAATCGGCCTTGCTCCAACTGCTGACCATCCTCATTCTCCCGATAGAAGCCTGAGATGTAGTCGTAAACCAGCTTCGAGGTAGATGTGTTGTTGCAGACTACGATGAAGCATGGCGGGACACTGATACCAGCATCCGCCCATAGATTGAATGTCTCTTCGTAATGACCGTAGAGAGCTTCGAGAGCAGTCTGAAGTTCGACCGGGATAGCAAGCGGATCGAGCGTTCCCGCTTTACCCTTACCCTTCTTCGGCATTTTCTTGCCGATGTGTTCCCAGAGATTACGGAACTTCGGTATGTCGACACCCGGCACGTTGTCTGCTACCGGAACACGAGGCAATTTGACGATGCCGCACTCGATAGCGTCCATCAGTGAGAAATCACTCATCGTCCACGGGAAGAGCGTTCCCTCCGCATAGCCAGAGCCACGCAAGAAGAAGGGTGTCGCCGATAGATCAATGACCTTCGCTATTCCCAGCTTCCGCTTCACAGCTTCCAATCCCGATATCCAGAGCCGCGCGGCCTCGTTATTTTCTTCGGCCTCACGCTTTTCGTCTGAGTCGGGTTCGCCGTCCTCTGGATTGCCGGGTTTCTCACGGTAGCAGTGATGCGCCTCGTCATTGATGACGAGGATATTCTTCATGCCCATCAGTTCAGGCATCACTCGTTGAATCATCTGCCCCTCAGTTTCGAGGGTTTCAAGGGCTTCGCCGCGGCCCTGCAACAATGCCCGACCACCCTTAGATAGCTCCATGCGCTCGCGCAATTTGAACTTGTGAAAGTTCTCCGTGACGATTACGGCTCGCAGGATGTCAGGGAGCATATCGGTAGGAACCAGCTCTCGGCTGGCATAGTAGCTATCAGGATCATTAGGCTGCAGCACACGCAGACGCTCTTTGATAGTGAGGCCAGGCGCGACAACGAGAAAGCCGCGCGTAAAGTGACTTCCGGGACGCTGAACGGCATTGACTGTTTGCCAAGCGATAAGCATCGCCATAACTGTTGTCTTGCCCGCGCCCGTTGCAAGTTTCAAAGCAAGCCGCATCAGCTCGGGATTCGCCTCTGCGTTTGCGTTTGCCAGATGCTCAAGGAATCCTTTGCCCGTTTTCGACCGCTTGGGAGCAACTTCCGTCAGCCAAATCACGGTTTCGACTGCCTCTACCTGACAGAAGAAGGGGCGAACTCCATTGAACTTGTAGTGACGCCAATGCTGCAAAAGACGCGCCGTCTCAGGTGTAACCAACCAATCGTTCGGGTTAGGCAGATTCCGCCATGCGTCAACGTTTCCCCGAAGATCATTGATGATTGATGTTGGGTCGTATTGTTGGGCAGCGGTGGACAGGCCGTCATCTTGGCGGAGGCCAAGTGTTGTTTGCTCTCCCTGGCCCTTCCGTTTTCGCGGCCTAGGAATCGGTGTAATGAATTCCGCGCGGCGACGGCTCGGCAATATGTGTTGGGTCGGCTGACCGGAAGGGTCCAACTCCCAATGACGGGCAGGCTGGTCGTAAGGTCCGTTCAGTACAGGTTGTTCAAAGAAATGATTGACCGCTTCCACTCGTCCCTCTTGCGGTGCTTGAATCTAAACTGCGATATGTATGCCGTACACCATTTTGTCACAGTGGGCATACTAAGCCACGGAGCGGCGGACTTGAATTCGAAAAGGGTATAGATGCCAGTTTTGCACCTTCTCCTGTTTGCACGTTCACTCGGCCACCGCGACGGTGCTGGAGCTGCGCCCTTCGGCTCTGCGTTCAGAACTCGCGTATCGCGCCCTACGGGTTTCGGACTCCTCCCCCCTCGC
>Ga0208589_1001366_pt1 | contig 10248 bp, 7 predicted proteins | sample NGESurshal092012_2_FD_184486 | JGI IMG/M metagenome (GOLD analysis project Ga0208589, IMG submission 184486) | Arctic peat soil microbial communities from Barrow, Alaska - NGEE Surface sample F53-2 shallow-092012 (SPAdes) | ecosystem: Environmental > Terrestrial > Soil > Wetlands > Peat ... | reverse complement strand
TTTGAAGCCTGCCGGCCCTTTTGGTTCATTTTCGGCCTGCGAGGCTGGGGATGTTGAGGCCCAAAACCGCTCTCCATTCGGTTGCCGCGCTGCACAGCCTCGGGTAAACCCTGACGCTCTTTTGCAGGGCAGGCCCTCGCCGCCCGATTCGACCCTCCGAGACAGGTTTTTCAGGATTTTCATGCATCGTTACCGGTCCCATACCTGCGGCGCGCTCCGCGACAACGACATCGACCAGACCGTCCGTCTGTCCGGCTGGTGCCACCGTATCCGCGACCATGGCGGCGTGCTGTTCATCGATCTGCGCGACCATTACGGCCTGACGCAATGCGTCGCCGACCCGGATTCGCCGGCGTTCAAGGATGCGGAAAAGCTGCGCTCGGAATGGGTGGTGCGGATCGACGGCAAGGTCCGCCGCCGCCCCGCCGGCACCGAAAATCCGGAACTGCCGACCGGCGCCGTGGAGATCTATGTCAGCGAAATCGAGGTGCTGGGGCCGGCTGGCGAGCTGCCGATGCCGGTGTTCGGCGACCAGGAATATCCTGAGGACATAAGGCTTAAGTACCGTTTCCTCGACCTGCGTCGCGACAAGCTGCACCAGAACATCATCAAGCGCGGCCAGATCATCGATTCGATCCGCAAGCGGATGAAGGACGAGGGCTTTTTCGAGTTCCAGACCCCGATCCTGACGGCGTCGTCGCCGGAAGGCGCGCGCGACTTCCTGGTGCCGTCGCGGCTGCATCCCGGCAAGTTCTATGCGCTGCCGCAGGCCCCGCAGCAGTTCAAGCAGCTCACCATGGTGGCGGGCTTCGACCGCTATTTCCAGATCGCGCCGTGTTTTCGCGATGAGGACGCGCGCGCCGACCGTTCGCCCGGCGAGTTTTATCAGCTCGACGTCGAGATGAGTTTTGTGACGCAGGACGACGTCTTCAACGCGGTCGAGCCTGTCATGCGCGGCGTGTTCGAGGAATTTGCCGACGGCAAGCCGGTGACGCAGAAGTTTCCGCTGATTCCCTACAAGGATGCGATCGCGAAATACGGCAGCGACAAGCCGGATCTGCGCAATCCGATCCTGATGCAGGAAGTCTCGGAGCATTTCCGCGGTTCCGGCTTCAAGGTGTTCGCGCGGATGCTGGAGGACCCGAAGAACCAGGTCTGGGCGATCCCGGCACCCGGCGGCGGCAGCCGCGCGTTCTGCGACCGGATGAACTCGTGGGCGCAGGGCGAGGGCCAGCCCGGGCTCGGTTACATCATGTGGCGCGAGGGCGGCGAGGGCGCAGGACCGTTGGCCAACAACATCGGTCCCGAGCGAACCGCCGCGATCCGTTTTGCGCTTGGACTGAAAGACGGCGATGCCGCGTTCTTTGTCGCCGGCGATCCCGACAAGTTCTGGAAATTTGCCGGTCTCGCCCGCACCAAACTGGGCCAGGAGCTGAAGCTGATCGCCGAGGGGCGCTTCGAGTTCTGCTGGATCGTCGACTTCCCGATGTACGAGTGGAACGAGGAAGAGAAGAAGATCGACTTCTCCCACAACCCGTTCTCGATGCCGAACATGGAGCCGCAGGAGTTTTTGGCGCTCGATCCGAACGACAAGGATGCGCTGCTGAACCTCAAGGCGATCCAGTACGATATCGTCTGCAACGGCACCGAATTGTCGTCCGGCGCGATCCGCAACCATCGCCCCGACGTGATGAAGAAGGCGTTCGCGATCGCCGGTTATCCGGAAGACGTACTGGAGGAGAAGTTCGGCGGCATGCTGCGCGCGCTATCGCTCGGCGCGCCGCCGCATGGCGGCATCGCACCCGGTATCGACCGCATCGTGATGTTGCTCTGCGGAGAGGAGAATTTGCGCGAGGTCGTGCTGTTCCCGATGAACCAGCGCGCCGAAGACCTGATGATGGGGGCGCCGTCCGAGGTCTCCACCAAGCAATTGCGCGAGCTTCACATTCGGCTCAATCTGCCGCAAAATTGACGCCGGTCGCCAAAGCTTGAATCAAGAACGGCAGCCTGAATTAAGAGAGCTGGAGTTGGGGGAAGCGTATGTCGTCCTATTCTGAAGACCTCCACTCCGCGGCACTGGCGTACCATCGGCTGCCGCGGCCGGGCAAACTCGAGATTCAGGCCACAAAACCGCTCGCCAACCAGCGCGACCTGGCGCTGGCCTATTCGCCGGGCGTGGCGGCTGCCTGCACCGAGATCGCCAACAATCCGGCAGAAGCCGCCTCGCTGACCGCCCGCGCCAATCTGGTCGCGGTGGTTTCCAACGGCACGGCCGTCCTCGGGCTCGGCAATATCGGGCCGCTGGCCTCCAAACCGGTGATGGAGGGCAAGGCGGTTCTGTTCAAGAAATTCGCCGGGATCGACGTGTTCGACATCGAGATCGCGGCCGACACCATCGAGCGCGTGGTCGAGACGGTAGCGGCGCTGGAGCCGACCTTCGGCGGCATCAACCTCGAGGACATCAAGGGTCCGGAATGCTTCGAGATCGAGGCGCAACTCAAGGAGCGCATGAAGATCCCGGTGTTCCATGACGACCAGCATGGCACCGCGATCATCGTCGGCGCTGCGATCACCAACGCGCTGCTGCTGAACGGCAAGAAGCTCGCCGATTGCAAGATCGTCACCTCGGGCGCGGGAGCAGCCGCCATCGCCTGCCTCAATCTTCTGGTGTCGCTGGGCGCGCAGCGCAAAAACATCTGGGTCTGCGATATCGACGGCGTCGTGCATGAGGGCCGCAACACGCTGATGGACCGCTGGAAGTCGGTCTATGCGCAAAAGACCGACAAGCGGACGCTGGGCGATGTGATCGGCGGCGCGGATATTTTCCTCGGCCTCTCGGCGCCCAACGTGCTGAAGCCGGAGATGGTCAAGCAAATGGCCGACCAGCCGTTGGTGATGGCGTTGGCCAATCCCAATCCCGAGATCATGCCGGACGAGGCTCGCAAGGCGCGCCCCGACGCGATGATTTGCACCGGGCGCTCGGACTTCCCAAACCAGGTCAACAACGTCCTGTGCTTTCCCTTCATCTTCCGCGGCGCGCTCGATGTCGGCGCAACCGCGATCAACGAGGACATGAAGCACGCCGCCGTCGAGGCGATTGCGCAGCTCGCGCGCGATCCGCCGTCGGACGCGATTGCGCCCGGCTTCGACAGCGGCGAGACGCAAGGTTTTGGGCCGGGCTCGCTGATCCCGAGTCCGTTCGATCCACGGCTGATCCTGCGCATCGCGCCGGCGGTCGCCAAAGCGGCGATGGCGTCCGGCGTGGCTTCGCGGCCGATCGCGAATTTCGAGGATTATACCGCGCAACTGGAACGCTTTGCGTTCCGCTCCGGCCTCGTGATGAAGCCGATGTTCGCCAAGGCCAAGACCCAGCCGGTCCGGGTGATCTACGCCGAAGGCGAGGACGAGCGGGTGCTGCATGCGACCCAGGTCGTGCTCGAGGAGAAGCTGGCGCGGCCGATCCTGGTCGGGCGTCCCGCGGTGGTCGAGGCGCGGATCAAGCGCTTCGGTCTTTCCATCAAGGCCGGGCAGGACTTCGACCTGGTCAATCCCGAGGACGATCCACGTTATCGCTCCTATGTGCAATCCTACATCGACGTCGCCGGTCGCCACGGCGTCACGCCGGACGCTGCCCGCACGGTGGTGCGCACCAACGCCACGGTGATCGCGGCGCTGGCGGTGATGCGTGGTGAAGCCGACGCCATGATCTGCGGCGTCGAGGGCCGCTACATGAGCCATCTGCGGCATGTCCGCGAGATCATCGGCTTCCTGCCCGGCGTTACCGACTTCGCAGCGCTGGCGCTGATGATCACCAGCAAGGGGGCCTACTTCATCGCCGACACCCAGGTGCGGCCAAATCCAAACGCCGAGGAACTGGCGGAACTGGCGGCGCTCGCCGCGATCCACGTCCAGCGCTTCAATATCAAGCCCAAGGTCGCGTTCGTGTCACATTCCGACTTCGGCAGCTATGATACGGACTCCTCGCGCAAGATGCGCCGCGCCACCGCGCTGCTGAAAGAGAACCATCCGGAGATCGAGGCGGACGGCGAAATGCAGGGCGATACCGCACTGTCGGAAGCAGCCAGGGCGCTGATCCTGCCGCATTCGAAGCTGGAAGGCGTCGCCAACATCCTGATCATGCCGAACCTCGACACCGCCAATGTCGCGTACCAAATGATAAAGTCGCTGGCGGACGCGCTTCCCGTCGGCCCGATCCTGATCGGACCGTCCCGCCCGGCGCACATCCTCACCCCCTCGGTGACCGCGCGCGGCGTTCTCAACATGACCGCGGTGGCCGCGGTCGAAGCCCAGGAGCGTGCCGGCCGTCAGCAACCCAGCCTGTTCGGCTAGAAATAATTTGGAGGTCGTCCGCAGCGTTAAGCCGATTTGAGCATTTGAAAACGCCCAGCGGAGCCCTCATAATCTCCGCTGTTTCGCGACCCGACATTTGCAGCACTTGAACGAGGGCCGACCATGCCAGCATTCGTTACTTTCGGAAGAATTCTGTTCGCCGTGCTGTTTCTCTATTCGGGCGCCACCAAGCTGTTCGGCATCGCCGCAACCGCGGATTTTATCGCCGCCAAGGTGACGATCCCGGCGCTACTGCTGCCCTACACGACGCAGCTTGAGGGCATCACGGGGATGCCGACGCCGCACATGCTGGCGATCGCGGTCGGTTCGTTCGAGGTGATCGCGGGATTGATGATCGCGTTCAACCTGGCGGCGCGGTTCTTCGCCATCCTGCTGATTTTCTTCGTCGCGGCGGCGACCTTCTACTTCCACGATTTCTGGAACCAGTCGCCGCCCGAAAACGCCAAGTCGCTGGTGGATGCGCTGAAGAACCTGTCGATCATCGGCGCCCTGTTCATCATCGCCGGCGTTGGCCGCAGGTCGCGGACCAACGACCAGGTCTATGGGGAAGTCTGACGGCGATTGACGGGTGGCGGTTCGGCGCCCGCGCATTTTCGCAGGATGCCTGCCGCCACATAGGTAACTATCTGCAAATAAAATGAATCAGATGGTAATTAAACGCGGCCGCGGGCCGATAAAAGGCATTTAGCTACCTTGCAGGCTGCGATTACGCGTCCCGGACGGCTGCTCCCGGACCGGGTCAAAAAGAATTCTTAAATGCCTTTGCGGTGCAATCGCTTCGAGGTTTTTGCCGACAGAGTCGATTCGATGGATCTGTCATTTCCGAGAATTTTTCGTTTACCAATTTTTAAATCGCTCCCCGAATTTGTCGGACCCGAGCTGCGAGGATTTCGATTATGTTTCCGCGACGATTTGCCCGCGTTCGGCCTTCGGGGAGAGTATCCGGCACCGCCAAAATCATTGTTGACGCGAAAACGCCCGCGATCGACTGCATGGTTATCGACTATTCTGTGGGCGGCGCCTGTCTGCAGGTGACTGGCCAGATGACGCTTCCGGCCCGGTTCGAATTGCTGCACGGTCTCACCAGAAAGCGGTGCCGAATTGTCTGGAAAGAAAGGAATCGGATTGGAGTCTCCTTCTAGCCGATCGGCGCTTGTTTTCCGCTTGTTTTTCCTGGGGAGCGAAATCGATAATGACTGCGATAGCACCGGCGTCGTTAATGGCGGAGCTGGACGACGCCATCAATGACCGATCGCCAGCGCGCCGGGTCGAGATTCTGCGCCAGGTGACCAACCTGCTTGTGTCCGACGTCGATCGTCTCAACCCGGTCCAGATCGACGTGTTCGATGGCGTTCTGGTTCGGTTGATCGAGCGGGCGGAGGTACGAACGCTGGCTCAGCTCAGCCGCAACCTGTCCGGGCTGGCGCTTGCTCCAAGAGATGCCATGCGCAAGCTTGCCTTCCACGAGGAGGCGTCAGTCGCCACGCCGGTTTTGAGGAAATCCGCTCGCGTGTCGGACGGGGACCTGATCGAAATCGCCGACATCCGGGGCCAGGAACATTTGCTGGCGATCTCGGGCCGCGAAACCCTCAGCGAGACCCTGAGCGATTTGCTGGTCGTGCGAGGGGATTCGGTGGTTCGCGGTACGCTCGCCCAGAATCCGGGTGCGCGCTTCTCGGAAGCCGCCTACGTCATCCTGGTCCGGGACGCGGAGCGCGACGATGGTTTGACGGAGAAGCTTGGGCTTCGACGCGATATTCCGGTCGGCCTGCTCGAGGTGCTCGTGACCAAAGCCAGCGCAAAAGTGCGGACGCGGATATTGCAGGCGGCTTCGCCCGATCGGCAGGAGAATATCAGAGCCGCGATCGCGAAGCTCGCTGAACAGGTTTGCGTGGTGCCGCCAAAGCCGGTCGACTATACGGAAGCCAGGCGCAAGGTGGTCGAGCTGAACCGCATGGGCAAGCTGAACGATCCGTCCGTGAATCGATTTGCGGTCCAGGGCGAATACAACAACGTCGTAGCGGCAATCTCGGTTCTCGCCGATGTAGCTATCGCTGCCGTCGAGCGATTGATCGGAAACGCTCAGCTCGACGGACTGATTGTGGCCTGCAAGGCCGCGCGACTGAACTGGTCCACAACAACAATGATCATTCACAATCGGCCCGGTTGCGCGCCGGCCTCGAAACAGCAGCTTGAGCGGGGTCGCCAAATGTTCGATGCGCTCGCATTGTCCACGGCACAACAGACATTCCGGATATGGTCGGCGGAAAAACCGGCCAGAAAAGGTGGCCGTTCTGATAGCGCGTCAGCGGTCGCTTGAACCTGGAGGTACCGCATTGCGCGCGGATTATCGCGGGCCGGCGCCTCAGATGTGCCGTCGCCACGGCGTGACGCTGACCTCGTGGGCAGGATCGAGCATTTGCGCTTCGCCTGCTTTCAGGCCACGCGCCGCCAGGATCGCCCGCGGCGATTGCGTGGGCACGCCGGGAAAACAGCCTTCGCCATCCGGTATCCGCACCAGCGGCGCCTGGGAGAGCCAGAACGTATCGTAGCGGTCGAGAAACATGGCGAACACGACCGGTCCGCCGATGATCGCAACAGTCCCGCTTTTGACGCCGGCCCGTTGGCACGCCGCCTCGAACGGCGCGCCCGCCGGGTTCCAGAGCGTCGCCCTCGGATTGGACGGATCGGGCGCCAGCGACGCAATCGTCCGCGTCAGCACGATTCGGTTTCGCCGCGGCGAGTTGGGCTGGTCTTCGAACGAGTTGCGGCCATGCACGATCAGATCGGCGCGGTCGAGCGCGTCGGTGAAGAACTGCTTGTCGCCCTTGAACTTCAATTCGTCGGGCATCACATGGGCGGCGTTTGCCAGCATGCCGTCCGCCGACACGATGACGTAGCCTTCGATGTGCAACGCGGTCATGGCCGCAATCGCGTGGCGCGAGGCGTCATTCCGAAATCGTCTGCACGACGCTGGAGACCGGGCGGTCGCTGACCGTCGGCAGCTTGGTGTCCTTCAGGATTTCCTCGTCATATTGCGGCAGCGTTTGCACCGGGGCCTTGGGGATCATCCGCACGACCTTGTAGCCGCCGGCCTTCAGCTTGCGCAGCAGGGTGGGCAGAGCTTCCGCGGTGTGCTTGTGGAAATCGTGCAGCAGGATGATGCCCTTGCCGAGCTTGTCGAGCTTCTTCATCGTGACGTCGATCACCTGCTGGGCGTTACGCGCCTTGAAGTCGAAGGAGTCGAGGTCGCAGGAGAACATCGCGATATTGCGGGTGCCGAGATAGGTGACCATTTCCGGCGGATGCTGCAGCGCCGGGAAGCGGAAGAACGGCGCCGGCGACACCCCGTCGAGCGCCCATTTCACCGCACTGAAGCCTTTCTCGATCTCTTCCTTTTTCTGATCTTCGGTCAGCTTCTTGTTGGTCAGCGTGGCGTGCGACCATGTGTGCGTTCCGATGGTGTGGCCGGCCGCCAGAACCTGCCGGAGGATTTCCGGATAATAGGTCGCGTGCTTGCCGATCGAGAAGAAGATGCCGGTCGTGCATTCGTCCGCCAGGGCCTTCAGCACGGCGGGCGTGTTGACGGTCCAGGGACCGTCATCGAACGTCAGCACCACTTCGTGGTCGCGCAGGAAGTCGAGCTGCTTGAAATGCTCAAAACCGAAGCCGGGGCCACCCGTGGTGTCGATTTCGACGACGCGGGCGATGCCGAGCGCATCCGGATTGGTGCAGGCGGCCTTGGACAGCGGAGCGGGCGGTGAGGTCGGTGCGGGTGCAGAGGCCGGAGCAGCCGCTGCCGCCGGCGCTGCCTGGGGTGCTGCCGCGGGCGCGGCCGTCGCGGACTTGGGAGCTGCCGTTTGCGCCCATGCACTACCCGACAGACACAGCGAAACCGCGCTGGCAAAGATCAAACCTGCCGCAAACCGCATCTCTTTCCCCTTGTACCTGAATCCCGTGCTCGGCTGTGGCCATTCAGGCCTCCGTCCGAACCATTCCTGCCCTTTGATCACAATAGCTTAGTTGGACATCCGCCGCCACGGCAACGGCTTTTTGGGCCGCTTCCGGTTTGTCATTCGCGCAGGTTAATTCGGGGGGAAAACGACGCCGTCAGGAAGCCGAAAGCGCACGCGCAATGGTTGTTTTCACACGCGTATCCGTCGGTTCGACGCTCTCCGGAAACACCTCGCCGATGTTGCCGTCGCGGCCGATCAGATATTTGTGAAAGTTCCAGCGCGGTACATCCTTTGGTCTGATATCGGCCGCCCATTTGTAGAACGGATGCGCATTCGGCCCTTTCACCACGGTCTTGGCGGCGATCGGAAAGGTAACCCCATATTGATGCTGCGCGGTCTCCGCGATGTCGCCTGCGCTACCAGGTTCCTGGCCGCCAAAATCGTTGGAGGGAACGCCGATGATCATCAGGCCGCGATCGTGAAACTCGGTCCACAATTGCTGCAATCCCGCATATTGCGGTGTGAAGCCGCACAACGAGGCGGTGTTGACGATCATCAGCGGTTGGCCGGCATAATCGGCGAGCTTGATGTCACCTTTTTCCAGCGCCGGAAATGAAAACGCATAAGCCGTAATCCGGCTTATGGCGGCCTGCGCCACAGCGTGCCGCGTCGCAACCGGACTTGCGATCGTGGCCAAAACTGCGGTGACGATGGTCCTGCGATCGAGCATGGCGATTTTTCCTGTCGGGCGGGCGATATTAGCCGTATCCCGGGGAGGCAGCCTAGCGCAGCGAAACGATGAAATCCGTTCCTTCGCCGGTTTCGCCGGCGGCGATACCCTGGTCGGAAACGATGATCGAGCCGCCGGTCGAAAGCGCCTCGGTGATGCGTGCCATCGCGTCCGCAGGGATCGTGATGCGATCCAGCGCCTCAGTCGGGCTGTCAGGCTCGGGGACCGGCTTTGCGACTTCGGCTGCGCCTGCGGTCTTGCGGTGGCGCGCGCCGCGCTCGTCGTCTTCGCGCCGTTCGGCCCTGTGGCTCGCAGGCAGCGTCAGCACCGACCAATGCAGGATGTTGGCGTCGGTCTTGTCGGTTTCGGCGGTGAAGATGTGGGTGCCGAGCGGCCGGTCGCTTGGCGCGATCGTCACCGGTACATCGAACAGCGGCGCGAAATTCTGCCGGACATACAGCTTTCCGTCCTTGCGGCTGATAAATACCGAAATGGGGCCGGTGCCCTTTGCCATCGCCAGTACAGGTTTTGGAGCGGCCGCTTTATCGGTATCCGACAAACGGCCCTGATCTTTCTTCGCATCGCCGGCAACAGCGGGCGTTGCGGCGATGTCTTCGCCGGGTTTTACGCCGGCTTTGTCGTCCGGCTTGTTCGCTGCTTTTTCGGCGGTCTTGTCCAGTTCGGCAGCCGGTGTTGGCACCTTGACGTCTTCGGTCTTCACCGCGTCGACGCTCGGCTGCGCTTCCGCGGCCTTCGGCGCATCGTCGGCTTTCTTCTGGTCAGCCAGGTCTGCCGCTGCGATTTCGGCCGGCTTTTGGTCGGGTGTGGCGAGTTCGACCAGCTTGGCCTCGACCGGCTTGTCGTCAGAGGATGCCGCCTCGGCGGTCTTGTCGGTGATCTCGGTCGTGACCGGTTCGACTTCAGACTTCACGGTTTCCGACTTTGGCTCGGTCGCGACGATGCCTGCGTTGTCGGCCGCGACCGGTGCGGAAACCTTCGCGTCCGACATCGTGATGGGGGCCGGCGCAGCGCCCGCATCCGCGGTATGGGTCTGTTCGCTCAACGGCGCCGGCGCGGTGGGCTCATTAAGCATCGCGGATAGATGGTCGTCGTGTCCGACGGTCGATCGCAGCTCGAGTTTCGGCTCGGGCGTCGCTGTCTCGGTACTGGCCACCTTGTCGCTTTTCGCCG
>Ga0208589_1001365_pt1 | contig 10249 bp, 9 predicted proteins | sample NGESurshal092012_2_FD_184486 | JGI IMG/M metagenome (GOLD analysis project Ga0208589, IMG submission 184486) | Arctic peat soil microbial communities from Barrow, Alaska - NGEE Surface sample F53-2 shallow-092012 (SPAdes) | ecosystem: Environmental > Terrestrial > Soil > Wetlands > Peat ... | reverse complement strand
GAGCGCCAGCGGGCCGTCGACGATACGGATCACCTCGCTCGCCGCGATGCGCTCCGGCGCCCGGGCCAGCCGGTATCCGCCGTAACGGCCACGCCGGCTCTCCACGATCCCGTGATCGCGCAGCTCCACCAGGATCGCCTCGAGGAATTTGCGAGGGATATCCTCGCCCTCTGCGATGTCGGGCGACAGCGACCATGCCGGCTGCGCTTGCCGGATCGCCAGATAGGTGCAGGCACGCAGGGCGTATTTCGCTCGACTCGACAGCATCGTCTTCTACCGTGGGGAGTACGAGAGAAACTAACCCGCTGCCGCGCCTCGTCAATAAGCGAAATCTTTCTTGTTGACTTGCGGCGCGCGGGCATGTCTCAATCCCTACTTGGGGAGTGTGGTATGCACGATTTCGCGTGCGCAGCAGCGAGAACGTGCCCGACCACGATTTCCGGCGACAGCGACGGGAGACGATCGGATGCACCATGCACGGATTGACCGACCTGGCACGCCTGGCGGGGTGGCCCGCCTAACCTGCGTCTGTTGAACGCAGCCAAGCCGGTTCCAACCAACACTTTCTGACCACGGCAAAAGCGGACGCGGACGTCCCGATGGCGGAGCCTTGCCATCCGCGCGCGCGCCCACTGATCAGCAACGGAGTGCCCCGACCATGAGCACGACTAGCGACACGCTCGACCTGTTCTGGTTCCTGCCGACCAGCGGCGACGGTCCGTATCTCGGCTCCGACGCCCTGCACCGGCCCGCCGCGATCTCCTATCTGCGCCAGATCGCCGTCGCCGCCGACCGGCTGGGCTTCGGCGGCGTCCTGCTGCCGACGGGCAATTTCTGCCTCGACGGTTGGACGGTCGGCGCCGCGCTCGCCCCGGCGACCGAGCGGCTGAAATTCCTACTCGCGCTGCGGCCCGGCATCCTCACCCCCGCGCTCGCCGCGCGCCAGGCCGCCGCGTTCGACCGCATCAGCGACGGCCGCCTGCTGCTCAACATCGTCACCGGCGGCCGTCCACAGGAACTCGCGGGCGACGGCGTCCTGCTCGACCACGACGAACGCTACGCGCAGACCAACGAGTTCCTGACCATCTGGCGCGGCCTGTTCGCCGGCGGCATCGACTTCACCGGCCGGCACCTCACCGCGCGCCATGCCCGGCTCGGCCCGTTCGACAGCGTGCGGAAGCCGCATCCGCCGCTCTGGTTCGGCGGCTCCTCGCCGGCCGGGATGGAGGTCGCCGCCCAGCATGTCGACACCTACCTGACCTGGGCGGAGCCGCCGGCGCAGGTCGCCGAGAAGCTCGCCGCCGCGCGCGCCGCCGCCGCGCGGCACGGCCGGGGCCTGCGCTACGGCCTGCGCGTGCACCTGATCGTGCGCGAGACCGACGAGGAGGCGTGGAACGCCGCCGAGCGCCTGATCAGCCGGTTGTCCGACGCAACCATCGCCGCCGCGCAGCGCCAGGTACGCGAGGAATCGGATTCGATCGGTCAGTTGCGCCAGATGCAGCTGCACGACGGCCGGCGCGACCGGCTGGAGGTCAGTCCGAATCTCTGGGCCGGCGTTGGCCTGGTGCGCCAGGGTGTCGGCACCGCGCTGGTCGGCAGTGCGCAAACCGTCGCCGCGCGGCTGCGCGAGTACCAGGCGCTCGGCATCGGCACGGTGATCGCCTCGGGCTACCCGCATCTCGAGGAAGCCTATCGCGTCGCGGAGCTGCTGTTCCCCGCCCTCGGCATCGGCCAGGGGAACGCCGAGCCCGGCGCCGATTTCCGCGCCGCCATGCCGCGCGTCGCCGCCGAATGATCGCGCGCGCAGGCCAGCTCATCGGCCGATGGCTCCATGCCGTCGCGGTGACGCTCGATACGGTTCCCTGGCTGCCGTACACCGATCTCTGGATGAGCGGCCCGCTTTGCGATCCGCACTGGCACATCGACGAGCTGGGCCTGCACGTGCCCATCACTGAGCGGGACGATCCGCCCTCCGATGACGAGTGGCGGGCATGAGACGCGCGCTGCCCTGGATCATCCCGATCCTGGTCCTGCTGGCCTGGCAGGCGGCGGCGCAGCTCGGCCTGCTTCGCGTCCAGGTCCTGCCGGCGCCCTCGATCGTCGCCGCCACCGCGTGGCACCTGCTGCTCTCCGGCGAGCTGATGGCGAACGTGGAGATCAGCGCCCGGCGCGCGCTGCTGGGCTTCGCGATCGGCGGCGGTATCGGCTTCGTCTTCGGCATGATGAACGGGCTCTTCGCGCTCAGCGAGACGCTGACCGACAGCACCTTGCAGATGGTGCGCAACGTCCCACACCTGGCGCTGATCCCGCTGGTCATCCTGTGGTTCGGCATCGGCGAGGAGGCGAAGGTCTTCCTCGTCGCCCTCGGCGTATTCTTCCCGATCTACGTCAACACGCAGCACGGCGTTCGCGCGGTCGATCCGCATCTGCTGGAGATGGGCCGCGCCTACGGCATGTCGGAGGCGACGCTGTTTCGCCGTGTCGTGCTGCCCGGCGCGCTGCCCTCGATCTTCGTCGGCCTGCGCTACGGGCTCGGCATCATGTGGCTGACGCTGATCGTGGCGGAGACGATCTCCGCCTCCTCCGGCATCGGCTACATGGCGATGAACGCGCGCGAGTTCATGCAGGTCGACATCGTCGTGGTCTGCATCCTCGTCTACGCCGCGCTCGGCAAGCTCGCCGACAGCGCGGCCCGGCTGCTGGAACGCACCTGCCTCGCCTGGAACCCCGCCTATGCGAAAGCCTGAGCCATGACCGTCACCGTTCTCGACCGCCGTCCCGCGGTCATCGACCACGCCAGCGCATCGGGCGCCGCGGTCGCGTTGCGCGGCATCGGCAAGGCATTCGGCGAGCATCGCGTGCTGCACGACATCGACCTCGACATCGCCGGCGGGGAGTTCGTCGCCATCGTCGGGCGCAGCGGCTGCGGCAAGAGCACGCTGCTGCGCCTGATCGCCGGGCTCGACACGCCGAGCGACGGCGCCGTGACGGTTGATGACCGGGCGAACGGCTGGCGCGACGCCGTGCGCCTGATGTTCCAGGAACCGCGCCTGCTGCCCTGGATGAACGCGGCGGCGAATGTGGAGGTCGGGCTGATCCATGCCCCGCGGCACGCCCGCCGCGGCCGCGCCGCCGAGGTGCTGGCGCAGGTCGGTCTCGCCGACCGCGAAGCGGCACGCCCCGCCACGCTGTCGGGCGGGCAGCGCCAGCGCGTCGCCCTCGCGCGTGCGCTCGCGAGCAATCCGCGGCTGCTCGCCCTCGACGAGCCGCTCGGCGCACTCGACGCGCTCACCCGTATCGAGATGCAGGAGCTGATCGAAGGCGTCTGGCGGCAGCGCCGCTTCACCGCGATCGTCGTGACGCACGACGTGTCCGAGGCGGTGCGCCTCGCCGACCGCATCCTGCTGCTGGAGGGCGGGCGCGTGGCGATGGATGTCGCCGTCGACCTGCCGCGCCCGCGCCGCCACGGAAATCCCGACGCCGCCGCGATCGAGGGATGGGTCCTCGATCGTCTGCTGCGGCCATGACCCACGGAGTGCCACACATGCTCAGTCGCCGAAATCTTCTGCTCGGAACCTCGCTTCTGCTCGCCGGCGGAGCGACCGCTCCGGCCCGCGCCGAGGCTAAGATGTTGCGCGTCGCCTCCCAGAAAGGGGCCGGCATCGTGCTCGTCCTGAAGGAGCGCGGCACGCTGGAACAGAAGCTCCGCCCGCTCGGCTGGTCAGTCACCTGGACCGAGTTCCCGGCCGGGCCGCAGCTCCTGGAATCGCTGAACGTGGGCGTCACCGATTTCGGCCTGGTCGGCGAAGGCCCACCGATCTTCGCCCAGGCCGCCGGCGCCGACATCGTCTATGTCGGCGCCGAGGTGCCCGCGCCGAAGACGGAGGCGATCATCGTCCCCAAGGACAGCCCGATCAAAACCGTCGCCGACCTCAAGGGCAAACGGGTCGCGCTCAACAAGGGATCGGATGTCAACTACCTGCTGATCCGCGCCGTGGAGGCAAACGGCCTCACCTACAAGGACATCGTGCCGGCCTATCTCACGCCCGCCGACGCGCGCGCCGCGTTCGAGCGCGGCGCGGTGGACGCCTGGGTGATCTGGGACCCGTACTACGCATCCGCCGCGATCGGCCTCGGGGCGCGCACGCTCGCCGACGGCACCGGGCTCGCCGGCAATGTTTCCTACTACATGGCGCGGCGGCCGGTCGCCGAGGGCAACCCACAGATCATCGAGGCGGCGCTCGCCGCCGTCGACGAGATCGACATCTGGGCGCGGGATCACCATCAGCCCTACGCGAAGGAACTCGCCGCGAGTCTCGGCATCCCGCAGAATGTCAGCGACCTCTGGGTCGCCCGCTCCACGTTCGGCGCCAAGCGCGTCGACGCGGCTATCCTCGTCGAGCAGCAGAAGATCGCCGATTCCTTCGCCGAGATCGGCCTGATTCCGAAAGATATCAACGTCAACGAGGCGATCTGGAAGGTCGGCTCGTGAAGCCCGGCGCGGCGGCGGTCCTCGCCACCGCTCAGAACAGGCCGTGCGATATCGACGCCTTGCCGGCGTGGTGGTGCCGCGTTAGCGTTCCGCGCATCGCTTGGGGGGCAAGGCAATGCGGCGACGGCTGTGTGTCGGCGGCTTCGCGCTGACGATCATCCTGTTTGGCGTGGCCCTTGCCACCTCACCCTTCGCGGCCGCGCAAACCGCGACGTCCGGCTTGGCCCCGGCCGCCGCCGCCCACCTCAGACAAGTCATCGAGACCGGCATGGCCGAGCCGCATTTCGTGCCGCCCGGCCCGGCGATCGACGCGGCGCCGCTCAAGGGCAAGCTGGTATTCACCATTCCGGTCTCCACGGCGATCCCGTGGTGCGACGTGATCGACCGGCAGATGACCGGCTTCGCCAAGCAACTCGGCCTCGGCTTCGAGATCTGGCAGAACAACGCGCAGCTGGCGCAATGGGTACAAGGCTTCGATGCCGCCCGTAACCACAAGGCGGCCCTGATCAACGTGTTCTGCGGCCTCGACCCCGCAACCGTGACGCCGCAGATCAAGCAGGCCCGCGCGGCCGGCATTCCGGTGATGGCGGGTCACACCTACGCACTTGGCCAACCGCCGCTGCCCGATCTGTCCGGCATCGTGTACGGCGCCTATGTCGATGCGGCCAAGCTCATGGCCGACTGGGTCATGCTGCAAACCGAGGGCAAGGCCGACGTGCTGGTGATTACCTCGCCCAGCACGGCCAATAGTCCGTTCATGCAGAAGGCGATCGCCGCGGAATTCGCCGCCTACTGCCCGGCCTGCAAGGTCCGCTATGTCGGCGTCAACGCGTCCGACTGGCCGACGAAGATTGAGCCGGAGGCGCGGACTGCCATCCTCGCCGACCACGCGCTGAACTACATCATTCCGATCTATGACGGCATGGCGCAGTTCGTGGTGCCGGCGATCACCGCGACCGGCGCGTCCGCGCGGGTGAAGGTGGCGACCTTCAATGCCACCCCGGCGGTGCTCGACATGATCCGCAGCGGCGACGTCGTCACCTTCGAGGTGGGCGAGGACACCACGTGGCTGGCGGGCGCCATCCTCGACCAGGACATGCGCATCCTGCTCGGCAAGCCGCTGATCCCGAATTACGTCGCCGGCGTGCGCATCTTTACCAAGGCGAACGTCGCCGCGGCTGGCCTGCCGGCGAAATTCGGCCAGGGCTATGGCGATGGCGCGCGGCTCGGGTATCAGGCCCTCTGGGGCCTCAAGTGACGCGGAACGCGTGAGCGAGGACGCGCCACCGGTTCTGCGCATCCGCCACCTCTGCAAGCGGTTCGGCGGCACGGTGGCGCTCGACGATGTTGGGTTCGACGTGCGGGCCGGCGAGGTGCATGGGCTGCTCGGCCATAACGGATCCGGCAAATCGACACTCATCCGCATTCTTGCCGGCTATCACGCACCGGAGCCGGGCGGTGAACTGGAGGTGGCCGGCCGGCTGGTCGCCCTGCCCCTTCGTCCCGGCCAGTTCCGTTCGCTCGGCATGGCCTTCGTCCATCAGGACGCCGGGCTGCTGCCGGCGCTGTCGGTGGTGGAGAATCTTCGCATCGGTGCGATCGCGCGGCGCCGTCTCGCGCCGATCCGCTGGGCGCGCGAGGTAGCGCATGTGGCCGAATTGCTGAGCGAATACGGCATCGACTGCGATCCGCGCGCGCGTGTGGAGACGCTGCGACCGTGGCAGCGCCCGCTGCTCGCCATCGTGCGCGCGGTCGATGAATTGCGTCGGTTGATGGCCGACGATGTCGGCGGCGGAGGCTTGCTGGTGCTCGACGAGCCGACCGCGCGGCTCGGCGACGTCAGCATCGGCCGGCTGTTCGACGTCGTCCGCCGCGTTCGTGCCGCCGGCTACGGCGTGCTGTTCGTGTCGCACGACCTCGACGAGGTGCTGGCGATCACCGATCGGGTGACCGTCCTGCGCGACGGTCGTGTGGCCGGTGGCGGGTCGACGCGGGAGCTGGGCAAGCAGGCGCTGGTGGAGATGATCGTCGGCCGGCCGGTGGAACGGGCCGGCCCATCGCCCCAGTTGGCGCCCGCCGGGGCCGCGTTGGCCGACATCCGCTCCCTCGCCGGCCAGGGTGTGCGCGCGGCGGATTTCGTCGTCGGCGCCGGTGAGACCCTTGGCCTCACCGGGCTGATCGGGTCCGGCTTCGCCGAGGCCGGCGCCATGGTCGCCGGTGCGCTGCCCGCGCGCGCGGGCACCCTTCGGCTGGATCGGACCGTTCATGAACTGCCGGCGATGACGTCCGGCGCGGCCATCGCCGCGGGGATCGCGTATGTTCCCGCCCAACGCCTCGGCGAAGGCTGCATCGGTGAACTCACGGTCGCCGAGAACCTCTCGCTGCCGGTGCTGCGTCGCTTCGTCCGCGCCGGGGTGCTGCGCCCCGCCGCGCTGGTCCGTCACGCCGCGGACCTGTGCCGCCGCTTCGATGTTCGCCCGCCCGACCCGTTGCTGGCGCTGGAGGCGCTGAGCGGCGGCAATCAGCAGAAGGCCCTGCTGGCCAAATGGTTGCAGCTTCGCCCGCGGTTGCTGGTACTCGACGAGCCGACGCAGGGCGTCGATGTCGGCGCGCGTGAGCAGATCTTCGCCGAGATCGGCGCCTGGGCGGCCGAGGGCGCCGGGGTGCTTTGCTGTAGCAGCGACCATGAGCAGTTGGCGCGGCTATGCCAGCGGGTGCTGATCTTCCGCCGCGGGCGGATCGTCGCCGAGCTGCGCGGCGAAGACGTTACCGAGGAACGGATTTCGCGTGCGTGTTTTGGACCCGCCGCCGCCGCCGCGTGAGGCGCCGGCGCGGACGCGGCCAGCCGGCGCGCCGGTACGCCGCCTGTTCGACAAATACGCGCTGCTGCTGGCGTGGGCGGTGACCGTCGCCATCTTTGGCGTCATCGAACCCGGCATCTTTCTTCAGGCCGGCAACTTCGCCTCGCTCTTCAGCTCCCAGGCGGTGCTCGTGGTGCTGACCTGCTCACTCGTGGTGACGCTGACCGCCAGCGAGTACGATCTTTCGGTTGCCTCGGTGCTGACCCTGACGTCGATGCTGATCGCGGTGCTGAACGCGCGGATCGGGATGGCGATCGTGCCGAGCATCCTGATCGCGCTCGCCGCCGGCACGATGGTGGGCGTGGTGAACGCGGTCCTGATCGTCGGGGTCGGGATCGACTCGATCATCGCCACGCTCGGGACTGGCACGCTGGTGAGCGGCCTCGCGCTATGGGTCAGCAACAGCGAGACGATCTCCGGCATCTCGCAGTCCCTGGTGAACGCGGTGATCGTGCCGCGGCTGTTCGGGCTGTCGCTCGGCTTCGTCTACGCGCTGATCCTGACGATCGTGCTGTGGTACGTGCTGAGCTACACGCCGGTGGGCGTGCAGCTGCTATTCGTCGGACGCGGCCGACGGGTCGCGCGGTTGTCGGGATTGGCGGTGGAGCGGCTGCGCTTCGGCGCCCTGGTCGCGGGCTCGCTGCTGGCCGCCGGCGCCGGGGTGCTGTACGCGGGAACCAGCGGGGCGGCGGATCCGGCATCGGGCGAAAGCTTCATGCTGCCGGCCTTCGCCGCGGCGTTCCTCGGGTCCACCTCCATCGTGCCGGGGCGGTTCAACGCCTGGGGTGCGTTCATCGCGGTGTATTTCCTGGTGACCGGGATCAACGGGCTGTCGCTGATGGGGATCCAGATCTTCATTCAGGACTTGTTCTACGGCGGCGCGCTGATCATCGGCGTGACCCTATCCGTGCTGGTGCGCCGGCGCGAGACGCGGGAGCGGGATGTGCCGTCCGGGCAGGAATGAGCCTCAGCAATGCCGCGGCTGGGGGGCGAACTGGGTCAGCTTCGCGTGCATCACGAAGTCACCGAAATCCATCGTCATGTCGTCGGCGACACCGTTCTCCCAGTAGCGCATCCCGACCTCGTAGTCGGGCAGCATATCCTTCGTGTCCCAATCCCAGAAGGCGATATGCACGCGTGCGCTGGGCAGCTTCGACAAGGTCGGCCACGGCGTCGGCTTCGGCTTGTCCCAACTGGTGATGGCGATGGAGCTGTCCTCGGCGCCGGTCTCGGACGTCCCATCGAAAAGCGGCAGGTTGAGCAGGCGCTTGCCGGCCCGGGCGGCTTCGATGATCGCCGCGGTGTGGGCCATCGGGAACAGCGTGCCTGGCGGCAGCTTGATGCTGGTCCGGTGCGGGCTGGTATAGTGCGCGACGCCCGGCCCGCCATTCGGCTCCATCGTCGCGTCGCCGTCGGTCTGGCTGGCGATCGCCTCGTCGGTGGTCTGTTTCATGTGGAAGCGCATCCGCCTGCCGTCCTTGCCCTCCCACGTCGCGTAGTCGGAAATCATGTTGATGGTCTGGCCCTCGGCGTTGGTGACGTTCATGTCGAGGCGCTGGCGCACCGCCCAACCGTCGCAGGCGTCGATCACCTCGTAGCCCATCGTGCCTTGCGCCGCGACCACGTCGCCGCGTGCGCGCTCCAAGGTCAGCCTATACAGCGCTCGGTGCGCGGCGAGCGGCACGCTTGGACTGACGGCGGCGAACGCCGGCAAGGCAAGCAGCAAAAAGGCTGCCAGCGCGACGAGACGGCGCATAGGGGTAACTCCAAGGTGGATCAGGGCTGTTTACTGCGTTCGTCATGGCCGGGCTTAGCCCGGCCATCCACGTCTTCGCGGCTCCGACGCAAAGACGTGGATGCCCGGCCTGCGCCGGGCATGACGATGGAAAGCGACAATTCCTTGAGCCGCTCCGCCGTCACCGGGGCGGGCGCGCCCATCATCAGGTCCTGGCCCTGCTGGTTGAGTGGGAACAAGATCACCTCGCGGATATTCGGTTCGTCGGCCAGCAGCATCACGATGCGGTCGATGCCCGGCGCGGAGCCGCCGTGCGGCGGCGCGCCGAGGCGGAAGGCGCTCAGCATGCCGCCAAACCGCGCCTCGACCTCGGCTTCGCTGTAGCCAGCGATGCGGAACGCCTCGATCATGATGTCGGGGCGGTGGTTGCGGATCGCCCCCGAGGACAACTCGACGCCGTTGCACACGATATCGTACTGGAACGCCTTGATGGCGAGCGGGTCCTGGGTCCGCAGCGCCTCCATCCCGCCTTGCGGCATGGAAAACGGGTTGTGACTGAAGTCGATCAGCCCGGTCTCCTCATTGCGTTCGTACATCGGGAAGTCGGTGATCCAGCAGAAGCGGAACGCGCCGGTTTCGCACAATCCAAGCTCCGCCCCGAGGCGCGCGCGGACGAGGCCGGCGAATTTCCATGCCTCGTCGCGCTTGCCGGCGGCGAAGAAGACCGCATCGCCTGCCCCGAGACCGCAAGCGGCGCGAATGGCCTCGGCACGGGCGGGTTCGAGATTGCGCGCGATCGGACCTTTCGGGCCGTCGGCGTCGAAGATGACGTAGCCCAGGCCGCCGGCGCCCTCGGCCCGCGCCCATTCGTTCAGCTTGTCGAAGAAGCTGCGCGGGTTGGCCCCCGCGCCCGGGGCCGGGATGGCGCGCACCACCCCGCCGGCGGCGGCGATGCGGGCGAACAGACCGAAGCCGGAGCCGGCGAAGTGCGCGGTCACGTCGCTGATGCGCAGCTTGTTGCGTAGGTCGGGCTTGTCGGTGCCGAACTCCAGGAGCGCAGTTTCGTAGGGGATGCGGATGAAGGGCGGCGGCGAGACCGCGCGGCCCTCGGCGAACTCCTCGAAAACGCCGGCGATGACGGGTTCTATGGTCGCGAACACG
>Ga0208589_1001363_pt1 | contig 10255 bp, 7 predicted proteins | sample NGESurshal092012_2_FD_184486 | JGI IMG/M metagenome (GOLD analysis project Ga0208589, IMG submission 184486) | Arctic peat soil microbial communities from Barrow, Alaska - NGEE Surface sample F53-2 shallow-092012 (SPAdes) | ecosystem: Environmental > Terrestrial > Soil > Wetlands > Peat ... | reverse complement strand
GATCGAACCGCCGACCTTCCGCTTTTCAGGCGGACGCTCGTACCAACTGAGCTACCTGACCGTGCCTGACCGCCGTCACGCCAACCACGAGCGGTCTCAGCTAAGCGGTCCTGACGGGACTTGAACCCGCGACCTCCACCTTGACAGGGTGGCGAGCTAACCGGCTGCTCTACAGGACCATCGGTGCCGGCCAGTGGCCGACGGTGCCCCCAACGGGATTCGAACCCGTGCCGCCGCCTTGAAAGGGCGGTGTCCTAGGCCACTAGACGATGGGGGCCGCCGACGGCCGCCGCCGCCGTGACCCTTGGCGCCCGCCGTCGGGGACTGGCCCCAGCATAGGGGACAACCGGCACTCCCGCCAAAGCGTTCCCTGGATGACCCCTGATCCGGGACCTCGGCCGGCCTCCGGGCCGCCCTGGGATGCTCCGCGACCGCGGCTCCGCGACCCCATCGAAACGGCCGTCCAGACTGTCCGTCCAGGAATCCATATCTGTCCCGCAAATCCTCCCACCACGTCGGCCAGGGAGTCCGCGCTGGTCATGACCTGCGTAGCGACGCACGTACGACAAGTACGACCACCGAAAACCAAGACGATCATGCAGGAACCCCTTGCGCATTTCCCGAAAATTCGGCACGGTAGGCAATCGGTTCACGACTCACAGTCACTACTGGCGGTCACCCTACTGAGCCGCGTATGCCCGTATTTGATAACACAGCGTGAAAGAGGTATTGCGTTCCGCTCTCCCGACCCCCCGGACGCCGGAGACACGACGCAGACATCAGCAGAGAAGAGCCGCCCGTGCACAACGGAGAGCACCCCCCGCTTTCCCGGAGGCCGGCGCACACATCGCGGCCGGGCCGGCATCGGCAGGCCGGCGACCACCCGGTGGGCTGCCGCGACGTGTTCGCCATCAGGGAGTTCCGCGCCCTGTGGTCCGCCCAGGCCCTGTCCTGTGCGGGCGACCAGTTTGCCCAGGTAGCCATTGCCTTCGTGGTGTACGCCCGGACCGGCTCGGCGTTCCTGACCGCGGCCGCGTACGCCCTGACCTACCTGCCGCCGGTGATCGGCGGGGCGGTCCTGTCGGGGCTGGTCGACCTGATCCCCCGCCAGCAGATGATGATCATCCTGGATCTGATCCGGGCCGGGCTGGTGGCCTTGATGGCGTTCCCGGGGCTGCCGTTCGCCGGGCTGTGCGCGCTGTTCTTCTGCGCCGTGCTGCTCGGCACCCCATTCTCGGCGGCCCGGTCGGCACTCCTGCCCGACGTCCTGCCCAGGGACAAGTACCCGCTGGGCTCGGTGATCGGGAGCCACACCGCCCAGCTGAGCCAGATCGCGGGCTTCCTGGCCGGCGGCGGCCTGATCGCGGCGCTCGGGCCGTACCGGGCCCTCGCCATGGACTCGCTGTCGTTCAGCCTGTCGGCCGGCATCCTGGCGTACGGGGTGCGGCACCGGCCCGCACCCCCGCAGACCGCCGGCCATCCGTCGTCGTGGGAGATCACCTGGGATGGCGTGGCCACCGTGTTCGGCAGTCCTGTGCTGCGCAACCTGGTGCTCTTCGGCTGGCTGGCCGGTTTCACCATAGTGCCCGAGGCGGTGGCCGCCCCTTACGCGCGTGCTCTCGGCGGCGGCGCGCTGACCATCGGCCTGCTCATGGCGGCCATGCCGAGCGGCACCGTGGTCGGCGGGTTCGTGATCGGCCGGCTGCTGCGCCCCTCGGACCGGATGCGGCCCATGGGCTGGCTGGCCATGCTGTCCTGCGCGCCGCTGATCTTCAGCCTGGCCCACCCGCCACTGCCCGTCCTGATCCTGCTGTGGGCTCTGGCCGGTGCGGGCGGCGCCTACCAGCTGGCGGCCGCCGCGGCGTTCGTCACGGCGCTCCCTGCCGCCCGGCGGGTGCGCGCGTTTGCGGTCGCCCAGACTGGCCTGCTGGCCGCCCAGGGCCTGGGCATCCTGATGGGTGGCGCGGTCGCGCAGCGAGTCGGGTCACCCGGGGCTGTCGCCCTGGCCGGGCTGGTAGGACTGCTGGCCGCGGCGGCCCTGGCCACCGGCTGGCCCCGCTGGCATACGCAGCTGATCACCATGCTGGAGAGCGGGCGGGTGGCCGCCGCCCTCGCCGGGGCCAGCAGCACCACCGCCGCCATGACGGCCTCCGCCGCGACGGCCGTGGCATCGTCCGCCCCGGCCGCGCCTCGGCCCACGGTGCACCCTGCAGCGCCGTCCGCCGGGTCCGGGCCCGCCGAGCCGCCGGTACTCAACCTTCCGGTGGCCGAGCGCGGCACCGGCCTGTCCGCCTCACCACCGCCACCCGCTGGGACCTGGCCGGCCGACGCCGGCCACCCCGCAGACCCCAGCCAGGCGGCGCAGGCCGGTCCCGTCACGCGGACCGGCCGTGTCCCCGCGAAGAGCGGCCGCCTCAGGTCAGCCCACCGGGCGCCGCGTGACCTGTCCGTGCGCGCTCGGCTAACTGCCACCCGTCTTCTTGATCAGGTTCTCGGCGATCGACGCGCCCTCCCCTTCCTCTGGGATGACGACCCACGCCGCCAGGTATACGAGCGCGAAGACGCCTGCCGTCACCAGGGTGAGAGCGACGAAGATCAGGCGGACCACCGTGGGGTCGATGCCGGCGTACTCGCCGATCCCGGAGCAGACCCCGGCCACGAACCGACCTTCCCGCGTCCGGATTAGCCTCTTATTCCCATTGGCCTCGTTCATGCCCTGATCATCCCCGGAGCGGCGGGGTCCAGACAGCCGAACACGGCACGCATACGCTGGGCGCGGGAGTTAGTGAATGACTGGAAGGACCCGCCATGCCTCTGCACACCGCCGGCCAGCCCGGCCATGACGTCGACTTGCTGCGCGTCGACCAGCAGCTCACCTCTGACGAGGTGCTGGTCCGCGACACGGTGCGGGCATTCACGGCCGAACGGGTGATGCCGCACATCGCCGACTGGTTCGAGGCAGGCACGCTGCCCCGCGAGCTCGCCTCGGAACTCGGCAAGCTGGGCCTGCTGGGCATGCACCTGACCGGCTACGGCTGTGCCGGGATGGGGCCGGTCGCCTACGGAGTCGCCTGCCGCGAGCTGGAAGCGGCTGATTCCGGGCTGCGCAGCCTGGTCTCCGTCCAGGGCTCACTGGCCATGTTCCCGATCTGGAAATACGGCTCCCCGGAACAGAAGGAGGAATGGCTGCCCCGGATGGCGGCGGGTGACGCGATCGGCTGCTTCGGGCTGACCGAGCCTGACCACGGCAGCGATCCGTCCGGCATGACAACCAAAGCCATCCGCAACGAAAACGGCTGGGTGCTCTCGGGCTCGAAAATGTGGATCACCAACGGGTCGGTCGCGGACATCGCCGTGGTGTGGGCCCAGACGCAAGAGGGGATCCGGGGCTTCCTCGTCCCGCGCGGGGCACGCGGGTTCACCTCCCGGGCCATCCACAAGAAAATGTCGCTGCGCGCTTCGATTACCGCCGAGCTGCACTTCGACGACGTGAAGCTGCCCGCGGACGCCATGCTGCCCGGGGTGGTCGGGCTGAAGGGGCCGCTGTCCTGCCTGACCGAGGCGCGGTTCGGCATCATCTGGGGGGTCACCGGCGCGGCCCGGGCCTGCCTGGAGTCCGCGGTGGACTACGCCCGGACCCGGGAGCAGTTCGGCAAGCCGATCGGTGGCTTCCAGCTGACCCAGGGCAAGCTGGCCTGGATGCTGGCCGACCTGTCCCGCGCCCAGCTGATCGCGCTGCACCTGGGCCGCCTCAAGGAAGCCGGGGAGCTGTCCCCCGAGCAGGTCAGCCTGGGCAAGATGAGCAACGTGCGGGCGGCCATCGAGATCGCCCGCCAGGCCCGGACCATCCTCGGCGCCAACGGGATCACGCTGGAGTACCCGGCGATCAGGCACGCCAACAACCTCGAGTCGGTCCTCACCTACGAGGGCACCGAGGAAGTCCACGCCCTCGCCCTCGGCCAGGCCCTCACCGGCCTCAGCGCCTACCGCTGACCCCGCACTCTGGGATACTCGGCGCCATGGGTGACGACGCGAGCCGCCGCGATGAGCGGCAGCAACTGGCGGTCGGGGATCAGCGCCGCCGCGCGATCGGTAGGGCGGTTTTCAGTACCCTCTGGACCGCCATCGCTTTCTTTCTCTTCACCGTGCCGGTTAAGCAGATGAAGCCGGTCTACGATCACGCGCCCTGGCTGAACGATCCGTATGACACGCTTTACTCATTCGCGATGTTCTTTGTTCCGCTGGCCACCGCCTTCATCCTGGTCCAGGTGTCGTTGTGCCGGAAGGCCGAGGCATTGCCCGCCGAACGGGCGCGTGCTGTTCTCCGCGGTTGCCGGGTCGCCGCCATCGTCATGACGGCCACCCTGGCCTCCTGCTGGATCAGCCTCGCGGTGGGCGCCAACCGGGCCCAGTGGAACGCCAGCACGACGGCCGCCCTCGTCGTGGGCCTGGCCGTGGTCACCGGCCTCGACGTCAGGGCAGTGATCATGCTGGTGCGCGCCCCTCGTCTCGGACGCCCCGGCCCATCACGCACTGAGGCAGCCGTTGACTGGCTCGGCGATGCCGTCCTCGTCGCCCGCCGGGAAAGCCGCTGGCTCGGGCCCTTCAGCTCCGTCGTGATGTCGGTCGTGGCCTGGTGCGACCGGGCCGTCATCACGCGGCTGCGCCAGCATCCCATCGTCGGAGCCGGGCTGGTATCCCTGGCGTTCGGGACCGCAGTAGGGCTTAACCAGGGAATCCGGGAGGGATACTTTCTCGCCTCGACCTTGCTCACGGTGGGCTTGCTCAGCTGCGGAATGTTTGCCTTCGTGATGCTGGCCGGCTCCTACCTCGGAGTCGTCCGCAGCGGTTCTCCGCTCGCGGGTGCCCGGCGGCGCCTGGCCGATGCGACGGTGACGGCCTGCATCGCAGCCCTGGCCGCTCTGGCCTTCCGGAACTCGCTGTGGTGGGTCATCGGAACGAACGCGAATGCCGCTGGAAACGGCCAGTTCGCGGGGCTCCTTGGCCTTGCTGTCGGAGCCGCATTCGCGGCAGGCTTCGCTATCGAGTCCATCATGCGTACGCACACCCGCCCGTGCTTACCTGAGTGAGAGCGCCGCCAGGGCGGCGTTGACGATGGAGCCGGAGTCCAGGTCATGCGCCCGGTACAGGTCGGTGACCGTGCCGGACTGGCCGAAACCGTCCACGCCCAGGCTGACCGCGGGCACGCCCAGGGCGGAGCCGAGCCAGCTGAGCGTGTGCGAGGCCGCGTCGTGCACGGTCACGATCGGCGCCCGGACGCCGGACGCCGCGCCCCCGAACGCACTGCGCAGCGCGCCCGGGATGGACGGCACCGTGGCAGTGCGCACCCCCTGGCGCAGCGTCCGCTGCCAGGCCCGGTAGAGCCGGTCCGCCGAGGTGACGTCGACCACGTTCGCGGCGATGCCCTCCTCGGCCAGCTCCGCTGCGGCGGCCAGCACCTCGGGCAGCACCGCGCCGCAGGCGGCCAGGTGAACCAGGGGGGTGCCGTCCTCCGGCGGGCCCGCGTCCACCAGCCGGTAGGCGCCCGCCAGCACCTGGCGGCGAAGCACCGCGTCGCCCAGCCGGTCCCGGGCCGCCTGGAACGGCTGCTGGTCGAGCCCCCTGGTGGTGAGCCGGAAGTAGTACGAGCCGTCTTCCATGACCGGCGTCCCGTCCCGGGTCGGGCCGATCGCGGCCGCGTTAGCCGTGGCGATGCCCTGCAGCGCCCCGCAGAGCAGCCAGTCCAGCGCGGTCGCGTAGGCGGGCTCGATGAACGTCACGCCAGGCAGCTCCAGGCCGACCGAGGGCGTGATGGTGGACTGGTGCGCGCCACCCTCCGGGGCCAGCGTGACCCCGGAGGGGGTGCCGGCCACGATAAACCGGGCGCCGGAGTAGACCGAGTAGATGAACGCGTCCAGGCCGCGCAGCACGAACGGGTCGTAGACCGTGCCCACTGGCAGCAACGGCTGGTCGGACAGGTCCCAGGCCAGGCCGAGCTGGCCGAGGAGCAGGAACAGGTTCATCTCGCTGATGCCCAGCTCGATGTGGTGGCCGTCCGGGCCCTCGGCCCACTTCAGCACGGTGTCCTCGCTCCATGACCGGCGGGCGTCCGGGCTGAACACCTTGGTGCGGTTGATGAAACCGGCCAGGTTGGTAGACGTGGCCACGTCCGGGGCCGCGGTGACCAGGTAGGGCGCCACGGCCTCGTCGCGGGACAGGTCGACCAGGATGCGGCCGAAAGCTTCCTGGGTGGACAGGGGCCGGCCGGTCCGCAGGCCGGTGGAATCAGGGACCGTCATCGCAGGGGCCCCCTGGTGGCTAGCGGGGGGCCGCGGCGGGCGGGCCAGGTGCTCACGCCGCGCGGCGGCCCACTGGCCCGCGGGGGTCATCGGGTCAAAGCGGTCCCATTCGGTGTCCCCGGCCAGCCCCAGCCGGGTCCGCATCTCGTCCACCTGAGTGGTGGTGAGCAGCGCCGAGTGGTTGCGCGGGTTGCCGGCGATCGGCAGGCCCCAGCCCTTGACCGTGTACGCGAAGACCACGCTCGGCCGGTCCTTCTCCGCGTCGCAGGCGGCGAACGCGTCGAGCAGCGAGCGCAGGTCATGCCCGGCCAGGTCGGTGACCAGGGCGGCCAGCTCGTCGTCGGCCAGGCCGGCGCAGAAGCCGGACACGGCTTCCGGGGCGCCGTCCAGGAAGCGGCTCCGGACGTCGGCCGGGCCCAGGCCGAACAGGGACTGATAGTGCTCGTTGGGCAGCGCGTCGATCCAGTCCCGCAGCACGGCGCCGCCGGGCCGGGCGAAAGCCCGCTGGAGCGCCGCGCCGTACTTTGCCTCCACCACGTGCCACCCGGCCGCGGTGAACTGCTGCTCCCACTGGGCGATCCGCACCCCGGGGACCACCCGGTCCAGCGACTGCCGGTTCAGGTCCACGATCCACATGACGTTGCCGAGCCCGTCGGTGGCCGGATCGGCGACCGCTTCCCAGATGTTGCCCTCGTCCAGCTCGGCGTCGCCGATCAGGGAGATGAACCGGCTGCGCGGCCGGGGGCCAAAGTGCGCGTCCACGTAGCGGCGGGCCACGGCGGCGAACAGCGGCGCGGCCGCGCCCAGCCCGACCGACCCGGTGGAGAAGTCCGGGCCGTCGGGGTCCTTGGTCCGGCTCGGGTACGCCTGCAGGCCGCCGAACGCGCGGAGCGACGGCAGGTAGCCGCGATCCAGGTTGCCGAGCAAGTACTGGATCGCGTGGTACACCGGGGAGGCGTGCGGTTTGACACTTACCTTGTCCGGCGCGTCCAGGTACGCGAAGTACAGCGCGGTCATCACGCTGACCAGGCTGGCGCTGGAGGCCTGGTGCCCGCCCACCTTGACGCCATCGCCGGTGTCGCGGTCGTGATTGGCCGCGTCCACGATCCGGGTGGCCAGCCACAGGACCCGTTGCTGGATCTCGGCGAGGACGTCCAGATCGACCTGCTCGGTACTGGTCATGGTCATGATTCCACCCCAGGTGACGTGCTGGTCTGGCCAGCTTCGCATTCCCGGGACCCACCGGCCAGTCCCGCCCTGAGACGATGGACCGCGTGATCGACTCACCTCAGGTAACCCACGACCCAGACCATTCCCGGTTCGAGTACCGCGCGGGCGGTTCCGTTGCGGAGCTTTTCTACCGGCGCCGCGGCGAACGGATGGTCCTCGTGCATACCGGCGTGCCCGGGGCGCTGGAAAGCCACGGCGTCGGCGGCCAACTGGTGCGCGCGGCGGTCGGGTACGCGGCCGGCGAGGGACTGACCATCGTGCCGGCCTGCCCGTTCGCGCGGGCCTGGCTGGACCGTCATTCGGACGTCGCGGCCCTGGTGCCGATCGACGCGCCGGCGTAGCGGCCGCCATGATGGTGCCGCTCTACGCGCGCTACATCGCCGCCGCGGCCGGGCTGTTCCTGGTGGTCGTCGACTGCATCAGCCTGGTCGGGACGCTGATCGTGCCGCGCCCGGTCGGCGGCCGGCTGATGATCTGGGTGGACCGGCTGGTACACAACGCTTTCCAGCTGGCCACCAGTCCGGTCCGGGACTACCACCGGCGGGACCGGATCCTGGCCGCGGAGGCCGCCACGCTGCTCATCTGCCAGCTGCTGGCCTGGCTGCTCGTGGCCTACATCGGGTTCGGGCTGCTGCTCTGGCCGTTCGTGGCGGGCGGGGTCACGCTGTCCTTCGACACCGCCGGTCCGGCGTTCTGGTTCATCGGAGACTCGAGCGTGCACGGCGGGGCCGAGCGGCTGATCCAGTACGCCGCCGCGCTGATCGGGCTGGTCACGGTCACCCTGCAGATCGCCTACCTGCCCACGCTGTACTCGGCGTTCAACCGGCGGGAAACGGACGTCGCGTTGCTGAACGCCCGGGCCGGGGTGCCGTCGTGGGGCCCGGAGCTGCTGGCCCGCACGCACTACGCCCTGGGTTCGGGCGCGTCCACGATCAACACCCTGCCCGACCTGTACGACCAGTGGGAACGCTGGGCCGCCGACATCGGCGAAAGCCACACCACCTACCTGCCGCTGGTCCGGTTCCGCTCCCCGAAGCCGCTGTCCTCGTGGGTGACCGCGCTGCTGGCTGTGCTGGATTCCGCCGCGATGTATCTGGCGCTGTCCCCCGAGTCCGCGCCGACCGTCGCGGCGCGGCTCTGCCTGCGCGGCGGGTTCCAGTGCTTCACCGAAGTCGCCCGGGCCATGGCCCTGCCCGTGCCGGAGATGCCCGATCCCGCCCAGGGCATCAGCCTGACGTACCAGGAGTTCCTGGAGGGCATCGCGACCCTGGAGAAGGTGAACTTCCCGATCGAGCGCGCCCCCGCCGACGCCTGGCCGGACTTCGTGGGGTGGCGGGTGAACTACGAGCGGGCCGCCTACCAGGTGGCCTGGGCCGTTGACGCGGTCCCCGCGCTCTGGTCCGGGCCGCGGCGCCACCCGCAGAAACCCATTCCTCCGTTCCGGCCACGGGGCTGATCACCGTCGCGCGAACGACCGGGCCCGGGGACTACCGCTACGCGGATCGCCCCTCTAGTCGGTACGCTTCCTCCGAGGTGCCGGCCTGGCCGGTTCCGGGGCGTTAGCTCAATGGTAGAGCAGCGGACTTTTAATCCGTCGGTTCTGGGTTCGAGCCCCAGGCGCCCCACCAGCAGATTCCCAGGTCAAACACCACCGCGGACTGCCCGTAGACACCCACCTTGACACCCAAGCAGCAGCGCGAGCAGCAACGGCCGTCATTCGCCGTCCTCCTGCCCGTCGTCTGACTCAGGGGTCGCGGGCTCGTCGGCCTGGTCTTCGTCGTCGTCCTGGTCCTCGTCGTGGTCCTGCCAAAGCACCTGCGCCATCCGATCCGCCGCCTCCCGGGAGACCTCGGGCGCCACATGGCTGTACGTGTTCATAGTCAGCGCGATCTGGCTGTGACCAAGGATTTCCATCACGACCCGGGCGGGGACGCCCTGGGCAATCAGAAGGCTGGCTGCAGTGTGGCGCAGGTCGTGCAGCCGGACCGGAGGCAGACCAGCTTTGCCGAGCAGTTTCTTGAACTCGCGGTAGTCGTTACGGGGATCGACTGGCGTGCCGATCGGAGTGGTGAACACGCACGGACTGCCCCGCCACAGGGACCCCGCAGCTATGCGCTCCTTCTCCTGCTGTTCCTTGTGCTCCTCCAGGGCGCGAACGAGCTGGGCCGGGAGCGGGACCGTCCGCTTTGACCGTGCTGTCTTCGGGAGCATGAACACCAGGCCACCGCCTCGTTGACGCTGCAAGGCGCGTCGCACCCGCAGAACCCGGGCAGCAAGGTCTATGTCATCCCACCGCAGGCCGAGCGCTTCATCTTGCCTCAGCCCGAGCGCGAGACCGACCAGCCATCGCGCTGCCATCCGGTCGCCAGATGCGGCCTGGATCAGTCGCCGTGCCTCCTTCGCCGACAGCGGAGTGATCTCGTACTGCGTGGCTTGCGGCGCATCAACCAGGGTCGCGGGGTTGATAGCAATCAATTGCCATTTGACCGCCACCTGCCGGGTGCGTGAGATCGACAATGAGGAGGGACGGCGCCTTACCTGTAGATTTTCCGGGCAATGGATGCACCGAGCACGCCGATGCACCAGCCTGCGAAGATGGCCCAGATGGTGGTACGGGATGTGCTGTGCAGGTCCCATACCATGAAGGCAGCCAGGAGGAATGCCCAGACGATCAGGCCCCCGATGACCCACACGGCGTAGGGTGGCCGATCCTCCACTGGCCTGCG
>Ga0208589_1001362_pt1 | contig 10268 bp, 8 predicted proteins | sample NGESurshal092012_2_FD_184486 | JGI IMG/M metagenome (GOLD analysis project Ga0208589, IMG submission 184486) | Arctic peat soil microbial communities from Barrow, Alaska - NGEE Surface sample F53-2 shallow-092012 (SPAdes) | ecosystem: Environmental > Terrestrial > Soil > Wetlands > Peat ... | reverse complement strand
CCCCGCCGCAGCAAGCTCAGGCGCCGCAGGCTCCGGCGCCGCAGGCTCCGGCGCCGCAGGCTCCGGCGCCCCAGGCTCCGGCACCCCAGGCTCCCCCGCCGCCGGCCCCGCCGCAGCCGGGCGCACCCGCAGGCGGCGGCCCGGCCCGGGCGGCCTCCCCGCTCGGCACGGGGGACGGCCCGTACGTGACCCCGCTGGTCCGCAAGCTGGCTGCCGAGCACGGCGTCGACCTGGCCACCGTCGCCGGGACCGGGGTCGGCGGCCGGATCCGCAAGCAGGACGTGGTCGACGCGGCCCGGGTCCGGCGTGAGGCGATCGCGGCGGCGCAGCAGTCCGCCGCGGCGGACGGGCAGGCGGCGGCCGGGCAGGCTCAGCCGGGGCCGGCCCCGGCCGGACCAGCCCAGGGCAGCCCGTCCCGGCCGGCCATCGAGCCGTCCCACCTGCGCGGCACGACCGAGCGGATGTCGCGGGCCCGGCAGCTGATAGCCCGCCGGATGGTCGAGTCGCTGCAGACGTCCGCCCAGCTGACCACCGTGGTTGAGGTCGATGTGACCGCGATCGCCAGGCTCCGGGACCGCGCCAAGGCCGACTTCGAGGCCCGGGAGGGAGTCAAGCTGACCTTCCTCCCGTTCTTCGCGCTGGCCGCGGTCGAGGCGCTGAAGGTGCACCCTCGGCTCAACGCCAGCATCGAGCCGGACGGGAACCAGGTCACCTACCACGACGCCGAGCATCTCGGCATCGCGGTAGACACCGAGCGGGGCCTGATGGTTCCCGTTATCCGTAACGCCGGCGACCTCAACGTGGGCGGCCTGGCCCGCAAGATCGCGGACCTGGCGTCCCGGACCCGCGGCGGGCAGGTGAGCCCGGACGACCTGGCGGGCGGGACGTTCACGCTGACCAACACGGGCAGCCGCGGCGCGCTGTTCGACACGCCCATCATCAACCAGCCCCAGGTCGGCATCCTCGGCATGGGCACGGTCGTCCGCCGCCCGGTGGTGGTCCAGGACGCGGCGCTCGGCGAGGTGATCGCCGTCCGGTCCATGGTGTACCTGGCGCTCAGCTACGACCACCGGCTGGTGGACGGGGCCGACGCGGCGCGGTTCCTGGGCACCGTGAAAGCCCGCCTGGAGGAAGGGGCCTTCGAGGCGGAACTGGGACTCTAGGCACGAGCTAAGGGCGTCCGCCGGCCCCCCGGCTAACGAAGACTCAAGCGACGGGCCCAGGGGGCCACACGTGCGAGCAGACGGGGGCAGGTATGAAAGTCGCGGTGACCGGGGCGTCGGGGCTGATCGGCAGCGCCCTGACCGCCTCGCTGCGGGCCAGCGGGGACCAGGTGGTCACACTGGTGCGGCGGACGCCCGCCTCGGCCACTGAGGTCGCCTGGGATCCGCTGACGCCTAGGGGCAGCCTGGCGCCGGGCGCCCTGGACGGCACCGACGCGGTCGTGCACCTGGCCGGCGCCGGGGTCGCCGATCACCGGTGGACCGACTCCTACAAGGAGGAGATCCGGTCCAGCCGGGTCCAGGGCACCCAAGGCCTCAGCGAGTACCTGGCGGCCATGGACCAGCCCCCCGCGGTCCTGCTCTCCGGCTCGGCCATCGGCTGGTACGGGGACACTGGCGGCCGGGAAGTAGACGAGTCGGCCCCGGCGGGTGCAAGCTTCCTGGCCGGCGTGGTCCGGGACTGGGAGGCGGCCGCCGGCCCGGCCCGGCAGGCCGGGATCCGGGTCGCCACCCTGCGCACCGGCATCGTGATTTCCCGCCACGGCGGGGTGCTGGCCCGGCTGCTGCTCCCGTTCCGGCTGGGCCTGGGCGCCCGGCTCGGCCCGGGCACCCAGTACATGAGCTGGATAGCCCTGGCCGACTGGATCGGGGCCGCCCGCTTCCTGCTGGGCCGCCAGGACATCTCCGGGCCGGTGAACCTGACCTCGCCGAACCCGGACACCAACGCCGCCTTCACCGCCGCGCTGGCGGACGCGCTGCACCGCCCCGCGTTGCTGAGCATCCCGTCCCCGGTGCTGTCGGTGGCCCTCGGCGGGGTGACCAGTGACCTGATGACCAGCGCCCGGGTCCTGCCCCGGGTGCTGAGCGAGGCCGGATACGAGTTCACCCATCCCGGCCTGGCCGGCGCCCTCGCCGCTGAGCTGCAGCCGGCTGGCTCCGTCGCGTAGCACGTGTCCCGCAATGCCGCGCGGGCCGATCCGGGTGCGCTAGTCGGCGGCGCTCCGGGCCGGCATGGCTGGCCCCGAGGCCAGGCTGGCCTGGCCGCCGGGCTGGCCCGGCGGCACCGGGGGGCACGGCTCCGCCGGGATGAGGGTGCGGAAGCCGCGGGATTCCAGTCCGTACAGCGGGATCTTCCACAGCGGCGGTACGCGCCCGGTCCGGGCGGCCGCCCTGACGTTCAGCCGCATCAGGCGGCGGGCGCCGATCAGGGCCAGCGCGGCCAGCGGCAGCTCGACGCACACCGCCATCAGCAGGCTGACCAGGAAATCGTTGGTGCGCAGGTCCAGGGTCACGTCAAACCATGCGTCGCAGCACAGCAGGGTGGCCAGCACCACCAGGCAGGCGATTACCAGCTGGCGGTGCCGCCAGCCGGCCCACGCGGTGATCGCGAACGTGACGAGCAGCACGACGTCGAAGCCGACCCAGGCCCCCCGCCAGCCTCCCGAGCGGTAGTACCGGGGCAGCGTGACGGCGAGCACGCCGATCCAGGCGGCGAGCACGAGACAGCAGCCGATGATGGCGACAAGCCCGAAGGCCCGGCTGCGCGGGTTCCCGGGCAGCTCTGACTCCGTGAGCAGACCGGGCTGCCCCGGCGCCCCGGGAGTAGCGGCCGGATCCTCACCAGATGAACCCTCCAGGGCCACGAGGGCGCACGCGAGCTCGGCGCGCTCATCGGGACTCATCCGGCGAAGCTCGTCCACATTTATCACGCGAAGTACCTCCCTACGCGGTAACTACCCAGCGGACCGCCTTGCTTCCCATCCGGCCCCTGTGGTTTTGCTGGGAGATCACCGAGAACCGGCTGGCCGGGCGGCTCCGGGCCCGCGGCTATCGTGGTCAGCGTGAGAGATGAGCTGGTTTACCTGCATCTCGGCCTCGGCCAGCAACCCATCCCCTACCTGCGCGGCTGGGAGATCCAGCGCCAGCTGCACGAGCAGCGGCGCAACGATCAGATCCCGGACACATGCGTGCTGCTGCAGCATGAACCGGTGTTCACGGCCGGGAAGCGGACCAGCCCGCTGGACCGCCCGGTCGGTGACGCGGGCGCGCCGGTGGTGGAAGTGGACCGGGGCGGCAAGATCACCTGGCATGGGCCCGGTCAGCTCGTGGGGTACCCGATCATCCGGCTCGGCGAGCCGGTCGACGTGATCGCCTACGTGCGGGCCATCGAGGAAGCGCTGATCCGGGCCTGCGCTGACGCCGGCCTGAGCACCACCCGGGTTGAGGGGCGCAGCGGGGTGTGGGTGCCCGGCCAGCCGGAGCGCAAGGTCGCCGCGATCGGGATCCGGGTGTCGCGTGGGGTCACCATGCACGGCTTCGCCCTGAACTGCGACTGTGACCTCGGCTGGTTCAGCCGTTTCGTGCCGTGCGGCATCGCGGACGCCGGAGTGACCAGCGTGTCGGCCGAACTCGGGCGGCCGGTGGGCGTGCTGGACATGCTCCGCCCGGTGGAACACCACTTCGCCGAGGTCCTTGGTGCAACACGCTGGCGCCGCTCGGCGGGGCCGCCCGCCCCGGTCATCACCGGGGCGCCAGCCTCCTAGCCACAGCCCAGTCTCAGCTAACCCAGTCCTAGCCAGCCCGGTCCTGGCCAGCCCTGCCCTGGCCGGCCCCGGCCTGCTCGGCCAGGTAGCCCGGCAGCTCGCTGACCGGCACCGCCGCCTGCGCGCCGCTGTCCATGTCCCGGACCGTGACCGCGCCAGCTTCCTCCTCCTGCCGGCCGTAGATCAGCGCCCAGCGTGCGCCCTGGTCACTGGCCCACTTGAGCTGGCGGCCCAGCTTCCCCGACGAGCCCATGTACACGCTGGAGCGCAGGCCCGCCCGGCGCCCGGCCGCGGCGAACGCGAAGGCCCGGGCGGCGAACTCCTCGCCCAGGACGGTGACGGCGACGTCCAGCCGTCCGGGCCGCCCCGCGTGAACGCCTTCCGGCAGCAGCAGGAGGATCCGCTCGATGCCCAGCGACCCGCCCGTGCCCGGCACGTCGGGGCCGCCGAGCTGCTCGATCAGGTGGTCGTACCGGCCCCCCGAGGAGATGGACCCGGGCACCCCGTCCGCCACGACTTCCCAGATCGGGCCGGTGTAGTAGCTCAGCCCGCGGACCATCCTCGGGGTGAACTCGACCCGGCTGGCCGGGATCTGGGCCCTGACCAGCGAGAGAACCTCGTCCACCTCGTCCAGGCCGGCCGAGCCTTCCTCGCTGGGCTTGAGCGCGGCCCGGATCCGTTCGTCCGCGTCCGGGGCGGTCATGGCGGAGACCAGATCCTGCGCGGCGCCTTGGGCCAGGCCGCGCTCGGTCAGCTCGGCGGCCACGTCCGCGGCAGACAGCTTGTCGAGCTTGTCGAGCGTGATGAGGACACCGGAGCCCAGCTCGGCGGGCACCCCGAACGCCTCGAGCAGGCCGGCCAGCACGTGCCGGGAGTTGAGCAGGAACCGGAAGTCCGGCACGCCCAGCTCGGCCAGCGTGTCGTGCACCGCGCAGATCACTTCCGCGTCGGCCAGCACCGATGTCGTGCCGAGGGTGTCCAGGTCGCACTGGACGAACTCGCGGAAGCGGCCCCGCCCGGGCCGGTCCGCCCGCCACACCGGGCCCATCGCGTAACGCTTGTACGGGGTGGGCAGCTGGCTCCCGTACGCGGCGGCGACCCGGGCCAGCGGGACGGTCATGTCGTAACGCAACGCCAGGTCAGCCTCACCGGAGGCCTCGTGCTCGCCGCGCCGCAAGATCTTGAAGATGAGCTTGTCGCCCTCTTCCCCGTACTTGCCGAGCAGCACGTCGAGGCGCTCGAAGGCCGGCGTCTGCAGCGGCTCGAACCCGTACCGCGAGAACACCGAGCGGATCACCGTGAAGGCACGCTCGCGGGCCTCGACGTCGGCGGCCAGGAAATCACGTGTCCCCGATGGGGGGTCGAACTGGGTTGGCATGTGTCCATGCTCCCCGACAAGGGCACTCCACGTCACATCGATATGCGGGAACCGGGTCTGCGCCGCCGTCCGGCTGCTGCGGCCGCCGCGTTAAATGTCCAGGCCACGGGCCCGCCCTGATAAACTTGCCGTCGTGTACTAGGACCAGCGGCCCCCGCTCTCAGCGTCCCGAGCTTTAGCCTGCCCTCGTCCTAGGAGTCTCCCCGTGTCCGTTCCGCAGGTCGCTGACGCGACCGCGCCCGCTGCTGAGCTGACCCTGCCGACCGTGCCTGCGCCAGGCCGCCCGGCCAGGCCCGAGCCGGCTCCGCCGGCCCCGGACCGCACCGGGCCGCGGTACGCGCTGAGCCTGGCGGTCATCCTGCAGATCCTCATCTCGGCCGGGGACGGGCTCGCCATGGTGGCCCTGGCCAGCCGGGTGTACCAGACGTCGCACGCCTCATGGGCGGTCGCGGCCGTCTTCCTCGCGGTGACTGTGCCGATCACGGCGCTCGCGCCCGCGGCGGGGCTGCTGCTCGACCGGCTGTCACCCCGGCCGGTCCTGGTCGCCGCGGCGGCCGCGGAGACCGCCGTGGCCCTGGCCCTGACCCGGCTCACCGGTACCGGGGCCATCCTCGGGCTGTCCCTCGGCTTCGGCCTGTGCGCGGCGTTGCTGCAGCCCGGCCTGGGTGTCATCGTCCCGCAGTTGGCCGGGCGGACCGGGGTCACCCGGGCCAACGGCTACCTGCAGGCCGCCACCTGGGGCGGGTTCACCGTGGGCCCGCTGCTGGCCGGGGTGCTCACCGCGGCCGGCGGGACCGGCCTGGCGCTGGGCGCGGTCGCCGCGGTGTACGGGCTGGGCGCGATCGGGCTGCGCGCGCTCCCGCTGGCGGCCGGCCCGGCAGGCCTGGCCGGCGGCCCGGCGGCTCCTGGCGCGACGGCCGAGTCCGCCGGGCGGCCGGCCAGCGCCGGCCTGCGCTTCCTGCGTGCCGACCGTGAGGCAGGCTTGCTGGTGCTGGTCGTCGCGGTCATGGTGGCCTTCGGCAACCTGGCCAGCGTGGCCGAGGTGGCCTTCGCAGAAGGAGTGCTCAAGGCGGGTCCCTCGGGCTACTCGGTGCTTGTCGCCGCGTGGACCGCGGGCATGCTCGGCGGCACGCTGGCGGGGGGCCGGCTGCGCCGCCGTCACCTGGCCATGGCCACGCTGGGCGGCACCATCATCGCCGGCGTCGGCGTGGCCCTGGCCGGTGGCGCGGTCACGCTCTGGCAGGCGGCCGCGGCGTACGGCATCGGCGGCCTGGCCAACGGCGTCGAGGTCGTGGCCACCCGCAGTTTCCTGAACCACCGGGTCCCGGCGGCCATCTCCGGGCGGGTCTTCGCCCTGTACTCCGGCATCCTGTTCGGCGCGGCGTCGGTGGGCATGGCCGGGGCGGGGGGCCTGCTGGGCCCGCTCAACCCGCGCGTGGTGCTGGTCATCGCGGGCACCGGCGGGATCGCGGCCGGCGCCCTGGGCTGGGCCCGGTATGCCCGGCTGCGGCGCGCGGGCGCTTCCGCCCGGGACGTACCCTGAGAGGGTGGTACTCGCACCCGAAGGACGCAGGCTGCTCCGCGTCGAAGCCCGCAACAGCCAGACCCCCATCGAGAGAAAGCCGCCGTGGATCAAGACCCGGCTGCGCACCGGCCCGGAATACACGGCGCTGAAAAGCCTGGTCAGCCGCGAGGGCCTGCACACCGTCTGTGAAGAGGCCGGCTGCCCCAACATCTTCGAGTGCTGGGAGGACCGCGAGGCCACGTTCCTGATTGGCGGTGATCAGTGCACCAGGCGCTGCGACTTCTGCCAGATTGCCACGGGCAAGCCCCAGCCGCTGGACACGGACGAGCCACGCCGGGTCGCGGAGTCGGTGGCCTCGATGGGCCTGCGCTACGCGACCGTGACCGGGGTGGCCCGCGACGACCTGGCCGACGGCGGCGCATGGCTGTACGCGCAGACCGCCCGCGAGATTCACGCCGCGGTGCCGGGCTGCGGGGTGGAGCTGCTGATCCCCGACTTCAATGCGGCCGGTGACCGGCTGGCCGAGGTGTTCGGGGCCCGGCCGGAGGTGCTCGCGCACAACATCGAGACCGTGCCCCGGATCTTCCGGCGGATCAGGCCCGGCTTCCGTTACGAGCGGTCGCTGCAGGTCATCACCATGGCCCGGGAGGCCGGGCTGGTCACCAAGTCCAACCTCATCCTCGGCATGGGCGAGGAACCGCACGAGATCACCGAGGCGATGGCGGACCTGCACGCGGCGGGCTGCGAACTGCTCACGATCACCCAGTACCTGCGGCCCTCGCGGCTGCACCATCCGGTGGAGCGCTGGGTGCCGCCGGAGGACTTCGATCGGCTCGGTGCCGAAGCCAGGGAGATGGGATTCTCCGGCGTCATGTCGGGCCCGCTGGTCCGCTCGTCCTACCGCGCGGGACGCCTGTACCGGGACGCGATGACCCGCCGGGCCAGGTCGGCCGGCACCGCAGTTTCCCCCCAGGCCCGCTGACTCGTATCCTGCCCTCCATGGCGAACAGTACGGCGAACCGGAAAGACGGCGCGGATGGGGTCCCTCCGGGCCGCATCAAGCAGATCCGCATGGTCGCGGGGATAGTCCGCGAGCAGAACCCCAGGGCGCTCCCGATCATCGCGCTGACCGCGATCGGGATCATCGCCGTCTTCGTGATCGTCGGGCTGCTCACCGGCCAGGGCGGGGTGCTGATCCCGATCGGCGTGGTGGGCGGCCTGGCCGCCGGGATGATGCTGTTCGGGCGGTTCGCCCAGTCGGCGCAGTATTCGGTGGTCGAGGGACAGCCCGGTGCGGCCGCGGCGATCCTGCAGAGCATGCGCGGCGGCTGGACCGTCACCCCGGCCGTGTCGGCCAACCGGAACATGGACGTCGTGCACCGCGCCGTCGGCAAGCCCGGGGTCGTGCTGGTCGGCGAGGGATCGCCGACCCGGCTGCCCAGCTTGCTCGCGGCCGAGAAGAAGCGGATCTCCCGGGTTGCCCACGAGACGCCGATCTATGACTTCCAGGTCGGCAACGAAGCGGGCCAGGTGCCGATCCGGAAGCTGCAGCGGAAGGTCATGCGGCTGCCCCGCAACCTCAAGGGCGCCGACGTGACCGAGCTCAACTACCGGCTCAAGGCCCTGCCGCAGTCACTCCAGGCCCCCAAGGGCCCGATGCCGAGGTCGGGGCGGATGCCCCGGCAGCCGCGGCCCCGCACCCGCTAGCTAGGCGCGGATCACGATCGTGTTGGCCGCACGATCATGCAGCCCGCGCAGGTCACGGTCGGTGACCAGCGGCGGGATGACGGTGAGCAGCAGGATCGTGCGGACGAGCGACCACCAGAAGCCCACCGGCTTGCCGTCCAGCCGGGCCACCCGGAGGCCTAGCAGCCGTTTCCCCACGGTGAACCCGGTCAGCGCGGTGAGCAGGTAGACCTCGACGCCGAAGACCACCAGCGTCCACCCCGCCGAGTGGAAGATCGCCAGCGCGACCACCATGCTCGCCAGCCAGTCGATCAGCAGGGCCAGCAGGCGGCGGCCCATCCCCGCGACCGACCGGGAGCCCCGCTCGGGAAGGCCGAACTTCTCTCCCGGGTACTTCTCCGGGTCCCCGGGGCTGCGGGCCGGCAGCAGCACCCCCGCCCAGCGTCGTTCCGTCACCCTTTAAAGGTACCCTCGCCCCGGCCGGCGCCCGCGCACGGCCTGATCGCCGGGCACGCCAGGACTTTCCGTGGCCGAGGCGCGTCACGGAGGGTGAGGCGTAACACGTGTGAAACACTAGAGACACGGCCGGGAAATCGCCGGGAACTATGTTCCAAAACGTTCCTGCCGCAGGCAGACCCCCTATGCGGCCAGCACTGCGTGGCCGCCTTTCTGCGGCCTTCAGCCGCGGCAGCCCCAGGGAGGCAACACGTGCCAGCTAACGCGGTGCCAGCTCCGTTCAGGGAGGGTTGATGTTCAACAACGCCGACGAGGTACTGAAGTTCATCGGCGATAACAAGGTCCAGTTCGTCGACGTCAGGTTCTGTGACCTGCCGGGGACCATCCAGCACTTCACCGTCCCCACCGAGACGTTCGACGACAAGGTTTTCACCGAGGGCCGCATGTTCGACGGCTCCTCGATCCGAGGCTTCCAGCAGATCCACGAGTCGGACATGCTCCTCATGCCCGACCCGACCAGCGCGGTGATGGACCCGTTCCGCCAGCATCCGACGCTGAACCTCACGTTCTTCGTGCACGATCCGCTGACCGGCGAGCCGTACACCCGTGACCCGCGGAACATCGCCCGCAAGGCGGAGACGTTCCTCAAGGGCACCGGCATCGGGGACACCGCGTTCTTCGGCCCGGAAGCTGAGTTCTACATCTTCGACTCGGTGCGCTACGACACCGGGGCTAACGCTGGTTACTACTACATCGACTCGGTTGAGGGCGCCTGGAACACCGGGCGTGAGGAAGAGGGCGGGAACCTCGGTTCCAAGCCCCCGTACAAGGGCGGGTACTTCCCCGTGCCGCCGGTCGACCACTACACCGACCTGCGCTCGGAGATGGTCCGCAAGATGATCGAGGTCGGCCTCACCGTGGAGATGCAGCACCACGAGGTCGGCACCGCAGGCCAGGCGGAGATCGACATCCTGTTCGGCCCGCTGCTCAAGCAGGCCGACAACCTGATGCTCTACAAGTACGTGGTGAAGAGCGTCGCCCGGGCGGCCGGCAAGACCGCCACGTTCATGCCCAAGCCGATCTTCGGTGACAACGGTTCCGGGATGCACTGCCACCAGAGCATCTGGAAGGACGGCTCGCCGCTCTTCTACGACGAGGTGGGCTACGCGGGCCTGTCCGATATCGGCCGGTACTACGTGGGCGGCCTGCTCAAGCACGCACCGTCGCTGCTCGCGTTCACCAACCCGACGGTGAACTCCTATCACCGCCTGGTGCCGGGCTACGAGGCACCGGTCAACCTGGTCTACTCCCAGCGCAACCGGTCGGCCTGCGTGCGTATCCCGATCACCGGCTCGAACCCCAAGGCCAAGCGCCTGGAGTTCCGGGTGCCTGACCCGTCCGCCAACCCCTATCTGGCGTTCTCCGCCATGCTGATGGCTGGCATCGACGGCATCAAG
>Ga0208589_1001361_pt1 | contig 10271 bp, 8 predicted proteins | sample NGESurshal092012_2_FD_184486 | JGI IMG/M metagenome (GOLD analysis project Ga0208589, IMG submission 184486) | Arctic peat soil microbial communities from Barrow, Alaska - NGEE Surface sample F53-2 shallow-092012 (SPAdes) | ecosystem: Environmental > Terrestrial > Soil > Wetlands > Peat ... | reverse complement strand
TTTTGTACTTCCTTTTATCTCTTCCGGGGGGTATGATGGAACAATTGATATCCCCGTGACCGATCCTTATCATCTTTCATCCGCTAATTTTCAGGCAACCGGAGGTAATGAATCGCAAACATTCAACTGGTCGTACTAGTTAAATGCACAAAATAATGTCACCCAGGTTGTCATGAGTAATTCTAATAATAGCCACGCAACTTTAAAACTTAAATATTAAACACCAATAAGGCAAAACACTTTACAGGCAATGGTTTCATTGCTTAGCAGTGGTGAGAATGAGGTTTGGAAAAATAGACATACAGTAAACAAACAAATTCCCCCGATTCTTATTTGGTAACTTTACGCCATGCATCAACCACTCTCCCAGCCTCTCGAAATATTTTTAATGAATGACCAGCCATTTACTTGCCCTCATTGTAGTGCGCGTTGCGAAGAGATAGCCGACTTCTATCACACCAATGCAAAATCTTTTGTTGAAAAATGTTTGAATGATCGATGTGGTTTTATTTGTTTCCAGGAAGAAGATAAAGAATTTATTACATTGTGATAAATATAATTGCTTGTAAATAATGAAACGGATTGAAGTAGTCGCTGGAATAATATCTTTTCAAAATCAGATTCTATGTGTTCAAAGACCAAAAAACAAATATCCCTATATATCTGAGAAATTTGAGTTTCCCGGGGGGAAAATTGAAAATGGGGAAACCAAAGAGGAAGCTTTAAAACGCGAATTATTTGAAGAATTGAATATTTCAATAAACATCAAATCATTGTTTCTTACTGTTGAACATGAATATCCAGATTTTGAATTGACAATGCATAGTTTTATTTGTCAAGTTGAAACAAAGGAACTTTTACTTCGTGAACACATAGCAGAAGAGTGGTTAACTATAAATGAACTTAAGAAACTTGATTGGGCGGCAGCTGATATTCCGATAGTGGATAAATTAGTAATGAATGGATAAACTAACTGAAATTTTCAACACCAGTTTACAAACCGGTTATGTAGATAAAACCATTTTATCTAATGTAGAGTATCAACCGGAGTTGCTCGTTAATCAGAAACATCCACCTAAAAAAATTCTTTCATCAATACTCCATGAACTTGAAAATTGTAATGAATTTTATATCTCAGTAGCATTTGTAACAACAAGTGGAGTGGCTACAATAATTAACACTCTTGAAGAACTTGAAAACCGTGAAATAAGAGGCAAAATTTTAGTCTCTCAATATTTAAACTTCACCCAACCTGAAGCGCTAAAAAGATTAGGCCAATTCAAAAATATCGATCTCAGAATTGCAACAACAGGTAATGCGCATGCAAAAGGATACATCTTTAAAAACAAGGCGCATTATAATCTAATTGTTGGTAGTAGTAATTTAACGGCTCAGGCCTTGGCTACTAACAAAGAATGGAATATTAAAGTCTCCGCATTAGATGAAAGTGGTCTTGTTGAAAAAGTACTCAATGAATTCCAATCAGATTTTGAAAAAGCAACGCCCGTAACTGAAGAATATATTTTATCTTATGAAGAAATATATCAGAAGCAATTTCTTTTAAATAATAAAAATAACCTTGAAAGTTTAATAGAACTTCAAACGCTTGTAATTCCAAATTCAATGCAAATAGAAGCATTGAAAAACCTAAAAAATCTAAGGTTGGATAAAAAAATAAAGCTTTAATAATTTCTGCCACAGGAACAGGAAAAACCTATTTGTCTGCGTTTGATGCAAAGGCTTTTAATCCGAAAAGGCTATTATTTGTTGTTCACAGATTAACTATTGCAAAAGATGCATTAGATACATTTGCACGTGTTTTTGGGAATGATAAAACAATGGGTTTGTATTCTGGTGACAAAAGAGAATTAGATTCTGATTTCGTATTCTCCACTGTACAAACTATTTCAAAGTCCACTTACTTAGAAAACTTTTCTAAAAATCATTTTGACTATATAATTATTGATGAAACTCATAGATCAGGAGCAGATTCATACTTGCGATTATTAAATTACTTTGAACCTAAGTTTTTATTAGGAATGACGGCTACTCCTGAGAGAACGGACGGGTATGACATATTTAAATTATTTGACCACAACATTGGTTATGAAATCAGATTAAACAGAGCAATGGAAGAAGAAATGCTCAGTTCATTTCACTACTATGGAGTAACTGATTTACTTATCGATAATATTGAAACTAATAACACAACGGATTTTAATCGTTTAATTTCTACTGAAAGAATTGATAGGATAATTGAGAAAGCAAATTTCTACGGAAGTGATAACGGAATAACGAGGGGGCTTATTTTTTGTTCAAGAAAGAAAGAGGCAGTTGAACTATCTGCTTTATTTAATTTGAAAGGATATAGAACAGTTGCTTTAACTGGTGACAGTTTAGAAGAAGAAAGAGCTTTATCGATTGAGAAATTAGAATCAGATAATTTAAGAGAAAAACTAGATTATATTTTTACCGTTGATATTTTCAATGAAGGGATTGATATTCCAAAAATCAATCAAATCATTATGCTTCGCCCTACGGAGTCTGCAATTATCTTCATACAGCAATTAGGTAGAGGATTAAGAAAAGTTGACGGAAAGTCTTATTTAACTGTTATTGATTTCATAGGAAACTATGAAAACAATTATTTGATACCAGTTGCACTGTACGGTGATACTTCATACAACAAAGACTCCTTGAGAAAATTAATTACCGAAGGTAGTAGGATGATACCTGGTTCCTCGACAATTAATTTTGATGAAATTACCAAAGAAAGAATATTTCAATCCATTGATTCTGCGAATATGCAGTTATTCTCTGATTTGAAAAATGATTACAACCTTTTGAAATTTAAGCTGGGTAGAATTCCAATGATGATGGATTTTATAGAACATGGTTCTAGGGACCCTTATTTATACGTGGATTATTCTAATTCGTATTATAATTTCATAGCGAAAGTTGAGAAAGAAAGCAATGTGGAATTGCCCAAAAGGCAGATTAAACTTTTAGAACTCTTTTCGAAAGAAATAAACAATTCTAAAAGGGTTGAGGAATGTTTAATAATCAAATTATTAATTGAATCTGGCAAACTATCTATAAAAGATTTAAGGGAAAATGTTTTTAAAAAGTATAAGTATTCTATTTCTAACGAAACAATTGAATCTTGTGTCTCTAATTTAAATTTTGAGTTCGTTAGGGAAAATAAAGAAGGTAAATTACTTTCAGCAAAAGAGATTTATGATTTAGATATTCTGAAAATTGATAATGGAAATTTTGTCTTTTCAAGCGCCTTCCTTTCATACTTAAACGAAGAAACTTTTAAAAATTTTCTTCTTGACTCAACTGAATATTCTATCCATGAATTCGATAAATTATTTGAACCCGAAAGTTGGCAGAATGGATTTGTGCTTTATAGAAAATACTCTCGCAAAGATGTCTTTAGAATATTAAATGTTCCTGAGAATCCTGTAGCGCAAAACGTGGGAGGTTATTTAGTAAGTCCCGATAATTCTCATTGTCCAATCTTTGTAAATTATCATAAAGAAGAGCACATCTCTGAGTCAACCAAATATGAGGACGAATTTGTAAATAATAAAGAATTTGACTGGATGTCAAAATCCAACAGGAAAATTGATAGCAAAGATGTTCAATCTATTCTGGGAAAAAACGGAGAGATACGTCTTCCATTATTTATCAAAAAGAATAATGATGAAGGAATGGACTTCTATTATATGGGAGACGTAAGTCCAGAATTGAATAAGGTTGAACAAACCACAATGAGTAATGATAATGGTAAGCAAATTTCAGTTGTGAAAATTCGTTTCAATTTAGCAAACCCTGTTACATCTTCCATGTATAACTATTTACAAGAGAAGGTAAAGACTAGGTACTCTAATTCAGAGAAGAAAGACAATATCATTCCATTACAAGAAACTATAAATATTGAACAACAACTAACAAAACCTATCCCCCTTTACGATTTTTATGCTGCTGCTGGAACATTTAGTGAAATGCAATCTGAAAAAGATTTTACCTTAATTGAAGGCCCAAAAAATAGTAATCCAAACAACGATTATTTTGCTTGTAAAATAATTGGTGAATCAATGAACAGAGTAATCCCGAACGGTTCAATATGTTTATTTAAACCAGATTCTGAGGGAAGTAGAAATGGAAAAATTGTGTTGGTAGAAAATATGGATGTTCAAGATCAGGATTTCAATTCCGCTTTTACTATCAAGACGTATTCAAGTGAAAAAACGATTGTTGATGGAAGTTGGAAACACAATTCAATTGTCTTACGGCCAAATTCTTATGATGATTCTTATAAAGACATTATTGTCACTGAAGAAAATGCTGCAGGAATGAGGGTTGTCGGAGAATTTATTAAAATTTTGACAGAAATAAAAAAGTAATTCAATGGACTTTCCAAAGTTGCTATTTTTGGGAGGTAGTCGAATGGATGCGATTCGTAAAGAAAAAGAAAATTAAATTTAAAAAAAGGTTCCCGATTTTATTAGATATAAAGTGGTAAGAAATGGTAATTGTTGTTCGGGAAGGTTATGAATAAAATGATAAAAGAAAGCCGGAATACTATGATGAGAGGTTTGACAAATTACGGTAGATAAGTATTAAAGGTTTGCGAAATATTTGTTTACATATTGATCGTCTTCTAATTATTAATCAAATAAACGACTTTGTATGTTTATTTTATTTACATTTTTAGATGTTCCACCTAAGTTGCCTTTCCGATAATCCTTTTCGATTGAGCTATCAATTCTAATAGGAGTTTCTTTTGTATGTAATTTTTTTATAGAAGATTCCCCATACTTATTTTTTTCAGCAATTAAAAATTGATCTCGTCTTAATTTTTTATCAAGAAAAATACTATTGTGTGTAGTAAATATAAGTTGAGCACCTAATGAATTAATTTGTGGATTATGAAATCTATTTATAAGAAATTCTAATAGATCATTATGTAATTTTGAATCTAATTCATCAATACAAATAAGAAGTTGATTTTTTATCGCATAAACTAAGAAACTTGAGATGATAAAAAATTTAATAGAACCGTCAGATTCCTTCTTTAGCATTTCAAATTTTATTTCATCGACCTTTTCAAATTCTTTGTTATAGACGGCATGTTTAGTGTATAGCTCAAATTTTTCTATTTCATCCTTGTATAAAATACTCAAAAATTCATGATTGTAGTCAGAATTTTCTTTTAACTTCTTTTCTATTTTATCAAAAATTGTAGAAAATCCTAAATCTGCACCTTTAATAAAATTCGATATTTCTTCTTGATATTTTGGATTTGAAAATATTTTAACTGCACTTTCAACAACTTTATTATTAATATCATTAAGAATTATCATTTTGTCTATTTTTTCAGAAATTTCTCTAACCTTAGATATATTTTGTGAGGATAGAACGGATAATAATAAAATATTGGGTTGCGAGAATGGTATACTCTGGAGGTCAATTTTATTTCCGTTTTCCTTATTCCAAGACTTGCTTATAACAAAATCCTGTTCTACTCTTTGAAATAGGTAGTTTTCTCTGACGCCCGCCGTAGAATAATATAACCATTCTGATATTATCTTGTTAGATTTAATCTCGAAACCATATCTATACTTCGTTTCTTTTATATAAATAATAATTTCAAAAAAACTCGGCTCTTTTAATGCTTCTATATTAAGCAAAAAAGGTTCTACATTAAATAAGTTAGGTTGCTTAAAAGAGTATCTTATGAAATTTTTAAAAAAGTGAACAGCCTTGATAACATTACTTTTCCCAAATGAATTATGTCCATACAAGGCGAGAGAAGTCAGTAATTCCTCTTTAGAGTCGAACGGATTGGGATTGTGTAAATGATATTTAAATTCTTTTAATCCTTCTGGAATAAAAGAAATTTCCTGTTTTTCCCTAAACGAAAATACGTTGCTAAATGAGAAGCTAAGTACCATTTGTCTATTTCTGATTAATAAAATTGAGACTTTTTGTATTTATTCACAACCTGTTAATAAATATTTTATTTAAATAAATATAAAGTTTCGTAATTTTGTAAAATTATTAAACCTGGAAGATATTAAACCAATTTTCAGGCCATATTTTAACTAAAAATACGAAAATTTGATAAAATGAACAGTAAAATTAAATATTATCCTGTTGGAAATGGAGATCAATCCTTAATTACTTTAAAGAACGGGACAAACATATTGGTCGATTGTAATATACGACAAAGCTCAATTGATAGCACCGACCCAAAGATTTACGATGTAAAAAAGGATTTGTTGGCATCCTTAAACAAAAGAGATAAAAATCCGTATGTTGATGTATTTATTTTAACTCATGGCGATTGTGATCATTGCAGGGGTTATAAAACTAACTTTTATCAGGGTAACCCAAAAAAATATTCTGAAGAAAACAGGAAAGCTGGAGAAATTATCGTTGACGAGATGTGGTTTTCGCCCATGATAGCAGAAGAACATACAAATAACGATGAAGATGCATATCAAACAGAGGCTGAAAGGAGATTAGCATTACACTTAAATAAAGATCTGGATAAAGATTTAGTTGGTAACAGAATCAAAATTATTGGCTATGATGGTAATAAAAAATACAATGATTTAAACCATCTTCGAGCAGTTCCTGGAAATGTGATACAGGAATTTAATAACAAATTCCAAAGAGATTTTTCGGTTTTCATCCATGCGCCATTTAAGGAACAACTACTTTCGGCAGAAAAAGATAAAAATACCACAAGTATAGTGTTTCAAGCAAGATTTAAGCATAGCACTAATAATTCTCATAGTGGTTTAGCTATGTTTGGAGGTGATGCAGATTATATTGCATGGGGCATAATTCTTCAAAAAACAATCGAACATAAAACAGACATAACAGAAGGTGCTTTGGATTGGGATTTATTTCTAGCGCCACATCATTGTTCATGGACATTTTTTAATGATACACCCCAAGAAGAAAATAAAGAGCCGAAAGAAGATTCATTAGAAATACTACGTTACCGAAGAATAGGTGGTATAGTAGTAGCATCAAGTAAAAAAGTTATTGATGATGATGATAATCCTCCTCATTATGCAGCAAAACAGGAATATATTAATAAACTTGATGGGAGTGATGATTTTTATAATACTTCAGTCGAACCTAAAGAAGCTGCTCCTGAACCACTTGTTTTTGAAATAACTGATACAGGAATAAAAAAAGAAAAGCCGCAAAGCGAAACTGAATCAAACAAGTTAGCGGCTGCTTTGGCCGTTGCTTCCACCGGTATCATTAAAAAACCATGGTGTTATTAATATGGCTAATTTGAAAAATGATATTGAAAAGGCATTAAGGAAATATTCCTCCTTAAAATTAAAAGTTTCGGAGGGAACATCTTTTGTTATGGGCGTTTTTACTGCATATGATAAAACTAGTAAAACTGAGATTGAAGATTATAATATCCTTATTTGGTTTACGAAAAAATATCCATATGAATTTCCAATTGTTATAGAAACGAGTGAGAAAATTCCCAAGGTTTTATCCCGCCATGTAAAGGTAAATGGAACCTTATGTTTTGGGAATTGGCAAGATGAGCTAAGCACTTGCAAGAACGGAATTACTTTTACCTGGTTCCTAGATGAAATACTTAACACACATCTTTGCCGTGAATTCGTTAAAGAAAAAACAACAAAATATCCTACAGGTGAAAGAAGTCATGGTATGGAAGGGATATGGGAGGGATATTATGATGTTTTATCTATTATGGATAAATCAAAAGTATTAGAAGAACTAGAGTTGATACTAAATCATAATCAAATTGGTAGAAACGATCTTTGCTACTGCAATAAAGGGAAAAAATATAAGGCTTGCCATGAGAAAATTGAATCAGAAGTAACTAAGATTGGCAAAACAAATGCACAAGAAATAGTTGAATTGTTGAAAGCAGATTTTAAAAATAACAAAAAAATTATGGAAAAATGATTTGGTTTCGTGTAGTATGGTGTTATAGCCAACGCTAGTGAGATACTCTAATAGAAAACAATTATTTAAAATATGAGAGAGACTAAAACCCTTAAGGAACAAAATTCTAGACTTATATGGACTTTTTTTTCATTCAATGTTATTCTATATTACCTATTGACAATTCCCCAATTTGGCAAAGTTGCTGACTTTGAAATTAGTTCTTTTGTGTCTGTAAAAGGCATTTGGGTTTTAATAGTTCCTTTAATACTTTTTATCTTGAATGGAATTGTAAGTAGTGATTGGAAAGCTACGTTATGTTTTTGGAAAATGAAAAACCCTTTACCAGCATGTAGAGCTTTTTCAAAGTATGTTGATAAAGATGACAGAATTGATAAAACTGCATTGCAAACAAAATATGGAACTTTTCCGACAATCGCTAAAGAGCAAAATGCTTTGTGGTATAAAATATATAAATCTCACCAAGAAAACCCTGTTGTAAAGAAAAGCCATAAAGATTTTTTGCTAGGCAGAGACCTTTGTTCAATTGCATTTCTCTTTTTAGTTTTTGGAGGTATTTCAATGATAATAATTCTTCGAAATGACATTAAATGGTTGTATTTTTCTTTTTTAATAATTCAGTATTTAGCTCTAGTTGTTGTAACTCAAAACCACGGAAAACGATTTGTTTGTAACGCACTTGCAATTGAAACATCTTTATAATTATGATAGAAATTAACATTGATATGCTTTCATTGGGAAATGCAAATTCAAATATTGTATGGCTCAAAGACGAAAATAGCAATCACTATGTAATAGTAATTGATGGTGGTAATAAAACAGATGGTGTAAAAGTTATTCAACTTTTAAATACATATGTATTGACAAGTGCAGGAAAAGTCGCACCAGATTTAATTATATGTACCCACCATGACAAAGACCACGTAGGCGGATTAATTGATGTAGTAAATCATTATGGAAATAACATCGGCGAAGTGTGGATTAATAACCCAGCAGAACATATGGGTTCTTTGAATTACCGACATTTAGAAGAATCCTTTCGAAATAAATCCCAGCAAAAACAATATCAAGTTATTCTTGAATCACTTGCCGATTTGGATGATTTTATTTCCTTAGTTGACAAGAAAGGTATTAGGAGGTCAGCCGCACTAGCTGGAACAAGTAAGTTTAATGGAATTATTAAAATATTAGGTCCTTCTAATACATTTTATAAAGCTTTGTTACCAGGAATGCAAAATTTAGAAACCTTCGTTAATGAAGAGGCTGGATGGGCATATCGTTCAATATTCGACACGCCGACAATAAATGAAGCATTGGAAACTTCTTCCCCATGTCCTATAGTCGATGAAGAAAATACTACTTCAGCTACAAATAATTCAAGTGTTATTTTAGAAATAAACAGAAATGGAAACAGATATTTATTTACAGGGGATGCAGGTGTGCAAGCCTTTGAAGACGTAGAAACTAGAGTTTCATTAGATAACATCTATTGGTTGGACGTGCCGCATCATGGTTCACGTAGAAACTTATCTTCACGACTAATTAATACAATGTCTCCTACGACCTGTTTTATATCGGCTATTGGTAGTGCAAAACATCCACGTCGAGCTTTAGTTAATTGTTTAAAGCGACATGGTGCAAAAGTTTATGGGACACATAAAGCAGGAAATCTAAGACATCGTGAAGGGAATTTTCCTGACAGAACTAATTATTCATCAGCAGCAGAACTCTAAAATGCATTGTCTATAAGCAAGGGTTTTGTGCAATTGAAGCTTGACGAAAGAAAAATCATTGGCAGGGGTTTGTAAAATATAAATGCGCAAAAGCACCCCACTATCCTTTAAATGTTTACAATAATAACAAAGCCAATATGGGTTGTTTTAGACCGCCGATAAATAAGAAAATTTCAATTCTAAAAATTCTAAGTAGTTTTAAGATTCATTTCAAAACTCTTTACCATAGAGGAAATTCTAAAATCAACCTTAATAGGTTTTGAAAAAGATTTTTCTTTGCCTGGTTCTTGGCACACGAAACAAATCTCTATCTTATCTTAGTCTAATCTTTTAGTCATTTGAGTTTATTGAATCAAAAACTTCAATTTCTAATAATGCACAAATGAAATTTTATTTAGGAGTAACCGATAATAAATGGTTTCGTTATCTCTGGCACCGAAACCCAGAGGATGTCAATTTTTGGCAACCGGGCGGCAATACTTCTTTTAAAGTGCTCGAGCCAGGTGCGCCATTTCTTTTCAAATTAAAATATCCACTTAATGCTATTGGTGGTATAGG
>Ga0208589_1001360_pt1 | contig 10271 bp, 6 predicted proteins | sample NGESurshal092012_2_FD_184486 | JGI IMG/M metagenome (GOLD analysis project Ga0208589, IMG submission 184486) | Arctic peat soil microbial communities from Barrow, Alaska - NGEE Surface sample F53-2 shallow-092012 (SPAdes) | ecosystem: Environmental > Terrestrial > Soil > Wetlands > Peat ... | reverse complement strand
GTCGAACGCCTGCTGATTGCGCCAGCCCGGCGCCGAGGGCAGGGCGATCGTGGCGGTCGCGATGACGTAGAGCAAAAGCGTGCCAAAGAATCCCAGCCAGATCGCTCTGCGCGACGAGGCAAAACCATATACCTCGGTGAAGATGTCTCCAAAGATGTAGGTGATCGGGAAGAGAAGGATCGCCCCACTGATGGCAAACGGCCCGATGAGGCAGATTTTCTGCGCAACCAGATTAGAGACAAGAAGGATGACCACAAAAGCTGTGGTGAGAGCGTCGAGGTACTTGTAGCGCGTTGCGGCAAGCGTCATGGCGTCGTTCAAAGGGAGCACGTGCAGGAGTGTTTTTTCTGTTTTACCAGTATGCAGCGTCAGCACAGGTGACAACGTTGGGCGAGATACTATTTTGACACTCATTTGCGATATTGATAGCGTTGAAGATATCTGCGGATGTGTTTCTTCCATCCTGCTCACGTCGTCCCCGTCGTCTAGCCTGGCCCAGGACGCCGCCCTTTCACGGCGATAACATGGGTTCAAATCCCATCGGGGACGCCATCGAAATAAACTAGTTAGCGCACGCGCTCACCAGAACGCGTATTCCTGGCGACTTGCTGGTGATTTAGTGGGTCTCAAGCGACATCGCTTGAGGCGTCGTGCCACCCATAATTCCGTCTCTCCTTGCTTACCGCTCCCGTCATGTACGACGGGGATGCCTACGCGATGGAACACCCGCTTTATACAGAGGGAGAACGTATGGATCAGCGGCTGCCATTGCACACGCTGTGAAGAGACATGCCAATACCTCCGGCGTTATGATGCCGCATGGCCAAGCGACCCGCAGGCTCATACCGAAGTTGGCTTCTCGAAGCGAATGATCCCGCTGCAGACTTTCCGCTTACCCATCTGCCCTACAGTGCGTTCAGAGTCACTAAGGGACAGCATCTTTGCGTGGCAATAGGTATCCACCTGCTTGATCTTTTTGCCTGCGCCGAAGCCGGCCTCCTTCCGTCCAGCCTGAAGGTCGCGTGCCAATCCCCAACGCTGAACGCTCTGATGGGGAAAGGCCCAAAAGCATGGTTGCTCCTGCGTGAAACTCTTACCCAGCTTCTTGCGATAGGCTCTCCGCATCAAAGCAAGCTGGAAGAAGCGCTCCATTCCATCGCGGGAGCGACCCTCGTCCGGCCCATCGAAATACCGGATTACACGGACTTCTACGCTTCCATTCATCACGCCACGCGAGTCGGCCAACTCTTCCGTCCCGATCAGCCTCTTCTGCCAAATTACAAACATATCCCGATTGGCTATCACGGTCGAGCATCTTCAATCGTCACCAGTGGAACTCCCATCCTTCGTCCAGTCGGTCAAACGCTGCCTGATGCAGGCGACGAGATGCCGAACGCCTTTCCCACAAAATGTTTAGATTATGAACTTGAACTCGCGTTTTACATTGGCCAGACAAATCCACTCGGCACTTCCGTTCCCATAGATAAAGCCGCCGATCGTATCTTTGGTTGCAGCCTTCTTAACGACTGGTCGGCCAGAGACGTTCAGTCATGGGAGTATCAGCCACTCGGACCATTTCTCTCCAAAAGTTTCGCCACATCTATCTCGGCGTGGGTCACTCCAATGGCAGCTCTCGAACCCTTCTTCATCTCCAGTCACCCCAAGCCAAACACCGATCCGAAGCTTCTCAAGTATCTCGAATTAAGTTCGAAGGAAAGAAAGATACCTGACCTGAAATTTGAGGTGTTTCTTACAACCAGGTTGATGCGCGAAAACAAGCTCTCGCGGTTTCGCCTGAGTCAATCCAGCCTTCGCGCTCTCTATTGGACCCCGGCGCAACTCGTCGCGCACCATACAATCAACGGCTGCAATCTTCAAGTTGGCGATCTGCTCGCCACTGGAACCATCTCGGGCCCCCTGGAGTCTTCTGCCGGCTGCCTGTTGGAGTTGACTCGCAACGGAAGCCGCCCCATCACCCTGCCGACCGGCGAAGTTCGATCATTTTTATCCGATGGTGATGAAATTACGCTCCGCGGATTCTGCGAGAAGCGCGGTCATCCGCGGATCGGTCTCGGGGAATGTCGAGCCACGATCCTTCCCGCACGACCCTAGCCAACCGTCACTGCTTAGGACTATCCTCATCGATGCTTCCGCATGCAGCGTTAGGCCTGCGGAATGGAGGCTCCCTATGGCCACCCGCGCTCCAGTCCAATCAAGCCCAACCCCCTCCACTGACTTTCTTCCACTTAAAGGAACCGACCACGTCGAGTTTTTCGTTGGCAACGCCCGTCAGGCAGCATATTTCTACCGTGCGGCCTTTGGGATGTCCTTCGTCGCTTACGCCGGTCCCGAGACGGGCCAGCGTGACCGAGCCAGTTATGTTCTCCAGCAAGGTAAAGTCCGCTTCGTCTTGACCACCGCGCTCCGTGCCGATTCTGAGATCGCGGCCCACGTTCACCGGCATGGTGATGGCGTTCGCGCCATAGCACTCTGGGTAGACGACGCCCGCCAATCCTGGCACGAAACCACCAGCCGGGGAGCGCGAAGCATCCAGAAGCCCACCGAGTTCTCCGACTCCAACGGCCACGTCACCACTGCCAGCATCGCAGCCTACGGCGATACCATCCACACCTTCATTGACCGCGGGCATTACAGCGGCCCATTTTTCCCGGGCTACCGGGCTTTACCGCAGGACACTGTCGCACGTCCCGTCGGTCTTCTTCACATCGACCACATCGTCGGCAATGTCGGCTGGCACGCCATGAACGAGTGGGTCGACTTCTACCACAACGTCATGGGCTTCTCTCTCTATCAGCATTTCGACGACAACGACATCTCCACGGAGTACTCCGCGCTTATGTCGAAGGTGATGGCCAACGGCAATGGGTATGTCAAATTTCCCATCAACGAACCCGCGGAAGGCCGCCGCAAATCACAGATCGAAGAGTACCTCGACTTCTACCAGGGGCCTGGCGTCCAGCACATCGCCCTCGCCACGAACGACATTCTCGAAACCGTCTCGCGCATGAAACAGCAAGGCGTAGACTTCCTCACCGTCCCGCACTCCTACTACACGGAGCTGCAAAATCGCGTCGGCAAAATCGACGAACCCATCCAGGAGCTGGAACGGCTCGGCATCCTCGTCGACCGCGACAACGAAGGCTACATGCTACAAATTTTCACACGCCCGGTAGAAGATCGCCCGACCCTCTTCTACGAGATCATCCAGCGCAAAGGTAGTCGCAGCTTCGGCAAGGGAAACTTTAAAGCGCTCTTCGAAGCGATCGAGAGAGAACAGGAACTGCGCGGGAATCTTTAATCAGCCATGACGCCTCACCAGAAAAGTAAAAAGCTCGTTATCATTCTGGCATGGCAGAGATAGACACCGAACCACATTTGCAGACCGACTCCGCGCTGCTCCGCATCCTCGATGAACTGACGAAGCGGGAACCGATCTTCCATCGGCCAGAATTGGGCACGTCGCGGGAAGACTTTGAACGGATGACCGCAGAGGACTTCTGGGAAGTGGGAGCATCTGGCAATCGCTATAGCCGATCCTATGTGTTGGATGTACTTGAGAGGCGTCACGCGGTCGCTCACGAGGATGTATGGCAAACCTCAGACTTTCATCTGAGGCAGCTCGCTCCAGACACCTTTCTGCTCACTTATACCCTTCTACAAAATCATGAGAGGCTTACCCGGCGCTCCACGATCTGGCACCTTACACCAGCAGGATGGACGATTCTCTTTCATCAGGGAACCATTGTTTCAGCGCTCGATCCCGTTGCATAACTATGCTGGATAAAGTGCATAATCATTCGTGTTGACGCGGGTTCTGTAACATCTCATCCTTATTACAAGGAAGAATTCGAGATGAGCACTCAACCCCTTCAATCCGTCGCTCCACTTCCGATCAGCCGCCTGTCGGTTGGACCGGCGGAGGCGACGTTCTTGATGTGTCCTCCAAAGCTCTATGACGTGAACTATGTCATCAATCCCTGGATGGCTGGCAACGTCCATGCGTCGTCGCGAGCCCGCGCAGCAGAACAGTGGCAGCACCTCTACGAAGCAGTCAGCAGCGTGGCGGAGGTTCGCCTGGTAGAGCCTCAGCCCGGCTCGCCCGACATGGTCTTCACCGCGAATGCCGGACTTGAACGCAACGGTATCGTAGCGCTCAGTAGTTTTTTTCACCGCGAGCGTCAGGGCGAAGAGCAACATTTCCGCCGCTGGTTTAGCGATGCTGGCTACACCGTCATCGACATTCCACGGTCTACTCCATTCGAAGGAGAAGGCGATGCGCTCTTTGCTGTAGATGGTTCAAGGCTGTGGGCAGGATACGGCTTTCGCACCGCCGCCAGCAGCCATCAAGTTCTCGCCGAAGCATGGCACATTGAAGTGACTTCGCTCCATCTTGTCGATCCACGCTTCTACCATCTCGACACCTGCTTCGCTCCTCTCAATGGCGGCTACGCCATGTACTATCCCGAAGCCTTCGACCCTGCCTCCATCGAAAAGATTGAAGCCTTCTATCCGGCCGAAAAACGCATCCTTGTCAGCGAGGCCGATGCAATTCGATTTGCCTGCAATGCCATCAGCGTTGGCGATACCCTCATTCTCAACGAGGTCAGCAGGGAACTGGCCGACCAGCTTAGGTCGAACGCATTTCAAGTCATCCAGGTCCGGCTCAGCGAGTTTATGAAGGCTGGCGGCGCTGCAAAATGCCTGGTGATGCTACTCAGTACGCTGCAACCCGCGTTGAGAAACTAAGCCTGAGGCCAACACGGAACAGGGCTAAAGAGCCTTGACTTGGCCGATAAGCCTTACTTACTTACGCCAACGCTCTTCAACGCGGCCGCAGTGACACGCTGCTTCAACCCAGGCAGCTCCTTCCACGGATCGCGTTTCAACCGTCCACTCCACGAAGTAAACTCCGTCACCCGGAAGACCGGTCGCGCAGCAAGCTTGAGTTCTGCCCAACTCAAGGGCATCGAAACGGGAGCTCCCGCGCGGGCGCGTGGCGAATAAGCCGCTACGGACGTAGCTCCCCGCTCGTTTCGCAGATAATCCAGATAGATTTTGCCTTTTCGTGCGGCCTTCGTCATCTTCGTCAAATAGAGCGCAGGGTTGGATCGCTCCATATCAAGCACGATTCGGTGTGCAAATTCCTTGATCGTCTGCCACGCCACTTTCGGCGCAATCGGCGCGACAATATGAAGGCCCTTACCGCCGGTCGTCTTCACAAAACTCTCCAAACCAAGCTTTTTAAGACGTGCGCGGACCTCGGTAGCGGCGCTACCCAGGACCGGCCAGGCCAACGCTTCATCCGGGTCGAGGTCGAAGATTAGTCTGTCCGGGTGCTCCAGATCGCCGTTGCGCGAACTCCACGGATGCACCTCCATCACACCCAACTGCGCCAGACTGGCAAGGCCTTTGGCATTCTCGATCGTGATGTATGGCTCGACCTTTCCATCTTTGTCAGCAACATCGATGCTCCCAATTCCATCCGGCAAAGCGGTACTGACATGCTTTTGAAAGAAGCATGGTTTCCCTGAACCCTCCGGGCATCGCACCAGGCTCGAAGGGCGATCAACAACGTAGGTCAGCATGTGCTCGGCAACCGCCCAGTAGTAATCGGCCAGCATCTGCTTCGTCATTCCTGACTCCGCCTCTAACACCTTCTCCGGATGCGTCAATCGTATCGGCGCATGCTCTGTCGCTCCAGCTCGTGGTGGTGGCACTTTCGACACAGACAAAGCGCTATTCGTTTTTGAATGATCCCTCGCATGTGGAGCGGCATCTACGTCCTCTCGGCGGACATCTTTTGCCGGCTTATCCTCTCGCAAACCAAGAAAGGCTGCCTGTCGCACCAAATCATCGGCCGTCCAAGAAGTGAACCGCACTTGAGCGACTAACTCCGGCGTCGCCCAGATCACTCCAGGCCGCGCTGCGGTCGGCACGCTCACAAACGGGGATTTATCGCTCTCCAGCCCTTTCAACTTTTCGTACAGCATTTTATGTGTCTTCTGCGTGAAGCCCGTGCCCGTGCGCCCCACATAAATCAATCGTTCATCGTCGTAATATCCAAGCAATAAAGCCCCAACTCCGCGCGATCCATTTGACGGCAGGGTATAGCCGCCCACTACAAACTCCTGCTCATGCAGGCATTTCATCTTCAGCCAATCACCGCCGCGCCCCGGCGAATAGAGGCCCGCAGCCTTCTTAGAAACGATGCCCTCGGCATGAAGCTTGCATGCTTTATGAAACAACCGCTCGCCATTCGTCGTCAGATGCTCGCTTACCCGCAGCAGGTCCTCATCGGCTCCGCTCAGCACATCCGACAATATTTCTTTCCGCGCGACCAGTGGCAACTCCCGTGCATTGTGTCCGTCCACATGCAGCAGGTCGAAGCAGAAATAGGTCAATACATTTTTCGCTCCGTCCAATGAAGCCTGTAGATCTGCGAAGCTGGTCGTGCCATTCTCCGCCACCACGACAACCTCGCCATCGAGCGTCACCTTCTCCACCGCCAACCGCGCCACCTCATTCGCAACGAACTGCACACGTTCCGTCCAATCCAATCCACTGCGCGTCAGCATCTGGACGCCGCGACCATCTTTTCGCGCCTGCATTCTGTAACCATCCAGCTTCAGCTCATGCAACCATCCCGTTTCTGACGGAGGCTTCGCAGCCAGCACGGCCAACTGCGGCTTCACGAAGCCTGGCTGCTTCTCCGAAGGCAGCTTCTTTAGCTTCGCCTCCCATCCGCGCGTCGCCTTACTGCTATGCTTTGCCTCATCTTTTTGTTCCTGCCGAAACCAGGCTTTCCCCTTGGCCGTGTCCTTCGAGTTCCACACATGGTCTTCGCTCTTCGCAATCTGCTCTATGGAGCGGCCCGTCACCACGCTGTCAGGCTCGGCCTCCGTCACAGGGACGTCGTCTTGACTCCTCTCAAACGCATCATGCTCCTTAATCAGGAGCCAGTTTGGCTTCTTCTCCTGCGCTGCTTTGCCACCCATGCGTATCAGCGCCCACTTGCCCTTCATCTTGGTTCCGTGCATCACGAACTTCAGACTCCCATCGCGCAGCCCCGCATCCACATCTGTATGGCCCGCCTGCGGCTCCCACGTTCCCTGGTCCCAAACCATCACGGTGCCGCCACCATACTGTCCCGCAGGAATAATGCCTTCAAACCCGCCGTACTCCATCGGGTGATCTTCTACCTGCACAGCGAGCCGCTTATCTCCGGTAAAGTAGCTCGGCCCCTTCGCGCAGGCCCAACTCTTCAGCACCCCATTCCACCCCAGTCTGAAGTCATAATGCAGATGCGACGCCGCATGTTTCTGAATGCAGAAAGGAAGCCCCGCTCTCTGTTTTGCGTTCTGCGAAGCTCCGCCACCGCTAGGCTCTGCCGTCACCCGAAAGTCCCGCATCGACCGATACCGCGCCAGCTGTTCATCTACAGCCTCAGCCGGATCTACATGTTTCGCTCTTGCAGATTTCTTTGCCGCGGGCTTCGCAGAGTTTTTCGTCGCAGGCCTTGCCTTACGTTTTCGCTCCGACTCCGCCATCGCAATCTCCAAACCGATTTGCTCCAGTTATGCAGACTTCCGTTTCCCACCCCTCTTTGCCGCAGGCTTGACAAGCGAAATCCCATCCTTCACATCGCCCTTTGCGCTCGCGACCGGCTTCTTCTTTCCAGCCACAGCCTCGCTGCCCGACAGACTCTTCTTCAACGCATCCATCAGGTTCACCACATTACCTCGCCGCGGAGCAGCCACTTCGTCTTTAGGTATCGGAGCGTGTTTCACCTTTGCCTCGACCAGCTCTTTTACTGCTGCCTCATACCCATCGCTAAACTTGCTCGGATCGAACTTCGCCGCCTTCTTCTTGATCAGCTCCATCGCCAGATCGAGCGAGTCCGCATTCACGGCAACCTTCTTGATCTCTTTGAAGTACTCCGCCGGTTCGCGCAACTCTTCCTGATAGCGCATCGTGTATGCCATCATCCCGCCCAGCTTGTCATCTTCCGCTGCGGTGATTGCAATCACATGCTCTCTGCCGCCAAAGGCGATCTTCCCCAGAGCGGCCTTCTTCGTCTTCTGCAACGCCTTCCGCACCACGGCGAACGCCTCGGCCTGAACATCATCTTCAGGAACCACGAAGTAAGGCTTCTCCATATACTCCGGCGTCAACTCATCCAGACCCACAAACTGCGTTACCGAGATGGCATGCTTCGAGGGCACACGCAAGGCCGCAAGCTCGCTCGGCTCAATCATGACGTACTCGCCCTTGCTGTACTCATAGCCTTTGACGATCTCGTCCTTCTCCACCGGCGCCGCGGCTTCACCCGGAGCGTCCTCCAGTGCACTGGACAGCACCTTCTGGTGCCGCACTCGCTCACCTGTCGATCTGCTTATCTGGTGAAAGCGAATCTCACTCTTTGCCTCGGTAGCGACAAACAGCTTCACTCCAAACGAAACCAGTGATATCTGGATCTGCCCAGACCAATAGGGACGCGCCACAGAAACCTCGCAAGACGGAGAAATTCCGTACAGGGTTCGATTCTACGTCGCCAATCAAGGATGCTTACAGCATTTAATTACAACTTTTCGCTGTTAACGAATTAGCCATTAACCGCGCAACCAATGGCGATCTGATGCTTTCAAACGACATGGCGCAACTCGCCTAAAGCCCCTCTGCCATCACTCGCGCATAGGCCGGAACCGTCAGAAAATCCTGAAAATGCGGAGCCATAACCAGTTCGCGCATCAGGAACGCTGCATGCTTATAAGCTTCAAACCGAGCGGCATCGACGCGAATCTCTGCCATCGCTACCTCGCGATCAATCTCACTCTCGACAAGCTCCGCCGTCACCCGCCGTCCATCCGTCAGGTGAGCGTGATGATGCACCCACTGCCAAAGCTGCGCCCTGCTGATCTCTGCCGTAGCCGCATCTTCCATTAAATTAAATAAAGGCACACACCCAATACCTCGCAACCACGCCTCCAGATATCCCAGCCCAACGGCAACATTCTGTCGCAGCCCTGCCTCCGTAATCGACCCATCTGGAACCCGCAACAAGTCCTCAGCCGTCGCATGGTAAGCATCCAACTGCTTGTCGATCTGGTTCGCCTGCGGCATCACCCGATCAAACACCTCCAGCGCTACTGGAACCAGCCCCGGATGCGCTACCCACGTGCCGTCATGTCCATCGGTAGCTTCACGCTCTTTATCCGCCCTCACTTGTTTCAGTGCAGTCTCGTTCGCCACAGGGTCGCTCTTGATCGGAATAAAAGCGCTCATACCACCCATTGCACTGACCCCGCGCCGATGGCAGGTCTTAATCGCCAGCTTCGAATAGCTCCGCATAAAGTGTGTCGTCATCGTCACCTGCCCGCGATCCGGCAGAAGCACGTCCTTATCTCCGGCAAACTTCTTGATAAAGCTGAAGATGTAATCCCACCGCCCGCAGTTCAGGCCAGCGGAGTGCTCACGTAGCTCCCAGAGAATTTCATCCATCTCGAACGCGGCCAGAATTGTTTCGATCAGGACCGTCCCCTTGATCGAACCGGCTGGTATGCCTAAGTCCTTCTCCGCCTTCACGAACACATCGTTCCAAAGCCGAGCCTCCAGATGGCTCTCCATCTTCGGCAAGTAAAAATAAGGCCCCGACCCGCGAACCAACAACTCCTTCGCGTTATGAAACGCATACAAACCGAAATCGAAGAGCGACCCTGACATCGGCTCTGCGTCCACCGTGACGTGTCGCTCTTCGAGATGCCATCCGCGCGGCCGCACAAACAACACGGCAGGATTCTCCTTCAACGCATACTGCTTGCCGGTGGTGGTATCGGAAAAAGAAATCGTCCGGCGCACCGCATCCCGCAGATTCGCCTGCCCATCGATCACGTTCTCCCAAGTCGGCGTGGTCGAGTCCTCAAAGTCCGCCATGAATACCTTCGCGCCACTATTCAGAGCGTTGATAATCATCTTCCTGTCTACCGGCCCGGTAATCTCCACCCGGCGATCCAGCAAATCCTTCGGCAGCGGAGCCACGGTCCACTCGCTGTCCCGAATCCCCTTCGTCTCCGCCAGAAAATCCGGCTTCTCTCCAGCATCCAACTGTGTCTGCCGCACCACGCGGGCGGCTAGCAGCTCCTTTCGCCGAGCATTGAAAGCCCGCTGCAGCCCCACCACAAAACTCACCGCATCCGGAGTCAAGACCTCCGCCCCGCGCACTGCCGAAGGAGCGGCGAACTCTACACCCTCAC
>Ga0208589_1001359_pt1 | contig 10281 bp, 10 predicted proteins | sample NGESurshal092012_2_FD_184486 | JGI IMG/M metagenome (GOLD analysis project Ga0208589, IMG submission 184486) | Arctic peat soil microbial communities from Barrow, Alaska - NGEE Surface sample F53-2 shallow-092012 (SPAdes) | ecosystem: Environmental > Terrestrial > Soil > Wetlands > Peat ... | reverse complement strand
ACACCGCCGTCGTGTTCAACCCGGAGGAGACGGCCGACAACCTCAAGAAATACGGCGGCTTCGTCCCCGGCATCCGGCCCGGGAAGGCGACGGCGGAGTATTTCGACTACGTGCTGACGCGGCTGACCACGGTGGGCGGCCTGTATCTGACCGCCGTCTGCCTGTTGCCGGAACTGCTCATCAGCAATTACGGGTTGCCGTTCTACTTCGGCGGCACGTCGATCCTGATCGTCGTCTCGGTGACGATGGACACGGTGACCCAGGTCCAGTCGCACCTGCTGGCGCATCAATACGAGGGGCTGATCCGGAAATCGAAGGTCAGGACCCGACGATGATCCTGCTCCTTCTGGGTCCGCCCGGAGCGGGGAAGGGAACCCAGGCCAAGCGGTTGCAGGACCGCTACGGCCTCGCGCAGATCAGCACCGGCGACATGCTGCGCGCCGAGGTGGCGGCGGCCAGCCCGATCGGGCGCGAGGCGCGCGCGGTGATGGAGTCAGGCAAGCTGGTCTCGGACGACATCATCATCCGGATGCTGGGCGAGCGGATCGAGCGCCCCGATTGCGCGCGCGGCTTCATTCTCGACGGCTTCCCGCGCACCGTGAAGCAGGCCGAAGCGCTCGACCGGCTGCTGGGCGAGAAGCACCTACGCCTGGATGCGGTGATCGAGTTGACGGTCGATGACGCCGCGCTGGTCGATCGCATCGCCGGGCGCTTCACCTGCGCCAAGTGCGGCGAGGGCTACCACGAACGTTTCAAGCAGCCCCGCACCCCCGGTGTCTGCGACGTATGCGGAGCCACCGAGTTTGTCCACCGGGTCGATGACCGGCGCGAGACGGTCGCCGCCCGGCTCGATGCCTTTCATCGTCAGACCGCCCCGATCCTGCCGCACTATCAGGCGCAGGGACGGTTCCATACCGTCGACGGGATGGCCGACATCGAGGAGGTCACGCGGCAGTTGACCTCGGTGCTGGACCGGGTGGCCTCGGATACACCGCTCCCGCACGCATGACCGACTGGGCCGGCCTCTCGCTCGACCGCCCCCGGATCATGGGCATCCTCAATCTCACGCCCGACAGCTTCAGCGACGGCGGCGCCTACCCCGACGTTGTGACGGCGATCGCCGCCGGGCGAGCAATGGCGGAGTCCGGCGCCGACATCGTCGATGTCGGCGGCGAAAGCACGCGCCCGGGAGCGGAGCCGGTTTCTTCCGAGGAGGAGCGGAGGCGCGTCCTTCCGGTGATCGACGCGCTCGCCCGCGCCGGCGTACTGGTCTCGATTGACACGCGTCACGCCGCGACGATGGAAGCGGCCCTCGACGCCGGGGCCGGCATCGTCAACGACGTCTCCGCGCTCGCCCATGATCCGGCCGCGGCACCCTTGCTGGCTCGCCGCGATTGCGCGGTCATCCTGATGCACATGCGCGGCGACCCTGCGACCATGCAGAGCCTCGCGACATACGAGGATGTCTCCCGCGAGGTCACGCGCGAACTCGCCGAACGGGTCGCCGTCGCCGAGCAGGCGGGGATCGTCCGCACGCGGCTCGCCATCGACCCCGGCTTCGGATTTGCGAAACGCTCGGCGCACTCCCTGGCACTCCTGCGCGGGCTGGCTTCACTGACCACGCTTCGCTTGCCGATCGTCGTCGGCGTTTCGCGGAAGGGCTTTATCGGTCAGGTGACGGGCGTGGCGGACCCGCGGGGGCGCGAGGCCGCCTCGTTGGCCGCCGGGCTGTTCGCATTGTCGCAGGGGGCGGCGATCCTGCGCGTGCATAACGTTTTGGAAACCTATCATGCGCTACAAATGAGTAAAGTCCTCATGACCCCTTAAGGTTTCGCTTTCATCATCGGTTCCATCGGGAGTAGACGTGTTGCTGGCTTGCTATTTCGCGGAGTGGATATGACCAACGCCCGCCGGCTCTTCGGCACCGATGGCATCCGCGGCACTGCGAACCGCGATCCCATGACGGCGGAGACGGCGTTGCGGCTCGGTCAGGCCGCGGGACTGATATTCACCCGCGGCACCCATCGCCACCGCGTGGTGATCGGCAAGGACACCCGCCTGTCGGGCTACATGCTGGAGCCGGCGCTGACCGCCGGGTTCGTCGGCGCCGGCATGGACGTGACGCTGGTTGGACCATTGCCGACGCCCGCGATCGCCATGCTGACCCGCAGCCTGCGCGCCGATCTGGGAGTGATGATCTCGGCCTCGCACAACCCTTACGAGGACAATGGCATCAAGCTGTTCGGCCCGGACGGCTTCAAGCTTTCCGACGATACCGAGCGGCAGATCGAGGCGCTGATGGCGACCGATGGCGCGGCCCGCCTCGCCACCTCCTCCCGGCTCGGCCGCGCCGCTCGGCTCGAAGACGCCCCCGGCCGCTATATCGAAGCCGCGAAGGCGACGTTCCCGCGCGGCCTGGTGTTGGATGGGCTGCGGATCGTGATTGATTGCGCGCATGGCGCGGCCTACCGCGTGGCACCGACCGTGCTGTGGGAACTGGGCGCCACGGTGATTCCCGTCGGCGTCTCCCCGGACGGTTTCAACATCAACAAGGATTGTGGCTCCACCGCCCCCGAATACCTCTGCCGGCAGGTGCTGGAGCACAACGCCGACCTCGGCATCGCGTTGGACGGCGACGCCGATCGGCTGTTGATCGCGGATGAGCGCGGCCATCTCATTGACGGCGACCAGTTGCTGGCGCTGATCGCCCGCTCCTGGCACGCCGCCGGGCGACTGCGCGGCGACGGGATCGTCGCCACGGTGATGTCGAATCTCGGGCTGGAGCGGTTCCTCGGCGGCCTGAGTCTCGGCCTGGATCGCACCCAGGTCGGGGACCGCTATGTGGTCGAGCGGATGCGCGAGCGCGGCCTCAACGTCGGCGGCGAGCAATCCGGGCATCTGATCCTGTCGGACTTCGCCACCACCGGCGACGGGCTGGTGGCGGCCTTGCAGATATTGGCCGTGCTGGTCGAGCAGCGGCGTCCCGCGAGCGAGGTCTGCCGCGTGTTCACCCGCCTGCCGCAGCTGCTCCAGAACGTCCGCTTTTCCGGCCCCTCGCCGCTGCGCGCCGCCGCCGTGCAGGCATCGGTCGCGGCGGTGGAGGCACGGCTCGTCGGCGTCGGTCGCCTGGTCATCCGCGAGAGCGGCACCGAGCCGTTGGTTCGTGTTATGGCCGAAGCCGAGGATGAGGCGCTGGTCGCCGAGATCGTTGCCGGCCTGTGCGAAGTCATCGCCGCCTCCGCGGCCCCGCGCGCCGACGCGGCCTGATGCGCTTGCCTGTCTGATGCGCTTGTCGGGCCGGGTGCTGGTCGTCGCGGGATCCGATTCCAGCGGCGGCGCGGGCATTCAGGCCGACATCAAGACGATCACCGCGCTGGGCGCCTACGCCGCGACCGCGATCACCGCGCTGACGGCACAGAACACCCTGGGCGTGCATGGCATCCTGCCGGTGCCGCCGGATTTCGTGGCCTGGCAGATGGAGGCGGTACTCGACGACATCGGCGCCGATGCGGTGAAGACCGGGATGCTGGGCGATGCGGCTTCGATCGAGCGGGTTTGCGCGACACTCGAGGCGCGCGCGGCGGGGATCCCCGTGGTGGTCGACCCGGTCATGCGCGCGACGGGCGGGACGCGGCTACTGGCTGTCGAGGCGGTCACGGTACTCAAGCGCCGGTTGCTGCCGATGGCGGCGGTCCTCACCCCCAATCTGCCGGAGGCGGAGGTGCTGGCGGGAATGCCGATCCCCGACCGCGCGGCGATGCACCGTGCCGCGACGGCGCTGTTGACGCTAGGGGCCCAGGCGGTGCTGCTGAAGGGCGGGCATCTCGCGGGAGATACGGTGATCGATCTGCTCGCCACCGAGGACGGGGTGGAGGAGTACGCCGCGCCGCGCATCGACACGCGCCACACCCACGGCACCGGCTGCACGCTCGCGAGCGCGCTGGCCACCGGGTTGGCGCAGGGCATGGCGTTGCGAGCGGCGGTTGACCGGGCGCGGCGCTACGTGCGTGCCGCCATCGCGACGGCGCCCGGACTCGGGGCCGGCAACGGGCCGCTGAACCATGCCGTGACGGTGGAATCGGGTGAGGAGGCGCGGAGGGCGTTTCGCGATGAGACAAAACGGCTCATCGAGAAGGATTGACCAGCACAGGAGAGACCGATGTCAGGTGAAAGGTTGCGCCCCTTTGACGTCGCGCCGGCGGCGATGCAGGCCGTCAGGGGAGTCGAGGCCTATATTCAGCAATCCGGCTTGGAGCACAACCTGATCGAGCTGGTGAAGATGCGGGCCTCGCAGATCAACGGCTGCGCCTTCTGTCTGGACATGCACAGCAAGGATCTGCGCCGGCACGGCGAGAGCGAACAGCGGCTTTACGTGCTCGACGCATGGGCTGAATCGTCCCTGTACACCGCGCGAGAGCGCGCCGCCCTCGCCTGGACCGAGGCGCTGACGCGGATCGCCGAAACCCATGCGCCGGACGCCGAATACGAGGGGTTGCGGGCGCACTTCACGGACAAGGAGGTGGTCGACCTGACGACGCTCGTCGGCCTCATCAATCTATGGAACCGTCTGATGATCGGCCTCCGCGGCCAGCCGCCGGCCGATCGCGCCAAGGTGGCGTGAGCGTGTCGCCGGTGCTGCGCCACGCCGAGTCCGACGCCGAGATCGCCGCCTGCTTCGCCGCGATGCGCGAATTGCGTCCGCACCTCGCCGACGCGGCGGAGTTCGTCGGACGGGTACGACGACAGCAAGCCGACGGCTACCGGCTGCTCGCGGCCTGGCGCGGCCAAACCGCCGTCGGTCTCGCCGGCTATCGGGTGACGGAGAATCTCATCCACGGCCGTTTTGCCTATGTCGACGATCTGGTCGTGCTCGCCGCGTAGCGGCGCAACGGTCTGGGCGCGCGGCTGCTCGATGCGGTGACGGAGGAGGCGCAGCGGCTCGACTGCCGCAAGCTGGTGCTCGATACCCCGCTTTCCAACGCGCTGGGACAGCGGTTCTACTTCCGCTACGGAATGCTCTCGGCGGCGATGCGGTTCGCGCGCGAGATCCCGCTCCGCAACTGACGATGCTGTGGTGGGAAGGTCTATGAAGCGTAGCTGGGTTCCTGCGCATCCAGGATCCGCCTGATCTCCTCCAGATGCAGCTCCGCGTTGACGGTGAACCGTGCGAACTGCTCATGCGTCGCCCGAGCCATCGCGTCCGGCATCACGTTGAGCTTGCGGCCGGTCTGCATGGCCAGAACTTGCACCTGACAAGCGCGCTCCAGGTAATAGAAATCGTCGAACGCCTGGGCGATGGTGTCGCCGACCACCACCACGCCGTGATTGGCGAGGAACAGGATGCGCTTGCCGCCCATCGCTTCGGCCATGCGCTCGCCCTCGACGGTCGCATCGGCGATGCCGTTGAAATGGTCGTCATAGGCGATCTCGTCATAGAACCGCGTGGAGTTCTGGTGGATCATCTCGAGCCGGCCACCCTCGATGGCGGTAAGCGCGGTGGAATAGGGGGCGTGCAGATGCAGCACCACCTTCGCCGCCGGATGGTTCAGATGGATGCGCGTGTGGATGGCGTAGCCGGTGGTCGGCGGCCGTCCCGTTCCCTCCACGGTGCGGCCATGCTCGTCGATGACCAGCAGGCCGCTCGCGGTGATGCGCTCGAAATGGGTACCCTTTGGGTTGATGAGGAAGCGGCGGCCGGGCAGCATCACGGTGAAATGGTTGCAGACGCCCTCGTGCATCCCCAGCCGCGCCGCCATCCTGAAGATGGCCGCCAGATCGACCCGCGCCTGCTGGGTCTCGGCGGCGTTGGAATCATTCATCGCGAGGTCTCCTTCGGTCGAAGCAGCCCGTGACACCCCTGGGCAGGCGATGCTTCATGATACGCAGGCTCGGCGTCCGCTCGAACTCGGCGATCAGCGCCAGATAGCGCGGGTTCTGGTAGGGTGCCAGTCGCTCGCCGAGCCAGACGGACAGTTCGGCCGGATCGAGCGGCACGCCGGCTTTCGGCCTGACGAACAGCTTGATCTCCTGCTCGCCGATGTCTGCGGCGACGCCGATCATGGCGCACTCCTCGACGCCGGGATGGGACGCGGCGACATGCTCCACCTCGAAGGCGGAGACGTTCTCGCCCCGGCAGCGCACGCTGTCCGACAGGCGGCCGTGGAACGCCAGGTTGCCGTCGGCGTCGAACGAGCCGACGTCGCCGGTGTGTAGCCCGCCGTCGCGCAACGCGGTCGCGGTCGCTTCGGGATCGCGGAAATAGCCGCGGGCGATCGCGCCCGGCTGCGTGGTGCGTACTACCACCTCGCCACGCGCGCCCTGCTCCACCGCCCGCCCATCCGCGTCGAGCAGCGAAACCTCGAACCACCGCACCGGCTTGCCGACCGAGCCCACCGGCCCGCCATCGTTATACGTGGTGATGCTCGACGCCTCGGTCATGCCGTAGCACTCGCGGATTTCCACGCCGAAGCGATCCTGGAACGGGCGCCAAATCCCCGCCGGGCAGCCGCCACCCCAGGCGATCCGCGCGCCGTGGTTGCGGTCCAACTCGGCGGGAGGTTGCTTCAGCAATATTTGCAAGATGCCGCCGAGGAAATGGATGTGCGACGCGCCCTCCGCGCGCACCTGCGACCAGAACCGCCCGGCGCTGAACCGTTCGACCATCGCCAGCGCCACCCGGCGCAGCAGCGGCAGCACCAGCATCTGCGCGCCGCCGATATGGTACAGCGGCTCCCACATGAACATCACGTCGCCGTCGCACGCCGCCGATACCAGCGCCACCGCCTCGCCCGCGAGGCGTAGCATCCGATGCGACACCAGCACGCCCTTCGGCCGCCCGGTGGTGCCGGAGGTGTAGATGATCGCGAACACATCGTCGGTCTCCGGCAGCGCGTCGCTGAACGCCTCGCCGTCCGCCAGCCAGGCCTCCAGATCGTCGGATCGGACGATCGAGCCCGGCCGCGGCGCTGCGCCGCTCCTCTGGACCTCCTCCAGCAGCGCGCTTTCGACGATCGTCAGCGCCGGTTCGGCGTGCTCCAGGATATAGCGCAGCCCATCGCCGCGCATTGCCACGTTCACGGGAACCCAGATCGCGCCGGCCTTCGCCAGCCCGTGCAGCACGGCAAGCGAGGCGGCTCCATTATGCAGCATGACGGCAACCCGATCGCCGGCCATCACCCCGGCGGCCCGCAGGCGCGCCGCGACACGGTCCGATTGCGCGTGCAACCAGCCGAAGGTGATCGGCGCGCCCTCGAAGCGCGCGTAGAGCCGCGCTGGCTCACGTTCCGCCAGGCCGACGAAACGGCGCGCGAACCCGTCCTCGGTATCGATCATCAGGCGCGCTGCGCCGCCTTGCGGGCCGCCCGCTCGGCGAGGAATCTCTCCATCATCCGCGCGGGCTCGCCGGTGGCGTAGGCGATGCGCTGGTTGCGGATGCCGGCGCTGATGCAGTCGCGGAACCCGGCTTCCGTCACCTCGCGAAAACGGGCCTTGTTGAGCCGCATCGCGACCGGCGCCTTCTCCGCCAGTTCAAGCGCCAGCGTCATGGTTTCCGCCATCACCCGCTCGGCCGGCACCAGCCGGTTGATCACGCCGATGGCGTGGCATTCGTCCGCCTCCATCATCCGGCCGGTCAAGGTCAGGTCGATGGTGCGCGCCAGCCCGATGATCTCGCGCATGATCCACGGGCCGGTGGTGCTGGCAATCCCGGCGTTGATCTCCGGCTGGCCCATCGTCACCCCCGGATGACCGATGCGGAAATCGCCGAGCAGCGCGACTTGAAAGCCGGAGCCGGCGGCGAGGCCGTTCAGCGCCATGAGCAGCGGCTTCGACAGGGCGCGGATGGTATCGTACAGCCGATCCCATTCCTTGATCCATTCCTCGGCGCGGTCCGGATCGAAGGTTTTGGTCTCATTCAGGTCCTGCCCGGCGCAGAACGCGCGATCCCCGGTGCCGGTCATGATGATCGCGCGGACTCCATCCTCGCCCTCGGCGGCCTCCAGCGCCTCGACCAGCACCTCGCGCATCCGCGCGTGCCACGCGTTCAGGATATGCGGACGGTTGAGTCGCAGGACCGCGATAGGCCCACGAGTTTCGCGCACGATGAAGTCTTCCATTCCGCTCTCTCCTGCATGGCCGGACCTGAATTGTATAGCGGGCGCCTTCGCTCACGTCGCCACCGCCCGCCGCCGCAGCAGTTCGGCGATGATGATGAACAGCGTGATGAACACCAGGATGACGGTGGAGACCGCCGCCAAGGTCGGGTTCACCTGCAACAGCAGATCGTTCCACATCTGGCGAGGCAAGGTCGCGGTGCTGCCGCCGGTGATGAACAGCGCCACGGTCAGCTCGTCGAACGAGGTGATGAAGGCGAACAGAAACCCGGCGATCAGGCCGCCGCGGATCTGCGGCAGGGTGATGTGGATCAGCGCGCGCAACTTGCTCGCGCCGAGGCTCCAGGCCGCGTGGTCCAGCCGATCGTCATAGGTTTTCAGCACGGCCATGACGGTGATGACGACATAGGGCGTCGCCAGGATCGTGTGGCCCATCACCAGGCCGATGATCGTGCCGACCAGGCCCAGACGCGCATACAGGTAGAACAGCGCCACCGCGATGATGATGCGCGGCAGCACGAGGGGCGCGAGCAGCAGGATGATGATCGCGCCCCGCCCGTACAGCCGCCGACGCACCAGCACGAACGCCGCGCCGGTCCCGAGGATGGTGGAGACGACGCCGGTCGCGAGCGCCGCCTCGAAGGAGCGGATCGTGGCGCCGACCCATGCCGGAGAATCCAGGTACGTGTGATACCAGCGCAGCGAGAACCCCTGCGGCGGAAACTCGATGAAGCTGCCGGAGGTGAACGAGACCGGGATGACGAAGAACGACGGCAGGCACAGGAAGCCGACGATCAGCAGCACGACAACCCACAGGACCATTGGCGCGACGCCGTGCCGCGCCCGGTCGGGGCGGACCGGCGCGACCATATCGCGCAAAGTTCCCAGCCGGTCGGAGAGCCAACCGACCGCGGCGATCGCCCGCTCCCCGAGAACGCCGCCCGCCCGACCCAGCATCCCGCCGGCGGGCCGGCCCGTCGCATCGGATGCGGCGGCATCGCCGCCCGACAGCGTAGAGACCCCGAGCAGGCGGTCGTAGACGTAGAACACGATCGCCGAGGCCGCCAGCAGCACCACCGACAGCGCGGCGGCGAAGCGCCAGTTCAGTAGTTCCTGGATGACCGAGATGATGACTTGCGCGATCATCGTCTGCTGCCGCCCGCCCAGCAGCGCCGGGGTGATGAAGAAGCCGAGGGCGGTGATGAACACCAGCAGGCCGGCCGCCGCGACGCCGGGCAGCGACAGCCGAAAATAGATCCGCCAGAAGGCATGTCCGCCGCGTGCCCCGAGGGTTCGCGCCGCCTTCACGAGATTGGTGTCGATTCGCTGCATCACCGACAGCATCGCCAGGATCGCCAGCGGCATCATGGCGTGGACCATGCCGATCATCACGCCGGTGAAGTTGAAGATCAGCCGCGCCGGCACGTCGATGATCCCGAGCGAGACCAGCAGCCGGTTCACCACGCCGTTGCGGCCCAGCAGGATCATCCAGGCGAAGGTACGCACCAGGAAGCTGGTCCAGAACGGCATCAGCACCAGCAAGGTCAGCAGATCGCGCATGCGGGCCCGCGTGTTGGCGAGCAGATAGGCCACCGGATAGCCGGCAAGGATCGAGAACAGCGTGGTCCAGCCGGCGATCTGGAAGGTGATGCCGAGGGTGCGGAGATAGACTGGGTTTCTCGCCACCCGCGCGTAGTTCGCGCTGCTCAGATGACCGGCCTGGTCCACCAGGCTCAGCCACAGGATTTGGCCGACCGGATAGACGAACAGCGCCAGGATGTAGATCAGCAGCGGGTAGATCGGCCACGCCCGCACCCACTCGGCCTGGCGCAGCGGCGGCCGTGTCCGAGATAGCTGCATGACCGCCCCGCTCACCCGGAGCCTCCGGCCGGGAGAACGATCGTCCGCTCGGCGTCCCAGCCCACGCGCACCTCGGCCCCGCGCGGCGCCGCGTCGCCCGGCCGGGCGGTGAGTTGCTTCACCGACAGCACCGCCCCTCCTGCCAACGCGACGAAGCTGCGCGACACGCCGCCGACGAAGACGATTTCGCGCAACGTGCCGCGCGCGACATTGTCGGCGCTCTCGCCCGCCGCCAGCAGGCGCAAGCTTTCGGGCCGGATGACGAGCTTCACCGTCTCGGCCACCGCGAGCGGGGCGCCGCCGCGCACCC
>Ga0208589_1001357_pt1 | contig 10287 bp, 6 predicted proteins | sample NGESurshal092012_2_FD_184486 | JGI IMG/M metagenome (GOLD analysis project Ga0208589, IMG submission 184486) | Arctic peat soil microbial communities from Barrow, Alaska - NGEE Surface sample F53-2 shallow-092012 (SPAdes) | ecosystem: Environmental > Terrestrial > Soil > Wetlands > Peat ... | reverse complement strand
CGGAGCGTCTGCGCCTCGCCGGCCACAAGGTTGTCGGCTTCGACTTCAACAAGGATGCCACCGCCAGGCTCACCACCACCGGCTCGCTCGGCGTCAACTCGCTCGAAGATCTCGTCAAAAATCTCTCCGCCCCCCGCGCCATCTGGGTCATGGTCCCTTCGGGAGATCCCGTCGACCACACCATTGCGAGCCTGGAAGGATTGCTCTCAAGAGGCGACACCATCATCGATGGCGGCAACTCAAACTACAAGGACACCCAGCGCCGCCATGCGCAGATCACTCCAACCGGGCTCGATTTCGTGGATTGTGGTACCTCCGGCGGCGTCTGGGGACTCAAAGAGGGTTACAGCCTCATGATCGGCGGTGACAAAGCCCCCGTAGAACGCCTCACCCCCATCTTCCAGGCCCTCGCTCCCTCGCCGACGACAGGTTGGGGACACGTCGGTCCTTCAGGCGCCGGACACTTCGTCAAGATGGTCCACAATGGCATTGAGTATGGGATGATGCAGGCCTTCGCCGAAGGTTTCTCCATCATGAAGGCCAAAGAGCCTCTCAACCTCGATCTCACCCAGATCGCCCACATCTGGCAGTACGGCTCCGTCGTGCGCTCCTGGCTGCTCGACCTCACCGCCGACGCGCTCGATAAAAATCCCACCCTGGCCGGTCTCGAAGCCTGGGTGCCTGACTCTGGCGAAGGCCGCTGGACCGTCACCGAGGCCATCGACCTCAACATCTCCGCTCCGGTCATCACCGAGTCCCTCATCCGTCGCCTCCGTTCCCGCGAAGAAAACAACTTCACGGATCGTATGATCTCCATCATGCGCGGGGCCTTTGGCGGCCACGACGTCAAGAAGCTATAGACGCCCAATCAACATCCAAGAGGCCACGATCTTTCAGAGCCCCAACCCGAGCGGAAAATTTAAAGCTCAAGAGGTAAACAGTATGCCCACCGCTGAAGAACTTCACGTCACCCCCGTCGCCGCCCCCGTAACGCCGCTCCCCGAGCGCATTCCCGAGCCTTGCATCGTCATCATCTTCGGCGCATCGGGGGACCTCACCAAGCGCAAGCTCTTGCCCGCGCTCTATCATCTCGATCAGGCAGGCCTTCTCCCGGAAAAAATCTCCGTGGTCGGTGTAGCGCGCCGCCCTCTGCAGGACTCCTTCGCCGGAGACATGAAGGAAGGGACCATCGCCGGCGGAGGTGTCGAAGAATCCGATCCCAAGCTCGCTCCATTCATCGACAAGATTCAGTACCACGCCATGAACTTCGATGACGCCGCCGGCTACAACGCCCTGAACAAGCTGCTCACCGACATAGATAAAAAGTCCGGTACTTGTGGCAATCGCCTCTTCTACCTCGCCACTGCACCCGAGTACTTCTCCGACATCATCAACTCCCTCGGCCAGCACGGCATGGCCAAGCCCGTTCCCTGCGCCGATGGCTCCAACAAAAATCCCTGGGTTCGCACCATCATCGAAAAACCCTTCGGCCACGATCTTGCCTCGGCCAAAGCCCTCAACGACGAGGTCAATAAGGTCTTCGACGAAGACCAGATCTTCCGCATCGACCACTACCTCGGCAAAGAGACCGTGCAGAACATCCTTGTCTTCCGCTTTGCCAACGGCATCTTCGAGAACGTCTGGAACCGCAACTACATCGATCACGTTGAGATCACCGCTGCTGAGTCGATCGGCATCGAAGGCCGCGGCCCCTTCTACGAGACGGCCGGAGCACTTCGCGACGTCGTCCAAAACCATGTCATGGAACTCCTGAGCTTCGTCGCCATGGAGCCACCCATCTCCTTTGAGGCCGCCGCCGTCCGCGCGGAAAAAGTCAAAGTCTGGAAAGCCATCACGCCCATCCACCCAGCCGACACTGTCCGCGGTCAATACGGTCCCGGCACAGTCGACGGCAAACCCGTCGTCGGCTACCGCCAGGAGGACCGCGTCCATCCACGCTCCCACACCGAGACCTACGCCGCGCTCCGTCTCGAAATCGAAAACTGGCGCTGGGCCGGAGTGCCATTCTTCATCCGCGCCGGCAAGCGCCTCGCCAAGCGCGTCACCGAGATCTCCATCCACTTCAAACAGCCCCCGCTGCTGCTCTTCAAAGACCACGAAGGCAAGGGCGCCGAGAGCATCAAGTCCAACCTCATCTCCATGCGCATCCAGCCCGATGAGGGCATCACCCTCCGCTTCGGCGCAAAGGTTCCCGGCCCCGGCATGAACATCAGCCCCGTCAACATGGACTTCAGCTACGCCGAAGCCTTCGGCAAATCCTCCGCCAATGGATACGAGCGTCTTCTGCTCGACGCCATGCTTGGCGATGGCACACTCTTCGCCCATCGCGACGGCGTCGAAGCCACCTGGGCGCTGATGACCCCAATCCTCGAAGCCTGGGCCAAAGATCCCATCAAGGACTTCCCCAACTACGCCGCCGGAACCTGGGGACCCACCACCGCCGACGCCTTGCTCGAATCCGAAAACCGCAAATGGCGCAAACTCTAAAGACGTCAGTTGTCCGTTATCAGTTGCCAGAACGACTGACACCGGACAACTGAGAACCGAGAACTGACAACGAAACCATGCCCAGACCAGTCACGATCATCTACCGCGTCTCGCCTACGCCTCCTGAAGTCGCAACGGCAGCAGCACAACTCTTCACCGAAGCTGCTCTCCGCGCCGTGAACACCCGGGGTCGCGCCCGCATCGCCATCTCCGGCGGCACCACGCCCAAAGCGATGTTTGCGCTCCTGGCCGACCCGGCTCAGCCCTTCGTTAAGCAGATTCCCTGGGACAAGCTCGACCTCTACTGGGTGGACGAGCGCTGTGTCCCGCCCACGGACGCAGACTCCAACTACCGCATGACCAACGAAGCTCTGCTCTCCAAAGTTCCCCTCGCGCCGGAGCACATCCACCGCATGGAAGGCGAACTCGACCCCGAAGTAGCCGCAGCTCGCTACGAGTCCCTCATCCGCAACACCTTCAAGCTCGAAGGCGCCGAGACCCCCACCTTCGATCTCATCCTCCTCGGCATGGGCGACGACGGCCACACCGCTTCGCTCTTCCCCCACACCGAAGCACTCAACGACCTCACCCACATCGCCATCGCCAACCACGTCCCGCAAAAGGACACCTGGCGCATTACCCTCACCTGGCCCGTCATCAACCAGGGAAGGGAAGTCGCCTTCCTGATCGAAGGCGCGGCCAAGGCCCAGGTCCTCCACGATGTCTTCCTTGGCCCCTACCAGCCCGACACCTACCCATCCCAGATCATCCGTCCGGCCAGCGGCCGGCTTACGCTTCTGCTCGACGCCGCTGCGGCGTCTAAACTACCCAAGCCGGACGATTCCAAACAAACCGGCACCTTGGAGCTTAAATAAATGATTCTCGCTGGTGATGTAGGCGGCACGAAAGTTCATCTCGCTCTCTACTGTTTCGCCAATGGCCGTCTCGACTCCGTCCGCGAGCAAAAGTATCCTGCACACGAGTTCTCCGGCCTCGATGAAGTTGTCAATCGTTTCTTAGACACCAGCGGAGAGGGCACCGCGGTCAAACGAGAAGAGATCCTGGCCGCCTGCTTCGGCTGCCCCGGTCCCGTCCGCGACGGTCGCCTCAAGCTCACCAATCTCCCCTGGACCCTCGACGCTCGCGAGCTCTCGAAGTCGCTCTCCATCCAGCACGTCTTCCTCATCAACGATCTCGTAGCCAACGGCTACGGTATCCCCGAACTCGCGGATGACAAGATCTTCACTCTGCACGCTGGCACCCCGGACGCCGAAGGCCATCGCGGCCTCATCGCTGCCGGCACCGGTCTCGGAGAAGCACGCCTCATCTGGGACGGCAAACAGCACGTCCCCATCCCGTCCGAAGGCGGCCACTGCGACTTTGCCGCGCGCACCACCCGCGAAATCGCCCTTCTCGAATACCTCCGACAAACCCTCAAAGGCCGTGTCAGTTGGGAGCGCGTCGTCTCCGGCATCGGCATCAAGAACATCTACGCCTTCCTCCGCGACGTGGAGAAGATCGGCGAGCCCGGATGGCTCCATGACCGCATGGCCACGGAAGACCCCAACGCCGTCATCGGCCAGTGCGCCGAGGACGGCTCCAGCTCCATCTGTTTCGAGACCATGAGGACCTTTGCCGCCGCTTACGGTGCCGAAGCCGGAAACATCGCGCTCCAGGTCCTCGCCACCGGCGGCATCTACCTCGGCGGAGGCATCGCGCCCAAGATCCTTAGAACCCTTCAAAACGGCGCCTTCATTCAGGCGTTCCTCGACAAAGGCCGCCTCTCTCCGCTCCTCGAATCCATCCCCGTCCGCGTCATACTCGACGACACCTGCGCCCTGCTCGGGGCCGCTGCTTTCGCAGAAGCACGTGCCTCCGAAAACTCCGGCATCTCCGAGCGCGCCGCCTCCTGCAAGCCTGCCTGACGGTACTCTCGAAACAGGCATCAAGAATGTGGTTTGCCATTCTGTGGTGATTCGCTCGTTTCCTCTTCCATCAGCCAGCGCCGCAGCTCCAGCAGGTCGTTGGCCCGTGCAATCCCCAGCGGCTTGCGATCGTTACGCGACTTGACGACAACCACGTTCTCCACATTTTTCAGCATCATGTCGCGGTGGACCTGGTCGACAGACTCATCCGGGTAAGCCAGCACATAATCCTGCCTTGCAAGCTCCCTCATGCTGAAATGGTGGTCCGGCGGCTCGATCTTCAAAAGATCGTGAGCTTCCAGCACACCGATCAGATTTCCGTCCTTCTCCACGACTGGAATAAGCCCGGTATTTCCCGGCGCTAAATTTGCCAGTACGTTGCGCAGTTGGTCATCGCCCTGAAGTAAATGGAACTCCTTTTGCATCACCTGATCCACTCTGGCTCTCATCAAGACCGGCACAGAGTAATCCTGCGAAACGATAAGCCCGCGCTTGGCCAGCTTCACCGTCATGATTGAATCCCTGCTGCATAGTCGAACAACCCCGTCCGCGATCATCACGCACACAATCAGTGGAAGCAACGAGTTGGGATTGTGACTGAGTTCGAAGAGGAAAACGATACTCGTAAACGGAGCGCGCGCAATCCCCCCAAACAATGCCGCCATGGCCGCCAGCGAATAGAACGCGGGATCGCCTACAAGGTGCGGGAAAAGGTGTTTGCAGCCCACGGCGAAAGCTGCCCCAAGGCCTCCTCCCACGACAAGCGATGGTGCAAAGACACCACCCGTAGTTCCTGACCCCAACGAGATGACAAGTGCGCCGAACTTGGCGACAGAGATTCCTATCAGGTCCCGCACCGTGAGCCGATCGTTCAGCATATCTCGGATCGTTCCGTAGCTTGTACCAAAAACCTGTGGGTAGAAGTAGCCGATCACTCCCAGGCACAAGGCTCCAATGACGGGCGACCAGATCAGAGCGCGCTTGATCGGAAGATGGTCGAAGAAGTCCTCCAGCCAGGACAACGCACGGACCATCGCTATGCCCGCCACTCCGATCAGCACACCAAGAACCGCAAAGAGCCACAACTCGTTCATCCCGGTCAGCTTGAACGCTGGAGTAGAAAATAAAGGAGCCCATCCCACAAAGTGAATGCGAACCCCCGTCGCCACTGCCGCGGCCAGAGCAACAGGAATGAAAGAACGGGCGCGCAACTCAAAGAGCAGTAACTCCACTGCTACAAGGATTCCTGCCAGAGGAGCCGTAAAGGTAGCTGCCATTCCTGCTGCAGCGCCTGAGGCCAGCAGAACCCTGCGGTAATACGGAGTCAGCCCCACAGCCTGCCCAAAGAGCGATCCGATCGCGGCGCCCGTCTGGATGATGGGACCCTCTGCCCCGAACGGTCCGCCGGTTCCAATTGCGAGCGCGGTAGCCAGCGGCTTCAGAATCGCAACGCGAATCCTCATACGGCTATGGCCAAACAGCACCGCATCCATCGCCTCAGGAATCCCATGCCCTTTCAGCGTCGGTTCCCAGTAGTGAACCATCAAGCCCACCACCAGGCCGCCGATGGCGGGGATAAGAATGACCCACGCGCCTAAATGATTAAAAGAGGGATCGCTGATGCGAAACGAAAATTTGCCGTAGAAGAAGACGTTGGTGAAAAAATAAATCAGCTCAAGCAACCCCTCCGCCACAAGTCCGCCGACGAAACCGACCAGAACCGAGTAAGCGCAGATCTTGATTACTTCCGGTTCGAGCGCTACACCAAACTGACTCTTCTTGTTCGACTGAGATTTGGGGTTGGGAAGTACATCTTTGACGGAACTGTCGGCCATCCAAAGCCTCCTGATAGCAACATGCGTTCATCAAGCGAAGCGAAAGCATAATCGGTCTGCGCAAGACCCGACAAGCATCAACGAACGATGGTGTATAGGAAGATATCAGCCATCAATAGCAATCAGAAATACCGCGTTCCATGCCGCATCCATCTTTCTCTAATTTGTCGAGACATAATCCTGAGTCTTCGTGTCATGATCTAGCTTTGGTCCATCGTCTCTCCCGATCCTCAGAGCTTGAAGAATATCTGATTTGGTTACGATTCCTTCCATGCGTCCATCCCTCGAAACGACAAGCAGCATCAACTGTCGGTGTTCGCCTGTGAGCAAACGAAGGGCCTCCATCACGTCGCAATCAGGATCGATTTTTTGTGCTCCATGCTCTGTAATGTCCCGGACCATTGTCGTGCTCCATTTGTCCGAAGGAATCCGGGCCAGCGACCACAGCCCGATGGTCCCCAGCAGCTTCTGATCTTCGAAAACCGGAAATGCCTCATGCCGGTGATGCGGAGAGAGAAGGCTTACAAACTCCTGCAAGGTCAACGAAGCCTGCACCGAAATCATCTGTTCCTGCATCACCTCACGAACGGCAAGGCTCCCCAGCTCTTGTATCTTCACCCCTTCATGCAGGTGCTGATCTCCCGAAGCCGACGCGTCGCCCGAGACCGCATACGCAACTGCCGCTCCAATCAGTGCGGGAATGATGAAGGCGTGACCGCCCGTTGCTTCTGCCACGAAAACGACCGCCGCCAGCGGCGTTTTGTAGCCCGCCGAGATGAACGATGCCATCCCGACTGCAGCGTATAACCCTAACGATGGGCTATGGATCACCGACTGCGCGAATGCTGTTCCAAGCGCACCGCCCGACAGGAACAGTGGCACAAACATTGCGCTCACACCGCCGGACCCAAGCGTGAACAGCGTAGCCGCCAATTTCAATAGGGCGAAAACGACCAGTTCCATAGAACCGTGCGTCCCGTTCAGGATCGCACCTACCGCCTCATAGTTCGGGCCTAGCGGTACCAGCGTGCCCTTGTAGAGATAGAGAAAGAGCACACCGCACACGCCTGTCAGCAAGCCGCCAATGGCCAGCTTGATCCAGTGTGGCCAGGACCATTTCACGAAGAAGGTCCTCGCCCGGCGGAACGTCACGACAAACAACATCGCGATCAGGCCAATAATCAAGCCCAGCAAAGCACACCACACGAGATCTTTTCCATGGAACGTCGTTGAAGTCTCAAAGTCGAACAGCGGAGTTCCCCCCAGGAAAGAACTCATCGTAACGAACGCAACTACTGAAGCGATCAGCGACGGAACCAGCGCTTCGTGCGCCAGGTCATCTCTGTACGGCATCTCCAGCGCAAAGACGATACCCGTAAGCGGCGCTCGAAAGACGGCCGACATACCGGCGGCCGCTCCGCAGATCAACATGATGCGCCGGTCGCGGGAATCCAGCTTGAAGCGCTTCAGCTTCTTTAACTTCGCCCAGAGCCACGAACCAATTGCACCGCCGCCATAGATGCTTGGCCCTTCCAGCGCCGCGCTTCCGCCGATTCCCACCGACGTTATGGCCGCGATCAATTTTGGAAAGAAGGGGCGCATATCAATATCGCCCTGGTGCTCGTGGTAGGAGCGGATAATCTCTTCCGTAGAGTGTTCATCCGGGTCCGGCGTCATAAACTGCATGATCAGGCCGGTGATGGCGAATCCCAGGGTCATGCTCGGAATGATCGCCCAGTGATGCCCCAGGTAATAGTGCAGGATCGGGGGCCACATCTTGTCAAGAAGAATCACGATGATCCCGGTAATCAACAGTCCCGTGGAGATGCCGATCATCGGTGCAATCATCAGCCACTTCGCCAGATCGCGAGAGTAGACATGGCTCAGGTCTTCATGCACTAAAGGCAAATACTTCCGCAGTAACGGGTGGTCCAGCAGCCGGTCTCTTGTTGTCTTATCTCGTGTGCGCATCATATCCATTTCGATTTGTTCAAGCCTCATTGCCAGTTCAGTTCTCCACGCTCACCGGGGATATAAAGTCTGGTATCGAGCCAGATGCTTTCTCTTATCCTTTTTCAAAAGTGGTGGACTTTCTAATACATTCAAAAACCCGGCCCGTACCCGCGTAATCTCTTCTCGATGAAGAGCAGACAGCTTCGACAGAGTCTCCTCGCCCAGCGGAGTCAGAGAAACGTTGACTACCCGCCGGTCAACCGTGTCGTGCTCTCTTGCAACGAGCCCATTCTGCACCGCTCGTTCCGTAAGCTCCACAACCGAATGGTGACGCTCTTGAAGAAACTCTGCCAGCTCCGAAATCGAAGCAGTACCGCGACCGTTATATCCAGCCACGCCGAGCATCAACTGGTGCTGCTGCGGCGTAACCCCAAACTGCCGCGCCGCCTTTTCGCTGAACCGCAAAAACTTCCGCAGGTTATACCGAAACCGCGCAAGGTCCCGCAGTAAATCCGGGCTTTCAGGCAGTTTCTTCGGCAACGGTTGCGGGTCAGGAGAAGCATGCTGCATGACACGATTATATCGTAATACGAGTTAAATATGACTTGCGAACAGTGGGACCGCCATGTTCACCCGGAGGCTACCCCGTCGGCATTACGATCGCGAAACATAAGCATTCAGATGCCGTCGCCTCCCCTCAAGCGTTTGTCGCGGGTACAGCCCCGGATGTACCGTTACCTCAGACTCAACCTCGCACCAAATGCATCAGGGGCCACCTATGACCATCCGCAACATCCTCCCCGCTCTCGCCGTCCTCGCTCTCGCCCTCCCGTTCGCCAGCGCCCAGCGTCTTCCCACGGACGTCCATCCCGAGGCCTACACCCTCACCCTCACCCCCAATCTCAAAACCGCCACCTTCACCGGCGAAGAGTCCATCGACGTCATCCTCTACCACGCCAGCAAAACCATCACCCTCAACGCTGCCGAGATTCACTTCCTCTCCGTAAAGTCCGCCTCGCAAACCGCTGAAGTCTCCCTCGACCCCGCCAAAGAGCAAGCCTCCTTCACCTTCCCCGAAACTCTCCCCGCAGGCAAAGCCACCCTCACCATCCGCTACACCGGCATCCTCAACGACAAGCTCCGCGGCTTCTATCTCTCCAAAACCGCCCGCCGCAACTACGCCGTCACCCAGTTCGAGCCCACCGACGCCCGTCGCGCCTTCCCCAGCTTCGACGAACCCGCCCTCAAAGCCACCTACGACATCACCCTCGTCGTCAACACCGGCGACACCGCTATCTCCAACACCAACATCATCTCCGACACCCCCGGTCCCATCCCCGGCAAGCACGCCCTTCACTTCGCCACTACACCGCGCATGTCCACCTATCTCGTCGCCTTCCTCGTCGGCGACTTCCAATGCACCTCCGGCGAGTCCGACGGCGTTCCCATCCGCGCCTGCGCCACGCCCGACAAAGTGGACCTCACCAAATTCGCCGTCAAGGCAGCCACCTTCGTCCTCCACTATTACGACACCTACTTCGGCATCAAGTACCCCATGCCAAAACTCGACATGGTCGCTCTCCCTGACTTCGAAGCCGGCGCCATGGAGAACTTCGGCTGCATCACCTACCGCGAGACCGACCTTCTCATCGATGCGAAAACCGCCCCCATCGAGGCCAAAAAGCGCGTAGCCATCGTCGTCGCGCACGAGATGGCCCACCAGTGGTTCGGCGACATGGTCACCATGGAGTGGTGGGACAACATCTGGCTCAACGAGGGCTTCGCCACCTGGATGGAGACCAAGGCCGCCAACAAATGGCGCCCCGAATGGCACTTCACCCAGGACGAAGCCGAGACCCTCAACCAGACTCTCGACCTTGACGCCCAGAAGACCACGCGCACCATCCGCGCCAAAGCCACAACCCCCTCCGAAATCAACGAGATGTTCGACGGCATCGCCTACGGCAAGGCGGGAGCCGTCCTCGACATGGTCGAAAACTACGTCGGCGAAGAGACCTTCCGCCGCGGCGTCCACAACTATCTCGCCGCCCATCTCTACGCCAACG
>Ga0208589_1001356_pt1 | contig 10292 bp, 8 predicted proteins | sample NGESurshal092012_2_FD_184486 | JGI IMG/M metagenome (GOLD analysis project Ga0208589, IMG submission 184486) | Arctic peat soil microbial communities from Barrow, Alaska - NGEE Surface sample F53-2 shallow-092012 (SPAdes) | ecosystem: Environmental > Terrestrial > Soil > Wetlands > Peat ... | reverse complement strand
TCAAAAGGCGGCGCTGCCGCTCGCTCATGACGCAGCCCTCAGCTTGCTGTCCGACGTTGCATCCCCGGCGGGCTTGGCCAGCGGCAACCGGATGGCGAACACGGTGCCCTGGCCAGGGGTGCTGCGCACGCTCATCACTCCGCCCAGCGAATGCACGTACTTCCGGGCTTGGTAGGCGCCGATGCCCATACCCTTGCTTGCCTTGGTGGTGAAAAACGGCTTGAACAGCTGGTTGCGGATAAAGTCCTCATCCATGCCGGGGCCATCGTCCTCGATTTCGATCGCGGCATCGGCCGCAGCGCGTTCCACCTTGAGCGTAACATGGCCGCGGGCCTGCGCCGCGTCCTGGGCGTTGCGGATCACGTGGCCCAGCACCGTGGCAAGCTGGTCAGCATCGGCGCGCACCCACAAGTCCTCCGCGGTCGGTCTGTACTCCGGTCGAGGCGATTGCGTGCTGCACTCGGCGAGCGTCTTGTCGATTACCGCGCCGAGCTGCACGCGGCCGCTCGCGCCGGGCGTCGCGTCGCCACGTAATTGGTCGAGCAGCAGCGAGATGCGCCGCACCGAATTCGCCACGGTCGCGAGCATGTCTTCCACGAACGCCGGATTGTGCTTGTGGCGTTCGGCATTCTGCAGCAGCAGCGATTGCTGGGCCGCGACATTCTTGAGGTCGTGCATCAGGAAAGCGGTGAGCTGGTTGAAGCCCTCGAACTGGCGCGCTTCGGCCAGGCGCTGCGCGTCGGCCGCCTGCGCCAGGGTGCTGGCTACTTGGCTGCCGGCGGCCCGCAGCAAATCAATATCCTCCCAATCGAACGCGCGGCGTGCGCGCGCCTGCGCCAGCACCGCAAAGCCGATGAGGCGGTCTTCCAGCACCAGCGGGGCCACCAGCCAGGCGCGCGGCAGGCTGGTCAATTCCGGCGGCGCCCGCAGCTGTTCATCGCCCAGCGGCGCTGGTTGGTCCAGATCGTAAATCCAGCGACGCTCGCGCATGAACTCCAACGCCGGCGCACGTGTCGGGAGCTTCAAGCCAGCCGGCGTCGGCATGTTCAGGCGCGCTTCCGGTACGAAATCGTCAGCGTCGCCGCGCATGAATAACACGCCCGCCGGGCTGTCCATGGTCTGCGCCATCGCGCGAAGCGCGCGCAGCGGCAGTTCCGTATCACCGGTCGACAACGTGGCGGTCAGCCGCAGCCATTCCTCGCGGTAGTCGTGGCGAAAACTGAAGAAGTTCTTGTGCAGGAATACCCGCAGATGCGAGCGCGCCTGGCCGGAGAACCCAATCGACACCGCGCTCAGCAGCGAAAAGCAGACGATTGTAATTTCCGCGACCCGGCCCCAGTCGCCCCCATACAGGCGCACGTAGTAACCGCCGACCGCCGTGGCGAGGATGTAGAACGCGACCACCATCAGGCTCGTGGAATAGAACACCGCGCGCCGCGAAACCCCGACCTCCAGCGACCACTTCGGGTTGCGCACCGCCGCCACCAGCAACAGCGGCACCAGCAATGCGTCGATGAAGCCACGCGCCGCCCAGGCGCTCAGGTTGAACTGCCTGTACAGCACCGCGTACGAATACAAAAAGATGTCGTAGGCGAACAATACGCCGAGCGCAATCACTAGAAATTTGAGCGCCCAGCGCTGCTCCGGCGCGATGTTTCGGTAGATCTGTTCGAGAAACACCACGCCGAGCAAGGCCAGGATCAACACCCCGACCAGCAGCACATTGACGCTGAACGGCAACACGACGGTTTGGAATAAACCGGTCGCCGGTAACAAGCAGTATAGCGCGAGCACAATCCAGAGCGCGTGCGCACCAACGCAGAAGCGGCGCAGCAGCCCGGCCATCTGCCCGGTGCCGATGAGGGCGCTCACGAACACAAGCCACGCGCCGTAGCGCAGCACTTCGGCCATAAGTAGCCAATTGACAGCCACGCCACGCTGCCATTCGGCGTAAGCCAGAAACGCGGCCCACAGGGCCGAGACCGCTGTAGCCAGGATCAGCAGGCCCCCTGTACGCTGGCCACGCCAACTGACCGCGAGCAGTGTCGTGCCCACGAGGTACGCGACGGCGGCAGCCAGGTAACTGATGATGACAATGATGTGCATGGCGTGACGATCGCTGGCGACCCGACTGTCTACGTGCAGCCGGACGCCCGCTCTCCCCCGGATTCAGGCATTGCCCAGCGCTTGGTGGGTGGCGAGCTCGACAACTCCCGCTTCCTTAACCGCTCGCTCCGGCGCGATCAACAGCCGCCGGCGGATGTCGGCCACTACGCGCGCTGCGGTCTGTCCGTCCCAGAATTCGGGCTTGCCGCCGTGTGTCCAGTGACCTGCGAGAACCTCGTCCACTGTTCGCTCAAGCTCGGTGACCGTCACCAGCCGGTTGCTGCCCTCCGTGATGGTGATCGGTCGCTCGGTGGTGGTGCGCAACGTCAGGCAGGGTATGCCCAGATAGGTGGTTTCCTCCTGGATACCACCCGAATCCGTGATGGCGAGGCGCGCGCCGCAGACAAGATTCATGAAATCCACGTAACCGAGCGGCTCGACGACTTGCACACCGCTCGCTGCCGCCAGATCCGTCCAGAGGCCGAAGGCTTCAAGATTCTTGCGAGTGCGCGGATGCACCGGAAACACCAGCGGCAATCGGGCCGCGATGCGCTTTAGTTGACTGACCAGTGACGTGAGCGGTGCCGGTGCGTCCACGTTGGAAGGACGGTGCAAGGTCACCACAGCGTACTCGCGCTTCTCCAGCCCGAGTCGGCACCGCTCGCCGCTGGCATCGATGCGCTCGCGCATCAGCTCGTAGGAATCGATCATGATGTTGCCGACGCGTGTGACCTTGTCCGGCGCCACGCCTTCGGCCGCGAGATTCTCGTCCGCGTCCGGCGACGGCGTCCACAGGATGTCGGCCAACGTATCGGTCACCAGCCGGTTGATCTCCTCGGGCATGTTGCGGTCGCGGCTGCGTAACCCTGCCTCCAGATGAGCCACCGAAATGTATAACTTCGCGCCGACCAGTGCGCAGGCGAGTGTTGCATTGACATCTCCGACCACCACAATCAGGTCCGGTCGATCCGCGACGCAGGCGCCTTCATAGGCAAGCATCACGTTGGCAGTTTGTTCCGCATGGCTGCCGCTGCCTATACCCAAATGCAGATTCGGCGACGGCAAACCCAAGTCACGAAAAAAAGCCTCCGACATGTTCTGGTCGTAGTGCTGGCCGGTGTGCACCAGTCGCAGGCGGCACCAGGGTTGCGCGTGCAACGCGTGAAACAGCGGCGCGACCTTCATGAAGTTTGGCCGCGCGGCCGCAATCAAATCTATCCTGAGCCGCTGCATGACGGAATGTCCCCTTGAGTCCCGTACCGCGTTCAGTGTACCTGCCTACGGGCCTGGATCGGTACGCCTGTCGATAGCCGTGTGCCCGCTCACCCGCAATGCGATCCAGCCTAGAACGCGCTCGGATGGAAATTCGTGCCCGAAGGCGAAGAACACCAACAACAAAATGCTCACGATCATCCAGTTGCTTGCCAACGGTGCTACCGCCGCATGCCGCCACGTGAGTGTCAGGAAGACCGTGGCGACGGCCGTGCCCCACAGGGCTCCCAGAACGACTTCCGATAACGAATGGTCCCGTAACACCCAACTCGAGACCGAGATGGCGAACGCGAGAGTCGCGCCCAGACCGACAGCGACGGCACGCAGCCCGGTTCGCTGGCGACCGGTGACGAGCGCGGCCGCTGAGGGCCAGAACAGAAACGACAGGGCAGCATGTCCGCTCAAGCCGATGAAGTTCCATCCGGCAGGGTGCCATCCCGAAACCATGTACAGCAACTTGCTCAGCGCCACGCCGCCGCCTACCAACAACACGGCGACCAGCCACCACCACCCGGCGCGCCGGGTGGCCGGGAACGCGATCAGCCAGGCAAAAAGCAACACCGCGCACGGCCCCAGGACGACACCATCGCCGATGTAGATCAATGCATGCCAGACACTGAGCATCGTCATTTCAAACCATTGCCTGATTGGGCCGAGTCCTCAGCCGGCGGTGGCATCATTGGAAACCGTGACCGCGCCTGCCAAGTGGACGTAGATTACAAGGAAGCGGGGAATGGTCATGAATCGGACGCCACTGGCCGAGTGCGAAGAGCCCTCCTGGCGCTGATTCGCCAGCACAGGCGCCAAGCCTCTGGCGACCGGTCGGCCCCCGAAAACTCTGGCGCGGGTCAAGCGCCGGTCGCATTGATCCGGTTCAAGCGCGTGGTCGTCTGTGAGCATCCACGCCAACGCCGACGATCCCGTCATGCGCGGAGGATGCGTATCCACGGTCGCAGCCAATCAATGCCGTATTATTTGCCAGTTGCCTGGGACATCTTCCAGTCCCGCAGTGTGAAACCAGTCGCACCGGACGCCTACAACAACTATCCGAATTTCGCGATCCTGCCGCGTTCCGCGCCACACTGACCCGTCGACCTCTCCCGCGCCGTGCATCTGTCCCCGACAGCCCCGGATTTGCCTTGATGCCCGGCCTGCTTTTCCCCTCTCGCTTTAGCGCGAGGGGCTTCGACCGCCGCATCGGGGACTCATCTGCGGCAAGGCGACGGGCCCGCAGCAGCCTTACCGATTGCCGAGATAAAACCTCAGCAGAATCAGACCGACCCCGACGACCCAGCCGATCAACATCACCACCGCGAGCCGACCAATCCTGACACTGTTCAATCGCCAGACCAGATCAGACAGCAACCACCACAGACCGGTGAAAACGGCCACCGCAAAAACACCCCAACCCAGATGACCGGACGACCACAAGAAGTCATTCATGAGGAGCGCACACCTTCCGCAACGGCAGTTTCTCCGGCCCAGACGCGATCACCCATACGCACCAGCAAGTTCACGGAGGCCGGCAGCTCGAGCACCACGGTGCTGCCCAGCAAGATCCGGCCGATCCTCTGACCGCGCTCGATCTCTTCGCCATCGCGAACCCAGGTCTCGATGCGCCGCGCCGCCAGGCTGGTAATCAGGCGCAACGCGACTTGTCCAGCAGCGGTCGCCACCACCAGACGTTTTTGCACCGGACAGGATTTCTCCCGCAGAAACGCAAATTCCCTTCCCTCCCCGTCCATGAAGTCGTCGCCGTGCGATTCCACGCTGAGCACCGTCCCGGCCACCGGACTGCGCTGCACATGCATGTCCCAGAAACTGAGCGCAATCACCAGGTAGCGCACCTCTCCGCGCACGTCCGAACTGGTCACCAGCCCATCCGCCGGAGCCAGCATGCTGGTACCGGGAGGTGCGACACGCTCCGGATCACTGTAAAAATGGCGCAGGAACGCATGCTGAAATTCTCCCCGCTGCAGCCACGTGCGGATCTGCGTTTCCGGCCAGCGCTTGCGCGGCGGAAGCCAGCGCCGTATCAGTGGCGATGGATACGGGAAATAAAGCGCCCACGGCACGATGACCGCGGCCACCAGGCACAAGATCACGATTTGCAGAACAAGTATCGTCATTTCACTGCAGGCCCCGATGCGTGTCGGATCTCGGCCGCAGGAGCGTACCCTGCGCGCGAACCCTGCAACATCGCTGTCCGCGATCGCCCACAAGGCAGGCTCCGAGCCGTCCGGCAACTCAGCACAGACTACGGCATGTAGCGCCGAAGTCGAAAGGTACCCCATCAAGCGGCCTCGATTTCCCAGCTCCTCAGAACCACGGCCATCCATGGCCGTTCCCCGCGTGGGCTTGCCAATGCAGGCGCGAACGGGTTCTACTGGCCGACGTTCGGCACGGATCAGGAGCCGCTATGAATCAAGTCCATGTGAAGATGCTGTATGGGTGCGCAAGCTGCGCGTTGTTGCTCGGCGCGGCGCAGGTGCGAGCGGGAGCGGTGGTGACGGATAACGTGGTCAGCACGGTCACGCAAGCGCAGACCAATGTTCCAGTCACCTTCGGCCAGATCTTCAAGGTCGGCGACGTACCTCGGGGCGCGACGGTTACCGCTACCCTTGATGGCCAGCCGGTAACCTTGCAGGTGGATACCAAGGCGAGCAATCCGGACGGCAGCTTGCGCCACGCGGTGCTGACGGCGATGGTTCCAGCGCTGCCGGGTAAGGCAAAGTTGTCTTTGACGCTTTCTACCGGACCGGCGACAACGGCGACAGGACAGGACAGCCCTGTCAGCTTGTCGCAATTGCTGGCAACAAACTACGACGCCAAGGTATCGCTCAACATCGGCGGCACAAACTACATGGCAGATGCCCGCGCGCTGTTGCAGGCTGCCAACGCCGCACATGCATGCAAGCCGTGGGACAGCCAATGCAACCTGTGGCTTTCCGGCGCCTTGGCCAGCGAGTGGGTGGTAAATGGCCCGGTGACGGCTGCGGATGGCAAGACCAACCCGAACCTGAGGATCTACTTCGCGGTGCGTGCCTACGTGGGCGGCCTGTCTGGCTCGGTCCGCCAGGTGCAGACCGATATCATCGTGGAAAACACCTCGGCCTTCACACCACAGGCGCAGCCACAATACACCGCGACCCTGACCTCAGGAAACACGGGCTACACCAGCCCGCCACTCACGCAGTACGCGTACACGCGCTGGCACCAAGTGCTGTGGTGGAACAACGCCCAACCGCAAATCTATTTGCAACAGGACACCCAGTATATTCAGGCGAGCAAGGCAGTGTCGCGCTACATGCCACTGAAGTCGGATGAGAAGTTTTTGGCCAGCTTGCGCCAGACCTGCGCGCCGTTGGACTACTGCGATCAGACCCAACAGATGCATATGGCCGGGGCACAGGCAGCGATTGGTCCACTGCCGCGCTGGACCAGCGTATACATCATCGACCCGGATGTACGGGCCTACAACTGGATGCTGGCCAACACCGATGCGCTCGGCGCGTATGACATTCATTTTAGGGATGCAGCGACCGGCTGGCCGGTCAGCATCCAGAAGCATCCCAACATCACGACTTTGGCCTGGGCCTATGCCAATGGCGTTGCGCATCAACCAATGACGGGGTCTGCTGCCAACCAGGCGAAGGTTGCTGCCTACCGGCGTGATCTGCTGCCCAATTGCGTGAACAACGCGGTGGTGACGGGATGTTCGGCGGCCTGGTACGGAACGGGAAGCCCAACGCTGTGGGACAACGCGCACCAGCCCGAGGAATCGTACGTACCTTACATGGTGACGGGTTCGTACTACTACATGTCCGAGTTGGCTTTTGCGGCCTCGCGCAACGAGCTTGCGCCGAATCCTTTTTACCGTGGCTACTCGCAGGGGTTGATTGACCAAAGCTATAGCCAAGTGCGCGGTAAAGCCTGGGTATTGCGCCAGATGGCCGACGCGGCGTGGTTGTTGCCTGATGGCTACCCTTTGAAGGCTGAATTCAACGCGAGTGTCGGTAACTCGCTTGCGGACTGGAATCAGAAGTACACCAACAATCCGAGCGCCAATTCACTGGGACTGTTGGATAGCGGCCATAGCTATAGTGAGAACGGTGGGACCAGCAATGCGATGGCGCCGTGGATGCACAACTTTTTCACTTGGTCGACGGGGCATGCGGCGGACCTGGGCTTTGCGGGTGCCGCGGAGTTGCGCGACTGGTCGGCCAGGTTCGAGGTTGGCTTGATGACCGGTTGGCAGGCCAATCCAACCCAAGGCTATTGTTGGCTGGAAGCTTCGGCCTACACGGTGATGGTTACCGAACCCACCGGGAAGACCTACCTGCCGTCGTACAGCGCCATGTATGCGGCGACATTCCCAACTCTGGTCGGGCTGGCCTGTAATTCGCCGGCCATGGTGACCGTCATGGGAACGCTTGAAAAGCAACCGTGGCAAGCCGGCGAGATGCACGGATATCCGAACTCGGCAACGGGTTATCCGGCCAATCTGCAGACCGGGCTGGCTGCCGCTGCCGATAGTTCCGTGCCCAACGCGCACGAAGCGTGGATTCTGTTTGAGTCGCGCAGTGTGAAACCCAACGGCACGACCGCCTACAACAACTATCCCAACTTCGCGGTCATGCCGCGCTCCGTGTCACAATGACCCGCCGATCTCCTTTTGTGCCAAGCAGGCATCCGCTTGCCACAGCCCCGGATGTGGTTCGATGCCGAGCCTGCCTTCCAGATCTTGCTCTGGCGCGATGAGCTTCGGCCGCCGAACATCATGAGCAAGGTCGCGCACTTCGAAATAAATATCAAACACCGATCGCATGGTTCCATCAGCCACCGGTTCGCATCACAGGTGTCTGGCCCGCGCGAACGCGACATCTACGTAAAGAAGTGGACCACCTCTTGACTGCTGGGTAAGTACGGGGAAATCAATCAGGCGAAAACCATTGTCTTTCATGAACGCGCCGATCTCGATCAAATCGGGTTCCTCTTCCTGCCGTTTCGCAATGGCGACTTCCATGAGAACGACATCAGTTTGTTCCAGCACCTTTACCGCGCCGCGCAACACCTCGAGTTCGAAGCCCTCGGTATCGATCTTGACGAAAAACGGACCCGGCAGATCGCAATAGCTATCCAATGGAACGACGTGTAACTCGCCAGACTTTTCCGACGCTCCCCACCGTTGTTCAGTGTCTGCGTTCGGTGGCAAGAACGACGATCCCGTAGGGCTGCTCAGCAAGCGGTAAATCGGCAGGTGCTGCTCTTTGCTGCCAACGCCTACAAGATGGTATTCGGCGTCAATGCGCCGACAAATCCCCTGCAGCGCCGGCTCAAACTCTCTTTGCGGCTCGATCAACACGAAATGGGCTCGCGGAAACGCCGCATACAGCCATGGCGTACCGTATCCCACCCCTATATCAAACACGGTACGGGGCCTTACTCCGGCTTCCACCATGCGGCGGAGAAAGCTGGAGTATCCGCATGGCGGGGAACCAACCATTTTCAGTTCATAGCCGAAGCGCGCGATAACGCGCTCCATGACCGTTCGCGATAACCCTCTTATGCCCATCAATCCACCTATGACGTCTCGCGTGATCCGCTTGCTCGACGCGTCTGGCGCTTGTGCGCCACACGTGATGCCATGTTGCGACGGCCAAACTCTACCAGAACCTGGAAGCCTGACGATGGGACGCTGGATGGTTGTTCCGTGCCACGTGGTTGCCTATTCCGATGTGACCTGCCGGAACACCGGACCGCGATCACCAGCATCCTCACATGGTGCTAGTCGAGTAGTGCTGCACTCGGACGACACTTCATGATTGAACCCACGGGGTACAATCCGGCACTCCCTCAGCACAGGTTTGCCGATGGCCACCCGAGACTTCTTCAGCGTCGTGCAGCCCAAGAGGTTTTACCGTCCGGATATCGATGGGATGCGCGCGCTTGCAGTGCTAGCGGTAGTCGCCTACCACTACTCACCAGCGAATTTTCCGGGTGGTTTCATCGGCGTCGACGTCTTCTTCGTCATCAGTGGTTATTTGATTACCGGAATCCTGGTCAAGGCAATCGAGGGTAATGAGTTCTCGACGTTTCGTGGCCTGCTGGAGGACTTCTACCAGCGCCGCATACGCCGCATCTTTCCCTCGCTCATCCTCGTACTGACTGCCTGCCTCGTCATTGGTTGGCTGGTCCTGTTTTCTTCGGAATACGAGCGCCTTGGAAAGTACGTCGCTGCAGGTGCCGGTTATGTGGAAAATTTTGTCTTGTGGAACGAGGCCGGCTATTTCGATTACGCATCGATCGACAAGACACTATTGCACCTGTGGAGTTTGTCGGTAGAGGAACAGTTCTACATTGCGTGGCCGTTGCTTTTGTGGGTTATCACCCGCCGGCACTGGCCGCTGCTGAGGTCCATTGGCCTGATCGCGGCAGTGACCTTTGTGTTGAACATATCCCTTGTCTTCAGCGGCCACACCACACATGCCTTCTATTCTCCCGTCTCCCGCACTTGGGAACTCATGGTGGGGGCGTGGCTGGCAGTGGGGCACCGACATGGTCTGTCATGGTTGTCCAGATGGAGTTCTGCGCAATCGTGGGGAGGAATTATCCTCATCGCCGCAGGGCTCGCGCTCATCCAGCCCACTAGCGCATTCCCGGGTTTCTGGGCGCTGCTTCCCGTGCTCGGGACCGCGTTGATCGTCAACGCGGGGCCGAACACGTTCTTGAACGGACGCTTGCTGAGCTGGCGCCCGGCGGTGTGGGTGGGACTGATCAGTTATCCACTGTACCTGTGGCATTGGGCGTTGCTCTCGCTGGTGGTCATCGTGTTTGGCGACAACAACCCGACGTTTCGCCACGCGTCGCGACTCGTGTTGGTGGTGGTGTCGATCCTCCTGGCCTGGCTGAGC
>Ga0208589_1001355_pt1 | contig 10294 bp, 6 predicted proteins | sample NGESurshal092012_2_FD_184486 | JGI IMG/M metagenome (GOLD analysis project Ga0208589, IMG submission 184486) | Arctic peat soil microbial communities from Barrow, Alaska - NGEE Surface sample F53-2 shallow-092012 (SPAdes) | ecosystem: Environmental > Terrestrial > Soil > Wetlands > Peat ... | reverse complement strand
GACACACGACACGTGCAGCTGGCTCGCGCAGTCGAACGGAGCGTCCACTGCATTCCGCAGTGCGACCGTGGCTGCGGTGCACGCTTGTCGGAACGCATCGGGGGATGTGGCCGCCCCGACATACGCCCGACCCGCCTCACGGGTGGCTTCGGTTGCGCCGTACGCCGACCCCTGCACTTGCGCCACTGCGATGATGATGTAGATCAACGGAACCATCAAGAATGCTGCGAGCACGACGAATTCGAGCACCGCGTTTCCGGTATCCCCGCGAACATGCCGGACGTCGATGTGTCGGCGTATCCGATCGCGGATCCTCGTCGCCAACGAGCTCACGGCTGCTCCTGCAGCGCATCGCCCTGTGCGTGCAGCACGTGCGGGCCGAGGCCGAAGAGGCCAGCCAAGGGAAGCGGGCTCGCGATGCGTACCTCGACCACTCGAACGGGGCCTCCAGCCGAGTCCGTGACGATCGGCGCACTCGCGGAGATCTGCTGCGCATACGACCCAGATAGCGACTCGTCCACGCAACGCGTGGCCTGTCTCGTGGCAGCATCCGCCATCGCGGCGTCTTCCTGGACAACGACGTTTGCATCAGCGCCGTACCGCGCCCCCTCCTGCGCGCATGCGGCGAGAGTGTTGCGTACATACAAAGCGAGCCCGAGTTGGAGAATTGCCATGAAGAGCGGAATGAGAATCAGGGACACAAGAACGAAATCGACAGCTGCTGACCCATTGTCAACGGCACACCGACGATGAGCTAATGCCGCTAACCGCCCTGCTTGCTCACTTTTCCGAACGCACTGTTCAGTAGGTCGGTGAGTTGCGTACTGGCGATTCCCCAGATGAGTACCACGATGACCGCAGTCATCAGCGTGATCATTACCCAGCCCGGGACGTCTCCCCTCTCCGTCTCGTTTTCTGAAACTTCGTACCTGCGCTTCAGAGATCGAACGATCGGCATTGCGGTGAGACGGTAGAACCTGGCGGCACATTCGTGCGCGATACGGGTCATCGTTGTACTCCTTCAATATTGGGCGTGCGGAGTTGGTGCCGAGCCGAGCCATTTCGCGTGTCACGCGACAATCCGAAGTTTCACGCAGGAACTCGCAGCTTCATGCGAGCAGTCGCAGTGAGACGAAGCCCGGAAAGAGGGCGAACAGCATGGTGACCGGCAGGATGAAGAAGACGACTGGAACCATCATCGCGACTTCCTTCTTGCCGCCGCTCTCAAGCAACGCGCGCTTGCTAGCCTCGCGGACATCCACCGCTTGCGCCCGCAAGACGTCGGCGAGTGGCGTGCCTCGCTCGACCGCGACCGCAACGCCGTCCACGAAGCGGGCGAGCGTCGGAAGCGACGTGCGCGCGGCAAGATCTTCGAGGGCGTTAACCAAGGTTGCGCCCGCGCGCGCCTGTGCGAGCGCAAGTCCGAGCTCTTTGGAGAGCTCGCCCTTGCTGGTTCGAGTCACTCTTTCGAGCGCGCTGACCGGACCCTCTCCTGCCCCCACGGCCAACGCGAGCATCTCCGCAACCGTGGGGAACTCACTGAGCATCCGCTGCTCCCGCCGCGATACTTCCTGGGTCAGCGAGTAGTCACGTGCGACGACGCCAGCGGCAGCTGTCACCAGGCACAGCATCAACAACAGCACCGGCGGTCGGTGCGGATTGCTCGCAAGCATCAGCACGCTAAGGCCGACTCCAACGAGCAGTCCGACCGCACCCCACAGCACTTGTTCGACGCGAAATTCCTCGATCGTCATGTCTCGGCCGGCTTGGTCAAGTCGCCGCCGCGTTGATGCCACACCGCCAAGGACTCGGTTTAGCATCCGTGTGGCGTCAGCCATGATCGGTCGAAGGATGCGCTCGAGAGTCGGGAACGGCGTCATTGTCGGGTCGCTCGATAACAAGCTCGACCGTCGTGGCGCGTCCCGAAGGTATGGACCAAGCCGATCGTCGAGTGCCGGTCGTCGGTAGCGCGGTACGCCGTACACCGCGAATGTGGCGCCCGCTCCTGCGAGGCCGCCAACAGCACCACCCACGAGCAAGCTCATCGAAGAACTCTTTGCTCAATGGGGAGGCGACCGATCCGCATCATGACGCGGTAGGCAAGAAACGAAAGGCCGCCGCCGAGTGCAATCACGAATGCCCCAGCTGTCGTGTTGTAGGCGTGCACCGCCTCTGGGTGCACTGACAGTGCCGCCAATAGCAGCCAGGGGGATGCAACGGCGATGCGCGCGCCGTTGATCGACCAACCTTGCCGTGTCTCCAGTTCAGCCCGCGTACGGGCGTCCTCGCGCAGGAATGCCGACAACGTACGCAAGAGCCGGCCGAGGTCTGTCCCACCAACGTCGCGCGCCAGGCGCAATGATTCGACGATGCGATCGCCGGTCGGATCGGCGAGGCTCACCTTAAGTCGATCGAGGCAGACGGCGAAGCGCCCAGTCGCCCGATAGTCCTCACCGAATCGTTGGAATGGTCGTCGCAGCTCTTCGGGTCCACGCATTCCTAGCTGGGTAAGCGCTTCCGGAAGCGACATGCCCGCCCGCACGGCCGAGGCGAGGTTGTCGACCGCCTCTGGCCAGAGGTCACGCAGCTCGCTGCGTCGCTTACGCTGCCGGTAGCGCACAAGCGACACCGGAGCGAGTGCAGCAAATGTCGCGAACGCCAACGCAATAGTGAAAGCGCGCGATATCGCGGTGGCAAACAAGAAGACGGCTACCGCGAGACCGACAGATGATGCAAGCAGCTGGCTCGGAGTCACCGACTCGATGCCTGCCTGCGCGAGAATCTCGGCTATGTGCTGTTGAAGCGACAGCCGCTTGTGATTTCGCTTCGGCGGCCTCCGGGAGCCCGAGCGCCACGCGAGGACGAGGCCCACACCGCACACCAATCCAAGAAACGCGCCCATCTCAGCTGGCCCGAAGATCGTCGTAGCGTTCGGGCACCAGCAGGTCGAGCAAGTTGAAGCCGGCGGCCTCGAAACGCTCCGAATGGGGCGGGAAGCCGTCAGCACGAACTAGGCGCATCTTCCGCGTGACGAAGACGTCTTCGATCTCAATGACGCTAGCGTCGCCGGTACCCTCGACCCGACCGGGCACGGCAACAATCTCGCGGATTCGGCGGTGCCCCGTACTATCGGTGCCCGTATGAACGACGAGATCGACGCTCGTCGCGACAGTGGGGACGACGAATGCGTGGCCCACGTTGTCTCCCGCGAGCAAGGGCAGGGTGCACATTTTCGTGACAGCTTCACGCGCACTGTTGGCGTGAATGGTGCACATGCCAGGAAGTCCCGAGTTCAACGCGATGAGCAGATCGAGGCATTCTTCCTGCCTGACCTCGCCGACGATGATCCGAGAGGGCCGCATCCGCAACGCCTCCTTGACGAGCCGACGAAGCTTCACTTCCCCGGTGCCCTCAAGGTTGGATTGCCGGGTCTGCATGGACACCACATCCGGGAGCGGCACGCGAAGCTCGAATACTTCCTCGCATGTAACGACACGCTCGTGAGCCGGAATCGCAGCCGCGAGACAGTTCAACAACGTGGTCTTGCCTGCTTGCGTGCCGCCAGCCACGATCACATTAAGCCCACTGACGACAGCGGCTTCGAGGAACCGCGCGGCCTGAGCTGTTAGCGATCCGAGGTCAACAAGCTCATCGAGAGAGTGCGCAGTAAGAACGAATTTGCGGATGTTGACGGCCCAGTGTTGCCGGGTGATGTCGGGGATGACGACGTGCAGGCGGCTACCGTCAGGAAGCATCGCGTCAACAAACGGAGTAGACAGGTCGACCCGTCGTCCAGAGCTCTTTAACATCTTTTCGCAGAGATCACGGACCTGATTGTTGGTGAGAATCGTGGTGGTCAGCTCACTGCGCCCGCGCTTCGCGATGAAGACCCGGCCCGGCTCATTGATCCAGATTTCCTCGACCACCGGATCGTCGAAGTAGCGCTGGAGAGGACCGAACCCGGCGACGGCATCGAATACTGCGCGGACTGCGTCCCGACGATCGAGCAGAGGGGGCAATGAACTGCTGAGCGTGCGCTCGTCGTAGTCCGACACGACTTCCTCGACGAGCAGCCTTACACCGGCGGCGTCGGCGGCCGGATCAAGCCCGCGCCGCCGAACCAACTCTCTGACCTCGTCTTCGACAACGTCGACAGCGTCCACAATTCCCCCTGGAATAGACAGACGCCCCACGACGACCGGTCTTGCGGTTTGAGGACAGTAACCGCCAGCGCGGTAATACGTAACCGATCGCGCGCCGCCTTGTGGAAAACCCCAAATGCTGAGCGTGCAGAACGTCGAAGTTCCGCCGATTGGCCTAGCGTCGCGATTCCAGCGCCCTCGACGGGGCTGAAGCGGGCTTACTCCGAGGCTGCGTCGCGCCAGGGCAGCGGGTCATCCCAGTTCGCGGGCGTTCCGCTTGCCCGTAACGCTTCGAGGTGGGGACGACCAACTTGGCGTGCCCGACCCGCCCTAAATGTCTCAAGGAAGAACGCGCGGACGGCGCCGGCGGTCATCGGTCGGGCGAGCAGGAAGCCCTGCGCGTGGTCGCAACCCAACGTCGTCAAGAGTTGCTGTTGCTCGATCGTCTCGATCCCCTCGGCCGTTACCACGATGTCGCAGCGGTGTGCGAGTTCGATGAGCGCTGTGACGATGTGCGTTGTGCGTCCGCCGACACCGAGGTCAGCGACGAACGAGCGATCGATCTTGATCTCGTCGATCGCACGCTCGCGCAGGAGGCTCAGCGACGAGTAGCCGGTGCAGAAGTCGTCGAGCGACAAACTCACGCCGGCTGCGCGCAGCTGATCGAGGATCGACGCCGCGATGGGGCTACGCGAAAATACCGCCGTCTCCGTGATCTCGCAGATCAGCTGGTCAGCAGCCAAGCCGTTCTTTGCGAGGCACGCGAGCACGAAACGAGGCAGGTCCTCGTCGAGCAAGTTGCGTGCGGAGAGGTTCACCGCAATGCCGAGCGTCAAGCCCATCTTGTGCCACGTGGCGCATTCCTCGATGGCCACCTCGAGCACGTAGCGCGTCAAGTCGCCGACCAAGCCGACGCGCTCGAGCAGCGGGATGAACTCGACGGGCGGGATCAAGCCGCGCTCCGGATGCCGCCAGCGCACCAACGCCTCGGCCGCCACGGGCATGCCGCCACGCATGCTGAACTTCGGCTGGTAGTGCAGGATGAGTTGCTTTGTTTCGAGCGCCTCCCGCAGGTCGCGGAGCAGCTCGAGTTGCGCTAGCGCCGGTGGTTCGAGTTCCGGCTGATACCGATAGACCGGGATGTCGTCGGTGCGCGCCTGATACATCGCGAGCCGAGCTCGACGGATCAGATCGTCGAGGTTGTCGCCGTCCGTCGGCGCGCATGCAACGCCAGTGTGTGCATCAACCGTGAGGTCCAAACCGTCGGCCGTGATCGCCGTCCCCAGAGACCGGACAGCGAGCTCAGCCTGCGCTTCACCTGCCGAGGCACTCGGCAGTTCACGCAACAGCAGCACGAACTCAGCTCCGTGCAGACGCGCAACCACATCGCATCGGCGAACCACGGTTGTAAGCCGGCTGGCAACCGCGCGCAACATCTCGTCCGCGGCGTGCGCGCCGAGCAGGTCGTTGACCTCGGCGAAACGGTTCAAGCCGATAACCGCGACTGCGACCAGCCTGGTCGGATGCAGCTCGGCCAAAGCCTCGCGCGCTTGATCCTCCAGCATCATCAGGTTGCCGACTCCGGTCACCGGGTCGCTGAATGCAGCTCGAATCCGCTGCTTCGCGTCCTCGCGGATCGAGTCGAACTTGAGCGCGTTGGCCAACGCGACGGCGAGTGCGTTCGCGAACGCGCTGAGGCAATCGGTCTCCGTGTCGTTGAAGACGACGGGGGCCGAAAAGAGCAACCGTAGTTCGCCCACTCGTCCCTCGCGAGTGGTCAGCTCGATGTCCATGCTGTGCGCGTGGCGATGTTCACCGTGTTCGAGTTCGTGAGCGTCTTCAAAGTCGCTCGCCCGCATGATCGTGGCGTGACCGGTGGCTTCATCGAGTTGAATCTCGGCCGCGTCCGCGCGCATCATCGTGGCGACAGCGGCGGTCGCTTCACCGATGAGCTGCTCGAGTTCGACGTCGCGCAACTCGTCTATCGCAACCTGGAGACGATGCCAGGCGAACCGCTCCTCGCGAATCGCCGCGCGGTCAGTGCTCAATGCCTGGACGCCGAGCAGCGCACCCAGGATGAGCACCGTGAACCAGGTCGACCAGCTGAGCGACGCGATGATCGCGCAGGCTGCACCAAGGTTGCGCAGCCAAATCACGATCGCGACGCGAAGGTCGTCCCAGACGCTCAGCCAAGCCGGCCGGCCGCGCTCGGTCGCGACGACCACCGAAATCAGCGCGGTCGACAGCAGATGTAGGGCGATGGTCGCCGTGGCGAGCAGGCCGACAGTTCGGGCGGTGAATACGTCCCCCCACCGGAGGCTCGGCGAGTAGACGTGCGCCGTCGCGACGATCGCGCAGCCAACCACGGTCTCGATCGCGACCACGGCTGCGTTGAATACGAGTTTCTGGACCGAAATGCGGCGCGCCAAGTCGGCGACAGCCATCCCCGCCGTCAACGCGAGCACGAGGTGCTCAGGTGGGACGAGCACCAGGCCGAGCACAAAGACGGTCTCGCGCCAGCTGTAGGCGTGCCGGTTCGCGCCGTGGCGGATGCCGACCTTGGCGAACTCGCCAATGACACACAGCGCCGCAACAAGCGCCCACCGCCACAGCGCCGGTGCGGCCTCGGACGCGGTCATCGAAATCGCGGCAACGACGCATAGTGCGCCGACTGCGGCCACGGCGGAGACAAGGCGGCGCACGGCCCGTGGCCGCGCACGCTGAACCATCGTCGCTCCTCCGCCGAAACTTCCCCCCGAGGGAACATCGACAGCAGCGCCGCGGATCACATAGGCCGAACGGCCGATTATCGACGCGTTTGCCGCGCCGATAGACGAATGTCTGGTTGATCCAGACGGAGGAACCGTTCGCGGGACCTCCGAACACGGAAAAGGGCCGGCGCTAACCGACCCTCTCCGCACAGCAGCACGCCGGAGATTCAGACCTCAACGGCGCGTACGAACCTTTTACTGCCAGCTCGAGCCGCGCATGGCGGTTACCTCCCTTCCGCATCGAGGTGACCGTCGTGCGCGGCTGCACGAGCGATCACTCACGACATGCGCCAGCCGACGGGTCCCTTTCGGGCTGTCCAGCGATGAAAAGCCAGCAGGCGCCCGTCGTCCGGTACCGCCGATCCTGACGTATTCGCCTGACTTCGTACAGCCAAATGGCCTAAACCATCACTGAGCCGTTCGGAGTAGTCACAGCAGGTGATCACGACGGACCACTCCACAGGAACGTTGGTCCGTCATCCACAGGTCGGACTAACCCCATCCCGCAAGCGACCCGCGAAACCCCACACTGGGCGAAGCCGAGGCACGAGCCTCAGTGGGCACGACAGATCGGCCAATGGGGCCGTAGGGATCGGCGGTCGCGGCGGTATGAGGGCAACTGTGACGGTGGTCACCACGGGCAATGGCCGACGCGACGACGTGACCATCGAGGCGCCTGCAGCCACACCTCTCGACGCGATCATGAGCCGCCTCAGGAACCTCGTTTCCGCACCGCCCGATGCCACGGCGACCTTTGGATCCGCGAACTCTAGGCACCGATGCGACGGCGGCCGCAACGCCAGCTCGGGCTCGAGTCTGTTCGGGCGCGGCCCGTTGCGCGATGGAGCAATCGTCACTCTCGGCGAAAGACCGCGGCCCGCCGACGACCGGACCTACCTCGAACTGCGAGTGGTGGGTGGTCCATCCGCGGGAGACATCCATCCCCTGCCGATGGGGACGTCGTCAGTTGGCCGCGGCCACACCGCACGGATCAGTGTCGATGACCCCAGCATCTCGCGGCGACACGCGTTGCTGTTCGTTGGACCGGACGGCGTGGCGGTGGCCGATGCAGGGTCGACCAATGGCACCACTATTGACGGCATGCCCCTGGGGACCTCTCCCAGCCCGCTACGACAGGGCATGCGCCTGCGGATGGGGTGCACCACACTCACGATGGCGGTACCCGATGTGGTTCCGATGTCGGTGACGCCCACGGCGGACGGTCAGCTGTCGTTCAACCGTCCGCCGCGACTCGACGCACCCGATCCGACTGCTGCCACGGTCAGCGTTGCATTTCCTATCAAGCCAACCGCCCGAGAGCGCACTCGCCTTCCCCTGCTCACGACAATCGCGCCCCTCATCGCAGGGGTCGCCCTGGCGGCCATCATGCGGCGACCGGAGTACTTGCTGTTCACCGTGCTCTCGCCGCTGATGATGGCTGGCCAATGGGTGTCCGACCGAGCGGGCCACCGGAAGGCAACTCGCGCGGAGCGCGCACGCTACGACGCGGCCCTCGAAAAGGCGTCGCGCGCACTCGCCAACGCCTTGTTGGCGGAGGCGCTCGACCGGCGCCGCCGCGCACCCGATGCTGCAACCCTGTCGATGACAGCGAGCGGACCCAGTGCGCGGCTGTGGGAGCGCCGCCGCGACGACTCCGATTTCCTGCTTCTTAGTCTCGGCTCCGGAAATCTGTTGGCAGCTGTCAATGTCGTCCGCGACGGACACGAAACCGTCGGTCCGCCATATGTGAATGACGTGCCGGTGACTGTTGGGTTGGCGAAGGTCGGTGTGCTCGGCATCGCTGGCCCGCGGGTCGCAAGAACGGCCCTGGCGCGCGCGATCGTCGGTCAGTTGGTGGTTCTGCATAGCCCGCGTGATCTCGCCCTCGTCGTGCTCACCGAAGCAGGACCCGAGCGCGTCGAGGAGTGGAGCTGGGTGCGCTGGTTACCTCACCTCCGGCCTGTCGGTGACGCCAATTGCCAGGTACTTCTCGGACTCGACGCCGACAGCGTGGCGACGCGGGTAGGAGAGTTGGCCGGATTAATCGAGGCTCGTCACGCGGCTGCCAGTGAGACCAATCCGCGAGCGGTCGTGGTGATCGTCGACGGCGCACGTGCCCTGCGCCGCAGGGCCGCGCTGGCCGACGTACTTGCGCGCGGCCCTGCCGTCGGCGTGTACGCGATCTGCCTTGACGAAGTTGCAACCCACCTCTCTGAGGAGTGCGGCGCCGTAGCCGTTGTTACCGACGCTGCTGACCCCGAACTAGCCGACTCTGAGCAGACGGAGAGCCCGGCGACAACATTGCTGCTCGCCGTCCCGGGAGTTCCGAGTGCACACGACGCTATCCCCGACGGCACGTCCATCCCGTGGGCTGACCACCTAGCCCGCTCGTTGGCGCCGCTTCGCGATGACAGCCCCGGACGAGACGACGCATTGCCCGCAGCTGTGCGCTGGCTCGACATCGCTGGCTTCGGTGCCGATATGACGAACGATCTGGTCACTCGATGGCGGGCCGGAGTCGAGAACACGAGCGCACTTGTCGGAACGGGTCCGGACGCCGGGTTCGTTGTCGACATCGCGCGCGACGGCCCACACGCCCTGATCGCCGGCACGACGGGCTCGGGCAAGAGCGAGCTGCTCCAGACTCTGGTCGCGTCACTCGCCTGCACCAACCGCCCCGACGAACTCACGTTCGTCCTTGTTGACTACAAGGGCGGCGCGGCTTTTGGCGCGTGCGCAGCATTGCCGCACACGGTCGGTGTCGTGACCGATCTCGACGGTCGGCTCGTGGAACGTGCGCTCGCCTCGCTCCGTGCGGAACTGAAGCGGCGAGAAGGTGCCCTTGCATTTGCAGGCGCACCGAACCTCGAGGTGTTCCGCGCGGGCGGCGGGAAGCTAGCTCGACTCATCATCGTGGTCGATGAATTCGCATCTCTTGCTGAGGAATTGCCCGACTTTGTCGGTGGTCTCGTCGGAATTGCTCAACGTGGACGGTCGCTGGGCGTCCACCTCGTACTGGCGACGCAAAGGCCCGAGGGCGTTGTGAACGCCGACATCCGCGCCAACGCCAACCTGCGAATCTGTCTCGGCGTCGTGCGCGAATCCGAGTCGAGGGACGTCATCGATGCCGGCGATGCCGCCCGCATCAGTCGCGCGACGCCTGGCCGAGGCTATGCGCGCACCGGTCACGGCGAACTCCAGGTGTTCCAGTCCGCCCGCGTAGCAGGCCTTCCAGCTGATGAGGCAGAGAGCGCCCGAATCGACGTCCAGCTCTCGCCATTCCGATCCCTGTGCGTCCCGCGGGTGGCCTCCGCCCCGAACGACGGCACCCGCGCCGTCCCAGCGACGGATCTCGACAGCATCGTCGCCGCGTGCCGCACG
>Ga0208589_1001354_pt1 | contig 10297 bp, 5 predicted proteins | sample NGESurshal092012_2_FD_184486 | JGI IMG/M metagenome (GOLD analysis project Ga0208589, IMG submission 184486) | Arctic peat soil microbial communities from Barrow, Alaska - NGEE Surface sample F53-2 shallow-092012 (SPAdes) | ecosystem: Environmental > Terrestrial > Soil > Wetlands > Peat ... | reverse complement strand
GGTACTATCCGGCAATGATTTTACTTTAGATATCAACAATCCTAAACATCCTAAAATTGTTTGCGTAGGTAACAACCCGGAGAAGCAACAGATTTATGGCGCAATATTATCATTGTATATTTCAAGATTGATAAGGCAGGTAAACAAAAAAGGAATGCTGAAATGCAGCTTAGTCTTTGATGAATTTCCTACGATCTATTTTAATAATATGGACAGCCTGATTGCAACAGCAAGAGGCAATAAGGTTGCTACAACATTAGCTATGCAGGATATTAGCCAGCTGAAAAAAGATTATGGAAAAGAACAGGCAGATGTAATTGTAAATATCACGGGCAACATTATCAGTGGCCAGGTGATGGGGGAAACATCTAAACTGCTATCGGAACGTTTCGGAAAAATAATGCAGGACAGGCAAAGTGTTTCTGTAAACCGAACGGATACTTCTATCAGCCACTCTAAACAGTTGGACAGCGCCATACCTGCTTCTAAAATTGCCGCACTCTCTTCAGGCGAGTTTGTGGGTCTTGTTGCAGATAACCCGGATGAAAAAATAAAGTTGAAAATGTTTCATGCCGAGATTATTAATGATGCTGATAAACTAAATGAGGAACTAAGCCGGTACAAAGAAATTCCTGTTGTATCCAATGTTACCCAACAGCAGGTGTTGGATAATTACTACCAAGTTAAGATGGAAGTGAAAAGGTTGATTGGGGAAGAAGTGCAGAGGTTGAAGGCGGAAAAAGTATGATGTAGGTCTCAAAAAAATATGGGTTTGATCCTGGCGTTGCATATACATAAAATTACTGCCATTGAGTTATTCAGATTATTGTAATTGAACGGATGCAAAATATTTTGCCAATATTTTTAGTAATTTTGTATATTTGTTGTTTTAAAATGATAAAGAATGACAATATCTGAAAAAATAATAAAACCTATCAAAGCTGAAATTTTTAGAACGGTCTTCCTTTATACAGGTCAGGGGGAATCAACACTTTTTGTAATACCAACTGGTACAAGCGTTACGGATTATATGTATGTTTTGGTAGATTCAGATTTGGATAACGAGCCAAATGAAATTGACTTGGTAGATATGTTCAAAGACCTGTTTAAAACTAGTGGGAAGCTTAGCTCATTTATCAATACACATCCTCACAATGACCATATTGGTGGCATAAAAGAAGTGTATGATGAAATTGGCTTTACAGAAGTTTGGCATTCTAATCATAAACCGGGTGGTAAACACAAAGACAGGTACAAAGATTTTAAGTACGTTCTGGAAAAAGTCGGCAAAAAAAATGAATATTTTTTATTGGGAACTAATGACCTTAATAAAATAAGAACTTCAGAAGACAAGGAAGTAATTAAAAAGCTTGGTTTAATTGACTTCCAGGTATTATCGCCTGCTGAATATTTATGTGAGGATATTGAAGATGCTGATTCTGATGAACGAAACAACAGAATACATGAACAATGTGGAGTTATTAAGTTCATTTATGGCAAGGACGCTAAAAGCATAATGATAACCGGTGATTCAGACAAAAAAGCATGGAAAGAACATATTACAGAGTATCACAAGGATAATCTTCCTGCCAATGTACTGAGTGCAAGCCATCATGGTTCAAGAACATTTTTTAAGGAGGATAAAGACGATGAGGATGTTTACGAAACTCATATTGAGAATATACAGCCAACTTATCTTATTGTTAGTGCTCCTAAGCAGGAAGACAGCCCCCATGAACACCCCCATGATGACGCAATGGAATTGTATAAAAAGCATGTTGACGAAGATGGGATATTCCATTTGGGTTCTATTCCCTATTCAGTTATTGTAGATATTGACGACCAGGGAAATTTAGATGTGAAAACTGATAAGGAATTGATTGAAGCCTATGGCAAAAGCGATAATGGTAATAACAACGATGATGGTGATAAAGCCAGGAATATCTATATAGGCTCACAAACTTCAAGAATAGATAATAAACCGATGGGATAATGTTGCAATGGTTCAAAAAACACCATCAATTTTTAATTGATGAAAGTACAGCTCTCTCTAATGACAATAATTATAAGGAATTGTATCAATGCAGAGATAATCTCTTTATCTCTCACGGAAATATCATTGTCAGGCTGACCGAAATTCATAAGTATCCCATTCTTGTTGTTTATACTGATGCGACGCCCTATAGATTGCCAGCAATTTTTCCACTGAACAAAGTTCTTACTAAAGGACAGGTTGATGAATTAGCAAAGTTGTCATTTTCAGAAATTCATTCAAAATTGGAGGCACATATTGAGTTTTACTATGAATTACGGCATCAAAACAGTTCAGGTGAGCTTTGTACTTTAGAGAGAGAAAACCTTGATAATGGAAATATATTTTATGGAATATCTGCTGTTCTGCAAAGGGTAAGGGACTGGTATGCTGGACATACAACAAATAACTATCCTCCTGATAGTGAAGAAGTTGATTTTTGCTCACACTTTAATTTTATTAATCAGGATATTAAATTGTTTTATCCTGAACACTTTTTGAATACACAGTTTACTGAAGGCGACTGCTATGCCACTCTTTATAGTTTTCAACCAGAGGGAAGGCACTTCACTCGTAACAGATACTTGTATTTAGGCGCATTTCTCGATGGAGTCGGCAAAGGTGGTTTATATGAACAGGTAAACGTTAACCTTGAGCGTCATTTTCATCATGATAAAATTAAAGATACACTAAGTTTAACCAAGAATCCAGAGATAGTAAATAAACTTATTGCAGATAAAAAAATAATAAGGGCCCAATGGTTTCAAATTAACGAAGAACCCAGACCATTCAATACATTCACTGATTTAATAACAATTATTGGCAATGGTGATTTCGATGCAGGTGTAAAAAGAGTAATTGCAAAATGCAAGGATAGCATTATCCAAAATCCAGTTCTAGATTCATTTATGATTGCTATCCGTTTCGCCAACAGGAAAGGGAAAAATGAGTTTCAATTATTCAAGGTTTTAATTGGGAAAAAGGAAGCCCAAATAATTATTTCGCCTAATCCTAATGAGCAATTAATAGCCAGGTTAAGCCTGTATGAAAATGTGGAAGCAATTGAAGGCGAAAAGCTAACGGAAGAAACGTATCATCAACGCAATAGTAAAAGAGCTGATTATAATATTCTAAAAAATAAATCTATAAACATATTTGGAGTAGGGGCAATTGGTAGTGAGATTGCAGATTGTATTGCAAAGGCTGGAATTGGTAATATTGCTCTTTTTGATAACCAATTAATGAAAGCCCACAATCCAATACGCCATTTAGGGACACTAGAGCAAATTGGGGAACCTAAAATAACTGCTGTAGGCGAATTATTATATAAACACAATCCCTTTATAAATATCCGGCCTGTACCATTGAACCTTTATGATTTTGATATTAGCGAGAATTATTTTGTTGATGATTCAATTACTATTTCTTCGGTGGCAGATGATAATGTCGAAGGCTTTATTAATCAACAATTAGTAACTGCTAATAAAACAATATTTTATGTCAGGGCATTACGAGGAGGAAAAGTAGTAAGGATATTCCGTGTTATCCCTGGCAAAGATGCCTGCTTCAATTGTTTAACATTGCACCGGAGGGATGGGAACATATTTATAGATATTCCAGACGACCCTGAATATCCGACACTTAAAAATGAATGCAATAATCCTATTCGTCCTGCGAGTGCGGCGGATTTGAAATTTGCATCATCAATAGCTGCACGAATACTAATAGACCATCTCCAGGATAAAGAATCTGAGTTTAATCACTGGATTTGGGCTTCTGAAGTAATTGGGGGTACCAAACTTAAAAACCCATACCAGTTCTATCGTCAGCAAATACCTCCACATAAAGATTGTTATTACTGTAACCATGATAAGCAAGTAACAGTCACCATTCCTCAAGACTTATTAAATTTTATGCAAGGATTAATTAAAGAAAATCCACGAATTGAAACAGGGGGTGTCCTTGTCGGATACTCAGAAGAAATGGGGAGTGTAATTATTTCTCACGCTTCTGGTCCAGGACTCAAAGCAATCAAGTTGGCAACTAAATTTGAGAAGGATGTGGTATTTTGCCAGGATTTTCTCGATAAGTTATATCGCGAGTCCAATAAGAAAATAGTTTATGTTGGAGAATGGCATTCTCATCCCTCAGAAAACAATCAGCCAAGTGGAACCGATATTAAAAGCCTTTCTGCAATATCCCTTCAAAAAGAATATTTAACTGAAAATCCGGCTATGATAATATTTTCAAACAAAGGAGTTCCGTCTTGTACGATGCACCCTGCAGGAAAAAGATTTTATTTAACAAAATTGACGATAACCCAATAAAGAATACATCATGAAGGTTGATACTTATTATTTCAAGGCAAGGCTATTTCCCACAGTTATCACTTCTATTCCACTTTTTGTTTTTGTAACACAAGTTCTTAATCCATTGTATGGTGAAAGTCTGAAAACGGTATATGACATTTTACCAATGTTGACTAGTTTAGGGATTTATGCCGGGATAGTATTTCTGTCGGTGCAAATAAACAGGTTTGTTTCTAAAGAAATCTTTCAGGGATTCTTTTTTAAAGAGGATATTAATATGCCAACCACAAATTATCTTTTATGGAGCAACGTGTTTTTTGCTGTTGATATTAAAAGGGCTATTAAAGAAAAAATTCTTTCTTCTTTTAATATCACTTTACTTAATCCGGTAGAGGAGCAACAAGATGATTTAAGGGCCAGAAGTTTGATTGTACATGCAGTATCTCAGATAAAAAACAAATTAAGGGGCAATGCAGTTTTATTTCAACATAATATTGAATATGGATTTGTCAGGAACTTAATTGGCGGCTCGTTAATTGCAATATTATTTTCAATTGCAACTATAATCTATGCCATTATTTATGGAGATGGGACATTGAGGAATACAGGTATAATCTTATTAATTATTTACTCCCTTCCCATAATATTCAGTAAAATGCTTATTACTAAATATGGACGTTATTACGCGAAAGTGCTGTATGAGCAGTTTATGAGCCTTTGAATTATGGAAATTGCATTTCGAAGTTATCAGTTTCGGAAAAATGTTTTTCCACCAATTGAAGCACTCGAAATTTTTTATTTGAAACGGCTTGTAGCAGGGAGTTTATAATTAACCTACAAGCAAAATAAAATATTAATGACAGATATTAATTGGAATAATTTCAAATCAAAATTCAATGAAAAAGAACGAATCGTATTTGAGCGACTTGCTTACATGCTTTTCTGTTACGAATTCAATATAAGGGTAGGCATTTTCAGGTTTAAGAATCAAACAGGCATAGAAACAGAATCTATTGATGTGGATGGATTAAATGTGGGTTTCCAAGTTAAATATTACGATACGAAACTTTCAGATAATAAAGATGATATTATAGATTCTCTGCAAAAGGCAAAATCAAAAAACCCTTCACTAAATAAAATCCTGATTTACACAAACCAAGAACTTTCTGAAAGTAGTAAAAAAGAGGGAAAAAAATCTGCTTACCAAACCGAAATTGAGCAGGCTGCTCAAAAAATCAGCGTTGATATTGAATGGAGGTTACCAAGCCACTTTGAAAAACAACTTTCCGTTCCAGAAAATGACTATTTAGCTCAATATTTCTTTGGATTGGGAAATGGAGTTATAGATTTCTTAGACAAGCTTAAAGCCCATTCAGAAAATATCCTTTTTGCCATCCAGACGGATATCGGATTTAAAGAACAGAAAATTAAAATTGACAGGAAAAGCGACCTCTCAAAACTTACTAATAATAAGACACAGATAATAATTCTTGCAGGTGAAGGAGGAAGTGGGAAAACGGCAGTAATTAAAGAGTTGTTCAGCAATCAATCCAATCCCTGTTATGTTTTGAAAGCTGCCGAATTTACAAAACCGAGTTCAACTGTCATATTTAATCAATTCGGTGTTTATGACATGAATGATTTTCTACATTTCCATGAAGATGAACCAAAGAAAACATTTGTTATTGATTCTGCTGAAAAGCTGTCTGATTTAGAAAACCAGGATGTGTTTATAGAGTTACTTTCCGCTTTAATTAAGAATAGCTGGCAAATAATATTCACAACGAGGAACAGCTATCTTGACGATTTGTGTTTCCAAATGCTTGAAGTGTACAGGCTTCCTTTCGATATTATTAAGCTGGAAAACTTGACTACTGCAGAGTTGGAGAGTCTATCAGCTACCTTCAATTTTAAGATACCCGATAACCCACGATTACAGTCTTTAATTTGTAACCTGTTTTATTTGAATGAGTATCTTACAAACTATGATATAATCAATGGCCAAACAGATGTTGTGAAGTTCCGAGATATACTTTGGCAAAAGAGAATTCAAAATTCAAAGTTCAAAAAAGATAATATTCACCTTGAGAGAGGTAGGTGCTTCTTGAATTTTGCTAAACAAAGATGCGACACCGGGAACTTTTTTTTAAGCGGAGACTTATGCAAAAATGAAATTTTATCATTACTCGAAAAAGATGAGATTATCAAATATGAGCCGTCACAAGATGGCTACTTTATTACTCATGATATTTATGAAGAATGGGCACTTGAAAAATTGATTGAAAAAGAATACACTACCTTAGTTTCACACTCTTTATTTTTTGAAAATATAGGAAATTCATTGCCGATACGAAGGGCTTTCCGTGACTGGCTTTCCGATAAAATACTACAACCCGATTCAGGCATCAAGCAATTTATTGAGAAATCTTTTATCGAAGATGCAGTACCTGAATTCTGGAAAGATGAATTGCTGATTAGTGTATTACTTTCTGATTATTCCTTTATTTTCTTCAAACTTTTTGACAATGTACTATTGGCAAATGATAAATTCTTTTTAAAGAAAGTTATCTTCCTTTTAAGAACAGCTTGTAAAGAGTTAGATACACGGTTAAACAAAATTTTGCAGGATACAAAAGACTTAACTATCAGTCCTGCCTATGTTTTCACTAAACCAAAAGGTAAGGGATGGGAAGCTGCTGTGGAATATATTTACTCTAAAATTACATTAATTCAAAAAGAAGAACTGGATTTTATTTTGCCCTTACTAAAGGAATGGGTTGGTCATCAACCTAAAGGGAATACTGCAAAAATAGCTGGATTGTTTGCCCTGCACTTTTACAAAGATGCAGAGTTAAATAGGAATGTTTATTTCAGTTCTGAAACAGAGAACAAACTTTTACAAATTGTATTGGCTACTGCCGTTGAATTAAAAACTGAATTGGTAGCCATAACAGAAGATTTATTATCCAGACCTTTCAACAGGCAAGAGCCTTTTGACAGTTTAAGGGAAGCTGTACTGGCTTCTGGATATGATAATACTGCTTATATTATGAGCCTGCCAGAGTATGTAATCAAACTGGCAGATAGTTCCTGGCACAAAGCTGAAACTGATAACCATCCTTTTTATTCTTCAGGTATTGGAGTGGAAGACTGCTATTCACTTAGGAGCCATTCACACCATGATTATTTCCCTTCAAGTGCGTTGCAAACCCCCATTTATTTTTTGCTATTTGCTGACTTTACCAAAACAATAAGTTTCATTCTTGATTTTACAAATCGAGCTGTCGAAGCATATCTTGCTTCAGGTTTTGATTCTTCTGTTCATGAAATCGAGGTAACTATTGGTTCTGATAAAACAAAACAAATAATAAGTGGCAACCTCTGGAATATATACAGAGGTTCTGGCTCACCAGTTACTCCCTATCTCTTGCAATCTATGCACATGGCTTTGGAAAAGCGACTACTTGAAATTGGCAAGATTTCTGGCAAGGAAAATTTGAAGGGATGGCTGATCTATTTACTCAAAAATACTCGGTCGGCTTCTATAACTGCTGTTGTCGTCAGTATAGTATTGGCATATCCTGATGAACTGTTTGAAGTAGCTGCCATCTTATTTAAAAACTACGAATTTTATAAGTACGATAATTTAAGAGCAGGTTCAGAAAGAGAGACTAAAAATCTTTACTTAATTGGGGCAGGCTTGGATAGGAAAAAGGAATATAAAAATGAACGGTTAGCTACTTGTGATGACCCTCACCGTAAACTCTCTCTTGAAAGCGTTGCCCTCAATTACCAGTGGTTTAAAAATGAACATATAAGTGATGAAGAAGCGGATAAACGTAAGGAAGAAATTTGGGCGATTATTGATTATCTACACAGCACAATACCATCTAAAAACTCGGAAATTGAAAAGAACAAAAATATACGATTATTATTGGCAAGGATTGATAGACGAAAGATGAATCCTGTGGTGCATCAGAAAGAAGACAAGTTATTAATTGAATTTAACCCTTCATTAGAACCTGATTTAAAAGAGTACAGTGAAGAAGGAATGAAAACTTATCAAGATAAGTTCAAATACACTGCTCTGAAATTATGGTCTACAAACAAGATTGAAAATCACAATCAATATGGGCCGTACCCCCAATATGATGAAAATCCGCAATTAGTATTGAAGGAAACTAAGGAAATACTTGTGGGATTGGAACAGGGAAATAACGAAGAGTTTTATTTATTCAACAGTGATATTCCTGCTTATACTTGTTCTGCTTTGCTTAAATTATACAGTGATAAACTTTCATCAGACGACCAGATATATTGTAGAGATATTGTATTAGCTTATGCTACTTCTCCTTTTCGAGAGAATTACGGTTATCAAATTGGTGATGGTGTGGAAGCCGCTATTAGTACATTACCATTCCTTTACAAATTATTTCCAGAAAATAAACTGGATTTTAATATCACGCTGCTTTTTATATTATTTGATACTTATCCGCTTGGAGAATATAAAAGAATTTGTGACTATGCGGTAGAGACAATAAGAAACAATTTATTTGAATTGTCTCCAGATGATGCTAATACTATCTTGATTGGATATATGATGTTTAAGCCAAAGTTTGACCAAGATAATCCGCCACAGAAGCAAATAAGGGAAGGGAAAACAAGAGCTGAAATACTTGATGAATTTGCAACAAAGTATGATAAGGCATTGAGTGAGATAGTGCCAACCGATGCTAATTATAGTAAAATTGAATTTTCATCACAAGGGATTAGAGTAGCAGAAACGGCTTTTCAAATAATGCCTTCCGATACAAACAATCCTATTCACTTGGATTATATTAAGAAGTTCCTGGTAAATTTCAGCAGTGAAATATTAGAAGAAACCCGTTATTCTGATAATGATTCAAAAATTGATTACAGACTAAAGCATCGATTTTACAGGAAGTTTGCAAACTTCTTATTGCATAGGGAACCTATCTCAATACAGGAGTGGGTAAAGCCTTTTATTAATGCCTTTACTATTTCCAGAGAAATGGCTGATTTCTTATCAGATGTAATTTCTGAAGAAGACTCCTTAGGTAAATACGATAGCTTTTGGGCTATATGGGAATGCTATTATCCTGTTATTAAATCTGCTGCACAAAATAGAAGTCGTAGGGATTTGGATGAAATAATACGCAACTATATGTTGGCTTGGCCCTATTGGAAGGATACGGCAAAAGAATGGCAAAGCCTCCGTGAGAGAGAAACTGTTTTTTTTCAAAGGATATGTACAGAAATGGGGGATCATCCTTCTGTGCTTTACTCTTTATCAAAATTTTTAAATCAGATTGGTTCACCTTTTCTTGATAAGGGAATAATTTGGATAGCAGATATGTTATCTAAAAATGCAAGTCTGCAAAAGGAGGACGTTAGTCCTAACACTATTTATTATCTCGAAATGATAGCCAGGAAATATGTCTATCTAAACCGAACAAAGCTAAAGACTATCCGCTTCATAAAAGAGAATATACTTACGCTACTAGATTTCCTTGTATTAAAAGGGTCAGTAAATGGATATTTGATGAGAGAAGATATTTTTTGATAAAACTAAAAGCGAAAAGAAAACAGAAGCTAATCCACCTTCCTTAATCAAACAAAAAATCCATCGTTACTTCGCTTTGTACAAGGTTTTTATAATAAGTATTTTTTGCAATTCCATAGGTAGTTATCATGGTTAAAAAAATCGTTTTCTTAGTTTTGGTTTTGTCTATAAATACTGTTCGCTTTTGCAAAAGTTCATCTGCATACTTTTTATTGATGGCAAATTCGCCGGTAGAAAATTTTATTTCGCAAATATTAATACAACGGACAAGACGGTTGTGGCGCATGTTTCAGTAACAGTTTCATAAAATCATTATCTAACTTTAGAGCAGGCCAGTGCTTAAGAGCCTTGCTGCAGAATGGTGCAATATAG
>Ga0208589_1001352_pt1 | contig 10308 bp, 6 predicted proteins | sample NGESurshal092012_2_FD_184486 | JGI IMG/M metagenome (GOLD analysis project Ga0208589, IMG submission 184486) | Arctic peat soil microbial communities from Barrow, Alaska - NGEE Surface sample F53-2 shallow-092012 (SPAdes) | ecosystem: Environmental > Terrestrial > Soil > Wetlands > Peat ... | reverse complement strand
GCCGAGGGCCAGGACGAGGCCGTGACGCCCGACGACGAGCACGACGAGTTCGCCTGGTGGCCGCGCGAGATCGACGACTGGCCGCCCGAGGCCGGCGACGCTTTGCCGCGGATGGCTCGCTGGCTCTCGCAGTGAACGGCCTCGCGCGCGAGAAGCTCGCCGGGCGGCGCGTCGCCGCCGCGAGCGCCTCAGGTGACCCGCCGCGGCCGCGCGCATCCGCCGGTCCGCTGACGTTCACGCGGCTGAAGTGGACGTCGTTCGCGCATTCGTGTGTCTACCTCGCGCTGCTGATCTGCGCCTTCGCCGCGGGCAACCCGCAGCCGCTGACGTTCGTCCTCGGGCTGACGCACGGGCTGCTGTGGATCTTCATGTCGCTCGCCTGCCTGACAGCCGCGCGACTGCGGATCGTGACGCTGCGACTCGCCGTCGCCGTCGCCGTACTCGGAGGCATCGCGCCGTTCTTCGGCAGCTTCGAGTTCATCCGCGAACAACGCAAGCGCGCCGCGCTAGAGTAGAGAATCAATGGCCACAGGCACCACGGCTGCGCAGATAATCGACGTCGTGACCCCTGCCGCGGGCGAGTCGGTCACCGAGGGAACAATCCTCGAATGGCATGTCAAGGTAGGCGACACGATCAAGCTCGACGAGACGATCGTCGAGATCTCGACCGACAAGGTCGACGTCGAGCTGCCGTCTCCCGCCGCGGGCACAGTCACTGAGCTGCTCGTCGAGGAGGGCGACACCGTCACCGTCGGTCAGGTGATCGCGCGAATCGCCGTCGGCGGTGAGGACGGCAGCGCAACAACGACGAGCGGTAACGGCTCGAGCCCGAGCAACGGCTCCCGCGGTGAGGCCGCGCAGGAGCCCGCCAACGGCTCCGGCGAGACCGCGCAGGCCTCCGCCGGACAAGCCGTCTCCGAGCAGCCGAGCCACGATGCGCCCGCAAACACGGCCGCGCCTGCCGACGGCGGAGCGTCGAGCGATGCTGCCGGCAGCGGGCAGATCGTCGACGTGCTCACGCCGGCCGCCGGCGAGTCCGTCGCCGAGGGGACGATCCTCGAATGGCACGCGAAGGTCGGCGAGTTCATCAAGGAGAGCGACACGATCGTCGAGATCTCGACGGACAAGGTCGACGTCGAGCTGCCGGCTCCCGCGAGCGGCACCGTCACGGAGCTGCTTGCCGAGGAGGGCGAGACGGTCACCGTCGGGCAGGTCATCGCGCGGATCGCCGTCGGCTCCTCGCAGGCTGCGGGCAGCGGCTCGGGGGACGGCACTGCCGCGTCTGCCCCGGCCGGTGCCGGCGCACAGCCGGCGAGCGGACAGCTTCCAGAGGGCACGAAGATCTCACCTGTCGCGGCGCGAGCGGCGGCCGCGGAGGGCGTCGACCTCGCGAGCGTCTCCGGCAGCGGACCGGCCGGGCGGATCGTCAAGTCCGACGTGCTCAGCGCCGCATCGGGCAACGGCGCCGCAGCGACACCAAGCGCTCCGGCTGCGAACGGCGCCTCCGCGCCGGCGCAAGCCGAGACGAAGGTGATGAAGGGCAGCGCCGCCGCGCTCGCGCGCTACATGGACCAGTCGCGCTCGATCCCGACGGCGACGAGCTTCCGCACGCTGACCGTGACGATGCTCGACGCGCGGCGCAAGGAGCTGAAGGCCGGAGAGCGCAAGGTCTCCTTCACGCATCTGATCGCCTACGCGATCGCGCGCGCGGCCGACGACATGCCGGTGATGGCCGACCACTTCGCCGAGATCGACGGCAAGCCGAACCGCGTGCACGACGGGCAGGTCAACCTCGGCCTCGCCGTTGACGTCGAGAAGAAGGACGGCACGCGGACGCTGATGGTCCCCGTGATCCGCGACGCCGGGCGGATGCCGTTCGAGCGCTTCGTCGCGGCCTATGACGCGCTAGTCGAGAAGGCGCGCACGAATACGCTGACGGCCGACGACCTGCAGGGCGGCAACGTCACGCTGACGAACCCTGGCGGAATCGGCACGATCGCCTCCGTGCCGCGGCTGATGACCGGCCAGGGCACGATCGTCGCGACCGGCTCGATCGCCTACCCGCCTGGCCTTCAGAACATCGGCGCGATGATCGGCGCGGAGAAGGTCATGACGATGACCTCGACGTACGACCACCGGATCATCCAGGGCGCCGAGTCGGGTCGCTTCCTCGCGCGGATCGACGAATACCTCAGTGGCGAGCGCGGCTTCTACGACGGCGTGTTCGCCTCGCTCGGCGTCGAGCTCGGCCCGGCGCCTTCGCCGCCGGCGCCGGCCGCCGCCGCTTCGGCCGCTGCCGCATCGGCTGCCTCGAGCACCGGCGGGACGATTGCCGTCAACGAGGAGCTGCTGCGGGGCGTGCAAGCCGCGACGACGCTCGTCAGCCGCTTTCGCAGCCACGGCCACCTCGCGGCGCGTGTCGACCCGCTCGGCTCAGAGCCCGAGGGCGATCCGGGGCTCGACCCCGAGCCACTCGGCCTGACGCCCGAGATCCAGGCGCGGATCCCCGCGAAGGTGCTGCAGATGTACGTCCCCGGCGCGACGCTCGCCGACGCGCTGCCGCATCTGCGCGAGACCTACTGCGGGACGATCGCCTATGAGATCGAGCACATCGCCTCGCACCGCCAGCGCGTCTGGCTGCGCGAGCACATCGAGGCCGGCTCGTTCCGCGAGCCGCTGACGAACGACGAGAGCCGCTGGCTCTTGCGCCGCCTCGTTAAGGTCGACGCGCTCGAGCGCTTCATGCACAAGGCCTACCTCGGCCAGCACCAGTTCTCGATCGAGGGCCTCGACATGGCCGTACCGATGGTCGACGAACTGATCAAGCTCTCCGCGGCGCACGGCGGCAAGGAGGTCGTCGTCGGGATGGCCCACCGCGGGCGCCTGAACGTGCTCGCGCACAACCTCGGCCGACCGTACGACACGATCTTCGCCGAGTTCGAGGGCGCTTCGACGCTCGAGGCCGTCACGACGATCCCGCAGGGTGGCACGGGCGACGTCAAGTACCACCACGGCACACAAGGCACATACGACCTCGGCAACGGCGAGACGATCCGCGTCAACCTCGAGTCGAACCCGAGCCACCTCGAGTACGTCTACCCGGTCGTCGAGGGCGCGACGCGCGCGGCGCAGACGACGCGACAGGGCCCACACGCGCACCAGGACACCGACGCGGCCGTGCCGATCGTGATCCACGGCGACGCGTCGTTCCCCGGCCAAGGCGTCGTCTCGGAGACGCTCAACCTGCAAGCACTCGACGGCTACAAGGTCGGCGGCACGGTGCACATCATCACGAACAACCAAGTCGGCTTCACGACGGACCCCGACGATGCGCGCTCGACGCGCTGGGCCTCGGACCTCGCGAAGGGCTTCGACGTGCCGATCGTGCACGTCAACGCCGACGACGTGCAGGCGTGCATGAGCGCCGTACGGCTCGCCTTCGCGTTCCGCCAGGAGTTCGGCCACGACGTGTTGATCGACCTGATCGGCTATCGCCGCTTCGGCCACAACGAGTCCGACGAGCCCGCCTACACGCAGCCTGAGATGTACGCGAAGATCAAGGGCAAGAAGCGCGTCTCAGAACTTTGGGCCGACCGTCTCGTCGCCGAAGGCATCGTCTCGCAGGAGGAGGTCGACAGCCAGGCGCAGGAGGTCTGGGACAAACTCACGCTGCTGCACCAGCGGCTGAAGGCGAAGATCGCCGCGGCCGCCGAGCACGACGGCGAACAGGCGACGGGCGAGTACGAACTTGACCGCTCGCCGAGCCCCGAAGTCGAGACTGCCGTGCCGGCCGCGCGCCTGCGCGAGATCGGCGAGGAGCTGCTCAGCGTGCCCGAGGGCTTCACCGTGCACCCGAAGCTCGTCAAACAGCTCGAGCGCCGCCGCGAGGCGCTCGGCGACGCCGGCGGGATCGACTGGGCCCACGCCGAGGCGCTCGCGTTCGCGTCGCTGTTGACCGAGGGCACACCGATCCGCCTGACCGGGCAGGACACCGAGCGCGGCACGTTCAGCCAGCGCCACATGGTCCTGCACGACGCGAAGACGGGCCAGACGGTCTGCCCGATCCAGAGCCTGCCCGAGGCGCTCGCGCCGCTCGAGCTGCACAACAGCCCGCTCTCAGAGCTCGCGTGCATGGGCTTCGAGTACGGCTACAGCCAAGAGGCGCCCGAGACGTTCGTGCTGTGGGAGGCGCAGTTCGGCGACTTCGTCAACTCCGCGCAGGTGATCGTCGACCAGTTCATCGTCTCTGGCCTGGCCAAGTGGGGGCAGACCTCACGGCTGACGCTGCTCTTGCCGCACGGCTATGAGGGCTCCGGCCCGGAGCACTCTTCGGCCCGTCTCGAGCGCTTCCTCGCGCTCGCCGCCGAGGGCAACATCCGCGTCGCGAGCCCGACGACGCCCGCCCAGTACTTCCACCTGCTGCGCCGCCAAGCGCGGATCGCCAAGCAGCGCCCGCTGATCGTGATGACTCCTAAGTCGCTGCTGCGCCTGCCGCAGGCAACTAACTCCGTGGCGGATCTCGCCGAGGGCACGAGCTTCCTGCCTGTGCTCGCCGAGCCTGGCGTCGATGACTCACAGGTCACGCGCCTGCTGCTCTGCACGGGCAAGGTCTACTACGACCTCGTCGGGCACCCCGACCGCCCATCGCACCCCGGCCTCGCCGTCGGGCGCGTCGAGCTGCTCTACCCCTTCCCCGAGGGTCAGATCCTCGCGCTGATGCGCCGCTACCCGAAGCTGCGCGAGGTCGTCTGGGTCCAGGAGGAGCCGCGCAACGTCGGCGCGCGCGCGCACATGTTCCCGCGCCTGATGCAGATCATGCCCGACGAGATCCGCTTCGGCTTTATCGGCCGCCCCGAGCGCGCGAGCCCGGGCGAGGGCTATCCCGCCGCGCACATCGCCGAACAGAACCGCATCGTCACGACCGCGATCGACCTCGACCAGTCGATCTCGCAATACCCTCGCAAGACGCCGGGGCAGCGCTGATGTGGGCACTGTGGAAGCGGTTCCTCGAGATCCGCCGGCAGCGCAAGCGCAAGAAGCTTTCGCGCAGATAGTCAGAGTCATGCAAGCAGCGCCGAGATGTCCGCGGCAAAAGCTATCCTTCCATTATCGGTCTGAGTACAACTGTCTGCTAACTCTGGAAGCTCATGTTTGAAACTTTCTCGCCCAGCATCTTGGACGCACAGAGCACGGGATTTGATCCAGCGGATGTTCTGACCCGATCGGATCTTGAGCCGATTCTTGCTACGCCGCGAGGCGCCCTGTTCAACGAGGATTGTCTGGTCATGCTCAGGTCGATCAAGAGCGAGAGCATTGACACTGTGTTTGCAGATCCTCCGTTCAACCTAGGTAAGCGTTACGGAGCGCGGGTAAATGATGAACTTGGCAAAGCCGAGTACGTTGAGTGGGGACAGGAGTGGATACGCGAGTGTGTCCGCGGCCTTAAGCCTGGAGGAGCCTTCTTTTTGTACAACCTCCCGAAGTGGAATGTTGTGTTTGGCTCTTACCTCACCGAATTGGGAATGGACTTTCGGCACTGGATCGCGCTCAGCATCAAGTCTGGGCTGCCGATCTCAGGCCGCCTCTACCCAGCACATTACAGCTTGCTCTATTACACAAAGGGGAAACCTAAAACCTTTGGCAAAGTCCGCACGCCGATCGAGCTTTGCCGCCACTGCGGAGGTGAGATTAAGGATTACGGAGGCCATCGCGACGCAATGAACCCCAAGGGCGTAAATCTTTCAGATGTCTGGACCGACATACCGCCGGTTAGGCATTGGAAGTTCAAGAGCAAGAAAAGAAGCTCGAACCAGCTATCGACGAAGCTTCTGGAGCGGGTAGTCCATCTGTCGACAGAGCCCAACGAGCTCGTACTTGATCCGTTCGGCGGCAGTGGTACCACATTTTCCGTAGCTGAGCGGCTGGGGCGTTACTGGATCGGCTCTGAGATCGAGAGTTGCGACGTTATCTTGGAGCGCTTTAATTCGGAGGAGCTTCACCATCATCTGAGCAGCGACTTCATCGAGCCACGCGCAGCTTAACGTCGGGCACGCCCGTCTGTTCCCTTCGGGATCAACCGGACCTTTTCATCGATGGCATCCTGCTCTACAGCGTAGATTCGCAATACAGCCTCCTCAACCTTCGCGCTCGCTGCGCTCCAAAGCGGAAAATACGCACGAAGCTCCTCCATGTTGCCCACGCGGTCTGTGAGGTACGTGTACATCGCCCGGCTAGGCACGACGAGGAAGCAGCCGATGATCGCGCGGTGGATGAGCCCAAGAACAAGCTTGTTGAGTGCGCGGTGGCTCGAGGCGATGTTGCCAGTCTCCCACTCAAACGCGATGTAGTGACCATCACGTACAACGAGTGCGTCGAGATCGCCTGGGCGCAGTACGTTCGAGGCCAGTGGAGGCAAAGCCTCTACACGCCAGCAGTGTTTCTCTAGTTGCGAAATGCAAGGCGTCTTGATCGGCTTGACACCATTCCCTTTCCGCTTTGGGTTGATCACAAACGAGCCCGAGCCGTGCGGCCAGTCCGTGCAGCGAAGCGCCTCCTCAACCTCAAGGCAGGCGGATTCCCAAGTCTCAGAGCGCGCGAAGTCTCCTGCGGAGATTATGTCTACGGCCTCAACAATTTTCACGCAAGTTGCCTAGCGCCCTTTCCACACCGGCTCGCGCTTCTCCTTGAACGCGTTCGCGCCCTCTTTGGAGTCCTCCGAGGCGAACACAGGGCCTGAGATCGCGCCCTGCTTCTCCCACATCTCGGCGGTGCTCCAGTCGTACTGCTCCTGCAGGATGCGCTTGGAGGCGATCACGGCGAGCGGGCCGCTCTTGGCGAGCTTCTCGGCGAGCTCGATCGCAACGTCGACCGCCGTGCCGGGGTCGGCGAGGCGGTTGACGACGCCGAACTCGTGGAAGCGCTCGGCAGGCATCGGATCGCCGGTCAAGGCGAGCTCCATGACGACGTGGTACGGCATCCGCTGCGGCAGTCGCAAAAGCGCTCCGCCGGCAGCTACGAGCGAGCGCTTGGCCTCGGGGATGCCCAGCTTTGCGCCCTTCGCGGCGACGATCAGGTCGCACGCGAGCGCGATCTCCATGCCGCCCGCGACGGCGAAGCCCTCGATCGCGGCGATCAGCGGCTTCTTCGCGGCGCGCTGGGCGATGCCGGCAAAGCCGCGGTCGCCGAACCACGGCGATTCGCCTTTGACGAACGCGCCGAGATCCATCCCGGCGCAGAAGAAGCCACCGGCTCCGGTCAGCACGCCGACGGACAGCGCCTCGTCGCCATCGAGCTCGTCGAGCGCCCGGGCGATGCCCTCGGCGACGGCGCCGTTGACCGCGTTGCGGACCTCCGGACGGTTGATCGTGATCAGCAGCACGTTGCCGCGCCGCTCGGCGAGGACTGGCTCGGAGGACACTGCGGGCTCTGCGCTCATCTGCGATCTGCTCCTTTCGGTCGGGAAGAGCAGCAGCCTATCTGCGGCGCGCGCCCCACAGGAGGCGAGCAGATCGGATTTAGCTCGAGGGCTCCGCGGGCTCGTGCGCGTCAGCCACGGGCGCCGGCGCGGACGCTTGATGGGTCGCAGGCCGAGCGGCCGCCATGGGTGATGGTGGTTGTGGCGGTGTCGGAGCGTCGGGCGGCGGCGGCGCGGGCGGCGTCGAGGCAGCCGGCGGTGGCGGCGCCTGTGGTGGCGGGTCCTGCGAGCCGATGTCCAGCGACTGGCGGAACTCGCGGATGCCGTTGCCAAGCGAGCGAGCGAGATCGGGTAGACGTTTGGGACCGAGCACGACGAGCGCGACGATCGCGATGAAGATCAGGTGTGTTGGACTCTCGATGCCCATGCGAGTGGACGGCCACGCTCGCTTCGCGCGTCGGCGACGGACAGTCGACCACGAAGGCTAGCGCGACGGCCGCGCGTGGCCGTAGGCTCTGCAGCCGTGGCCGAAGAACCCGACGCGAAGGCCGCTCCTGCTTCGACGCCGCGGCCCTATCCGCCGCCGCCCGACAGCGAGCCGTTCTGGCCGGCGCAGCTGACCGTGCTCGCAGCGATCGGCATCCAGTTGCTGCTGCCCGAGCGACTGACGGCCGGCCCAATGTGGTTGGTGCCGTCGCTCGAGGGCGTGCTGCTGATCGGGCTGATCGTCGTCACTCCGAACGACATCGAGGACGAGCACCCGCGGCGGCGGCGCACGGCGCTGGCGCTGACGGCATTCGTCAGCGCCGCGAACATCTTCTCGCTCGGCGCGCTGACGCACTTCCTGCTGCACCACAACGTCCAAGACGGCCGTGGCCTGGTCGTCTCGGGCGTGCTGATCTGGCTGACGAACCTGCTGATCTTCGCGCTGTGGTACTGGGAGATGGATCGCGGCGGGCCGGGTCTGCGATCGGCCGCACGCGACCGCGCGCCGGACTTCCTCTTCCCGCAGATGAGCGACGACCGGATCGAGCCGCGTGACTGGCGGCCGAAGTACATCGACTACTTCTATGTGTCGCTGACGAACAACACCGCGTTCTCGCCGACCGACACGATGCCGCTGACGCCGATGGCGAAGTGCGTGATGGGAGTGCAGTCGGTCGTCTCGCTGCTGACGATCGGGCTGATCGTCTCGCGCGCGGTCAACATCCTCTAGTTGACCTCAAGTCCGCGGCGAACGTACGTTCTGTTCCGCCGGGTCTGCACGTACGCTTGCTCAAATGTACGCTGGTCCCCAATTGCTCGAGCGCAAAGCTCGTGGCGCATTTTTTACGCCGCCTGCGATCGCCGATTTCCTCACACGGTTCGCGATCGCGAACGACGTAAGTGCGCGAGTCCTGGACCCAACCTGCGGCGAGGCCGTGTTCTTGCTGGCTGCCGGGCGCCAGCTAGAGAACCTTGGCGCCAGTCCTGAGGCGATCTCGGATCAGCTGTGCGGTGTCGATCTACACGAGCCCTCGCTCAACGAATCGGCCAAGCTACTCACAGACGAGGGCTTCGCGGCCAACTTGCTGTGCTCGGACTTTTTCGAGCTACCGAGTCCAGCGCAGATGGGGGACAAAGCGGGCTGGCAGGACGCCGTGGTAGGGAACCCCCCGTTCGTCAGGTATCAAGAGCACACGGGTGAGACACGCAAACGCGCAGCGGCCGCAGCGTTAGCGCAGGGTGTCCGGCTCTCCGGACTGGCCTCGTCGTGGGCACCAACGCTGGTCCACGCATCGGCCTTTCTCAAGCCCTCGGGCCGCCTCGCGATGGTACTTCCGGCCGAGCTCTTGACTGTTGGGTACGCCGAGCCCTTGCGCAAGTGGCTGAGAAAACGCTTCGCAGTGGTCAACCTTGTGATGTTCGAGCGACTCCAATTTCATGACGCCGATGAGAACGTCGTCCTACTGGTCGCGCACGGCACCGGTCCCTGCGATTCATTTTGCTTGATACACGTAGATGACGCGGAGGATCTAGCGGATGTCCATCCGCTGGATCCGGTTGGAGCAAACCCCGCTGCGGAGGGGAAGTGGAGCGACTTGACGCTACCGCTTGAAACGCGGCAGCTTTTCAACCGAATCCGGCACGAGAAGATGAGTCGCCTAGACAGCTACGGCTCCGTAGAGCTCGGCACAGTGACCGGTGCCAACGACTACTTTGCTATTTCGGAGGTAACTCGGCACAAGTATGGGCTCGCAGAAAGGCATCTCAGGCGAATTAGCCCTCCAGGAACTCGCCACCTGGGTGGACTTACTTTCAGTCGAACACAATGGGAGGAGCTTAAGCTCTCCGGGCATCGCGTCTGGCTGGTATGCCCAGCGGTCGGATCTCGGGCAAAAGGGCTATCCGACTACATCAGTCTCGGCGAAAAACAGAAAGTCAACGAAGCTTATAAGTGCACCGTCAGAAAGCCATGGTGGCGTCCCCCAGTAGTGCCAACCCCGGATCTGTTCTTTACCTATATGTCGCATCGATACCCGCGTCTCATAGCAAATACCGCCGACGCGACCATCCTCAACTCAATGCACGGGATCCGTCTAGCCCCCGATGCACCGCCCGACTCGCGAGATGCACTTCCACTGCTAGCACTTAACTCCGCAACGATGCTCGGAGCAGAGGTGCTCGGTCGCGCTTACGGAGGCGGCATATTGAAGATGGAGCCAAGCGAGGCAGCGAGCCTGCCGGTTCCGTCGGCCGAATACCTAGACAGAGCCTGGAAGATACTCAGTGAGCGTCGAGCAAAATTTGATTCGCTCCTTCGCCTAGGCAGCTGGCAGACGGTCATCGCAGAGGTCAACCAAGTGCTTCTTAATGACGTCATGGGTCTTAGCCCGCACGAGACGGCGGCGTTG
>Ga0208589_1001350_pt1 | contig 10314 bp, 9 predicted proteins | sample NGESurshal092012_2_FD_184486 | JGI IMG/M metagenome (GOLD analysis project Ga0208589, IMG submission 184486) | Arctic peat soil microbial communities from Barrow, Alaska - NGEE Surface sample F53-2 shallow-092012 (SPAdes) | ecosystem: Environmental > Terrestrial > Soil > Wetlands > Peat ... | reverse complement strand
ACGGCGACTCATGGCATGGACGAACACTCAAAAGCAGCTTGGCGTGCGGGCCTGTCGCGCCGCCGGCATCAGTGAAGAGCAGCGGGTCAATATGATCCTGCGAAACTTCGCCAACGCCCACCACAACGGCGAGATTACATCGACCTCGCCCAAACTGACCAGCCGCGATTTTGAAGCGTTCATGTCAATCGTGGAGCGGACGGCCGGCGGCACTGTCTTGCACTTCGCCGCCGGATTCTGGGAACGCGCCGCCACCGATTCGCTCAGCCGGATGCGTTTTCGTGCGAATCGCATTGCGTCCGCCCTGGAGGCGGCCGGCCAGCTCCAGCCCAACGGTGTCGGCCTCGCCGGCTGGATTGAGAAGCGAGTAGCCGGCGGCATCCCAACGCGGATCGAACAACTTGAATTCCATGGCATGACGGCGTTGATCGTCGGCCTTGAAGCCTACGCGCGGCAAAACGCCGTTGCGGTCGCATAACGCGACCAAGGATTAATCGAATGGCAAGGATCGCCATCCAAACTGATTTGCCACGCCGCCTGACGGCCCTCGCCGGTGGCGATCGTGCCCTTGATGGCATGACGACACGCCCCGCGATGGCGACGCGCCAGCGTTCGAGCTATCGCCGCCTTCGGCCATTATCCCTTCAAACAACAAACCGCGAGAATCGCCGGCTTGCCCGTGTGGGGCGCGGCGTGAATCGCATCGTGATGGAGATTGCTATGGGTTCAGAAACAAAAGGAAGGCGGCGGCGTCCGCCGCCGCGTGATTATGGTGGAAGGGTTTGGCGGGCGCAAGAATGCGGCAAGCCGATCGGGTATGTCGTGACTTGCCCCAGAGAGGGGCGGGTCATTCCTGTGGCATTGCTTCCCCGTCTGAACAAAGCGGCCCTTCGGCGAGCGTTTAGCCTCGCCCGCAATCCTAAAATGGCCACGCATTTAAGATCACCTTACTGCGACCTTCACCTTCTCGGTGTGGATCGTATTAAGGCCAAGATCGGCTCCTATCGCCTCATTCCCGTGGATGTATTCGGGGAGACTGCAATCCGGGACGACGGCGTTGTATCCGCTCACTTTGAAGAATGCCTATTCGAGCGGCCTGAAATCGCTGGCCGGATCGACAAATGCCTTATGTTCGTCGGCGAGATCCATGAAATGGCTGACATTCACGCCATCCACCTCGATGGGCGATTTTTGTCTAACCCGTCATCTATCCCCCTGTACATCTTGATGCGTAAGCGATGGGCGAAATGGCAGACGTTTTTCTACGGGAGATTCCCTGAAGGCGTTATACCCCGAAGAGTCTCTGACGCGCATAAAAAGAGCGGCTCGCCAGAAAAGCCCGCCATCCCCGCGCCGGCAAGCAAACGGGATCGCAAGGCTCGAACTCTGACGGCCGCTTGAATCGTTCGGCCGCGACGCCCAGGCAATGGGCGTCGCGGTCTTTGGATTATACCCCATGGCGACGGGAAATGTCGCCAGAATTGGAATGGCGCGATGTCGCGGGTGCATAAAGTTCTCCGGCTGATGACCGGCGCGCATCGCGTCGCATTGGATCGGTTTCTGAGCAAGCCGCAAACGACTTGCGACGCGGCATTCGATTTCGTTGAGAAGTTGGGCTACCGAATCTCCCGCTCGGCGATCAATAATTACGCCAGGGATGGCCGGATCGCTCCGCCCGAATTAATGGCAAAGATTCTCAGTATGAAGCGTATCACGGCAACGGCGGAGATTGCCAAGATCACTAAAACGCTTTCCGTCTCGACGCTTCGGTCACTCGCGTTGGTTGCGACGTTGCTCGCCGGTTCGACGCCTTGCGAGCAGGGATCATTAATTACGAATCGAACGCCGATCGAATGAAGTTTGGGGGCTGTCCGAATGCTGCTAATTAGCATCGGACAGTGTTAATTTAGGAGGTTTGAAGCCGGCGCGTCAGCGTCCCGGCTGATTCTATGCGCTATACGCTCGTCTAAAATGCGTGACTAAATCTCATATTGATTGCAACTGTATGATGTGCAAGTGCCGGGGTTATCGCTTGCGCCGTGTATCTCGCAAAGAACTTGAGGATATGGAAATGCCAGTTGCATTTTTAGAACGATTGTCCGGCTAATGCCATACACACCGATTAAAGTCTATATTCAAAACCCAAGCCGCCGCATCTGGTCTGTAATTTATGTCAACGCGAGTTATTGTTCCCTCTACTACGGGGGCATCAGATGCTCTTAGATCACGAATGCCCTCTATCTGCTTCAACACCGCGCCATCGAAATAAGCATGAAGAGACGTGAGAAGTTTGGTCCTTTTGTCTACGATAGGCTCTGCCTGCAAGACTAAAAGCCCTCGATATCGTCCTTCGGTAACAGGATAGACTTGGCGAACCGACAGCTTTATGGTGGCGTTTCGTTCATTCAGTCGCCTTAAAATGAAATTAGCTCTCTCTTGCGCCACGGACCAGTTTCCATCTTGAGGTATTATTTTTGTTGGAATCTTTCCCAAAATTTGACCTATTTCAGTAAAATCCCTCGCTTTTTTCCATAACAACCAAAACACATGCGCCACCAATGGCCTCAGCAATATAATTGCAACAAAGACAAATATAATTTCAAACAAAAATCGAACTATCTGGTGTTCGTGATTTTCATTCAACCACAAGGGCGGAGAAATCGACAAATCGTCACAGTAGTCCCTGGCGATAGCTATCAAATCTTTGGGTGCGGCGAGCATCAATACTCCCCCAAGAACGGCGAAGAGAAATCCGAACGCCGATTGAATTGCCTCAATAGTCTTCCGCATGTATTGTCTCCAGCTAACGGGCCAACCCGGCCCAACGCCGCCGCTGGAGGGGCGAACACGCTGGGCCGGGCTTTCGGCAGGTAGCTACTCCCGCCGTTCCCGATAAACTGAATTATGCCACGATGAAGGGGAAACCTACATAACCGGCGCGGTGTGGAAGCTTCTGGGGTGTGGTCCTCACGAAATCGGCGAGTAGGTTTTTGTGCAGGAAGTTGGGTTTTTGTGCAGGTCATAGGTTTATGTGCAAAGCCGACATTTCGAGGAAATGGGAAAGCTGGGGTAGTTGGGGTGATGTCTGGAAGGAATGCGGCAGGGCCACGGAGAAAAGTTTTTTAGCCACAGATATAAATCAGATGTAAAGGCAGATAATACAGATGCAATTTAGTCACGGATGAACTCAGATTCACACAGATGAATTCAGGACGGAGAGGAAAAGCAAAAGTTCGCCTTCATCTGAATGTTCATCTGATTTATATCTGCGGCAAAAACTCCGGTCTTATCTGTGTGAATCTGTGTTCATCCGTGGCTGAAACTTTTTTCAATGCAGGCAGGGAGGGAAATCAAACGGCGATTTTCCGTCTCGCAATCATAATATTACTCATATTCTCAATCTTGTTCCGACTGTTAAGACTGATCTTGCTCTTACCCGACTTTCCGGATTGCCGCTGAAATCGCGTCGATGACCTCCCTGCCCAGCACGCTTCTCCGCCCGAGTTTTTTCCCCGCGATTTCGCCGGCCAGTCCGTGCAGATGAACCGCGAGGCTCGCGGCCTCGAATGGGTCCATCTTCAAGCCGAGAAGGCTGGCGATCATGCCGCTGAGGATGTCTCCGCTGCCGCCTTTGGAGAGGGAACTGTCGCCGGTGCTGTTGATGCGCACGCGGCGGCCGTCGGTGATCACCGTTCGATGACCCTTCAGCACGACCACGACTTTCCACGCCGCCGCCGCCGTCGCGGCGAGTTCAATGCGACCCGCATCATCGGTCGGAACTTCAGTACGGCCGATCAAATGAATCAGCCGTTTCATTTCCCCGGGATGCGGCGTCAGAACCGCCCGGGCGCGAAAGGCACCCGGCCATTTTTTTCCGCGGGCGAGAATGTTCAGCGCATCGGCGTCGATGACCATCGGCTTATGCAGGCGAATCATTTGCGCGACACGCTTTGCCGCCCCCGACGATTGGCCCAGCCCCGGCCCGATCACAATGGCGTCGCATTTGTCCGCCACGGCAATTAGCGCCGGCGAACCGGCTGGAGGCAGAAACATCCCAACCAATTCCGGCGTGATGGTGAGCGCCGCCGCCAATACAGACCTGGGCGCCGCCAGATAAACCAGCCCGCTCCCCATGCGCAATGCCGAGGTCGCGGCGAGCACGGGCGCGCCGATCATTTCTTCGCTGCTGGCGATCACCAGCACGCGGCCGAACATGCCCTTCTGCCCGTCCACCGGCCGCGGCGGCAGGGCAGGCAATTTTGTCATCTGAAGGGGGCCGACTTTTCCGCGCTTTATTCCCATCAATCACCTGTCACCAATCAACAATAATGAATCACCAGAAAATTTATTCAATTTCATTAGTCGTGAACTCTTTAATCTCACTATAGGTGACCGCATCCAGATCAAGACCGGCGATGCGCCCATTTTTCAGCAGAAGATTTCCCAGCCCGGCGATCATGGCGGCATTATCCGTGCAATACTGCATTGGAGGAAAGAAGACCGGTAGTGAAAACCCGCTCATGGTGGCGCGCAAGCCGCGATTGGCCGACACTCCGCCGCCGATGATGACGGATTTGGCGCCAAATCGTTCCACCGCGCGGCGGATTTTTTTCACCAGGACGTCGACGCAAGCGGCCTGAAAGGATGCCGCCACATCGTGCAACCCAGCTTCATCGAGCGAACTCGCCAGCCGCTCGCGCCCTTGATGTCCGCGCACCTGATACAGAACCGATGTCTTCAATCCGCTGAAGGAAAAATCGAGGGAATCGCGATTGAGCAGGGCGCGCGGAAACGCCATGGCTTTGGGATTTCCACAGGCAGCCAGCCCATCCAAAATCGGGCCGCCGGGATAGCCAAGATTCAAGATCGCCGCGACTTTGTCATATGCCTCGCCGACAGCATCGTCGAGCGTTGTGCCGACCATCTCGATATCCAGCAGACTTTTGAGGCGGTATAGGGCGGTGTGGCCGCCGCTGCATACAAGCCCGACGGCCGGCATGGGTAAAAGACCGCCACCCCAGCCCTCCCCCTGAGTACGGGGAGAGGGGGTAAGAGGGACCATGTGATTGTCCTGCGATTCTCGCTCTTTTCCCTTTCCCTGGTATTCCGGGGGAGGGTTAGGGTGGGGGAGTTTTTCCTTTTCTGAATCCAGGATCACGCTGTACAAATGTGCGTGCACATGATCCACGGCCACCAGTGGCTTGCCCAGGCTCCAGGCGAGCGTCTTGGCCGCTGTTATGCCAATCAAAAGCGAACCAATCAACCCCGGGCGATATGCAACGGCCACGGCATCGACATCGTGCAACTTCACGCCCGCCGTTTGCAGCGATTCAGAAATGACCGGAAGAATATTTTCCAAATGCGCCCGGCAGGCGATCTCCGGCACCACTCCGCGATAGCGCGCGTGCAACTTTACCTGCGACGAAATGACATTGGACAAGACCCTTCGCCCGTCCGCGACCACCGCGGCCGCGGTTTCATCACAGGTGGATTCGATGCCGAGAATCAATGCCATGCTTCACGAATCGGCAATTAAAGTTTTCCCGAGGGCGCACTCGGAATCGCAGCCTGCGGCGCACCGACATTCGACGCCGGTGGGGCCACGGGCGGTGGCTGAAGAACGATCAGCCCGACCATGGTATTGATCGCCTGTTCCATTTGCGCATCAACCGGCTGCGTGGCCGCCGCCGTCGCGCGAGTCGTCGCGCGGGAGCCGACGGCGCGAATGGCCTCGTTATCCGATCGCGTCTGCAAAACCTGGCGTTCGCCGTCGTCGTCCAGCGGCACGATAATCTGCGGTTCGACGCCCCAGTCCGTCGCATCCTTCTTGCGATGGACCAGCCGCCCGCTGGGCAGGTAGTAATACGCTACCGTCAGCTTCAATTCCCCGCCGTTGTCCTCGAGGGGGATCAATTCCTGAACGGAGCCTTTGCCGTAGGTGCGCTGCCCGACAATGAGGGCGCGATGATTATCCTTGAGACTGCCTGAAACGATCTCGGCGGCGCTGGCGCTGTGCTCGTTGACCAAAACAATCATGGGGAAATACGGCAGCGTTCCCTCGCCGGTGGCTTTAACGATATTTTCCGGCCGATTGCGGCCCTTGGTGCTGACGATGACGCCTTCCTTCACAAACATGTTTACGACCTTGATGGCCTGATCGAGCCTGCCGCCGGGATTAAATCGCAGGTCGAGAATGAGGCCCTTGATTCCCGTGTCCATGATTCCTGGCACGGCGGGCTTGCCGGGTTCGGCGGCCTTGCCGACCAGCGCGTCGTGCATTTCGTCCGCGGTATTTTCGGTGAATTGAGTGATGCGCAGATAGGCGATTTTGGGGGTGTTCTCGATGTAGTAATTCCAGGAGGCGTCGGGATTGCGGTGATAACCTTTGACCGTGGTCATCACGATCTCCCGCCGTTCCATCGACAGATTCGCCACGTCGCCGTTTGGATGAAGCACGGTGAGCGTGACCTTGCTGCCCACGGGGCCGGTGATTTTCTTGGCGATGTCGGTCATTCCCAGCCCCTCGATGGGCGAGCCATCCACTTTCTGGATCACGTCGCCGGCGAGGACGCCGGCCGCGAAGGCGGGGCTGTCTTCGATCGGGCTGACCACCGTTGCCTTGCCGTCGTCAAGTTCAAATTCGATTCCCACTCCGCGGAAGCTGTCGTCGAGCATGCGGTCAAAGTTTTCCTGCTCGGCCGGGGGGACATAAACACTGAACGGGTCGAGGTCCGACATCATCCCCGCGATCGCCTTGTTGCGGAGATCATTCTCAACGACCGGCTCCACATAGTTCGTGGTAATCTGGCGATGAATATCGACCAGCTTGCGCACGAACGAATAATCGTCATCGCGCTGCGCCAGCGACCCGGGCAGTCGAAACGCCAGAATGGCCATCAACACCAGACTCACAACCCAGGCCGTACGCTCACGTTTCATGGACATCTCCGGTTTTTAGCTTCTAAGTAGCCACAGAGAAATGCAAATTCAATTTAGCCACAGATGAACACAGATGCACACAGATAATACAGGGAATTTCAAATCCAAATCTCAAATTCCAATTCTTAAATCTCAAATCTTATCTGTGTGCATCTGTGTTCATCTGTGGCTAAAAATCTTTCTTCTCCGTGGCTAAACAATCAACTCGCTCAAAGCCGCACTCACGGCGCCTGCATTTTCCATCGGCGTTACATGCCCGGCGCCGGGAATGATAGTCAAGTCGCAGCGCCGAATCCGCCGGCTCATTTCGTGTGCCACCGCGGGCGGCGATAATACATCCAGTTCACCGACGATAATACGGCAGGGAATGTTGAGCTTCGCCAGGATTTCGGTCCGGTCGGGCCGGTCGCGCATCGCGGCCTGGGCATGCTGGATGGTGAGTGCGGGGCAGTCGAGTAATATCTTCCTCAATTCCGCCGCCACCCGCGGATCAGCGTCGGCCGCCAGCAATTTGGGCAGCATCGCATCGGCAACCGCCGCCGAGCCCTTCTCTTTGGCCAGCTCGATCATCTTGGCGCGGCCTTCCCTGGTTGCGGGGGAATCGGCGTCGGCTCGCGTGTCAACCAGGGCCAGTCCCTTCAGATCGGTGGCATATTTTGCCGCGAACGCGAGGGCCACATACCCGCCCATCGAAAGCCCGCCCAGCACGCACGGCAGGACGTCCAGTTGGGTCAGCAATGCGTGCAGATCGTCCGCCTGGGATTCAATGGAGAACGGCTCGGTGGATCGCGATTGTCCGAAGCCGCGTAAATCGGGTGTGATAACGGTGGCAATGGAGGAGAGGTCTTGAACCTGCGCGGCCCAGATGCGCCGGTCCATGGGGAAGCCGTGGAGCAATACCAGATGCTGAAATGAATTCCCCCGCTCGTCGTAGTAAAGGAACGTACTGTTCACCTTTACATGGGCGTGGGCGAATGCCATGACGCAAAAGACCTATGCAAAAAAGTTTGAAAGGTATGAAAAGTTTGAAAGGTGTGAAAAGCAAGAAGGACGAAAAAAGCCTTGCTTTTTCTCTTCACACTTTTCAAACCTTTCAAACTTTTCACACCGCAATCGCTAAAGCGATTGCCTACCATGCGAAGTGGGCGAAGGCCTTGTTTGCGTCGGCCATGCGATGGGTCTGCTCGCGTGTGTTGAAGGCCTTGCCTTCCTTGCGATAGGCGGCCATCAACTCTTCCGCCAGACGATCGGACATCGGCCGCCCACCGGCGCTGCGGCAGGCCTCGATGATCCAGCGAAACGCCAGGCTCTGCTGCCGCTTGCGGTTCACCTGCATCGGGACCTGATAGTTGGCTCCGCCGACGCGCTTGCTCCGCACTTCAACGAACGGCTTCACGTTGTTGATCGCGGCTTCAAACAGTTCCAGCGGCGGGACTTCCTTCATCTTCTTCACGACCTGATCCATGGCTCCGTAGAAGACTTTCTGTGCGACGGTCTTCTTGCCGCCCCACATGAGGCAGTTGACGAACTTGCTGACCAGCTTGCTGTTATAGCGCGGGTCGGGCTTGAGGATGTCTTCGCTGGATGTGAAACGTTTGAAAGCCATGAGTTCAACCTGGTGCGATCTAGTCGGAAAAAACCAACCTTAATGAGCCAACCTTAATTCAATTGCCTGGAAATAAAAATTACTTGCCGCGCTTCGCGCCATACTTGCTGCGGCCGGTCTTGCGGCCGTCCACACCGAGAGCGTCGAGTGCTCCGCGTATCACATGATACCGGACGCCGGGCAGGTCGCGCACGCGACCGCCGCGAATCAGGACGATGCTGTGTTCCTGAAGATTATGTTCTTCGCCGGGAATATAAGCCGTTACTTCACGCCCGTTGCTCAATCGCACGCGTGCGATTTTCCGAAGCGCCGAGTTCGGCTTCTTCGGCGTCATCGTCTTCACTTGCAGGCAAACGCCGCGTTTCTGCGGGCTTGCTTCAAGGTCTTTGACTTTGTTGATGCGCGGCAATGCGCGTCGCGGCTTCTTAATTAACTGATTAATCGTCGGCATCGAGCTCCTTTACCACTTCCAGAAAAGGGGATTAAGTATATAAATACTGGTGCGATGTTCAAGAGGCCAACGGAATTTCGGGAGAAATCGCCTAAGAAGCCCACGGATGGCTATCCGTGGGCTTTGGCGCTGGTCTGTATCGCCATGCTCGCCAGGGCGGCCTTTGCCCAACCCATGGCCGCCAATGAAGCCGCCCCCATCTACGCCAACCTATTTGGCAAATCGTACAACCCGCAGTCTCTTCCCATCCTCTATGCTGCGAACCAGTTAATTGAACAATACTTCACCAGCCTGCTGCCCCAGCGTTCGGCAATTGTTCAGCAGATTCAAGCCACCAAGCTCGATCCGGGGGTTATCGGACGTTTAATCCACGTTCGCCTGGGCTGGCAAGCCCTTCAGCCGGGCGTTTACTACATTAACGAGCGTTCGGGCCCCTTTACCCTCAAATACTTCCTCGGCGTCCCCAAGGGCTACCGCCGCGACATCGAATGGCCTCTGGTGGTGCGTCTGGCCACTCCAAACGCCTTCGTAACCGATCCGCCGCCCGGCAAGGACCAGATCGCCCAGATTTACAGCAATTGGATCACCGAAGAGCTGGCCAGCCATCCTGATGCGCTGGTCCTGATGCCGCTGTTAGACCTCAGGGAACTTTGGGGACCGAGCTATCAGGGCATGAATAACGTCATCCAGCCGATGCTGAATGCGGCCGGCAAGGTGAATGTTGATCCCAACCGGGTCTATCTCGTCGGCTATTCGATGGCGGCCCATGCTGTCTGGAACATTTCCCTGCACTACGCGACCTATTTCGCCGCCATCAATCCACTGGCCGGGGGCGCGGCCGCCGACTGGCAGCGGCTGCGGCTGCCAAATCTGCGAAATGTCTATCCCGTCGTCTGGGCCGACACCGACGACAAAATCGTTCCGTTCGCCCAATCGAAGCAGCTGGTCGACATTCTGCGTCGGATCAAGATTGATCTGGATTACACCCAGACCACGGGCCTGGGCCACGCCCCGTCGCCGCAGATCATCGAAGACACGTATAAAAAAATGCGCGCCAGAGTTCGCCAGAGTTACCCGGCTCACAACACCATTGAGAGCGACCGCCCGGACTCCATCTTCAACCGCAACGATTGGGTGCAGGTCTATCAGGAGCTTACCAGCGGCCAGGATGTGCTGGAATATCTCTCCCGCGGCACCGGCCCGCTGCGTATGGTGCAGAATTCGTTCGGCGTCGAGGCGACAATCTCGAACAACACGGTGAATATTTCCGCCGATAACGTTGAAACCCTGCGGCTTTATTTTAACGACCAGATGGTGG
>Ga0208589_1001349_pt1 | contig 10316 bp, 11 predicted proteins | sample NGESurshal092012_2_FD_184486 | JGI IMG/M metagenome (GOLD analysis project Ga0208589, IMG submission 184486) | Arctic peat soil microbial communities from Barrow, Alaska - NGEE Surface sample F53-2 shallow-092012 (SPAdes) | ecosystem: Environmental > Terrestrial > Soil > Wetlands > Peat ... | reverse complement strand
TCGCAAACGCCATGGGCATGGCACGTTGGAGGATTGAGTCGGATCAAGCCTCATGCCTCCCTCTGCGAGCACTGATAGTCGACCGTCGCGCACTTTAGCAGCGGCTTCCACAACCCGACACGCCGCCATAGCTACCTCGTTGGCGTTAGTCCGATTGATCCCGAAGCGACACATCGAAGCCACCGATCAGGCGGCCACTAAACTCTGGTAACTCCACCTGACCGAGACCTGCATTGTCGACACAAGGTGAACAAGAGAATGTCCCTCATGCAGCACGCAAGGGCAAATGGTCGCTTCGAAGGTTGGATCGCGACCAACACTCAAGAAATCGAACGGATCTACCGCGCTCATGATTATCTGCGAACACAGGAGCCCCGTGCTCGAGTGACTTCGATTCAACGAGATCACAGATCTATATTACCCATGTGAAGTCCGTGAGCTTCGGCTTCGCGTCTGGACGCTCCGCATCGCAGCGTTCTGCATGGGTACGACGACATGAGCAGCAAACTCGACACGGTCTACTGCATCCTGGCGGTTGCTACGGCAGTTCTGATTGGCATCATCAAGTGCACCAGCTGCGGCAACGATAAACCTCCCTGATCCACTCCATCCCAAGCACAGTGCACAAGGCCCGGCATGTCCGGGCCTTGTGCGTTTATGCCACCCACAAACGAGGAAACGACCATGCACTTAGTGGAAACGATGGCCTATGCCGGCGAGAAGCCGTGGCACGGTCTTGGCAACAAATTGGCCCCGCAGCAATCCATCGACACATGGAAGCAGCAGGCGGGTATGGACTGGCAGATCGAACAATCTGAAGTACGTTACATCTCCGGCAGCAACCATCTGGGCGTCATCAACGCCTTCCCGGAGCAGAAGGTGCTGTACCGATCGGATACCAAGGCACCACTGGCCGTGGTGTCCAAGCGCTTTCACGTCGTGCAGCCCGGCGAGATTCTGGAGTTCTATCGTGACCTGACCGCCTGCAATGGCTTCGAGCTGGAAACGGCCGGTGTCTTGCGTGAGGGCCGTAAGTTCTGGGCGCTGGCGAAGACTGGCCAGAGCACGTCGCTCAAGGGTCGTGACCGCGTCGATGGCTATCTGCTGCTGGCTACGGCCTGTGACGGGACGCTGGCCACTACCGCGCAGTTCACCTCGGTACGTGTGGTGTGCAACAACACGTTGTCGATCGCACTGGGGAACGCCAGCAGTGCCATCAAGGTGCCGCATCGCAGTCAGTTTGATCCCGAGGCGGTCAAGCGTCAGCTAGGTATTACCGTCTCGTCATGGGATGGCTTCGTCGCCCGCATGAAGGCGTTGGTGGAGCGGCCGGTCGATCCCGATACGGTCGAAGGCTTGTTGCGTCGTGTACTCACCTACGCCGCGCCGGAGGGCAAGGCCGTGGTGGTCAACGAACAGGCGCTCGCCACCGTCCGTTCCCTGTACGAAGGCGGCGGTCGCGGCGCGCTGATGGCCTCCAGCCGAGGAACGGCGTGGGGGCTGGTCAACAGCGTCACCGAGTTCGTCGACCACCACCGTCGGGCGCGCAGTGACGATCATCGTCGTGATGCGGCGTGGTTCGGCCAAGGGGCGCAGATCAAGCAGCGTGCCTGGGACGAAGCCATGAAGTTGGTGGCGTGAGTGACAGGGGCGGGAAAACCGCCCCTGTCTGAACTATTTGGTCTGCTTGGAAGCCATCTCTTGAACCAGCGCCAACGCGTGAGCTCGTTGACTCTTCCTGAGCTTGGCGAATGCCAAGAGAAGTTCGGCTTGGTCATCTTCTTCGGTGAAGAGATAGGCCAATGGGACCTCAAGCGCTTTGGCGAGGGCCGCTGCCGTGTCCATGTCGGCACGGTTCACCTCTTGTTCGTAGCGGTTGATCCGGACACTACCGTTGGCTTTATCGCCAGTCACGGCAGCCCCCAAGGCTCGCTGTGACAAGCCGCGCATGGCGCGTGCTGCCTTCAGCCGCTTCGCGAAGATGGCAGTGATGGACTGGGACAAGCTCAGGGATCGGTAGCTGGAACGCCGTCAGCATGGCCCATATACCTCGTGCGTAGTAGTCTATACCGTACCAGTATATCTCGGCTTAGAACTTACCGAAGTAGCAGCACGTCATGACGCGCCACAGAGGGCCATCGAACTTCGAATGTAAAGATGCGCCCGCCCGGTGCTCGACCGGCATCAGGCCAACACCTCGATCAATTGAAACGACATCGAGTCGGGCTGCGGCCTGACCCTCGTCGAGCGCCGCTGCGCACTCGATTCAATACAACCCAACTTACCCAACCCAAAGAGAGACTACGCATGGAGCCACTAACTAAGATCCTGTCGCGAATGAGCGGCATGCAGAAGCTTGGCGTCGCACGCTGTTTTATCGTCATGCCCTTGCTGCTCCTGTCGTTCACGCTGGGCAGCTCGCTATTTATGCTGCTCCCTCCCGCCGTGTTGCCATGGTGTTTGTACATCGCGTACAACCAGGGCCGAGGCAGCCATCAACTGCAAGCCGTCAACGGCTTTCAACAAGCAGTCGCCAAACCGGTATATCGGGGCATGACGGCCAAGCACTGGTACGTTGCCGCGGCTATCGCCGGCATCATCATGGTCATCGGCGTTTTGGTCTTGCATCCCGAAGACCCCAGTGCAAGCGCTCCCGAGGCGTTGTACCTCGCGATCTTCTGCAGCTTCTTCGGCTGCACGTTACTGACCAGGGTCGGTCTTTGCTTGGGATGGAGCAGCGTGACGGAATGCGAGCCGGGTACTCAACCAACGAAAGTGGTGCGGCTGGTCAATGCAGACGCTGTGAAGCGTCAGCAGTTGATCTACACGATAGCAGGCCTTGTCGTGCTGTTCGGTGCACTGTCGAGTTTGGCTACGTCCTATCCGGTATGGCTGAATGGCAGCTCCAGTACATCGCAGGCTTTGACTCCCGAAGAGCAGGGACTCAGCAACGCACTGGGTAATTGAAACCAGTTCTTTCCCAGCACTGCTTACGGCCCCGAGTTCTTCGGTGCCGGAGCCGTCCAATTAGCATGGCGCGGCTCTTGAACCGCAGCATGTCCAGCACATTGACAGGGGTCTCAACGTGAAACGTACTAAACATGCAATCTTTGCATTCGTAACTTGCGCGGCCATGGTTGCCCTCGCCGGTTGTGGTGACAGCAAACAGGTCGCCGAGGTGAAGGCGCTGCCTTTCGGTGACGCCAACATGACCGTTGACCAGGCGCTGGACAATCGGAAGGTGTGCGATCCGAAGTGGACGACAAGCAAAGACGACCACAACCGAGCCGTTGTCGAATACGACTGCAACTACAAAGGCATCGATGATTCGCTGTTCGTCAAGAACGGCGGCATGGATGCAGCGTCGGGGGGCGATGTTTGGCAGTGGACGTACGGTCCTGATGGTACGCCGTCGCTGACGGGCGTTGGTCTCGTCATCCGCCACAAAGACGGAACCGCCACCTCGACAAACTATGGCTCCCTCGTGGTTGAAGCGCTATCCAAAGAGATCGTCGACAACAAATTCACAAACTTCGATCAGGCTTATTCATGGCTGACTAACACACGCATTCCTGGACCGCCGGAAGCGACCAAATCGATTTCGGCGATTCCTGACACGACCTACGGTAACAAGCTGGCTCCGTTCTTTCCCGGCCAACCATCGCAAGATGCCGCGATACATGCTTACCTGCAGAAGGGAATGTCCCAATCAGCTAAGACGTATGGTGTCGATTCGGCGGGGTATCTTGCGTTGGAGGACACTCCTGAAAATAGAGCGCTGGTCTACCCTGCTGACTCGGCGGATGTTCAGATCGGTTTTAAGGTCGATCCAGCCATCGTTCCTGAAATCCTTAAGCATTCGCTAAACAACATTGAGGCTAAAAAGCTCTTTTGCTTGAACGACTACTGTTACGACATCGGAGCTCATCTGGCTGGAAAAGCCACTCCAGAAGTCGTAGCCAAGGAAGATAGGCGCGTCAATAGCTATAGTCAGATCATGCTGGACAATTGGGTGGCACAGCCCGAAGTAACGCAACAAGTGGTGTTGACCCCCAGTCAGTTGGAAACGACCTACGGCAACAAGCTGGTTCAGCTCTTTCCGGGGTATCAGCCGCAGGATGCCGCAATGCGTGCGTACCATCAGAAGGGATTGCCCGCGAGCGCAGGTGCACGTGTTTTGGATTCGCTGGGCTATCTCACGTTTTTTGACGTTCCCAGTGTCAGGCAGTATCTGTTTCCGGTTGATCCATCGGACGTCCAAATCGCTGTGAAAGCAGAACAGCCCAACACGAGTGCCAGTGGTATTCATACGCCACAAGAGCTTCCGGATAACAAGCTCATCTGCTTGAGTGACCTCTGCTACGACGAGTCGGGCAATCTCGTTGGAAAGCCTACGCCCGACGTAGTGGCAAAGGAAACCATGGAGGTTTCCATTGACCAGTTTGGCGATATACATCAGGTCGCTCAAACGCAACAAGACGCACAAGCCCCTAGCCAGCAGTCGATGCAGCAGGCTGCCCAGCAAGACACGACTGCTCCTGCCACCGCCAGTGCTCCGGCTGTGGCTCCTGCCAGTGCATCGACGGCCGATTCTGACCTTCCTACGGGCACGCAAGGCTGGCCGACGTCGACCCCCTGCATCAAGAAGCTGGAGGACGCTTACCGTAAGGATCGTCAAGCCCATGGCCTCAATGAAACCATCAGCATGGACCAGGACAATGACTTCGCCAGCACCTGCAAAACGGTGGATCAGTAAGGGTGCCTTCGCGCATCCAGAAGCCAGAGGCGACAGTCTTAGATGGTGGCTGTAAGTGGCACAAATGAAGAGGGGTGCACCGCTTGGTGCGCCCCTCTTCGTTTATAGCTGTATCCAGTGCAGACAGCTCAACCAAGCTCAACACGTCAGAACCAGAGACAACAACGGCTGGTGTACCCAATGGCGACACCTTGGTGGAGCCGGAGGAGCGCCTCGAACAGGCCTGCGATGACCCGCAGAGTGCGAGTGAGCATTTCACCGCTGGTATCGATGAAACGCTGGAAGACAGCGAAGTAGATTACACGTTGAAAATCCTTCATCACGCCAAGCGATTGCAGTACCAAGGCTGGGACATCTACTACCGCGCCAGCTGGTGAGGTCCATCGGATACACACGTCATAACGCCCGGCCTTCTGGCCGGGCTTTTCTTTGGGAGACAGATAAATGAAGAAGCAAGCAGCCTTGCGGCTGGTGGATACGCGGACGCTCGATCGGAGGCAATGGTTGGAGGTGCGGCAGGGTGGCATCGGCAGCTCGGATGCGGCCGCCGCGGTGGGTCTCAACCCGTACAAGAGCCAGCTGGAGCTTTGGCTGGAGAAAACCGGACGGGGGGCAGCCAAGGAGGAAACCACCGGCATGGATGATCCATGCTACTGGGGCACGCTTCTCGAACCCTACGTGGCGACGGCTTACCAACAGAAGACAGGCCGCAAGGTACGACGGGTCAACGCTGTGCTCCAACACCCCACATTCAATTTCATGCTGGCGAACCTTGATCGGGAGGTCGTAGGGAGTCCGGAGGTGCAGATTCTGGAGTGCAAGACGGCTGGGGAATTCGGTTCACGGCTGTGGAAGGACGGCGTGCCGGAATACGTCCAGCTGCAGGTACAACACCAGCTTGCCGTCACGGGCAAGGCTGCGGCAGATGTGGCCGTTCTGCTATGCGGACAGAAGCTGGAGATCCATCGCATTGAGCGTGATGACGACCTGATCGCACGATTGATCTTGCTCGAAACCAAGTTCTGGGAGTGCGTGGAGCAGGACATCGAGCCGCTCGCCGATGGCAGCGAATCGGCGGCACGCGCCTTGCGTCAGCTCTACCCCGGCAACGACACGACGCTGGACTTTGGCCAAGACGAAGCGATGTGCGAGACGTTCACGACATTGTCCGCGCTCAAGGCCGAGCTGGAAGAAAAGGGACTGCGGGCCGAGCAGTGCAAGCAAACCCTCCAGCAAGCGATGGGCGACGCGTCTCGCGCCATGTTTCCTGGTGGCGAGGTCACATTCAGGCGATCGAAAGACGGCACCAGCCTCGACACCAAACGGCTGGCCGCCGATCACCCTGATCTTGCTGCGAATTACACCGTAACCCGTCCCGGCTCGCGCCGGTTTGTGTTGTCCCTTGCTATCGATCCTTGAATTGCAGGAGTTCATCATGTTGAAAGGTTTAGCTATCACACCGCCCGTCATCGGGCGGATTTCCATTGGGCGCGTGGTCGAGCGCAATGGCAAGCGTCTACCGGAGAAAGACGACCAGTTCACCCTCACCAGCCAGATTCAAAACCGGGAGGGGTGGGTACTTCATCCGCTCGATGAGTCTTTGCGCAAGGCCACGGGTGGCAAGCTCCGTTCCATCCCGGTGCGGATGATGTTCAACGATCCCACCCTGAACCTGCGAGCGGACTATTCGCTGTTCGATCACACCACGGGCCGACCGGTTTGTGTGGGGAATGGCGAAACCTGCAAGCGATCCAGTGCAGAGGGCATGACAGCCCTACCCTGTCCATCACCCGACGGCTGTGCGTTTTCCAACGGTGACTGCAAGGCTTACGCGAGGCTCAATGTGGTGATTGGCGAGGACGACGCACTGGGCTCGTTCGTGCTCCGAACCACGTCCTACAACACCATTCGCACTCTGGCGGCGAGACTGCAGTATTTCCAAGCTGTGTCGGGTGGCCTGCTGGCTTGCATGCCACTGGAACTGAAGCTGCGCGGTAAGTCGACCACGATGAGTTTCCGCACCGCGATCTTTTACGTTGATCTCGTCGTCAGGTCCGGCATGACGCTGGAGGAGGCAATCAATGAGGCCAGGCACCTTGACGAGTCACGGCGTACGAGCGGCTTTGACCAGACTGCCTTGGATGAGGCCGCCCGCAAAGGGTTCGCCAATGGGGCCTTCGAGGATCTCGCGGAGGATGTGTCAGCGGTAGTCGAAGAGTTCTACCCGGCCGACGACCACCTGGAAGTCGCGAGCGCAACCAAGGTGCCGTCGACCAATCTTCAAGAGCGACTGGAGGAGAAGGTTGCTCGGCTTGGTGCTGGTTGAGCAGAGCACGTACATGCGCGGAGGCAGGCCAAGGCCTGCCTCCGCGCATTCGGCGTTCTATTTTTTTGCTAAAAACTGGGATGGCGGACTGAATTGGCAGTGAGTTTTACGGCGCATGATTCAGACCTATTGGGCTGGTCATGCACGCGAACCCGTCGCGTCCCTATGCTCCACGCAACGACAGACAAAAGGCCGTACAGCGATAATGCGGCGACGGTCGCTGACCGGCCAACAACGGCCCGTCGACTGCTGCAACTGGGCTCCGCAAAGCGGACCTTCAAGATGTGTGGCGTAGCCTGTGCAATCAACTGGCGGGGTTGGGTCAGGGAGCTGTTCACGGGACACCCTGAAGTCCTGCTTGCTGCAGCACCTCCTTGAATGCCTTCTGGACAGATGCGGCGGGCACGCGTTTCGCACGGCCATAGGCCTGCCTTTCGCCCTCTCAAGTCACCTCGTGATAGTTCACCTACTTCTCAGAGGCTGTGAAAAATTCGCAATGGGGAGCGAAAAGCGTGGTTGCGCCGGGGAGGCAGGCGGCTCGCCGTAAAGCAGCGAATGACGGGGTGTAATCTTTCGGAGGGATCCCAATGGTCCCAAAGGACCGCGAGTGCGCGATTCAAAGCGTCTGACGACGCTGGGGCCCGTCCAATGCAACTTCAGACAGGCTCCGCAGACAGTGGGCGCGCGAGTGCGAGTCCTCGCATCAGGTTGTGTGCCAGCGCGTACCACAGCGCGACACACTTGACCTTGGCCAGACCGCGCACGTTGAAGCGAAGCAGGCCGCGGTTGCGTGCGAGCGCGTTGACGCATTCGGGCGTGGCCGCGCGCTCGTTGTAGATCGTCTTGGCCTCGTCGGTGCCCATGCGTTCACGCCAGGCGGCGATGGTCGGGCTGTCGCCCGGGCGTGGCGCATACGGATCGCGCGTATTGTCTTTGGGGTGCTGGACGGGCGCATACACGGTGGTGGCTGGCGCCAGGTGTTCGATGGCTTCATGGTTGGCGAAACCGCCATCCACCAGCATCTCTGGCGGACGGCAGCTGTGACGTGCTTCGATCTGTTCGACCATCGAAACCATCTGACCCAGATCGCTGCCCGTGTCGACCACGTCGACGCCGACGATGACCTGGCTGGCCGTGTCGGTGGCCAGCTCAAGGTTGAACGCGGGACGGAAGCCGCCGTCAGCCATCTTCATCACGTTCGCTTCGGCGTTGGTGGTCGATGCCCGCGCACGGTCCGTGGGTTTGCCTTGGGCCTGTTTGATCGCTTCCATCTGCCGCAGCCGGTTCAGGGCCTGCGCGATACGCTGCTCGCGTTCGCGCGCCACCCGCTGCCGGGCCGTTTGCTGGCGCCGGTTCGTCGCGTCGGGATCGTCGGCGATTTCGCGCTTGAGCGCGCCGACTTGCTGCCGCGCTTGGTCGTGAAATTCCTGCAGTCGCGCCTTGCGACGGAACGAAGCGGTACCGGCGTGCGCCCGCACCCGCATGCCATCCTGCGCCACCCGCTTCATCGTCGCCGCCCCGCAGGCCAGCAGGCCAGCAGGCCAGCAGGCTTTCGACGTTCGCTGTCAGCAGTTCATCCAAAAAGTCACCCTGACCGACGCGGAAGTCGGACAGCGTGTGGTGATTGACGCGCACCCCACCACACAGCCAGCGATAGGCGTCATGCGATTCGCACAGCCGCGCCAGTGCGCGGGCGCTGCCGACACCTTCCAAGGTCGCGTACAACCACAGTGACAGCAGAATCTCCGGGGCGATGGCGCTGCGCCCCGATCCGCCTTCCAGTGCTTTGATCTGGCGATACAGCGCCGACAGATCCTGCCGCTCGACATAGCCCCACACCAGTCGCGCTGTGTGGTCTTCCGCCAACAGGCTTTCCAGATCGCTTGGCCGCAGCTCGACCTGCTTCCGATTGGGCGTCAACACGCGCGCCGGCGACACCACCGCCGCCTTCACCACCGGCTCCGGTATGGGAAGATCTTCAAACAGTTCGCCGACCTTCGCCATCATCGCGCACCCCTTCGTCACCGTGCCGCCATTTTCTCATGCGACGGCCGACAGCTGGAGTTTTTTCACAACCTCTCAGTGTTGTGGACCAACGCAAACGGCTTCATCTAGTCAATCCACCTTCGCAGGGAGCTTGCTCCAGTTCTTACCTGCGTCCCTCTAAGCTCTACAGTCACTCTGGGTGCCTCGTTCATGACACCCGCGGGTGAGGTGGGGGCCTGCATGTCGCGTATTCACAAGGTTTCAGTGTGCGACGCGCGACGCGGCTAGGCAGTCGGGATTCGGCATAAATTTACGCGTTCTATACACGCACCGGCCAAACCGCTACGCCTAATTTATGCGGCGATTTTTATACTGCGCGTCGTTCTCCTTTGAGTCGACGCCGATGGATTTCGTCTACCTGCTGTTTCTCTTGTTTCTGTGCGCGGCCACGCTTGGCTTCGTGCTGCTCTGCGATCGGTTGAGCCCGCGCAAGTGAGCGCCGCGCGCATTTCCCTTCCACCCCCGCCTGCGTGAGTCCCTGCCCATGAATGTTCTTTACGTGCTCGCCGCGCTGATCGCGCTGGCGCTGACCGGCTACCTCTGCGTGGCCCTGCTCAAGCCGGAGTGGTTCGAATGACCACCAATGACTATGTCCAGATCGGTTTTTTTCTTGTCATTCTGCTGCTGTCTGTCAAGCCGATGGGCGCGTACATGGCCAGCGTTTTTTCTGATACGCCCAATCGCATCACGCGTTTTGGCGGCGGTACGGAGCGCCTGATTTATCGCCTGTGCGGGGTACGCCAAGACGAGGACATGGGCTGGAAGCGCTACGCACTGGCCATGCTGATCTTCAACATCCTCGGCCTGCTGGTCGTTTACGCGTTGCAGCGACTGCAGCAGTGGCTGCCACTGAATCCGCAGCATTTCGGCGCGGTAACGCCTGACTCCGCGATAAACACCGCCATCAGCTTCGCCACCAACACCAACTGGCAGGGCTACGGCGGCGAGTCGACCATGAGCTACCTGACCCAGATGCTGGGCCTGGCGGTGCAGAACTTCCTCTCCGCAGCGACTGGCATCGCAGTGTTAGTCGCGGTGGTGCGCGGCTTTACTCGGCGCAGCGCGAAGGGCTTGGGGAATTTCTGGGTAGACATGACGCGCAGCACCCTATACGTGCTACTGCCGTTCTCACTGCTGATTGCGATGCTGCTGGTATCGCAGGGTGTGATACAGAACTTCAAGCCGTAT
>Ga0208589_1001348_pt1 | contig 10318 bp, 9 predicted proteins | sample NGESurshal092012_2_FD_184486 | JGI IMG/M metagenome (GOLD analysis project Ga0208589, IMG submission 184486) | Arctic peat soil microbial communities from Barrow, Alaska - NGEE Surface sample F53-2 shallow-092012 (SPAdes) | ecosystem: Environmental > Terrestrial > Soil > Wetlands > Peat ... | reverse complement strand
TGTCGGGGTCCTGCCCGGCGCCGAGTGAGTCCAGGATGTCGCGTTCAGTCAGGATCCCGACCCCCGCCTGCTGGTCGTCGGTCACCACGGCCGCGCCCACCCGGCGTGCGGACATGAGGCGCGCTGCCTCGCGGAGGGTATGCGCGGGCCCGATGGTGAGCACCAGCCTGGTCATGCCGTCTCGCACCTTCACGATCGATCACTCCCCGGGCTGTGTCCGAGACACCACGACCCGCCGGACCTTCCCGGCCAGGTGTGCCACCTCGTTGCGGATGCGCTTGTGCGTTTGTGACGAGCTAACCTCTCCAGCATCCGCGCATGCCCGCGCGAGGGCAAGCCCTTAGATCAAGCCCATCCGGCTACGCAAATATGCACATCAGGTCATGATCCGGGGCTAGCCAGGCGATCGAGCACCTCCTGGTGCAGCCGCGCGTTGGTGCAGACCACGCTGCCGGTGTCTGGCCTGGCGACCCCATCCAGGTCAGTGAACACGCCACCCGCCTCTTCCACGATGATCTGCAGCGCCGCCACATCCCACAGCGACACGTCGGGCTCGGCCGAGATGTCCACCGCTCCCTCGGCGACCAGGACATGAGACCAGAAGTCGCCATAGGCCCGGGTCCGCCACACCGAGCGGGCCAGGTCGAGGAAACCCGGCAGCACGCCCTTCTCCTCCCAGCCGGTCAGGCTCGAGTAGGAGAACGAGGCGTCCTCCATCCGGGCCACGTCCGAGACCCGGCAGCGGGTCGCCTTGGTCAGGCTCTTGCCCGTCCACGCCCCGTTGTCGCTGGCGGCCCACCAGCGCCGGCCGAGCGCCGGCGCGGAGACCACGCCCATCACCACCTGGTCCCCGTCCATCAGGCCGATCAGCGTGGCCCAGACCGGGACACCGCGGACGTAGTTCTTGGTGCCGTCGATCGGGTCGATCACCCAGCACCGGGGCCCGCCGCCGTCCCGGCCGAACTCCTCGCCCAGCACGGCGTCCCGCGGCCGGGACCGGCGCAGCACATTGCGCAGGGATTCCTCGGCCGCCTTGTCCGCGTCGGTGACCGGGGTCAGGTCAGGCTTGGCCTCGACGCGCAAGTCGAGGGCCCGGAAGCGGCGCGTGGTGATGTCATCGGCCGCGTCGGCGAGCACGTGGGCGAAACGCAGGTCGTCGTCGTATCCGGCCATGGCGCGAACGGTATCGGATCACGGCCGCTGCGGCCATTTATGGCCCGGGGAGCTGTCGTAGCGTTACCGCATGGACTACACGCACCTCGGCCGCAGCGGCCGTGATCCGTGAGCAGGCTCTGCCTCGGCACCATGAATTTCGGTGCCATCACCAGCGAGGCCGATGCCCACGTCATCATGGAAGCCGCCCATGAGCACGGCATCAACTTCTTCGACACCTCGAACCTGGATGCTTGAGGCGCGACTCGACTCGACAAGGTTCCAAGCGGGCTCCTCGGATGCATCGTCGCGCGTCATGCCCCGCCTGGACTCGTCCCGAGCTCCAGAAGCGCAGCACGGCCCGGCGCGGAACTCGCTAGCCAAGCGTGCAGAGACCACCCCTACCGCGGGCCGGGGAACGCTGCCCATCCCGCATCTCGGGCACCGAGACTCGTTGAATGCTTATTGGGCCGTAATAATGATCAAGCGGCGCCGCTTTGCGGCGCCGGGCCCAGCGTCAGCGCCAGGCTCAGCCTTACGAGGCCGCTTGGCGCACACGCGGGCCACGCCGTCTGACTCCCAGTGATCAACCAGCTCATTCGTGACGCGGACCGTACTGGCGGTAGCCGTCTTCCGGCAGTAATCGATCTGATAGAGCAATGGACCGATACCGGCGGGATTGCTCCACTTCATCCGAAACGTACTCATCGTCTCTGGGATGCTTCGGCAGGGACATGGCGGTTGAGTCAGAAAAACTGGGTCACTGGTCGAACCGCGGGTAAGACGCAGCGTTGGATCACCGGACCGGGGAGATCTGGTCGCCTGACGTGGACAGGGCTTTCAGCACCCATAGGCTATGCCGGTTTAGGAATCTGGCCTGGTCTGCAGGCGGATGGTGAGTTAACTTCTTTCCGAGGCTCGGCAGCGGAGGGGGACGTCCGCCCGTGGGATCAGGCAGGCAGATGGGCAAACGCCGCCCGGCTCGGCGCGGATCAGGGCAACGGAGCGCGGCCGGCCAGCAGCATGCATCCGCGCGGCCTTCCGCAGCCGCTCAAGCTCCTGCGCAGCCCACCGCAGTGTCCGCACAGGGGATTCCGCCCAAGCGTGCGGGGTTTTTCCACGGCGCCGGGGTGTGGGTGGCCGGGATCGTTTCCGGGATCCTGATCGCTGCGGGCGCTACGTGGTTCCTCGCTTTCGGCAGGTCGGTCACCGACAACAGCGGGCCGCCGTTTGCCGCGATCGTGGACGTCGCCCCCCTGTCGGCGCGTTGCTCTGCGCTCACTGACCCGATCACCTCAGCGGCGGACCGAGTCACTTTCCTGAGCGGCACTGCCTCCGTCGCGCAGGTCATGGCGCTGATCGCGCGGCACGGCGGGGTGAACGTGGGCCGCATGGACGTCACGCTCATCCTGGAGGGACGCCGGAGCAGCCTGCGGATTGTCAACATCCAGCCGCAGGTCCTTCCGCCGAAAAGCCCGCCCACCGCGGCGCTGCTCCAGTATGAGTCGGCGGGCTCGGTACCAGTCATTCCGGTGACCGCAAACCTCAACCAGCCTTTTCCTGTGCTCGAGACGAAGTCGGGCCCTTATTTCAACACCGAAGAGGTCGATCTCGTGCACGGTGAGCGTGAGACCTTCCGTATCTCGTTCCGTGCGACCACCGGTTACTACGAGTTCAACCTTCTCGTCACCTACGTCACCGGCGGCAAGCAGTACCAGCAGACCATTCCCGGCCCAACGGACGGTGTCTTCCGGCTGGCCGGAGCGGCCGCCGATAGCCACGACTACGGGACCGTCTATGCCGGTGTCAACGGTAACCAGTTCGAGGTAGCCAGCAGGTCCCAGTCGCAGGCCATCTTCAGCAAGTCCAGTGGGTGCATCTGACATGCACGGGCGGGCCGTAGCCGCAGCACTGTTCCTGGTGCTGGCGGCAGGGGCGAGCGGGTGCAGCGCGGCGGGTACGCGGCATGAAGTCACGTTGGAGGGAGTTCTTCCCAATCGCCTTGCCCCCGTCTGGTCGACAGGCATCGAAACCGACTTCGCGGCGGGCGGCGTGGCCGCGAACGTGTTCGCCATCACCGACACCGCCGTCGTGCTGCCGGTCTCCGACGGAGACCTTACGGTCCGTGATCCCGGCACCGGCAAGGTGCAGTGGAGCGCTGGGCCGGACCGCGGCTGGACGTTCAGTGGCGACGCCGTGATCGGCAATCGGCTGTATGCGTACATGACAACCCGGAACGAGAACGTGATCCGCTTCATCGCCTACGACCTCGGCACCGGCAGCGTCGTGTGGCGGACCCAGCTCGTGGTCGATCTCTATCGCGGTGTCGGCCTTCAGACGGTGATGTTCACCACGCGCGGCATCGTCGTCCAGCTCGGTGTGGCAAACCAGCTGTACGGACTCCGGCTCTCCGACGGGAAGGGGATCTGGCTGGCGCGGCTGCCTGCCAGCTGCCCGGCAGGTGATAGCACAGCTGCCCCCAGCGCGGCGATCTTCCTGCTCGAATGTACCGGCAGCGGTGTACGGCTGGACTCCGTGGACCCGGCCACCGGGCGCATTTCCTGGCAGCGCACTCTGGCCGTGAGCCGTACCGCTGTCTACCCCATCGACCTCGCCTCGACCAATGCCGGTGAAATCGTCGCTGAGGCTGGCAGCACGATGCGTATCTTCACCTCAGGCGGCCACCTGATCGCCACCCGCGTTCCGCCCGTGTCGTGCCCAGGGGGGACCTGCATGATCGGCTCCGAGGGCTCCGAGGGTGTCCTCCAGCTCGGCACAAACTCCAGTGTTGTCCAGGGCATCGATCTAACCACCGGCCAGGTAAAATGGCACCGGCCCGGTGATCTGATCGCCTCCGGCATTGACTCGGCCATCTCGGTGGATTCCGGCGGGACATTATTTGCCCCCGCTGGGCCATTTTTCATCGGTGACCAGAGTGAGCTGCTGCCCGCTTTCGTCCTGGCGATGAGGGCTGAAACCGGTCGCGGCATTGTTCTTCCGCTTCCGCTGGCATCCACCTCCGGGGCATCCTTGCTGGTCGGGACCGCCGACGGACTGCTGTTCGTGCAGTCGGAAGGACCGAGGAACCCGTCTATTACCGCCTTCCGTCCCGAACATGTGACCATTGCAGGACCCGTATCGCTTGGCGGAGTGGCGTCGGCCGAGTGGCCGGATGCCTGCGCGCTGCTGACCCCGGCCGATCTCCGATTTATCTCGCCGGGTTACGTCTCAAGTCCGCGGCCCGTCATCCTGTCCGGTGTCAGCTGGCCAAAGCCTGTGACGTGCGCCTACGTGGGCACACATGCCGCCGATCCTGCGGTCACACTCACCGTTGGTTGGATTGCTGACTCCGCTGGGCAGGCAAACGAGCTTGTGGCCAGCGATCTGGCGATCCTCGGCACTACCAGCCAGCCGCCGCCGCGTATCCCCGGCGGCTACCTCGTACATGGCAGCGCTCTGGGCGGCGGAGCCGACCGGGCGCTGGTGGTGGCCGGACGGGCCATCGTAGAGGTCACCGTGCCGGGGAATCCCGGCGATGCTCGTCGGCTCGCCCCCATCGTCGCCGCCCGGCTACAGGCAATCTACGGCTAACCAATACGTGCCAGTCGGGCGGCCATCGGAGGGATGGCAGGGTCCGGGCGCTCCCAGACCGCCTTCCCCGGCCACAAGGCGAGCAATCTGGAAGGAGGGCCAGGTCCATCCCGAACCCTTGCTGGGCCTTACAGGCAACGACCTGTTCGGACCGGGCTTGCAGCGGTACGTTTCCACGCATGAGCCGCTTACCTGACGAGGAGCCCCAGCCCTCGTTCCTGGTGAGGGCTTACCGGCGGTGCATGCGCGAGCTTGCCCGGCCGTAACCTGCCCATCAGGAGGCCTACGAGGCGTTCTGCGCCGACCTCGGCGAAGACCCCGCCGTCGTCGCGCTGGCCGGTCCGCCAGGCGCTGGACGCGGACCGGTTCGACGAATCCTACGCAGCTGGCTCCCGGCTCGGTGAGCAGGAGGCGGTGGCCGCCGTCCGCGACCGGCGCGGCGCCAGCAGCGCAGTGCCCTGACACACGGCCGTGGCATTCAGCCGACAATGCGGTGAGCAGCCGATGGCAGTCTTCAAGACTCTGACCACCTGTCCGATGGCGCTCTTACGTGCGTACTCCTTCTGCCGCGGGGTGGTTTGTCCCGTGATCATGGGATTGCCTTTGTCCTGGCCGCGGCGATCCCATGATCACGAAATTGGACTGGGGCTGCAGGGGCTGATGAGGTTGGGGTGATGGGGAAGCCGTGGGTCAGGGACCTGCGTCTGGGAACCGGGCCTCGGGGTCGGTGCCGGCGGGGTCGTCGCCTTCGCGGCTGCGGAGCAGGCGGCGCAGCGAGTCCAGCCGGGTCACCAGGCGGCTGTCACCGCCCTGATCGCGGACCCAGGCGTCGAGGGCGCAATCGGGCTCCAGGTGGGTGCAGCCGGGCGGGCAGGCCGCGGTCCCCGGGGCCAGGTCCGGGAAGGCCCGCACCACCCGTTCGGGGGCCACGTGGGCCAGGCCGAAACCGCGCAGGCCCGGCGTGTCGATCAGCCAGCCGCCCCCGGGCAGCGGCAGCGCCACCGCCGACGAGGACGTGTGACGGCCCCGCCCGGTCACCGGGCTGACCGTGCCGACCGCCCGGTCCGCCCCCGGGATCAGCGCGTTGACCATGGTGGACTTGCCCACCCCGGAATGCCCGACCAGCACGCTGACCCGGCCGGCCAGCGCGTCGCGGAGCGGGTCGAGCTGGGCGCTGGTCAGCGGCTGGCTGAGCACCACGTGGGGGACGCCGAGCGCGCCGTACGCGTCGAGCAGGAAGGTGGGCGGCGCGAGGTCGGCCTTGGTCAGGACGAGCAGCGGGGACAGGCCCGCGTCGTAGGCGGCGACCAGGAAACGGTCGATCAGCCGTGGCCGGGGCGGGGGGTCGGCGAGCGCCGTGACGATCACCAGCTGATCCGCGTTGGCCACGATGATCCGTTCCACCGGGTCGGTGTCGTCGGCGGAACGGCGCAGGACGGACGTGCGCGGCTCGACCCGCACCACCCGGGCAAGGGTGCCCGGCTCGCCGGAGATGTCCCCGGCCAGCGCGACCCGGTCGCCCACCACCACGCTGCGGCGGCCGAGCTCGCGGGCCCGCATCGCGGTCACCGGGCGGTCCCCGACGAGAGTCCCGTAACGGCCGCGGTCCACCGCCGCCACGAACGCCTCGGCCGCGTCCTCGTGGGCGGGCCGGCGCCGGGTCCGTGGCCGGGTGCTCTTCGCGGGCCGGACCCGGACGTCGTCCTCGTCCAGGTGGGAGTAGGACGGCTGCCGGTTCAGGGAGCGCGCTCCAGCATCGCCGCCCACGCCGAGGTGAAGCCGGGGAACGTCTTGCCCACGGTGGCCACGTTCTCGACCTGCAGGCCAGGCACCACGAGGCCGAGCACCGCCGCGGCCATCACCAGGCGGTGATCGTCGTAGGTGGCGAAGGGGCGGCTGGCCCGCAGCGGCCGCGGCCGGATCTCCAGCCCGTCATCGCGCTCGGTCACGTCGCCGCCCAGCGCGTTGATCTCAGTGGCCAGGGCGGCCAGCCGGTCGGTCTCCTGGTGCCGCTGGTGGCCGATCCCGGTCAGCACCGACGGGGAGCCGGCCAGCGCCGCGAGCGCGCCCAGCACCATCGAAATCTCGCTGCAGTCAGCCAGGTCGGCGGTGATCCCGCGCAGCGCGGGCGGCCCGGTGACGGTCAGCCCGTCCGGGCCTACCGCGCACTCCGCGCCCATGCCCCGCAGCACGCGCAGGATGTGCTCGGCGGGCTGGGTGGTCACCGCGGGCCAGCCCAGGATGGTCACCGTCCCCCCGGTGACCAGGGCCGCGGCCAGGAACGGCATGGAGTTCACCACGTCGGGCTGGACGGTGATGGGCTGGGTGCCGAGCGGGCCGGGGTGGACGAACCAGGTGTCGGGCAGGGCGTCCGCCGTGGAGTCGCGGGCGGCCGTTTCGACCGTGGCCCCGGCGTCGCGGAGCATCTGCACCGTCATCGCGATGTGCGGGGCCGAGGGAGCGCGGCCGCCGCGGTGGCGGACCTCGAGTCCCTTGTCGTACCGCGGGGCGGCGAGGAGCAGCCCGGACACCAGCTGCGAGGAGGCCGACGCGTCCACGGTGACCGCTCCGCCGGCCAGCGACCCGGTGCCGCGCACGGTGAACGGGATGGCGCCGCGTCCCCCGTCGTCGATGACCGCGCCGAGCTCGCGCAGCGCGCTGAGGATCCCGCCCACCGGCCGCTGGGAGGCCCGCGGGTCACCGTGGAATTCGGTGGCCACGCTGGCCAGCGCGGCCACCGGGGGGACGAAGCGCATCACGGTGCCTGCGTTCCCCACGTCCACCCGGGCGTCGCTGGCGGCCCAGCCGGGGGACACCCGCCAGGCCGCCGCCCCCGTGCCCCGGCTGTCGCCCGCGGTCCCCGTGTCCACCGTGGCCCCCAGAGCGCGGAGGGCCCCGGCCATCAGCAGGGTGTCCCGGGCCTGCAGCGGGTTGAGGATGCGGGCCGGCCCGGTGGCCAGGGCGGCCAGCACGAGCGCCCGGTTGGTCATGGATTTCGACCCGGGCACCCGCAGCCGGGCCCGCACCGGGGCATCGGCCTGGGGGGTCGCCCAGGAGGGTGCCTGGCCTCCAGAATCCTGGCGTGCGGTGTCCATGCTGTGAGCGTAATGGGTGTGCTGAGCGCATGGCCTGGAGTGAACCGAGGGAATCGGGGAAGAACCAGCGAGCGCTGTGTCCGGTGGGTCGTTCTGTCGGACCCGGATGGGACGATCCCCTGGTCGGGCCGGACCGTGGCTTGCCCGGGACGGGCCCGCCCGGCCCGGAACAGCGGCCGAGGTTTGGTAATCAAGATTTGTGGTTATTAAGTGCCACATTCTGTGCTTCCCCGGTGCTGCCCCAGCAGCCCCAGCTACGTAGTGATCAGGTGACGACATGTGCGGCCGCTTCGCGTCGGCGCGGAAACGCCAGGAACTCCTGGAGGAGTTTGGCGTGCAGCGGGACCGGGTCACCGAGCCGCTGCGGCCTGACTACAACGTGGCGCCCACCAAGCCCGTGTACGCCGTGGTCACCCGGGCCCCGAGAGACGGCGACGATGAGCAGGCGGCCGGGCCGGCCAGGTCCGGGGCCGGCCACGAGGCCGGGGCCGCGGAGCAGCGCGATGCCCCGGAGCACAGCGCCCCCGAGGCCGGTGCCCCGGAGGCCAGTGCCCCCGAGGCCAGTGCCCCCGAGGCCAGTGCCCCCGAGGCCAGTCCCCTCGAGCACGGGGGCGTACGGGAACTGCGGGTGGTCCGCTGGGGGCTGGTGCCGTTCTGGGCCAAGGACATCTCGATCGGCAGCCGCCTGATCAACGCCCGGGCGGAGACCGTGGCCACCAAGCCGGCCTTCCGCCGCGCCTTCGCCCGCCACCGGTGCCTGCTCCCCGCGGACGGCTTCTACGAGTGGGAAAAGTCCGGGGACCCGAAGAAGCCCGCCAAGCAGCCCTACTACATCCGCCGCGAAGACGGCGGCGTGCTGGCCTTTGCCGGCCTGTACGAGCTCTGGCGCGATAAGGACCGGCCCGATGATGATCCCGATTCCTGGCTGTGGACGGCGACCATCATCACCACCCGGGCCGAGGACGAGGTCGGCCGGATCCATGACCGGATGCCGATGGTGATCGAACCGGCCCGCTGGGCGGACTGGCTGGATCCCACGGCGACCAGCGCCGAGGCGCTGCACGGCCTGATGACGCCCGCCGCCTCGGTCCACCTGACGACGTATCCCGTGTCAACGGAAGTGAACTCGGTCCGGCACAACGGCCCGGGGCTGATCGAGCCCATGGAGGGTGATTCTGAGCCCGCGGGGTCCCCGCGGGCTGGGGCCGGGGGCCGCAGCGGCGCCTCCCGTGGGGCCCCCAGCACGTTGTTCTGAGGCCCCTGAGCGCGGCCCGGCCCTGCGAGGACCGTCGTTGCTGCGCCGCTGGTGCCCCGATGAAGCAGGAGGATCCGTGGAGACCATCACCGTACGTAGGCGCCTTGAGGCTGCGCGAGACGACTTGGACCGTTCCATCGCGGTCCTGCGCGGCGAGCGGCCGATGGCCGGCGACGCGGACTCCCCGCAGGACGAGGCGGACGTGGGGACCAGCCTGTCCGAGGCTGACCGGGCCGAGGCGGTGCTGGCCTCGGCGATGTCCCAGCGTACGGAGGTCATGGACGCGCTGGAGCGCATCCAGGCCGGCAGCTACGGCAAGTGCGCGGACTGCGGCAAGCGCATCCCGGAAGGCCGCCTGGAGGCCCGCCCGGAGGCGTCCCGGTGCGTGGCCTGCCAGTCGAAGCGGGACCGGCTGCGGCGCTAGCCAGCGGTCGTCTGGGACGCGGCGGGAACGCCCCGGGCCGCGGGCTTGCGGGCCGCGGCCAGCAGGTGGATGCCGAACGATTCGTTCCCGCCGTTCCGGCCGTCGTGACCCGGGCCGGACGGCCCGGCTTCTTCCGCGCCTGCGGCCAGCTCAGCCCGGACCAGCCGCATGATCGCACTCGGGTCCTTGCGCAGCACGTGGTCCACCATGGACGGGGACAGCACCGTGCGCGGCCGGATCCAGCTGACCTCCAGCCCGGCCTCGGTCAGCAGGTCGACCAGCTGGTCGGGGCCGAAGCAGCGGGTGATCCGGCCGTCCGGCCAGGGCACCAGCACCACTTCCGCCTGCGGCAGATCGGTGAGCTCGGCCCAGTGGTGCTGCTCGGCCAGGATGGACATGCCCAGCACGAGCGAGTCCACGGAGGCCAGGAGCTGGCCGCCGGGCCGTAGCACGCGGGCGATCTCCGCCGCGACGTCCTCGGCCATCAGGTGCCTGGACAGGGCGCCGTCGGCGATGACCCCGTCCACCGACCCGTCGGCGAGGAAGGACAGGTTCGCCGAATCCGCCACCACGCGGACCAGCCGTCCCGCCGGGGAGCGGCGGCGGTGCACGCCGCGCACGGTGAGTGTCCGGGGCATCCCCAGCCTGGCGGGGCGCCCCGGGACCGGGTCTCTCAGGGCCGGGCCTCCCGGGGCTGGGTCTCCCTGGACTGGGTTTCCCGGCGCTCGGTGCCCGGGGGCCAGGTGCCCCGATCCGGGGGGTTCAGCGGCCGAGGGCCAGCGCGGCAGGACCTGAAGCACC
>Ga0208589_1001347_pt1 | contig 10318 bp, 9 predicted proteins | sample NGESurshal092012_2_FD_184486 | JGI IMG/M metagenome (GOLD analysis project Ga0208589, IMG submission 184486) | Arctic peat soil microbial communities from Barrow, Alaska - NGEE Surface sample F53-2 shallow-092012 (SPAdes) | ecosystem: Environmental > Terrestrial > Soil > Wetlands > Peat ... | reverse complement strand
CATGAAGCGCGGCATGACCCCGCAGATGGACCCGAACAACCCGATGGCGTCGTCGCAGAAGATGATGCAGTACGTCGTGCCGGTGTTCGCGCTGTCCGGTCTGTACTGGCAGTACGGCCTGGTCCTGTACTGGGTCACGACGAACCTGTGGACACTCGGCCAGCAGTACGTGCTGTTCCGGAGGTTCCCGCCGCCGGCTACGGCGATCGCGGGCGCCGCCGGGGCCGCGGCGGTCACCGGTGGCAAGGCCGTCGCCGGTGGCAAGTCCGCCGCCCGGCAGCCAGCCAAGGGGGCTGCGGCCAGGCCGTCCGGGAACGTGACGGCTGCGGGCCGGGCCGCCGCCCGGCAGCAGGCCGCAGCGAAGGCCGGGGCTGGCGCCCAGCCAGCCAGCGTGGCCAAGCCAGCCGCGGGCGCCGCAGGCCAGACGGCCAAGCCAGCCGCGGCCCAGTCCGGCCAGCCGCCTATCAACCAGCTGCGCAAGTCCCCGGGGAAGACCGCGCCAGCCAAGTCCGCCCAGGGTAAGCAGGCGGGTAACGGCGCGGCCAAGCCCGCCAGCGTGGCGGCCACCCCCAAGGGAGCCGGATCCGGCTCGAACGGAAGCGGTGGCGGCCTGCGCAGGCTCGTCAAGGGCCGCTCCGAACCCGAGCCACCCGCGCCTGAGCCCGAGACTAAGATCGTCAGGCAGCAGCCGGTGCGTCAGACTCGCAGCCGGCGTTCGGGCAAGCGATAAAGCCAAGCCAAGGCCAGGGCGACCCCTACGGGTGTCGTGCCGGCATGTGAGCACCCGGAACGAGGAGGAACCCGGTGGTGAGCCAAGCGGACAACGCGGGCACCGTTGCCAGCGGTGATGCTGCAGGCCAGGCACTGGCGGGTGAGAGCGGCGCACCGGAGGTCAGCGCGGTGGGCGGCCCAGAGGACCAGGGACCGGAAGACCTGGACCTGGTGGCCGACGATGGGGCCGACGGCGAGGACGAGGACGAGGACGAGGACGAGGACAGCGAGGACTCCGTCCCGCGCGGCGCCGACGAGACCCCCGCTGAGGTAGACCTGGCTGACCTCGAGCAGGAAAGCGAGATCGCGGCCGACTACGTCGAAGGCCTGCTGGACGTGGCCGATCTCGACGGCGACATTGACATGGATGTCGAAGGCGACCGCGCCCTGGTGTCCGTGGTCGGGGCGACCCTGCAGGAGCTCATCGGCCCGCACGGTGAAGTCCTGGAAGCGCTGCAGGAACTCACCCGGCTCGCCGTGCACCGGCAGACCGGGGCCCGCACCCGCATCATGCTGGACGTGGGCGGATACCGGGCCCGCCGCCGGGTCGAGCTCACCGAGCTGGGCCAGGACGCGGCCGAGGAAGTCAAGACCAGCGGTGTGCCCCGGCGCCTGGATGCCATGACCCCGTTCGAGCGCAAGGTCGTGCACGACGCGGTCGCGGCCGCCGGACTGCGCAGCGAATCTGAGGGCGAGGAGCCGAACCGCCGGGTGGTCGTCTTCCCAGTGGGCTGACCCGGTCATGCTCCCCGGACCGGATCCGCGGCCCGCCTCCCCGGTGGGCGGCCCCTCCGGTGAGCCGCCCGCCAGTGAGCCGCTTCCGGGAAAGGTGCCGCCTCCGCCTGCGGAAGCAGCGGACGTGTTCGGGGCCAGTCTCCCGCTCGCGGAGCGGTACGTCCGGATGCTGGCCGGTGCCGGGGTCACCCGGGGGCTGCTCGGCCCGCGGGAAGTCCCCAGGCTGTGGACCCGCCACGTGCTGAACTCCGCGGCGGTCGCGGATCTGGTGCCACACCCGGCGACCCTTATCGACCTGGGATCAGGGGCTGGGCTGCCGGGCATCGTGCTTGCCCTGCTCCTCCCCGACGTTCAGGTCACGCTGCTGGAACGGATGGAACGCCGCACCATCTTCCTGGAGGAGTGCATCCAGGAACTGGGCTTGCGGAACACGCAGGTCTGCCGGGCCACGGCGGAAGAAGTGGCCGGGAAACTGGACGCGGACGTGGTGACCGCCCGCGCGGTAGCACCGCTGGACCGCCTGGCTGGCCTGGCCGCGGGTCTGGTCCGCCGCGGCGGCCTGATACTTGCGGTGAAGGGAGCGGCCGCCGAGGAGGAGGTCGCGCGCGCCCGTCCGGTGCTGCGCCGGCTGGGTATGCGAGACGTGGCCGTAGTGCGGGCCGGGGACGGTAAGGTCGATCGCGCCGCGACAGTCGTGCGGATGGTCGCTGGCCGCTAGCGGGACCGGAGCGCGCGGGCATCGGGCAGGGAGAGGAGCGCGGCGGTGGCTTCCGCAGCGGGCCTGGGATGGCCAGGCGAAGCCGGAGCTGGCTCCGGGGATGGCACGGCGGGCGAGACAGTACCGCGGCCATCCCGGGCCCTGGGGCTGGGCTGGCCGGCGGCCCCGGTTTCACGTGAAGCACAGGTGCCGGTCCCGGTGGGGGCCGGCGTCTATCCCGATGGAAACGAGGGGGACATGCGAAGGCGCCGCGGAGCCGCCGTGCGGTCGGCTGGGGGAACCGAGGCGAAGGCGACCGCGCCTGCGGATCCGCTGACGGCCGGGAAACACGAGAGCCAGGCAGGCACAGGGCAGTCAGGCACGGGCGACGCAGGGGCGGGCGTGGCCACCGGCGGCGGAAGGCATGAATTGGCAGTTCCCGCAGCAAGGCAGCCCGATGAGGACATCGAGTCCGGGCCGGCCCCCCGCAGGGCCACCGCGGGCGCGAGCCGGGCAGAACGCGCGTGGCCCCGGCCGGGGGCCTGCCGGGTCATCACGATCGCCAACCAGAAGGGTGGCGTGGGCAAGACCACGACCGCGGTCAACCTCGCGGCCGCCCTGGCCCAGCACGGCTCTCGGGTGCTGGTCATCGACCTGGACCCGCAGGGCAACGCGTCCACGGCGCTGGACGTGGAACACCGGGTCGGAACCACGTCGATCTATCACGTGCTGGTCGACGACCAGCCGCTGGTCGGGATCATCCACGCGGTCGAGGACATCCCCCTGCTCTACTGCGCCCCCGCCACCATTGACCTGGCCGGCGCGGAAATCGAGCTGGTGCCTATGGTGGCCCGCGAAGCCCGGCTCTCCCGGGCCCTCCGTGCTTACGATGAGTCACAGCTTGACTACATTTTGATAGATTGCCCGCCGTCCCTCGGACTGCTGACGGTCAACGCCCTGGTGGCTGCGGCCGAGGTCCTGATCCCCATCCAGTGCGAGTACTACGCGCTGGAAGGGCTCGAGCAGCTGCTGCGTACGGTGGACCTGGTCAAAAGCCACCTGAACCCCGACCTGGCCGTGTCCACCATCCTGCTCACCATGTTCGACGGGCGTACCCGGCTGGCCACACAGGTCGCGGACGAGGTCCGGGAGCACTTCGGCGAGGTGGTCCTCGAGTCGATCATCCCGCGGAACGTCCGGGTCTCTGAAGCGCCGAGTTACGGCCAGTCGGTCATGACGTATGACCCCGCATCGAGTGGTGCGATCGCCTACCTCGAGGCAGCCCGGGAAATGGCGCACCGCTCCGCCCCGGGACCGGCCGCCGCCGGTTAGCCTCGCCAGCGCGGCCGGATCACCCCGGCCGCGGCTCCGCATGACCGGCTGCGCCCCGCAGGCCTGCGGCCCAGCACCCGCCGGCGGCCAGCACGACGATGCCGCCCGCGGCCAGGAAGACCGGGCGCGGGTCACCACCCAGGGCCACGGTGGCGGCGCCGGCCACCACCACTGCCAGAGGATCCATGGCCAGGAACAGCACCCGCACGGTGCCGGTCACCCGGCCCAGCAGATGCCGGGGCACCAGGCGCTGCCGCTGAGTCCGGTTGACCAGGCTCGCCACCACCAGCGACGCGCCGTAGCCCAGGTTGGCCAGGGCCAGGGCGACGGCGGACGAAGCCAGGAACATGCCCGCCACCGCCACGCCCGCAGCGCCGATCGCCAGCACCACCAGGCGCATCTCGCCAGCCCAGCGGGCCAGCGGAGTGGCTCCGAGCGCGCCCGCCAGCCCGCCCACGCCTCCAGCGGCCACCACGACACCCACCAGCGGCGGACTCAGGCCGAGCGTGTCCCGGGCATCGTAGATGATGAGCTTTTCCACGGACAGGCAGAGGTTTACCACCATCTGGACCGCGGTGAGCACCAGCAGGATCCGGACCGAGAGCAGATGACGCAGGCCCTGCCCGACACTGGCGGCGAACTCGGGCCAGCGCGCGACCGCCCCGCCGGCGCGGACGCGCCCGCGGGATACGGAACCCCGCCTGGTCACCGTGACCAATGAGGCCAGTGAGACAGCGAAGGTCAGCGCGTCGGCTAGGAGCGCCACGCTGATCCCGCTGGTCGCAGCGAGCAGCCCGACGATCGCTGGCCCGGCGATCAGGGAGAACTGGCTGGCCAGCTCGATCGCGGAGTTCGCGGCCAGCAGCCCGGAGGCGGCAAACAGGTCCTTCACCACCACGGTGAGCGCCGACTCGAAGAACACCGAGCAGGCCCCGGCCGACAGCGCGAGGGTGAGGACCAGCCATACCCTCAGCGCACCGGCCACCGACAAGGCGTAGAGCGCGGCGAACAGGGCCGCGCGGGCCGCATCCATCGCGATGAGCAACCGCCACGGGTCGAGCCGGTCGACCAGGACGCCCGCGGGCAGCCCGACCAGCAGATAGCCCACCGTGACCGAGGCCGCTGAAAGGCCCGACAGCAGCGGGTTGCCGGTCAGGTTCAGGACCAGCAGGGGGATGGCCAGCGCCGCCAGGCCGTCCCCGAACATCGATATGGCCTGGCCGGACAGGAACAGCCGGGAGGGCCACGTCCAGCCGGCTGCCAGGCCATGACCCGCGGGCCAGCACCGCCTGCCCAGCACGCCCGGCCGCCAGCTCACAACGTCGCACGGTACGGGCTGGCAGTGGCGCAAGGAATTCTCCGGAAGGCCACGCTGGCCCCACCCGCCGCTGGCATCCCCGGTCGCGGTGCGGCGCGTCTGCCCCGTCACCCGGTAGCCGGTAGGACGAACCCGCAGGACACCACAGGATGCGCGGCAGCGAAGCGCCGCGAGACGTGGAGCCGGCAGGCCATTGCCGCTGGATGTCCCGTACGGGCTCGCGGGATGGCATGCTCTTGTGCGGATGCGGGTCACGTGGGCACGTCCGGCGCCCACCGGGATCACCCGATGAGACGGCGGAGCGGAGGCGTCCGGCCGCCTGCCCCGTGACACGAAACGCAGCGGCAAGGAGAGACGATGGCTCAGCAGAAGCGGGGGCTCGGTAGGGGACTCGGAGCCCTGATCCCGACTGGTCCGGTTACCCCGCCCAGCGGGGCTGTCCCCGGTGGCACTGTCCCGGGCAGTACTGCCCCCGGAGGGTCCGGTACACCGGCAGGCGGAAGGGGTTCCCCGCCGGACTACCCGGCCACCGTCGGGGGCGCCTACTTCCAGGAACTCCCCATCGGGTCCGTCACTCCGAATCCGCGCCAGCCGCGGCAGGTGTTCGATGAGGAGGCTCTCGACGAACTGGTGGCCTCCATCCAGGAAGTGGGACTCCTGCAGCCGGTTGTGGTGCGCGAGGTCGGCCCGGGCCGCTTTGAGCTGGTCATGGGAGAGCGGCGCTGGCGGGCTTCGCAGCGCGCGGGGCTCACGGAGATCCCGGCGATCATCCGTGCCACCGCTGATGACGACCTGCTGCGCGACGCCCTCATGGAAAACCTGCACCGCTCACAGCTGAACCCGCTGGAGGAGGCGGCTGCCTACCAGCAGATGCTGGACGACTTCGGGGCCACCCACGACGAGCTCGCCCGCCGGATAGGACGATCGCGCCCGCATATCTCGAACACCCTCCGGCTGCTCAACCTGTCCTCCGGGGTTCAGCGCCGGGTGGCGGCCGGCGTGCTGTCCGCGGGGCATGCCCGGGCACTGCTGTCGCTGGAAGGCGCTGAGGCCCAGGATCATCTCGCGCACCGCATCGTGGCGGAAGGACTGTCCGTCCGGGCGGTGGAGGAGATCGTCACCATGGGCGTGCGCCCGGCCAAGGAGCGGCGTCCCGCGGCCAGGCAGCCCTCACCGCCCGCACTGAACGACCTGGCGGACCGGCTGTCTGATGCCTTCGACACCCGGGTCAAGGTCGAACTGGGTAAGCGCAAGGGCAAGATCGTGGTGGAGTTCGGCTCGCTGGAGGACCTGGAGCGCATCGTCAGCACCATGTCCCCGCAGTGGAGCGGGTCGCTCAGCGCGTAATTGGCGGCCTCGTTTCACGTGAAACATCGCCGGGTTGGGGCACGCCTAATTCCCGGGGTGTCCGGCTCGTGTTTCACGTGAAACACACCAGGTGGCTCAGACGCGGGAACCGCTAGCCTCGCGCACGGCGGCCAGGAACGAATCGATGTCATCCGGGGTGGTGTCGAACGCAGTCATCAGGCGGACTGTGTTCTGCTGCTCGTCCCAGACGTAAAAACCCCAGTCGCGCTGCAGGGGCCCGGTGATGACGGGGTCAAGGTCCGCAAACACTGCGTTGGATTGCACGGCCTGGCGCACGGACACCCCCGGGATGCCCCGGAGACCCTCGGCGAGCCGCTGGGCCATGGAATTAGACTGCGCCGCGTTGCGCAGCCAGGTCTGGTTCTCCAGCAGCCCGGCGAACTGGGCAGCCAGGAAACGCATCTTCGAGGCCAGCTGCAAGAGCTGCTTGCGCTGGAAGGGTGCGGCGTCCAGCAGGTCCCCGGCCATCACGAGTACCGCTTCCGCGGCCACCGCCCCGTTCTTGGTGCCACCGAAGCTGAGCACGTCGGCCTCGGCGGCAATGTCAGCTACCGAGCAGGTCAGGTAGGCGACCGCATTGGCCAGTCTCGCGCCGTCGATGTACAGGCGGAGGTCATGGCCACGGCAGAACTCCCCGAGGGCCCGCAGCTCCGCAAGCGAATAGCAGGTGCCCAGCTCGGTGGCCTGGGTTATGCAGACGGCCCGCGGCTGCGCCCGGTGCTCATCGTGGCGGCCACCGAGGCGGGTGGCCACCAGCTCCGGGGTCAGCTTGCCGTCCAGGGTGGGCACCGTGAGCAGCTTGCTGCCCAGCAGGCGCTCGGGGGCGCCGCACTCGTCTACGTTCAGGTGGGCGGTCTCGGCACAGATCACTGCCTCGTACGGATGCAGCATCAGGCTGAGACCGAGGACATTCGCGCCCGTCCCGTTGAACACGAAGTAGGCCGAGCGCGCGCCAGAGAGGTCGCATAGCTCGCCGGCCACCCGCTCAGTCCAGGGATCATCGCCGTAGGCGTGCATGTCGTCCTCGTTCGCCTGGGTCATCATGCGGAGGACGGCCTCGTGGGCGGGGGCGTGGTTGTCGCTGCCGAAACTCTTCCGTGAAGTCACGGTTGGAGAGCCTAGTAAGCGGGAGGTGAGCCCGCTTCGCGGGCGGGTCCCCGGCTGGTGCGGGTAGCCCTGTCACCAGGTGCGCAGACGATGGCCGCTGCCGGCCGGCGACAATTTGTATTCACTGAGCCGGCAGAGGGTAACCAGGCCGGGCTCGGCAGGCGCACCCCGGCCAGCCGTCCTGCTCGCGGCGTTCATTGTGCCGCGACAAGATGATCCACCCGGGCGGTCAGTACAGGGAAATTGGTGTTGGCCGCTCTCAAGCGCCAGGCCGGAGTCCGTGGGTACCATATCCGGGTGCGGGCCCGTGCCCGGCAGCCATAGCGTTTCTCAACCCAGGGGTGCCCGTGCCGCGCCGAGTCGTCAGTGTCACCCTGGATAACCTGGCTGATCTGCCGCACCGGTGCCGCCGGTGCGTGTTCTGGGAACTCGACCCGGTGAGTCACGCCCGGGCCCAGGAAGTCGGCGACCCCGCGCTGGAAAAGGAAGCCTGGATCTCCTCGACCCTGCTGGACTGGGGCAGCTGCGGGAAGATCGTGTACGTGGACGGAGTGCCGGCCGGATACGTCCTGTATGCGCCCCCGATGTACGTGCCGCGCTCGCTGGCCTTCCCGACCAGCCCGGTCAGCGCGGACGCGGTGCTGCTGATGACGGCGAACATCCTCAGTGAGTTCAGCGGCGGCGGGCTCGGCCGGATGCTGGTCCAGTCGGTCGCCAAGGATCTCACCCGGCGCGGGGTCAAGGCGATCGAGGCGTTCGGTGACCTGCGCTCGGAAGGCCTGTCCTGTGTGCTGCCCGCCGACTACCTGCTGGCGGTCGGGTTCAAGACGGTCCGGCCGCACCTGCACTACCCGCGGCTGCGGCTGGAACTGAAGACCGCGGTCTCCTGGCGCGAGGATGTGGAAGTGGCGCTGGAACGCCTCCTGGGTTCGGTCAGCCCGGAGCGTGCACTTCGCCTCGCCTGACTGGCCGCAGCGCGTCAGCGGACCACACGGGGCCGTTCATGAGGGATTGCGGGAAGACTCCTCGTGCAGCAACAAGAGTGAGTACGCGGCGACAGTCGAGTCGTCCGTGATGGACCCGTTGCGGATCATGTTCTTGAATTCGCCTCGCGGCACCCAGCGTTGCTGCATGTCCTGCTCCTCGGGCTCCCGGTCGGGATCGCCCTCAGTCAGCCCGGTGGCCAGGTACACGTGGAAGCCCTGGCTCGAGGTGCCGTGCGAGCTGTGCAGGAAGCCGAGCAGGGTCAGCTCGCGGGCGCGCAGCCCGGTCTCCTGGGCCAGTTCGAGCCGGGCCAGGTCCTCCGGGTCGCCGGTGCGCCCGCCGGGCCAGCCACCCTGCGGAAAGGCCCAGGCCCGGCGGCGAACCGGGTAGCGGTACTCCTCGACCAGGCAGAACCGCTCCGCATCCGCCGGGATGACCAGGGCGAAATGGGGTTTATCGACCACTGCGTAGAAGCCGCGGCTGCCGTCCCGGCGTTCGATCTCGTCGCCGCGCAGCGTGATCCACGAATCCTCGTAGATCACGCTGGACGTCACCGTGCGGATATCGGGATCCCCGTCATGACTCATGGCTGGGCTGGTTCTCCTCGGCGGGTGTCCAGTGGCTGGGCTGGTTCTCCTCGGCGGGTGTCCAGGCCCGTACCAAGCATGAAAAACCCGGGCCCCCCGTCGCGGCGCGCCGGGTAGGCAGGCACGGGGCGGGCGGGCCCGGGAAAGGACGGGTCAGATGAAGTCGGCGAGCTCCTTGAGCAGGGCGGACTTCGACTTGGCCCCCACTACCTGCTTCACGACCTCGCCGCCGGAAAACACGTTCAGCGTCGGGATCAGCATAATCCCGTACTTCTGCGCGGTCTGCGGGTTCTCCTCGATGTTGAGCTTGACCACGTCGACTTTGTCGCCGTGCTCCTGGGCGATCTCCTCGAGCACCGGGGCGACCTGACGGCACGGGCCACACCACTCGGCCCAGTAGTCGACGATGACCGGCTTCACGTTCTTGACGACCTCGCTGTCGAAGTTCTCGTCGGTCACGACCTTGGTTGCGCCCACCGTGGGTGCTCCTTCCGATGTTTCGGGTTGGTTGAGGCTGATGGGGTTTGAGGGAGAGTCAGGACTTGTGGTCCGCTTGGTCCGCCAGCCACCGCTCGGCGTCGATCGCAGCGGCACATCCGGTGCCCGCCGCGGTCACCGCCTGGCGGTACGTGTGGTCGACCACATCCCCGCAGGCGAACACGCCGTCCACGCCGGTGCGGGTGGACGGGTGCTCGACGATCAGGTACCCCTCGTCGTCCATCGGCAGCTGGCCAGCGAACAGCTCGCTCCGGGGGTCGTGGCCGATGGCGACGAAGACGCCCTGAACCGGAATGGTGTCCTCCTCGCCCGTCTTGGTGTTCCGCAGCCGCAGGCCGGTGACCTTGCCCTCGCCAACGACCTCGGCGACCTCACTGTCCCAGCGGAAGTTGATCTTCGGGTTGGCGAGAGCGCGATCCTGCATGATCTTGGACGCACGCAGCTGGTCGCGGCGGTGCACCACGGTCACGGACTTGGCGAACCGGGTCAGGAACGTGGCCTCTTCCATGGCCGAGTCCCCGCCGCCGATCACCGCGATGTCCAGCTCACGGAAGAAGAAGCCGTCACAGGTGGCACACCAGGAGACACCGTGACCGGACAGCCGCTTCTCACCTTCGGCGTCCAGCTCGCGGTACCGGGATCCGGTCGCCACGATCACGCTGTGCGCCTGGTAGGTCTCGCTGTGCGTCTTCACCACCTTGGGGGTGGCGCTCAGGTTGACCTCGGTCACATCGTCGGACACGAGTTCGGCGCCGAACCGCTCGGCCTGCTTGCGCATCGAGTCCATCAGGTCCGGGCCGAGGACGCCGTCCGGGAACCCGGGGAAGTTTTCCACCTCGGTGGTCTGCATCAGCGCACCACCCGCGGTGACCGACCCCTCGAATACGAGTGGCGCCAGGCGGGCCCGCGCCGCATAGATCG
>Ga0208589_1001346_pt1 | contig 10320 bp, 11 predicted proteins | sample NGESurshal092012_2_FD_184486 | JGI IMG/M metagenome (GOLD analysis project Ga0208589, IMG submission 184486) | Arctic peat soil microbial communities from Barrow, Alaska - NGEE Surface sample F53-2 shallow-092012 (SPAdes) | ecosystem: Environmental > Terrestrial > Soil > Wetlands > Peat ... | reverse complement strand
CTCGGCAAGCCCGGAACCTTCTCGTAGCGAAGCGAACGAAGGCTGCCGCGCCGTAGCCCGAAGGGCGTAGGCGGGCCTCGGCAAGGCTTGAAAGATGATCCTCTCCTTTGGCAAGCTTCATCTCGGAAGCCCTGCGAGAGGTGTTATGAAATACGTCTACATCCTCGAAACCCTCGATTCCGAGCACTTTTACATCGGCATCGCCGACGATCCGGACGCCCGACTGACAAAACATAGTGCGGGCGAGGTCACGCACACCCGGAAATACAAACCCTGGCGAATCAAAACTTACATCGCCTTTAGCGATGAGAAACGGGCGTTCGCCTTCGAGAAATACCTCAAATCGGGATCCGGCCGGGCATTTGCGAACAAGCGGCTGTGATGCTTAATGGCGGCAACAGCCCATTCCGCAACCTCGCAAGAGCCATCCCAAGAATTAGCCATGACTCCTGAAACTGCTCCCGGCGCGATGACCGGACTGCGCGTGATCGACCTGACGCGCGTGCTCGGCGGTCCCTATTGCACGCAAATCCTGGCCGACCACGGCGCCGACGTGATCAAGGTCGAGCCGCCCGCCGGCGACGAGGTGCGCGACTGGGGCCCTCCGTTCCATGGCGAGGACGCCGCCTATTTCGTCGGCATCAACCGCAACAAGCGCTCGATCGGGCTCGACCTCGCCTCCGAAGGCGGCCGTGCGGTGCTGATGAAGATGCTGGAGAACGCCGACGTCCTGATCGAGAATTTCAAGCCGGGCACGCTCGACAAATGGGGCATCGGCAACGATGTGCTGCGGGCGAAATTCCCCAGGCTCGTGCACTGCCGGATCTCCGGCTTCGGCGCCGATGGCCCGCGCGGCGGCAATCCCGGCTATGACGCGATCATCCAGGCCATGACCGGCATGATCAAGGCGACCGGCTCGCCGCAAAGCGGCCCGACGCGGATCGGCGTTCCCGTGGTCGATATCACCACCGGGCTTTACGCCGCGATCGGCATCCTGATGGCGCTGTCGGAGCGGCAGCGATCCGGGCTCGGGCAATTCCTCGAGACCACGCTGTTCGAGACCGGCCTGTCCGTGATGCATCCGCACGCCGCAAATTATTTCATGCACGGCAAGCCGCCGCAGCTCACCGGCAACGAGCATCCCAACCTCGTGCCCTACGCGATCTTTCCGACCCGCACCGACGACATCTTCATCGGCGTCGGCAATGACGGCACCTTCCGCAAGCTGTGCAAGGAAATCGGCAAGCCGGAACTCGGCTCCGATCCGCGCTTTGCCCGCAACCGGGACCGCATCGCCAACCGCGAGGCGCTGCGCACCGAGCTCGCCGCGGTGTTCGCCGGACAGGACGCCGGGCCGCTGTGCGACCGCCTGCTCGCGGCCGGCCTTCCCGCGGGGCCGGTGCAGTCGATCGACCAGGCGCTCACCAGTGCCCATGTCATCCACCGCGGCGATGTCATCGAAAAGGACTGGTACAAGGGGGTAGCCTCGCCGATCCGGCTGGCGCGCAGCAAGCCCAGCCTGCGCCGCACCCCGCCGAAATTCAGCCAGCACAGCGCGGAGGTGCTCTCGGAGTTCGGCTATTCCAAAGCCGAGATCGAGGCACTGGTGGCGAAAGGCTTTGTCTGCGGCCCCGAGCGCAAGCGCTGAGGCCGCGACCCCGATGACGGCCAGGGCGGGCGGCGGTAAAAGCGTCGGCCTTAGTCTAATTTCCGCTTTCCTTGGCGCGCGCTTCCCCCCTACCATGCTTTCGATTATACGGTCATTTGCACGTCATCCGGCGCTGTTATCGCGCGAAACGAAGATGGCGACCCCAACCCGGAGGAATTTGATGGCTCTTCGACAGTTCAGCACGGCTGCGGCAATCGCCTGCACGGTTGCGCTCGCGTCACCCGCACACGCCGTGACCGAGATTCAGTGGTGGCACGCGATGACCGGGCCGAACAACGACGTCGTGGTCAAGCTCGCCAACGATTTCAACGCCTCGCAGAGCGAGTACAAGATCGTCCCGAGCTTCAAGGGCAGCTACGCCGACGTGCTCAATGCCGGCATCGCGGCGTTCCGCGCCGGCAACGCGCCCGGCATCATGCAGGTGTTCGAAGTCGGCACCGCGACCATGATGGCCGCCAAGGGTGCGATCAAGCCGGTTTCCGAGATGATGAAGGAACAGGGCGAGCCGTTCGATCCCAAATCCTATCTGCCGGCGATCACCGGATACTACTCGACCTCAAAGGGCGACATGCTTTCGTTCCCGTTCAACTCGTCGAGCATGGTGATGTGGGTCAATCTCGACGCGCTGAAGCAGGCGGGGATCGCGGAGCCGCCGAAGACCTGGCCGGACGTGTTCGCCGATGCCAAGAAGCTGCATGCGACCCATCCGACCTGCGGTTTCTCGCTGTCCTGGATCACCTGGGGCCTGATCGAGCAATTTTCCGCGTGGCACAACGTGCCGATCGGCAGCAAGGCCAACGGCCTTGACGGTTTCGATACCGTGCTCGAGTTCAACACCCCGCTGGAAACCAAGCTGCTGGAAAACCTGGTCGAGCTGCAGAAGGACAAGAGCTTCGACTATTCGGGCCGCACCAATACCGGCGAAGGCCGCTTCACCTCGGGCGAATGCCCGCTCTACATGACGTCTTCGGGATTCTATCCGAGCGTCAAGGCCAACGCCAAGTTCGGCTACACCTCGGTGCCGATGCCGTATTTTCCGGACGTGAAGGGCGCGCCGCAAAATTCCATCATTGGCGGCGCTTCGCTGTGGGTGATGGGCGGCAAGACGGCGGCCGAATACAAAGGCATCGCCAAGTTCTTCACCTTCCTGTCGGATACCGACCGTCAGATCTACCTGCATGAAGTGTCCGGCTATCTGCCGATCACCAAGGCGGCCTACGAAAAAACCAAAGCTTCGGGCTTCTACGAGAAGAACCCGATCCTGGAGGTGCCGCTCAAGGAATTGACCAACAAGCCGCCGACCGAGAATTCGCGTGGCCTGCGGTTCGGCGGCATGGTGCAAATGCGTGACGTCTGGTCCGAGGAAATCGAGGCGGCGCTGGCCGGCAAGAAACCGGCAAAAGATGCGCTTGACGCGGCGGTGACGCGCGGCAACCAGATGCTGCGGCAGTTCGAACGGACCGTCGTGAAGTAAGAGAAATGCGAGTAGGGAGTGGCGAATAGCGAATAGAAATTTCCATTCGCTACTCGCCATTCGCCTAAACGAGGGACCATGGAAAACCGGGCACTCTTCGCCGGCAAACTGCTGCCCTGCCTGTTGATCCTGCCGCAGCTCGCGGTATCCCTGATCTTTTTCTATTGGCCGGCGGTTCAAGCCCTGTGGCAGTCGTTCCTGGTGCAGGACGCTTTCGGGCTTTCGACCCAGTTCGTCTGGTTCGAGAATTACGTCAGCCTGTTGCAAACGCCGGAATATTATCAGGCGATCGGCGTCACGATAGTTTTCTCGGCGCTGGTGGCATTTTTCTCACTCACCCTCGGGCTGTTGCTGGCGGTGATGGCCAACCGCAACATCCGCGGCATCCAGATCTACCGCACCTTCCTGATCATTCCCTATGCGGTGGCGCCGGCGGTCGCCAGCGTGCTGTTCATCTTCATGTTCCAACCCGGCCTCGGCATGATCGCACGCGCGCTGCAGCGCAATGGCATCGACTGGAATCCGATCCTGAACGGCACCCATGCGATGATCCTGGTCGTCATCGTCGCGGTGTGGAACCAGATCAGCTACAATTTCCTGTTCTTCCTCGCCGGCCTGCAATCGATCCCGAAAAGCGTGATCGAGGCCGCCGCGATCGACGGCGCGCGGCCGATGCGGCGGTTCTGGACCATCGTCTTCCCGCTGCTGTCGCCGACCACGTTCTTCCTGATTATCGTCAACATCACCTATGTATTCTTCAACACGCTCGGCATCATCGATACGGCAACCGGCGGCGGCCCCAACGGCGCCACGCAAACCCTGGTCTACAAGGTGTTCCAGGACGGCAAGGCCGGCGCAGACCTCGGCGGCTCGGCCGCGCAGTCGGTGATCCTGATGGTCATCGTGGTCGCGCTGACCGCCTTTCAGTTTCGCTACGTCGAAAAGAAAGTTCATTATTAAACGCCATGGTCGAGCATCGCCGCTTCGGAAATCTGCTGCCGCACCTGATCCTGCTGATCGGGGTCGCCGTCGTCGCCTTTCCGGTCTATCTCGCCGTGGACGCCTCGACCCACAGCAATGTCGTGATCGCCAACGGCCAGATGCCGCTCTATCCCGGCACGCACGGGTTCGAGACCTACTGGAACACCATCGTCTCCGGCACCGGCAGGACCACGCGGCAGCCGGTCGGCACCATGATGCTCAACAGCCTGATCATGGCGCTCGGCATCGCCATAGGCAAAATCGCGATTTCGATCATCTCGGCCTACGCGATCGTGTTTTTCTCGTTCCCGTTCCGGATGACCGCGTTCTGGACCATCTTCATCACGCTGATGCTGCCGGTCGAGGTGCGCATCTTCCCGACCTACAAGATCACCAGCGACCTGCACATGCTGGACTCCTATTCCGGCCTGATCCTGCCCTTGATCGCATCGGCCACCGCGACACTGTTGTTCCGGCAGTTCTTCATGACGATTCCGAAGGAACTGGTGGAGGCTTCCAAGATCGACGGCGCCGGCCCGATCCGGTTTTTCTGGGATACGCTATTGCCGCTGTCGGTGACCAACATCGCGGCGCTGTTCGTGATCCTGTTCATCTATGGCTGGAATCAGTATCTCTGGCCGCTGTTGATCACGACGCGCGACGACATGCAGACCATCGTGATCGGCATCAAGAAGATCATCGACGTGAAAGACGCCTTGACGGAATGGCAGGTGGCGATGGCGACCGCCGTGCTGGCGATGCTGCCGCCGGTCGCGGTCGTCGTGCTGATGCAGCGCCTGTTCGTCAAGGGCCTGATCGAGACGGAAAAGTGAGGGGACGAGTGGTGGGCAACAACCATGGCTAACGTCGCGCTGCGTAACGTCACCAAGACCTATCCGGGCGGTTTTCAGGCCATCAAGGGCATCGACTTCGAGGTCGGCGACGGCCAGTTCTGCGTGCTGGTCGGCCCCTCCGGCTGCGGCAAGTCGACGCTGCTGCGGATGGTCGCCGGGCTGGAGACCATCACCGGCGGCGAGATCGATATCGGCGGCCGCATCGTCAACCAGGTCGAACCCGCCGAGCGCGACATCGCCATGGTGTTCCAGAATTACGCGCTCTATCCGCACATGAGCGTTTACAACAACATGGCCTATGGCCTGCGCAACCGCCGCATGGCCGAGGCCGAGATCAAGAGCCGGGTCGAGGAGGCCGCGCGGATTCTCGAACTCGGCGCCATGCTCGAACGCAAGCCCGGCCAATTGTCGGGCGGCCAGCGCCAGCGCGTCGCGATGGGCCGCGCCATCGTGCGGCAACCGAAAGTGTTTTTGTTCGACGAGCCCTTGTCCAATCTCGACGCCAAGCTGCGCATCGCGATGCGAGTCGAAATCCGCAAATTGCAGCGGCGGTTGAAAACGACCTCGATCTACGTGACCCATGACCAACTCGAGGCGATGACGCTCGCCGATATTCTGGTGGTGATGAATGGCGGCCAGGTCGAGCAGATCGGCAATCCGCTCGATATCTATCAAAAGCCCGCGACGACCTTCGTCGCTTCCTTTATCGGCGCGCCGCCCATGAATTTGCTGCCGATGCGGTCGGACGAATTCAAGCCGCAACTCGGCAGCGTGCCAGAGGCCGGCATCCTGGGAATCCGCCCCGAAGATTTCGTGGTTACGAACGATGCCGGCAGCGGCATCGCGTTCGATCTCACCGTGGAGGCGATCGAGCGGGTCGGCGCCGAGACCTTCATCTACGGGGCGCGGCAGCGCGACGCCCAGGCGGTCGCCGCCAATCCCGGCGAGTTGCCGCCGGGCGAGGTGATCGTGCGGATCCCCGGCGCGGTGGCGCCCGACATCGGCGAGAAGATTCGGGCCGTGGCGCCGCGCGCAAAACTGCATCTGTTCAGCGCCGACGGACGCAAGCGGATCGATCCGTAAGCCCCTGACCTCCGGGGCAGCTATACCCCTGGAACGGCTTCCCGCGGCCGATTTGCGCGGGTTCCAGAGCTGCTTGAACACCTGCCAAATCATGACCATATTGTCTGTTGACCGGACGGCAGACCCGCCGAATGGCCAAAAATGGGGCGCCGCAAGGGCCCCTCAAAGTCGCTTCGAGAGGGCTTTGTAATGTCACGTGTTCCTTCGTTATCCAGTCCGTTCCTGCTTGGGTTCGACGAAATCGAGCGTGCGCTCGATCGCGTCGTCAAGGGCGCCGACGGTTATCCTCCCTACAACATCGAGCGTTGCGATCGCAGCAACGGCCAGCCCGAACGCTTGCGCATCACCCTGGCGGTGGCGGGATTTACCCGTGACCAACTCGATGTAACCATTGAGGAAAACCAGCTCGTGATCCGGGGCCGCCAGCACGACGACAAGGCCCGGCAATACATCCATCGCGGCATCGCCGCGCGCCACTTCCAGCGCACTTTCGTGCTGGCGGAGGGGATGCAGGTGCTGGGCGCGGATTTGAAGAACGGGCTGTTGTCGATCGACCTCGCCCGGCCTGAACCGGAAAAGGTCGTTAAGACAATTGCTATCAATGAACACGAATAATGGAACGAGTAGCGGACTCGACCGCTTAATCAGACAGGAGTCGAGACCATGAGTGAACTGAACGTCGTATTCGAACCCGAAAGCGTCTCTTCCGAGTCGCTGGCCCATCTGGGCGAGGGCCACATTGCCTACGTCAAGCAAGTCCGTTCCGAGGACGTGCCGGGACTGTTTCCGCAGGCGCCGAAGATCGCGCCGGGCCTGAAACTGTTCGCGCTGCACGCCGCCGACGGCACGCCAATCATGCTTACCGACAGCCGCGAAGCGGCGATCGCGAATGCATGGAGCAACGAGTTGCAGGCCGTCAGCGTGCACTGACTTGGTTTTCCGGCGTCAGACCGACGCCGGAACCGGATCTGCGACCAGCCGCGCGTTTTGCGGCCGTCGGCATCAACCCAATTCACAAAGCGACGGGCGTCCGCCTCCGGCGATTTCGGAGCGGGCGCCCGTTTTTTTGGCCATGTCCCTGCCCTGACCGCAGCCCAGCAATGCCCAAGTCTATGACTTCATCTATTTGACCGGGCAGATGACGGGCGGTAATCTTTTGAAGAGATGGTGATGGATTGCTTAAGGCCCGCCGCAGGCGGGCTTTTTATTGTCCGGTCCCAATCGCGATACCACCAGAGGAACGCCCATGCCCGCCTATCGCTCCCGCACGACCACCCACGGCCGCAACATGGCAGGGGCCCGCGGCCTGTGGCGGGCGACCGGGATGAAAAACGAGGATTTCGGCAAGCCGATCATCGCGGTGGTCAACTCGTTCACCCAGTTCGTCCCCGGCCATGTCCATTTGCAGAATCTCGGACAACTCGTCGCGCGCGAGATCGAACATGCCGGCGGCGTCGCCAAGGAGTTTAATACCATCGCGGTCGATGACGGCATCGCGATGGGACATGACGGCATGCTCTACAGCCTGCCCTCGCGCGAGTTGATCGCCGACAGCGTCGAATACATGGTCAATGCGCATTGCGCCGACGCCATGGTGTGTATTTCCAACTGCGACAAGATCACGCCCGGCATGCTGATGGCTGCGCTGCGCATCAACATCCCCACGGTGTTCGTTTCGGGCGGCCCGATGGAGGCCGGCAAGGTCACGATCAAGGGCAAAAAGCGCTCGGTCGACCTGATCGACGCGATGGTCGCCGCCGCCGACACCTCGGTGAGCGAGGCCGAAGTCGAGGAGATCGAGCGCTCGGCGTGTCCGACCTGCGGTTCGTGCTCGGGCATGTTCACCGCCAATTCGATGAACTGCCTGACCGAGGCGCTCGGCCTGGCGCTACCCGGCAACGGTTCGATCGTCGCGACCCATGCCGACCGCCGCGACCTGTTCGTCAAGGCCGGTCACCTGATCGTGGACCTCGCGCGGCGCTATTACGAAAAGGACGACAAGCGCGCTTTGCCGCGCGAGATCGCCAACTTCAAGGCATTCGAGAATGCGATGACGCTCGATATCGCGATGGGTGGATCGACCAACACCGTGCTGCATCTGTTGGCCGCCGCCTATGAAGGCGAGGTGCCGTTCACGATGGCCGATATCGACCGGCTGTCGCGCCGGGTGCCGGTATTGTGCAAGGTCGCGCCAAGCATCGCCGACGTGCATCTGGAGGACGTCCACCGCGCCGGTGGCGTGATGGCGATCCTCGGCGAACTCAGCCGCGCCGGTCTTTTGACCACCGATCTTCCTGTCGTGCACAGCGAGACGCTGGACGCCGCGCTGAAATCCTGGGACGTCAAGCAGACGTCGAATGAAAAGGTCGCGAACTTCTATCGCGCCGCGCCCGGTGGCGTGCCGACGCAAATCGCCTTCAGCCAGAAGCAGCGTTACGACGAACTCGATACCGATCGCGCTACCGGCACGATCCGCGACCTGGCGCATGCCTTTTCGAAAGACGGCGGCCTCGCGGTGCTCTCGGGCAATCTCGCGCTCGACGGCTGCATCGTCAAAACCGCAGGCGTCGACGAAAGCATTTTGAAATTCTCCGGTCCGGCGCGGGTCTACGAAAGCCAGGATGCCGCGGTCGCCGGCATCCTCGGCAACAAGGTGAAGCCCGGCGACGTGGTCGTGGTGCGTTACGAGGGACCGAAGGGCGGCCCGGGCATGCAGGAGATGCTCTATCCGACCAGCTACCTGAAATCGAAGGGCCTCGGCAAAAGCTGCGCGCTGGTCACCGACGGCCGGTTTTCCGGCGGCTCGTCGGGCCTATCGATCGGTCACGTTTCGCCCGAGGCGGCCGAAGGCGGCCTGATCGGGCTGGTGAACGACGGCGACATCATCGAACTCGACATCCCCAATCGCACGATCCGACTCGCGGTCGACGAAGCCGAATTGTCGCGGCGCCGTGCGGCCATGCTGGCGCTGGGCGCGAAGGCATGGAAGCCGGCCAAGCGCGACCGCAAGGTGTCGACGGCGCTGAAGGCCTATGCCGCACTAACCACCAGCGCGGCGCGCGGTGCGGTGCGCGTTGTCGAGGATTGAGCGGAGGGCGCGTGAACGATCACTTGCTGCGATCGATCGACGCTACGGAAGTATCGCCCGGCTCATCGTTGAGCGATAAATTGCTCGCGCTGAACAACGCGCATGCGCAGGAACTGTCCTGGCTGGAGCCGGCGCGACTGCAACATCTGGTACACGAGGCGTTTTCCGCGCGGCGCGTCGGCGATCTCGAGGCATTTCTGATCGCGTTCGACCAGGACGCCCGATACGACAGTCCGAACTTCCTGTGGTTTCGCGATCGCTATCGGCGCTTCGTCTATGTCGATCGCATCGTGGTCGCCTCGTCGGCGCGCGGTCGCGGCCACGCGCGAAGCCTTTATCTCGACCTGTTCGAACAGGCGACGCTCGCCGGCCACGAGCGCGTCGTCTGCGAGGTCAACTCAAGCCCGCCGAATCCGCAGTCCGACGCGTTCCATGCCGCGTTGAAATTTGACGAGGTCGGCCGCGCGACCATTCAAGACGGCGCCAAGACGGTGCGTTATCTCGCCTGTCCGCTTGCTTAAAGGCGAAGGCGATCGTGAATCGGCCGCGTTAAGCTTGACGCTTCAGCTTAACGATCGAGTTCGGTTGCGGTGGTAGCCCGCGACGCTATCAGTTCGGCAAAGCTTTGCACCGTGTAGAAAAGCCGAACCGATGAATTTGAGTTTTGCCACCATGTTGTTCGCGGCAATCGTCGCCTCTCTGATTGCAATGCCGACGCCGGGCCCACTGCCTGCAAAAGCCGTAACCACCGTACTCGCCAAGGCGGATCGGCTGCCGGTGCAACAGGCCAAGCCGTCCTGTTCGGAGCAGAACTGGCCCAACTTCGAGGCTTCCTGCCTGCGCTACACCGACGACAAGCAAGCGGTTGGCGGCATTCGCGCCGTAGGCGACCAGAGCTGATCGCGCGCTGGCGTTTTCGCCAGCTTTTACAAGTCAGAGTTTTTAAGCGGCGCTCGCGGGCGGCAGCGCCAGCACCGAATAGATCGCCTGGGCATCGCGCGAGGCGCGCAGCTTCTTGGCGACGTCGACATCCCGCAGCAATCTTGCGATCCGCGCCAGCGCCTTCAAATGATCGGCGCCCGCGCCTTCCGGCGCCAGCAGCAGGAACACCAGATCGACCGGCTGGCCGTCCATCGCTTCGAAATCGATCGGACGCTCGAGACGGGCAAAC
>Ga0208589_1001345_pt1 | contig 10325 bp, 9 predicted proteins | sample NGESurshal092012_2_FD_184486 | JGI IMG/M metagenome (GOLD analysis project Ga0208589, IMG submission 184486) | Arctic peat soil microbial communities from Barrow, Alaska - NGEE Surface sample F53-2 shallow-092012 (SPAdes) | ecosystem: Environmental > Terrestrial > Soil > Wetlands > Peat ... | reverse complement strand
CGGCCCGCCAGATTCGCTTCACCGATGCGCGGTTGACGGGCGCGGGATGGTTCGCCGACTGGGTGGCCGGGCAGGCGGAGGCGACGCTGGCGCAAGGTCAGGACGCGACCTTGCGCACGACTCTCGATTCCCAGGTCCAGGCGCTGGCCCAACAGCGCCTCGCCGCGCTGTTGGACGGACCGGGCGCGACGCATCGGGTCACTCAGGGCGCGGTGGTCGTGCTGGATGCGGCGACGGGCGCGGTACGCGCGATGGTGGGCGGGCGGGACTATCGGGAATCGCCCTACAACCGCGCGACCCTTGCCCGCCGCCAGCCCGGATCGGCGTTCAAGCCGTTCGTCTGGCTCGCCGCGCTGGAGCATGGCGTGCGGCCCGACGACACCGTGATGGACGCGCCGATTCGTATTGGCGGCTACAGTCCGCACGATTTCGAGCCACGCTTCCTCGGCGAGATCACCGTCGAGGAGGCGCTGGCGCAGTCGATCAACACCGCCTCGGTGCGCCTGCTGCTGAAAGCTGGCGGCCCACGCGTGGTCGCGGGCGTCGCCGCGCGGCTGGGGATCGCCGACCGGCTGCCGGACAATGCCTCCCTGGCACTCGGGACCGGGGAGGTCGGATTGTTGGAGATGACCGGCGCCTATGCGGCGTTCTTCAACGGCGGGCGGCGGGTGACGCCGTTCGGACTGGCCGCGGTGTCGGCGGACGGGCGCACGGCGGCGGCGCGGATCACGCCGCCCGTGCAGGTGATCGCGCCGGAATACGCGACGATGATGGCGCGGATGCTGGGCGCTGTGGTTGCGCGTGGAACCGGCCGGAGGGCGGCGGTCGCCGGCCGCGTGGTGGCGGGCAAGACCGGGACGACGCAGGATTTCCGCGACGCCTGGTTCATCGGCTGCGTCGAAGGACGGATCATCGGCGTGTGGCTGGGCAACGATGACGACGCGCCGATGAAGGACGTCGAGGGCGGCACGCTGCCGGCCCGGTTGTTTCATGAGATTGCGAAGGGAATGCGCTGAGGGGCTGATACAAGCGGCCGCGCGTGCCGCGCCTTCGCAGATCGGCGTGTCCACAAATTCCGTTCGCAACTGCGAAAGATGCCCACAATTGCTGCACTTGCGAAGGGCGATATGTCTACAAATGCTGCACCTGCGAAGGCCATTTGTCCACAAATTCGGCGCCCTCGACGGCGATGTGTCTACATATTACAGGCGCACCACCGAGCAAGCCCCCCCGGCGGCGTGGACCTTTTCGCAAAACGCGCGGGCCTGGGCCTCATCGGCGAAGGCGCCCGTCCGAACACGCCACCAGCTCTGTCCGTTCACCGTCGCCTCGCTGAAGTCCGGCTTGCGCCCGGCGAGCAGGGTGGCATCGCGGTGGCCGAGCCGGCGCCACTCCTCCTCCGCCGCCTGCCGGGTCGGCAAGGCGCCGAGTTGGACCAGGGTGCCGTGGCCCGACGAGGCGGCTGTGGGAGCGGCGGCATGGGCGGGGGCGGCCGCGGCGACTGGCTTCACCGGCGGCGGCAGTGCCGCCGGCTGGACGGGGGCCGGCGCTGCCAGGGGCGACGGTTTCGGGACTGGGGGCGCCTTCAGGGCTTGCGGATCAGGGGCCTCGGGCGCCGGAGCCAGCGTGTCGGTGCCGTCGTCGCTTAGGCCGCTGCCGAGGATCAGTTCGTGGCCGACCTTGAGGCCGCCTGGATTGGCGGGCTTCACCCGCGTCGGCCCGGCAGGCGCCGAGATGACCGGCACCACGCGGGACGAATGGCCGCCCAGGGTGGACCAGGCGCCCAGCACGACGAACAATGTCCCGCCCAGGCAGGCGGCGATCAGCGCCAGGCGCTTGGTGGCCGGGTCCATACCGCCCCGAGGCACGCGGTAGGCGGGTCCCCGGTTCGCCACATGATCGGACACCACGCATCCTCCCGTCGCTTCAGCGCATCTCCTCGACGGGCGTGACGCCCATCACTCCGAGGCCCGAGCGGATCACGACGGCGGTGGCGGCGACCAGAGCGAGCCGGGCGAGGCTGTCACCCGGCTGATCGGCCTGCAGGAACCGCAGCGTCGAATCATCCTTGCCTCGGTTCCACAGTGTATGAAAGTCGGCCGCTACATCATAGAGAAAGAACGCGATTCGATGGGGCTCCCGCGCTTGGGCCGCGGCGGTGATGCAGCGCGGCCACTGTGCCAGCCGCCGAACCAGCGCCAGCTCCGGCTCCGCCCGCAGCGCGTCTAGGGCAACCTCGGCGAGCGCCGCGTCCAGGGTCGCCTCGGCGCCGAACATCTCGGCGGCGGCGCGCAGGACGGACCGGCAGCGCGCATGGGCGTACTGGACGTAGAACACCGGATTGTCGCGGGTCTGCGCCACCACCTGATCGAGATCGAACTCCATTTGCGCGTCGGCTTTGCGGGTCAGCATGGTGAAGCGGACGGCGTCGCGGCCGACCTCCTCGATCAGTTCGGCCAGGGTGACGTAGGTGCCGGCGCGCTTGGACATGCGGACCGGAACCCCGGCCCGCACCACGTGCACGATCTGGCAGAGCACGGCTTCCAGCGCCGCCTGCCCGTGCGACACCGCCTTCACCGCCGCCTTGATGCGCGAGACGTAGCCGCCGTGATCGGCACCGAGCACGTCGATCAGCAGCCGGGCGCCACGGTCGAGCTTGTCGGCGTGATAGGCAATGTCGTTGGCGAAGTAGGTGTTGGAGCCGTCGGACTTCCGAAGCGGCCGATCGACGTCGTCGCCGAAGGCTGTGGCGCGAAACAGCGTCTGCGGCCGAGGCTCCCAATCATCCGGCGTCTTGCCTTTGGGCGGATCGAGGACGCCCTCATAGATCAGGCCATCGGCGCCCAGGCGCGCGATCACCGCGTCGGTCGCGCCCTTTTCGACCAGTGCACGCTCGGAGCTGAACACGTCCGGATGCACGCCGAGCGCGTCGAGGTCGGCGCGGATCGACCCCATCATTGCGGCGACCGCCGTATCGCGCACGGTGTCGAGCCAAAGGGCCGAGTCGGCCGGGCCGCGATCGGGAGCGGCGAGCGCAGGACCATGCGCGGCGGCCAGGGCCGCGCCGACCGGGATCAGATACTCCCCGCGGTACTGCAGGCCGCCGGGCACGAGCGCCTCAAACGCCTCGTCCGACAGCGTCGTGCCGATCGCCTGGAGGTAACGCCAGTAGGCGGCCCACGCGAGCGCGACCACTTGGGCGCCGGAGTCGTTGACGTAGTACTCCTTGGTGACCTCGTACCCGGCCTTGGCGAGCAGATTGGCCAACGCATCGCCCACGACGGCGCCCCGGCAGTGTCCGATATGCAGCGGCCCCGTGGGATTGGTGGAGACGTACTCGACGTTGACGCCAAACCCCTCACCGGCGCTGCTGTCGCCGTACGCCTCGCCGGCGCGAAGGACCGCGGGCAGCACGGTCAGGAGGGCGGCGGGGCGCAAGCGGATATTGATAAATCCGGGTCCGGCCACCTCGACGGAGGCTACACGCGAATCGCCTCGAAGGATCTCGGCGATCCGCTCGGCGACATCACGGGGCTTGCGCCCGTGGGTCGCCGCGATCAGGGCGGCGTTGGTCACCATGTCCCCGTGGGCGACCTCACGCGGCGGACCGACGTTGATCCGCGCCTTGACGTCGTCGGCAAGCGGGACGTGAGCATCAACCGCGGTGATGACCGCATGGCGCATCGCGGCGAAAAGGTCAGTCATTACGCGTCCTATCGGGCCTTGGATCATGCAGGAACGCCTGGGCAACGGCAATGAACCCCAGGGGGTTGTCGGCGTGGACCCAGTGGCCCGCGTTCTTCAGGGTGACGAACCGGGCGGCGGGGAACAGGGCGCTGATCGCCCCCCGGTGATCCGGCTGGATATAAGCGGAGAGAGCCCCGGCCATGAACAGCGTCGGTCCCGGATACGTCCGGCCCGGTAGCGCGGCCCATCCCTCGATCTCCGCCAACCCGGCTTTGATCTCGGACAGACCGATCCGCCACGCGGGTTCGGCCCCCAGGCGGAGGTTCTGGAGGAGGAACCCGCGCACCGACGCCTCGGCCACCACGGGCGCGAGGGCGGCGTCCGCCGCCGCGCGGGTCAGCCCGGAGGTGAGCGGGACGGCCGCCATCGCGGCGGCATAGGCGCCGAAGCCTGGCGGATAAGGAACCGGCGCGATGTCGGCCACGAGCAGGCGGCTGACCGCATCCGGCCGATCCAACGCCGCCCGCATGGCGGCCTTGCCGCCCATCGAGTGGCCGATCAGCGCCGCCGGCAAGGCGTCCATCCTCATCAGCGTCTCCAGCACGTCGCCGGCCATTTCCGCGTAGCTCATGCCATGCGCGTGCGGCGAGTCGCCGTGGTTGCGGAGGTCGAGCGCCAGCACCCTGAAGCGCGCGGCCAGGTGGCGCTGCACGGTGCCGAGATTACGCGCCGCGCCGAACAGGCCATGCAGCAGCGCGACCGGCGGCCCGGCGCCCATCTCGATCGCGTGCAGGATCATCCGCGCCCGGGCAGTGCGGCGATGGCGACGCCGCCGAGGATCAGCGCCGTGCCGCCCAGCAAATCCGGCGTCAGCGCCTCGCCGAGGATCAGGTTCGCCAGCAGCAGGCCGACCGCCGGCGTGCCGAGAAAGCCAACGGATGAAACCACGGTGGGCAGCCGCATCGTTGCCTCCACGATACCCCAGGTGCCGAGCGGTCCGGCGATGATCCCGACATAAAGGATGCCGGCCCAGCTCGGCAGGCTCGTGCCCAATGTGCCGTTCGGTGCCTCCCACAACACAAGCGGGGCCATCAGCGCCACGCCGATCAGGAAGCACCACGGCAGCAGCTCGATCATCGGCGCGCGCGGAGGCCGGGCGCGTACGGCGACGATCGCGATGGCGAAGGCGAGGCCGGCCAGCAGCAGGAAGCCGTTTCCGATCAGCACCGAGCGGCTGGACCAATCGATCGCCCACGGCCCCATCAGGATGGCGACGCCGGCCACGCCCAGCCCGGCGGCGAGCCAGCGCCGCGGCGGGATGCGCTCGTGCAGCACCACCAACGACAGCGGCACGACGAAATAGACCGTGGTGTTGGCCAGCACCGCCGTGCGGCCGGCCTGCACCCAGGCGATGGCGAGGTGGGAGAAGATGAAGAACAGGCCGATCTGGAACACCCCGATGGCGATCAGCGCGGGCAGGTCGGCCCGATCCGGCAGTCGCACCCGCCCGGCCACCGCCAGCAACGCTGCGGTGCCCAGACCAGACAGTACCGCCCGGCTCTCGGCGAACCACAATGCCGTCGTTCCCCGATCGATCGCGAGCTTGGTCAGCGGCCAGGCGCTGCTGAACAGCAGCACCGCGCCAACCAGGCAGAGCAGCCCGATCCGATAGCTTCCGGCGGTGTCGACGGGATTGGCGAGTCTCACCCGACCAGCACGGCCTTCCCGATCACCTCGCGGTCGATCACCGCCTGGACCGCCTCGGCGGCTCGCTCCAACGGGAAACGGCGCGAGATGCGGGTCTTCAGCCGGCCCTGCGCCGCGAGGTCGAGCAACGCGCGGATGTTCGCCGCCGCCACCTCCGGCTCGTTCTGCTGGAACGCGCCCATGTAAATGCCGATCGCGTCGATCGCCTTGATGAGCAGGTAGTTGCTCTTGATCGTCGCCGGACCGCCTCCGAGGAAGCCCAGGATGATCAGGCGGCCGCGATAGCCGAGGCAGCGCAGTGACTCCTCGGTGACCTGCGCGCCGATCGGGTCATAGGCGACGCCGACACCGCGCTTGCCGGTGATCTCCTTGACCGCATCGACGAAGCCCGCGCGGTAGTCGAGCGCGTGTTCGGCGCCTTCTTCCAGGCAGGCGGCGCGCTTCTCGGCGGTGCTGGCGGTGGCGATGACACGCGCGCCGGTCAGCCGGGCGATCTGGATCGCGCCGATGCCGATGCCGCCGGCCGCGCCGTGGACCAGCACCCACTCGTCCTTCGCGAGCCGGGCGCGTTGAAGCAGCGCATGGTAGGGCGTGGCGAAGCCCGACAGAAAGACTCCGGCCTCTTCCACGCTCATCCTCGCGGGAACTGGTTGGCAGTCGGCCTCCAGCGCGTTGGCCTTTTCGACGAATGCGCCCGACTTGTGGCGGCTCATGACCGAATCGCCCGGCTTGAAGCGGGTCACACCGGCGCCGACGGCGAGTACCTCGCCAGCAGCCTCTCCGCCCGGAATGAACGGCGGCTCCGGGCGAACCTGATATTTGCCGGCGAGCTGAAGCACGTCCACGTACTGCACCCCGCGCGCGCGGATCCGGACCTGGACTTCACCCGGCCCAGGTGGCGGCGGGTCGGGCACTTCGCGCACCGCCAGGACCTCGGGGCCGCCGAACGCTTCGCAGATCACCGCTCTCATGCTCATCTCCGACCAGCAACGTACCGGCCCGGTCTGGACCCGCACGAGATCGCGGCGCAATGTGCGCCGTGCGGCAAGCTCCTGATTCGCCGCGATTTGGACAGGATACAAGATGCGACCGAGCACGGCCATGTTGCGTGGGCTTCCACCCTTCCGGGACCTGCCAGATGACTTGCTCGAGGAGATCGATGCCATCAGCGACGTGGTCGTCGTCGAGCATGGTCAGGAGATCTGCCGGCAAGGCATAATCCCGACGCATCTCTACTATGTCGTGGAGGGTCAGGTCGCACTGGCCAGCACGGCGCCAGACGGCACAACCGCCGTCGTCGAGGTGGTCCATCCGCTCGGCGACTTCGTCTTGGCCTCCGTCATGGTGCGCCTACCGAACTTGCAGGCGGCGCACGCGGTGACTCATGGGCGGCTGGTGGCGATCGAGGCGGAAGCCTTGCGCGAAATCATCGAGCGCGCACCCATGCTGTCGCTGGCGCTCCTGACCTCGCTCTCGCGTGAATATCGTACGATCGTTCGTCAGGTACGCGACCTGAAGGTACGGACGACCGCGCAGCGCCTGGGCTGCTATCTTCTCGCGCTCGTACCCGATCCCAATGCGCCCGAGGCGACGATTCGGCTGCCGTTCGAGAAGGGATTGCTCGCCGGCCGCCTCGGCTGCCGACAAGAGAATCTGTCCCGCGCCTTCGCCTCCCTACGGGAGTTGGGTGTGGAGACGCGCGGCGCCCGGGTCACGCTGCGTGATATTCCGCGCCTCACCGCTTATGCGATGCCGGACTATCTGAACGACCCGGAGATGACGGAGCTGACGATGTCGGCCGCCGATGTCGAGTTGGCCACCGCCTAAATCACCCCCGTCTCGCTCAATCCGCGAACCCGGCCAGCGCCCGGACCTCCGCCGCCGATCGTCCGGCTTGACGCAGGGCACGCAACGCGATCGCGCCGTGACGCTTGGATAAGCGCCGTCCCATCTCGTCGGTGAGCAAATCGTGGTGCGCGTAGGCCGGCGAGGCCCATCCCATCAGCGTCTGGATCAGCCGATGCAGGTCGGTCGCCGGACGCAGGTCGATGCCGCGCGTGACCAGCGTCACTCCTTGAAGCGCGTCGTCGTGGGTGACGCAGAGGTGGTAGCTCGCCGGCGCGTCCTTGCGGCCGAGAACGGCGTCGCCGAACCGCTCGGGACGGCACTCGGTCGGACCCTCGCCGGTTTCCTGGTAGGCGAGGAAGCCGCCGACCGCATCGATGGCCCGCGCGCTGTCGAGCCGCAGCGCGTACGGCGCGCCGGAGGCGAGGCGGGAGGCTCGCGCGCCGGCCGATAGACGGCGGCAGGTGCCTGGATAGACCGCCGTGTCCGACGTATGCGGGGCCCCGGCGGCGGCGGCGATGTCGGCACGGGTGCAGAAACAGGGATACAGCAGACCGCGCGCGGCGGGCGTGTCCAGGGCGGCGCGGTACTCGGCGAGATGGCGCGACTGCACGCGCAGTTCTCCGTCCCAGTCGAGGCCGAGCCAGGCGAGATCATCCGGGATCGCTTGCGCGAAGGCGGGGCGGCAGCGGGTGGAATCAATGTCCTCCAGACGCAGCAGGAAACGTCCGCCGGCGGCGCGCGCCCGGCGCCAAGCGAACAACGCGGCGTGGGCGTGGCCGAGGTGCAGATAGCCGGTCGGGCTGGGCGCGAAGCGGGTGACGATGGAGGCCGGCGCAATGGACATCGACGCAGACAAGGGGCTACGCCGCCGATCTCGCAAGTGGAGTTTCTCGCATGACGACCCTCGATGGTCCCCGCTTGGAACCCGCCGGCGGCGGCGCGGCGCGGCAGCTTGTCGTGCTGTGTCATGGCGTCGGGGCGGACGGGCACGATCTGATCGGCCTCGCGCCCGCATGGTCGCACGCCGTACCGAGCGCCGCTTTCGCCGCGCCGAGCGCGCCGGAGCACTACGATCAGGACCCGTACGGGTCCGGCCGGCAGTGGTTCAGCGTCGCCGATCGCAGTCCGTCGGTCATGGCGCACGGCGTGCGGGCCGCGGCCGCCCTGCTGGGCTCCTTCATCGACGCGGAGTTGGAGCGGCTGGCGCTGCCCGCGACCGCCTACGTCCTGATGGGTTTCAGCCAGGGTGCGATGACGGTGCTGTTCACCGGCCTGCGCCGCCCCGCCGCGCCACAGGCGATCCTCGCCTACTCCGGCGCGTTGCTGGCCCCGGAGACGCTGGAATCGGAGCTGAGAAATCGCGCCCCGGTCCTGCTGGTTCACGGGGAAGCTGACGACGTCGTGCCCGTGGTTCGGTCCCGCGACGCCGAGCGGGATTTACGAGCGGCGGGCGTGCCGGTGGAGGCGCATTATACGCCTGGGCTAGGGCACGGGATCGACGAGGACGGAATCAGGCGCGGCGGGGTGTTCTTGCGGAACGCGTTCGGGGAGGAATAGGGGTCGCTACCCACCCTCCTCGCGCCCAAGTTGCCGCCGCCCCTCGGCCAGTTCGGTGACGATGCCGTGCAGGGTGCGCAGTTCCTGCTCCGTCGCCTCGCCGCGCTCGAACAGGTGGCGGATATTGCGGACCATGCCGGGGCGTTTGGGAAGGTTGCGCAGAAATCCGCACGCGTCGAGTTGCGCGGTCAGGTGGGTCAGGAAATTGTCCAGCTCCGCCTTCGTCGCGACCCGTGTCTCGTTGGTCATCAGCGCGCGCGGCGGCGTAGCGTCGGCCGACATCCACCATTCGTAGGCCATGACCATGACCGCCTGCGCGAGGTTCAGCGACATGAACTCGGGGTTGAGCGGATAACGCACCAGGGCGTCGGCGCGCGCCATGTCGTCGTTGTCGAGCCCGGCTCGCTCCGGCCCGAAGAGGAGCCCGGCGCGGAGGTCGCGGGCGCAGATGGCGCGCAACTCGGCCGCCGCGCCGCGCGCGGTCAGCAGCGGCTTGATGACGTGGCGCGGGCGGGGGCAGGTGGCGAGGACATGGTGCAGATCGGCGACCGCTTCGGCGACGTCGGCGTGAACGCTGGCGGCGTCGAGGATGCGGTCGGCGCCGGAGGCCAAGCGCCACGCTTTCTCCTGCGGCCAGCCATCGCGCGGGGCGACCAGACGGAGATGGAACAGCCCGCCATTCGCCATCGCGCGGGCGCAAGCGCCGATATTGTCGGCGAGTTGCGGCCGCACCAGGATCACCACCGGCGAATTGCCGATCGGCGCGAGTGGGGTGCCGCCGTCGCGGCCGGTCATGCCGATCCGCGCCGCCAGGTCGTTCCGCCCGGGCCGTCCTCCAACAGCACGCCTTGCTCCGCCAGCTCGGCCCGGATCGCATCGGCGCGCCCGAAATCACGTGCCCCGCGCGCCGCCTGACGGGCGGCGATCGCCGCCTCGATCGCCGACGCATCGACGCCGGCGCGAAACCAGATCGCCGGATCCTGCTGCAACAGGCCGAGAGCCAGGCCAGCCGCCCGCATGTTCCGCGCCGCCCCGGAATCGCCGGCCAACGCCGCATCCGCCAGGCGATGCAGGGCCGTGATCGCGAGCGGCGTGTTGAGGTCGTCGCACAGTGCCTCCAGCACGGGCGCCGGAACCTCCTCGGCAGGTGGAGCGCCGGGAAAACGCTCCAAGGCCCGGTAGAACCGGTCCAGTTCGCGGCGCGCCTCCGTCAGCCCCTGGTCGGTGAAGTCGAGCGGGGCGCGGTACTGTGTCTTGAGCAGCATCAGCCGGATCGCCTCGCCCGGCGCCTTCGCCAGCACGTCGCGCACGGTGAAGAAATTGCCCAGGCTCTTGGACATCTTCTCGCCGTTCACCGTCAGCATCCCGTTATGCATCCAGTAGTGGGCGAAATGGCTGCCGGGCAGCGCGCACAGGCTTTGCGCCAGCTCGTTCTCGTGATGCGGGAAGATCAGGTCCGAGCCGCCCCCGTGGATGTCGAAATCGGCGCCGAGATAGCGCCAGGCCATCGCGCTGCACTCGATATG
>Ga0208589_1001344_pt1 | contig 10325 bp, 6 predicted proteins | sample NGESurshal092012_2_FD_184486 | JGI IMG/M metagenome (GOLD analysis project Ga0208589, IMG submission 184486) | Arctic peat soil microbial communities from Barrow, Alaska - NGEE Surface sample F53-2 shallow-092012 (SPAdes) | ecosystem: Environmental > Terrestrial > Soil > Wetlands > Peat ... | reverse complement strand
ACGTAATCGAGCCCGACCTCCTGGCAGAACGTGATCGACGCCGGATCGCCGCCGTGCTCGCCGCAGATGCCGAGCTTGAGGTCCGGCTTGGTGCTGCGGCCCTTCTCGGCCGCGAGCCGCACCATCGCGCCGACGCCCTCGATGTCGAGCGACACGAACGGGTCCTTCGGCAGGATGCCCTTCTCGACATAGAGCGGCAGGAACTTCCCGGCGTCGTCGCGCGACAACCCGAAGGTGGTCTGCGTCAAATCGTTGGTGCCGAAGCTGAAGAAATCCGCGACCTCGGCGATCCTGTCGGCGATGATGCAGGCGCGCGGCAGCTCGATCATCGTGCCGACGCTGTACTCGATCTCGCGGCCGGCCTCCTTGAACACGCGGGCGGCGACCTGATCGACCTGGCCGCGGGTGATCTCCAATTCCCGCCGCGTGCCCACCAGCGGGATCATGATCTCCGGCACCGGCGCCGCGCCGGTCTCCTCGGCGACCGCGAGCGCACCCTCGAAGATGGCGCGAGCCTGCATCTCGTAAATCTCCGGGTACGAGATGCCGAGGCGGCAGCCGCGGTGGCCGAGCATCGGGTTGGCTTCGGCGAGTTCGGCGGCGCGCCGGCGCATCGTCTCCACGTCGGTCCCCAGCGCTTGCGCGACCTCGGCGAGTTCGGCGTCGGCGTGCGGCAGGAACTCGTGCAGCGGCGGATCGAGCAGACGGATGGTGACGGGCAAGCCGGCCATGATGCGGAACAGTTCGCGGAAATCCTCGCGCTGGAACGGCAGCAGGCGGGCCAGCGCGGCACGCCGCCCGGCCTCGTCGTTGGTCATGATCATCTGCCGTACCGCGCCGATCCGCTCGGGGTCGAAGAACATGTGCTCGGTGCGGCACAGCCCGATCCCCTCGGCGCCGAACTTGCGCGCGGTCTTGGCATCCAGCGGGGTTTCGGCGTTGGCGCGGACGGCCATCGTGCGCGCCGCGTCGGCCCATTCCATCAGTGTGCCGAACTCGCCCGACATCGCCGGCTCGATCATCGGGACGGCGCCGGCGAACACCATGCCGGTGCTGCCGTCGATGGTGATGGTGTCGCCGGTCTGCATGGTGCGGCCGGCGGCGATCAGGGTCTGGGCATTGTAGTTCACCGTCATGGTCTTGCCGGCGCCGACGACGCAGGGCCGGCCCATGCCGCGCGCGACCACCGCGGCGTGGCTGGTCATGCCGCCACGCATGGTGAGGATGCCGGCGGCGGCGTGCATCCCGTGGATGTCTTCCGGGCTGGTCTCGATCCGCACGAGGATCACGGACTCGCCGTTCGCGGCCCGCGATTCCGCCTCATCGGCGCTGAACACGATCACGCCGCAGGCAGCACCCGGGCTCGCCGGCAGGCCGTCGCCGAGCGGCTTGCGCGCGGCCTTGGGATCGAGCATCGGATGCAGCAGTTGATCGAGAGTGGCGGGATTGATGCGGCGCACGGCCTCGGACCGATCGATCAGGCCCTCGTTCGCCATCTCGACCGCGATGCGCAGCCCGGCCGCGGCCGTGCGTTTGCCGGTGCGCGTCTGCAACATGTACAAACGGCCCTGCTGCACCGTGAACTCGATGTCCTGCATGTCGCGGTAGTGGCGTTCGAGGCGGGCGCGCACCTCCGTCAGTTCGGCGTAAGCGCGCGGCATCGCCGTTTCCATCGCCACCTCGCCTGGTTCCGCGCGGGCAGCGGATAGCGGCTGCGGGGTGCGAATGCCGGCGACGACATCCTCGCCCTGCGCGTTCACGAGGTACTCGCCGAAGAACATGTTCTCCCCGGTCGAGGGATCGCGGGTGAAGCAGACGCCGGTGGCGCAGTCCTCGCCCATGTTGCCGAACACCATCGCCTGGACGTTCACGGCGGTGCCCCAATCGGCGGAGATGTCGTGCAGGCGGCGATAGGTCACGGCGCGGGCGTTCATCCAGCTTCCGAACACGGCGCCGATCGCGCCCCAGAGCTGGGCTTCCGGCTCCTGCGGAAACGGCTTGCCCGTCTCATGGGCGATCATCTCCTTGTAGGCATCCACGACTTGCCGCCACTCGTCGGGCGAGAGCGCGGTGTCCTCGGTGACGCCGGTGTCGAGTTTCGCGGCCTCGATGATCTCCTCGAACCGATGATGCTCGACGCCGAGCACGACCGAGCCGTACATCTGGATGAATCGGCGGTAGCTGTCCCAGGCGAAGCGGGCGTCGCCGGCATCGCGGGCTAACCCCTCCACGGTGTCGTCGTTGAGGCCGAGGTTCAGCACCGTATCCATCATGCCGGGCATGGACACGCGCGCGCCGGAGCGGACCGAGACGAGCAGAGGCTGGCCGGCATCGCCGAAGCGCCGGCCGACGGTGGTTTCGACGCGCGCCAACGCATCGCGCACCTGCGATTTCAGTTCAGGCGGATAGATACGGTCGTTCTTGTAGAACGCGGTGCAGACCTCGGTGGTGATGGTGAAGCCGGGTGGGACGGGCAGATCGATGGATGCCATCTCCGCCAGATTGGCGCCCTTGCCGCCGAGCAGGTCGCGCATATCGGCGCTCCCTTCGTTGCGACCGGCGCCGAAGCTGTACACCCATTGCGGCATCAGAGTGCTCCTCCGAGAAACCATGCCGTCATGGCCGGGCTTGGCCCGGCCATCCACGTCTTCCTGGCCGGGAGCAAAGACGTGGATGCCCGGCGTGCGCCGGGCATGACAGTGAAAGCTTGGCGGCGCTCTGTTGTGCGGGGGGTCTGCATGACTCTGCTTCAGCCTTCGATTTTCGAGAAATCGGCGACGCGATCCATCGTCGCCCGGACCCGGTTGAGGAGGCGCAAACGATTGCGGCGCAAATCGGGATCGGGATCGTTGACGGTTACGCGATCGAAGAAGACGTCGACTGGCGACCGCAACGAAGCCAGTTCGCCCATCGCACCACCAAAATATCCTTGAGCCATATACTGGCCCATTGCCGGGTCAATCAGGCTAGTTGCATTGAACAAACCGTGCTCTTCGAGCTGAGTGAATAGCGCGGGGTCTGGTTCGGTGAGTTCGATTGGATCCCGACGGAGTTCGATCGCGAGGATGTTGGCGGCGCGGCGATAGGCTGTCAGAAGGTTGGGGCCGTCCGCTGAGGCCAAAAGCACCTCAACGCTGCCCGCTCGGTTAAGCGCACGGTTCAGGTCGTCTTCGAGACCACCAGCAAGAACCGCGGCAAGTATATCATGGCGGACCCCCTCGTTGCGTAGCTGGATGCGCAGCCGCTCTGAAATGAAATCCAGAATGTCGGTCGCGCGGTTGGAGGCGATGCCGTCTTCGGTAAAGCTCGCGCTGGCTTGATCGACAAGGGGAATCAGGTGCAGGCGCAAACCCCGCTCGCGGATGATCCGTATCAGGCCGAGCGCCGCCCGCCGAAGCGCGTAGGGGTCGCCTGAGCCGGTCGGCCTCTCCCCAATGGCGAAGAACCCGGCCAGTTGGTCGAGTTTGTCCGCCAGCGCCACGGCTATCGACAGCGGCTCGGTCGGCACCGGGTCACTCGCACCTCTCGGCGCATAATGATCCCGGATTGCGTCGGCGACCTCCGCCGGTTCCCCGTCGTGCAGCGCGTAATAGCGACCCATTATACCTTGCAGTTCGGGGAACTCGCCCACCATGCCGGTCACGAGATCGGTCTTCGCGAGGCTCGCCGCGCGGTCGGCCTGATCGACGTTTTCCCCGATCAAGTGGGCGATGGCGCGGGCCAGCGTGCGCAGGCGGCGGACCCGCTCGCCTTGGCTGCCGAGCTTGGCATGGAACGTGATGGCGTCGAGCGCCGGTAAGCGGTCGGCGAGCCGGGTGCGGCGATCCAAATCCCAGAAGTGCCGCGCGTCGGCGAAGCGGGCGCGGAGGACGCGCTCGTTGCCGGCGATGATGATCGCGCCGCCGTCCTCGGACTCGACGTTGGCGACGAAGCCGAACCAGGGCGCGGCGTTGCCCTCGGGTGTTCGCAGGGCGAAGTAGCGCTGGTTCACCCGCATGGAGACCTGCATGACCTCGGGCGGCAGGTCCATGAAGGCGGGGTCGATGCGGCCGAGCAGCGGGACGGGCCATTCGACGAGGCCGGCCACCTCGTCGAGCAGGCCGGGATCATCGACGACGCGGAGATCGCGGGCCGCCGCCTCCGCCTCGATTCCTCGGACGATGCGAGTGCGGCGCTCGGCCGCGTCGACCAGCACGCGGCGCTCGGCCAATGTCTCCTGCCAGTCGGCGCAGGAGGCGACCGCGACCGGACCGGGGGCGTGGAAGCGGTGGCCCTCGGTGAGATTGGAAGACGCGAGCCCGTGCGCGTCGTCGGCGCCCTCGCGCAGGTCGAAATCCACGACCTCGCCGTCCAGCAGACAGATGATGCGCCGCAGCGGGCGGACCCAGGCGAAGGCGCTGGTTCCCCAGCGCATGGATTTCGGCCACGGAAAGCGTCGCAATAGCGTCGGTATCGCGACGGAGATGAGCGCGCGCGCGCCAAACGCCTCGTCCCGCTTTTCCAGAACCCAGTAATCGCCTTCCTGACGTAGTTGGTCGCGGTTGGCGCCGTGTTTGCGGAGGAAGCCAGCGATCGCCTGCTCGGGTGCCGAGAAGCGGGGGCCGCGCTCGACGGCGACGCCGGGGTAGACCTCGGCAGCGATGTCGGCGCGCAGCGCAATGCGGCGCGGGCCGTGAAAGGTCTTGACTCGATGTGGGCGCAGGGGAGCCAGCGCCAAGCCGACCAGCCGCTTCAGTTCCGCAGCCGCGCCTTCCTGCATTCGGGCGGGAATCTCTTCGCTGAAGAGCTCGATAAAGAGTTCCGCCATCGCTCAGGGCTTCAGCGCAGGTTCGATGTCGGTTTGCGTGAAGTCGTTGCCCTTGAAGAGAAGCGGCTCCTCTGCCTCTTTGGCCAGCGCATAGGCGAACGTGTCCCCAAGGTTCAGCTTCGCTTTGTGATTGCCTCGCCCGAACCGTTGATACGCGAGCCGCGCGATAACTGCCGTCGTCGCGGCAACCGGGACCACTTCCACGCAGAGGACCCGCAACGTCTCCTCCAATCTTGCGGTGGCGACCGAGTCCTTCCGCTGATCAATAACGACAGCCGCTTCGACCCAATTCATGGCCGACATCCGCACGCTCGGCGCATCCATCAGCAGGTCAGCCATGGCCGCCTCCTCCGGCTCGGCGAGCACGATCGCGAGCAGCGCCGAACTGTCCAGAATCATCTAGGCAGGCCATCGTCGTCGTAGAGCCAGCTATGGTCGGAGCTTGGCAATGGCTCGCCCAGGTGGCGGCGAATATCGGCGGTGATTTCGCGCAGCTTGCGTAAGCGCTCCTGCCGATCCCGGGTTTTCATCTCACGATCAAGCTTCTCGCGGAGCGCCCCGATCACGGAAGTCGTCAGACTCTCGCCGGTAATCTCAGCGAGCTTGGAGGCCAGACGATAGGCATCCTCGCTCTTGATGTTGAGTTGTGCGCTCATCGAACCAGCCTCGGTAGAAAGATGGCATCTGTGGTAGATATAGGCTTGTCATCGGGGAGCGTCATCCCCCTCCCGCCACCCACGCCTCGCAACACGCCTTCGCCAGGGTCCGCACGCGGCCGATGTAGCTCGCCCGTTCGGTGACGCTGATGACGCCGCGCGCGTCGAGCAGATTGAACAGATGGCTCGCCTTGATGCACTGGTCGTAGGCCGGCAAGGCGAGCTGCTGGGCTAGGATAGCGTGGCACTCGCGCTCGGCGTCGGCGAAGTGGCGCGTCAGCATGTCGGTGTCGGCGTGCTCGAAGCTATAGGCGCTATATTCGCGTTCCGCGCGCAGGAAAATGTCGCCGTAGGTGACGCCCGTGCCGTTGAAGTCGAGATCGAAGACGTTCTCCACGTCCTGGACGTACATGGCCAGCCGCTCCAGCCCGTAGGTCATCTCGAAGCTAGGCAGTTCGACCGCGATGCCGCCGACTTGCTGGAAGTAGGTGAACTGGCCGACCTCCATGCCGTCGCACCAGACCTCCCACCCAAGGCCCCAGGCGCCGAGCGTCGGGCTTTCCCAGTCGTCCTCCACGAAACGGAAATCGTGGCGCAGCGGATCAAGGCCGATCGCGCGGTAGCTCGCGATCAGCAGATCCTGGGCGTCCTCCGGGCTCGGCTTCATGATGACCTGGTACTGATAATAGTGGCCGAGCCGGTTCGGGTTCTCTCCATAGCGCCCGTCCGTCGGACGGCGGCACGGCTGGACGTAGGCGGCACGCCACGGGCGCGGACCGAGGGCGCGGAGCGTGGTCGCGGGATGGAAGGTGCCGGCGCCCATCTCGACGTCGTAGGGCTGCAGGATGACGCAGCCCTGGCGCGCCCAGAAATGGTGCAAGGTAAGGATCAAGTCCTGGAAGCTGCTGGGCGTCGGGTCCATGCGCGGCCTGGCGTTGGTGCGGCGCAACGTAAGACCGCCCGCGCCGTCCGAGCAAGGCAGGCGAGTTGACGCCGGAGCGGGGCGTCGCCACGTGGACGTGACGATGGGTGGGCAGGGAGACCCTGATGACCAACGAGGAACGCGACATCATCGCCGCCTTCATCGCGCGGGTGGGCGGCGCGGCGCCGACGCAGAGTGTGTGGGGAGGCGCCTCCGTTCCGGCGACCCAATCGGCCGCTCCGGCGCTGCCGCCGGTCGACCCGGAGGCGGACGCCTTCATCACCCAGCAATTCCAGGCGAACCCGGAGGCGCGCTATCGGCTGACCCAACTCGCCTTCGTCCAGGAGCACGCGTTGGTCGAGGCGCAGAATCGGCTTCGGCGCGCGGAATGGGAGCTGCAACAGGCGCAGCAATCGGCCCCACAATCGGGTGGCCCGCGGCCGGGCGGCTTCTTGAGCGGCCTGTTCGGCGGCGGCGCCAGGCAAGGCCCGGCCGGCGCTCCGGGAGCGGGGCCGTGGGGCCAGGCGCCGGGTCGGCAATATGCCGGTCCACCGCCGCCGCAATACCCGCCAGGCTACCAGCCCGGCGCGTTTCAGCGCGCGGGAGGCTCGGGTTTTCTTGGCTCCGCGCTGACCACGGCGGCGGGCGTCGCCGGCGGCGTGCTCGCGGCCGATGCGATCCGCAGCATGTTCTCTCCGCATGAGGGCTTCGGCGGCGGGATGGGCGGCGGCTTCGGGGCCACCCCCGGTGTCGGTGCCGCGCCCGATCAGGGCTACGTGGACCAGGGCACCTGGGATCAGGGCGCTCCCGACCAGTCCAACTGGAACGATCCCGGCTCGGCGGCTCCCGATGATGGCGGCGGCGGCGGTGGCTGGGATCAGGGCAGCAGCGGTGGGGGTGACTGGGGCGGCGATAGCGGCGGCGGCGACAGCGGCGGCGATATGGGCGGGGGAGGCGACGACTCGCTGACCTGACTGCTCGTATCAGCCGGCCGCCGCCCGGCGGCGGCGCATCGGCTCCGGCGCGGCGGCCGGGGCCGGCACGTCGTCGCTATTTTCCAGCGAGTGGAGCAATGCGGCGCGAATCTGGCTCAGCCGACGCTCATTCTCGATCTTCAGGCCGAACACGTCCTTGACGTAGAAAACATCGACGGCGCGCACGCCGTAGGTGGTGACGTGCGCCGAGGCGATCTGCAAACCCTGCTCGCTGATTGCCGCGGTGACGTCATGCAGCAGGCCCGGACGATCCCGCCCGTTCACCTCGATCACGGTGAAGGTGTTCGAGGCATGATTGTCGATCATCACGCGTGGTGGAACATGGATCGCCCGCATTCGCCGTCCGAGCAGAGCCGCCGACACCTTCCTGATCTCGGCGTCCAGCCGGAGTTGCCCGGAGAGCGCCTGCTCGATGAGCACCGACAGCCGCGCCAGCCGGTGCGGCGCGTCGAAGGCGCCGCCGGCGGCGTCCTGGATCCAGAACGTATCGAGCGCCATGCCGTTGGTGAGCGTGTGGATGCGCGCGTCCACGATGGAGGCGCCGGCGATCGCCAGCGCGCCGGAGATACGGCTGAACAGCCCGGCGTGGTCGGCGCAATAGACGATCACCTCGGTGACGGCACGCGCGGGCAGGGGCTCGGTCCTGACGGTCAACGGCGCGTGCCGCGCCTCGGCCTCGCGCACCAGCCGGGCGTGGCGGGCGTGCGTCTCGGGATCGAACGAGAGCCAGTAGCCGGGATAGCCAAGCGACGTGAACGCCTCGATCTCGGTCGCGGTGAGGTCGCCCAGCAGCGCGGCGGCGGCCTGCTTGGCACGGCTCACCCGCACGTCGCGTTCCGTCGTCGCGAGGCCGCCTGCCAGTACCTCCGCCACGCGGTTATAGAGTTCGCGCAGCAGCGTCGCCTTCCAGTTGTTCCACACCTTCGGCGAGACGGCGCGCATGTCGGCGACGGTAAGCACCAGCAGCAGCTTCAGCCGCTCCGGCGACTGGATGAGATCGGCGAGGTCGAGGATCGTCTTGGGATCGTCGATGTCGCGCTTGAACGCGGTCTCGCTCAACAGGAGGTGGTGGAGCACCAGCCAGGACACCGTCTCGGTTTCCTCGGCCGATAGCCGGAGCTGCGGGCCGACCCGGGTGGCGATCTCGGCGCCGAGTTGCGAATGATCCCCGCCGCGGCCCTTGGCGATGTCGTGCAGCAGCATCGCGACATGCAGCGCGCGGCGCGACTGCATGTGATCGACGACGCCCGACGCGATCGGCGCGATGTCGGCCAACTCTCCCCGCTCCAGCGTGTTCAGCACGCGCATCGCCTCGATCGTATGCTCGTCGACGGTAAAGACGTGGTAGGTGTCGAACTGCATCTGCCCGACGATGCGCGCCCAGTCGGGCAAGTAGCGGCCGAGAAAACCAGTTTCGTTCAGGATGGCCAGCCAGCGGGCGCCGTCCGCCTCGTGCGGGTCGGCGGCCCTGCCGCACAGCAGCTCCATGAACAGGCGCGCGGCCTCCGGATCGTCGCGCAGCCGCGCCGCGCATCGCTCGCCGCGGATCAGCGCGCGCACGGCGAGGGGATGCAGCGACAGGTCGCGGTCGCGCGCGACCTTGAGGATCCGCAGCATCTGGATGGGCTCGGCGTCGAAGTCGCGCCCGGACAGCGGCAGCAACTGGCCCTCGGCCAGCACGAACCCCGCGTCGAGCAGCGCCTTGTCGGTTTCCGCCACGATCGCCGGTGAGCCGAGCGCGAAGCGCAGGATCGCCGGCTCCAGGATGCGGGTAACGCGGGCGACTTCGCGGGCGGTGAGGAAATAGTGGCGCATGAACCGTTCGACGCCATCCTGCCGACCGTGGCGCGTGTAGCCCATGCGCGCGCCGACGACGGGCTGAAGATCGAAGGTGAGCCGCTCCTCGGCGCGTCCGGCGACGTAGTGGAGATGGAAGCGCAGCGTCCACAGGAACTCCCACGCGCGCCGGGCGTGGCGGGCCTCGGCGTGGGTCAGGATGCCGCCCACGTCCGCCAGTTCGCCCATCGTCTGGGTGCCGTACACGTAGCGGGAAATCCAGTAGAGGGTTTGCAGGTCGCGCAGGCCGCCGCGGCCCTCCTTGATGTTCGGCTCCACGACGAAGGGGCTCTCGCCGAAGCGGCGATGCCGCGCCGCGCGTTCGGCTTGTTTCGCGAGAATGTAGTCCGCGGCGCCCGCCTCGCGGCAGGCGGCGACGAACGCCTGATGAAACTCCTCGAACAGAGCCGGCTCCCCGGTCAGATGGCGGGCGTCGAGCAGCGAGGTGCGGATGGTCGAATCCTTGGCCCCTTCGGTGAGGCATTCGGCGATGGAGCGGGTGGCATGGCCGACCCTGAGGCCGAGGTCCCACAGGAAATAGAGCATGTGCTCGACCACGCGGTGCGTGTGCTCGGACGGCTCGTGCGGCGTGAGGAACAGCAGGTCGATGTCGCTGAATGGCGCCAGGACGCCGCGCCCATAGCCGCCGGTCGCCGCCACGCTGAGCAACTCCGGTTCGCCGAGGACGGCGGTGGTATGCGCATACAGCGCTCGAATGAGCCCGTCGGTGAGCGCGCCGAGCAGCCGCGCCGCTTGCAAGCCGGTGATCTGCTCCTGCTCGAAGTCACGCTGCGTCTGGGTTTGGATGCGGGCGAGGTGGCGGCGAAAGACGCCCAGCGCGGCGTCGCGCGGCGCGGCGCCGCTTTCCCCCGCCAGCCCGGCCAGCGCCTCCGACAGGATGGCGTCGGTGGCTTCGGTGTTCGGTGAAAGGGGCGTCTGGATCGGCATGGACGATAGCGTACTAGCTCCGTTCGTGGCGGGAAACCTCAGGCATCGCTTTCAGTCGATACAGCGCGTCGAGCGCTTCACGGGGCGACATACGATCGGGTTCGAGCGCGGCGAGGGCTTCGGCGACCGCATGATTGTCGGAATGTGGCGATGAAAGCGAG